>Ga0136846_1213450_pt1 | contig 33207 bp, 31 predicted proteins | sample HopSoiMetagenom2_FD_96841 | JGI IMG/M metagenome (GOLD analysis project Ga0136846, IMG submission 96841) | Grasslands soil microbial communities from Hopland, California, USA - 2 Assembly 2016 (version 4) | ecosystem: Environmental > Terrestrial > Soil > Grasslands | place: USA: Hopland...
AGCCTGCGCTTCGGCTTCGGTGAGTATCGCCTTCGCGCGTCCTGCCGCCTTGATCGAGTCTCCCTGCGCCTGGAACGTGTTCTTCTGAAGCTCGTTCTGCGCCGTCAACGCTTGCTGTTGCATGACATTCTTCTGATTGATTGCCTCTATTACTGACGGCGGTGCGCGAAACTCGTTCATCGAGAATTGCTTGACGATGAACCCGTAGGGCGCCAGGCGCTCGGCGATGAGCTGCTGGGTGCGAGCAACCGCTTCCGCTTTTTTCGGTCCGATCACGGCGGCGATCTCCTCATTGCCGATGACCTCCTGCAGTGCCTGGCGAATCGTCTGCTTGACGTACGTGTGCTGAATCGACCCGATGTCTCGCCGGAACGACGTGTACAGGTATGGCGCCTTGTCAGGGTCGATCTCGAACGACATCGAGACATCGAGCGAGAGCGGCTGCCCTTCCCTGCTGTTGACGTTGATCTCGTCGTTGTTTTGCGAGCCCTCAGCCACGCCCTTCGTGAGGACGAGCGTCTGCATGAAGATCGGATACTCCTCGATACCGGTGGTGAGGGGATTTCTCAGGTGCAATCCCGCGCTGAGCGGCTTGGCATCGACACCGCCACCAGCACGATGAATCACGATGCCGACGTATCCCGGATTCACATATGTCACCGTATTCGGAATCAAGAACAGGAGCACGATGATCCCGGCAGCGACGCCCAGCAGGCGTCGGAGGCGCGCGCCGCCACCGGAACTCCCGCTGAAGCCCATCGTCTCGAATCGATCGCCAACTCTTGTCCCGCTACCCATGGACAGTCTCCTTGTAACAATCGGGGCAGATCAGTTCCCCGCTGGCGAGGCGCACCAGGTCCGTTTCGTTGCGCGGCCCGTGAATGGGGCAGTTCAGCTCCGCCGCGCGATCGATTTGCCTCCGGTTCTGTGCCTGGCGGAGCCTGACACCCACCGGCGTGAATTGCACGAGCACGAAATAAAGAAGGGCGGCTCCCGTCGCTAATAACGCGACGAACAGCACACCCTCGATGATGATGACGCTCATACGTGTGCCGTCATGACGAGGTGTGCGAGTCGGCAGTTTCAGCGTGTAGCGAGGGATCTGGCAAGGACGGCCGCATCCTCAACAGCGTCACGTGGTTGCGAAGCCTCCCTGCCGAGAGCGCTTTCGCGCCCCTCGACGTCATTGGCGGCGTGCTCGAGCTCCCAACGCCCTTGATATCGTCATCGCGCGGCCCTAGCTCTTGCGCCGGCTGCCCCATCCGTGATTCAACAACCGACCGCCACATGACGCAAACGACGACATTCGACCGACGCGCCTTCATGGCCTACTTCAGCTCGATCGGTCTCGGCTCAACGCTCTTCCCCGGCGTACTCTGGGCGCAGGCCCAGCAGCAGCAACAAGGACCTGAAATCACGAAAGAGACGATCGCCGCGGCCGAACAGATCGCCGACGTGAGCTTTACCGATGAAGAGCGAGCCGCCATCGCGCGCGGACTTCAGCAAGCACGAAATTCCATCGACCAGCTGCACAAGATCCCGTTGGACATGTCTGTGCTTCCGGCCCTCGTCTTCGATCCGGTGCCGCCGGGTGAGAAGCTGCCCGCCAAGAACAAGACAGCCATGGCGCGCGCCCGAGTGCCGGTGATGAGCCGTCCGGGCAATCTCGACGAGCTTGCCTTCGCCACGGTCTCCCAACTCTCGGAGCTGGTGCGCACGCGCAAGGTGAAGCCCACCGAGCTCACCGAGATGTACCTGTCGCGGCTCAAGCGCTACGATCCTCAGCTCCACTGCGTCATCACTCTCACCGAGAATCGCGCGCGCGCGCAGGCGAAAGCGGCCGACGAAGAGATCGCTCGAGGCAAGTACCGCGGCCCCCTTCACGGTCTGCCGTGGGGCGCGAAGGATCTCCTCGCGGTCAAAGGCTTTCCGACGACCTGGGGGGCCGGGCTCTACAAGGATCAGAGCTTCGACTACGACGCCACCGTCGTTAGGCGGCTCGACGATGCCGGGGCAGTCCTGATTGCCAAGCTCACCCTCGGCGCTCTGGCGCAAGGCGATCGCTGGTATGGTGAGCGAACGCGGAACCCGTGGAACACCGAAACCGGCTCGAGCGGGTCGTCCGCCGGACCTGCCTCCGCGACGGCCGCGGGATGCGTCGCCTTTGCCATTGGCTCCGAGACGAACGGATCGATCACATCTCCCTCGCGCGTCTGCGGTCTGAGCGGATTCCGGCCGACCTTCGGCCGCGTTCCGCGCACCGGTGCGATGGCTCTCTCCTGGACGATGGACAAGCTGGGCCCAATCTGCCGGAGCGCCGAGGATTGCGCGCTCGTTTTCGACACCATCTACGGTCCGGACGGCATCGATTACTCCGTGAAGAGCTATCCGTTCAACTGGAACGCGAACGCCAAGCCGGCTCAGCTCCGCATCGGCTACATCAAGTCCCACTTCGAAGGAACGCGCAATGACGGGACGCCGTTCCGCAATGAGGAAGCACTGAACGTGCTCGAGGTGCTGAAGTCGTTAGGCGCGAAGCTCACGCCGATCGACGAGCCGACGCCGACGTCAGGCTTCCTCGCCCAGATCACCCTCAACGCGGAGTGCGGCGCCGCGTTTCAGGGCGATACCCTCAACGGCAAGATCGCGGAGCTCGAGACCTACAGCACCTGGCCGAATACTTTCCGCACCGCGCAGTTCATGCCCGCCGCCGATTACGTCAACGCGCAGCGTGTGCGGACGCGGCTCTGCAAGGAATGGTGGGATCTCTTCCGGGATCACGACGTGATCCTCACACCGCGTGAGAACACATCGGTGACGAACATCACGGGCACGCCCTCGATCGTCGTGCCAACCGGCTTCGCCATTCCGCAGGCTCCGCCGCCCGGAGGATTCGGCGGTCCCCCGCCAGTCACGCGCACGGACTCGTTGCGTGCCGCGGCGCTGCGACAGCCGGCGCCATCGAAGACACCGCTTCCGACGTGGATCTACGTCATGGGACCGATCTTCCAGGACGAGAAGATCCTCGCCGTGGCCCACGCCTTTCAGCAGGCGACCAACTTTCACCTCAAGCGCCCGCCAGCATTCGTCTGAGCGGACCCGTTTCGCTCGTTTCGACGCCCCTCGGTGGCAAGCCACCGAGGGGCGTCGTTCGTGAAGGCTCACGCGCATAACGAATGAAGATCGTTCACTGTGAGAGAATTATCGGCGATCGAGTGTCCGCCGTTGGGAACGGGCTGTTCGAAAGCGGACACTCTGGTTCATTGCTTACAAAAGTCAGACAGCACTCCAGCAACGCTGCGCATAATTCCTCTGTCAAATTGTGTCAGCGCGGTATGAGTGAGACGCGGGGGAGCGAAACTCGGGACGCGTCGTCACAGTAAGGTTCGATTGTCCTGTGCTCGATCGCGCGAACTTGGACCTGCAGGAGCTCGATGTCTCAATCAGGCGCGGCCAGTAGACGACCACGGCACGAGCACGAGCGGCGGCGGAATCTCTCGCCGGCCGCCGGTCAGGCGAACATCGCGCTCGCAGACGGGCTCGCGAAAACCGGAGAGTACTCGATCTTCGGTTTGACGCGCGCTGGCGAGCCGCCGGTCAGTCGGGAGCGGCGCGCCAGCTTCGCGCTGATCATCTTCGCGATCGCGACGGTGGTCGCCGTGCTCTACTCCCTCGAGCGCTACTTCTACCGGCGACTGCTCGGCCAGGAAGTGTCATTGGGACAGCTTGTCCCCGCCGAGTTGATCTTCACGTATCTGTGGGCGCTGCTCACCCCATTGGTCATGTGGATGGGCGGGCGCTTTCCAGTGTGGGGCGCTCATCATGGCGAGGATGCGCGTCATACGCTGCGCAATTGGATCGCGCAGCTCGTCGCCGTTGTCTCCTTCGTTTTCCTGCATGTCGCGCTGTTCACCGCGGCCTCGCTCGTGCTCGCCGGCGGTGCGTCGGCGATCCCGGCGACGCGGCTTTTCACGGGCTATCTCGCATCGTGGTTCACGCTCGACTCGATCGTGTACTGCACGCTGCTGGCCGTCTACCACGCCCTGGTGTACTACCGCGTCTCTCAGGACCGAGCGCTGCGTGCGTCACAGCTCGAGGCGAGGCTGGCACAGGCACAGCTGCAGGTGCTGCGGATGCAGCTCCAGCCCCACTTCCTCTTCAACACCCTGCACACGATCTCGGCGCTCATGCATCGTGACGTGAAGCGGGCGGACTCGATGATCGCGGCGCTGAGTGATCTCCTGCGGATGTCGCTCCGGAGCGTCGGCGTGCAGGAAGTGGAGCTGCGTGAGGAGCTCGAGTTTCTGCAGCGTTATCTCGAGATCATGAGCCTCCGATTCGGCGAGCGCCTAACGGTGACGCTCGACATCGACCCGAACGTGCTCGACGCGCGCGTGCCGACGCTCGTGCTGCAGCCGCTCGTCGAGAACGCGTTCCGCCACGGATTCGGTGACGGCATGCGCGCCGGCCAGGTGCGGGTGACGGTGGTCCACGAGGGCGACATGCTGTGCTGCGAGGTCGTGGACAACGGCCGGGGCATCGCGCCAGTCGGAGCGCGAGAGGGCGTCGGCACCAGCAACACCCGCGCGCGGCTGCGGCACTTGTACGGCGAACGTTTCTCTCTCGAGCTCACCGCGAACCCTGGCGGCGGCGCCCGGGTCTCGCTCGCGATTCCATTTCACTCCCTCGAACGGACGGCGGCCGATTGATTACCGATCCCAGCAAGATCCGCGTCGCGATCGTTGACGACGAAGAGCTCTCGCGCGAGCGCATGCGCGCTCTGCTCGCCGAGCACAACGACATCGAAGTGGTCGCCGAGTGCGCCGACGGAGCCGAAGCGCTCCGCGCCATCGACGACAAGAACCCCGATCTCGTCTTCCTCGACGTCCAGATGCCGGACGTGGACGGCTTCGACGTCGTCGAGGCACTCGAGCGCGGTGACCCCTCCTCACCGAGCCCGAACGGCGGCAAAGCGCCAGCCATCGTCTTCGTCACCGCGCACGACGACCATGCGCTCAAGGCCTTCGAGATCCACGCGCTGGATTTCCTGCTGAAGCCGTTCGACGAGGCGCGATTCGAGAAGACCCTGTCACGCGCCCGGCGCCATGTGCGGCAGTCGCGGGATACGGTGGATTCACGACTCCTCGCCCTCCTCGAAGACCTGCGGACCGAGCGGCGGGGACACCGCCATTCGGATCGGCTCATCGTCAAGTCCGGCGGCCGCGTCTTTTTCCTTCGCACGGAGGAGATCGACTGGGTCGAGGCCGCGGGAAACTATGTTCGCCTCCACGCGCGCAGCGAGTCGCACCTCCTGCGCGAGAGTATGAAGAACATGGAAGCGCGGCTCGACCCGAGCACCTTCGTGCGGATCCACCGCTCGGCGATCGTCAATATCGATCGTGTGAAGGAGCTGGAGCCGTGGTTCCACGGCGAGTACATCGTCATCATGCGTGACGGCACGCGTCTCACCGCCAGCCGCGTGTACTCCGACCGCCTGAGCGCGTTGATCGAGTAGTCCGGAGGACCGTCTCAGGACCGTTGCGCGCCGAGCTCGGCGCGCAACGCTTGTTCGAGCGTCGGATGAGCAAACTCGAATCCGGCGTCGACCAGGCGGCGCGGATGGACGCGCTGGCTCGCGAGGAGCGTCGCGCGACCCATCTCCCCGAACAGGAGATCGACGGCGGCTTCCGGAACAATCCCAAGCGTCGGCCGGCTCAAAACCCGCGCGAGCGTCGTCGTGAATTCCGCGTTAGGCGCGGGTGACGGGGCCACCAGATTCACCGGTCCGCGGACGGTGTCAGCCGAGAGCAGGAACCGCGCGGCGCGCACCCAATCATCGAGCGCGATCCAGCTCATCCACTGCGCGCCGGATCCGATGCGCCCACCCAGGCCGAACCTGAACGGCACGAGCATCTTCCGCAGCGCACCCCCGGCCGTTGTGAGAACGATGCCTGTGCGAAGAAGGACGACGCGAGTCCCTGCCTGGCGCGCCGCATCCGCCGCGCGCTCCCAGGCCACGGCAACACCGGCGAGGAAATCCGAGCCTGGGCCGCTGTTCTCGTCCAGCTCCTCGTCCCCGCGATCTCCATAGAAACCGACCGCTGAGCCACTGAGCAAGACCCGAGGGGGACGCCGGAGTCGGGCGATCGCCGCCGCGAGGATCGTCGTCGTCGTTAGGCGACTCTGCTGAATGGCGGCTTTTCGCTTCGCATTCCAGCGCTGGGCGATTGGCTCGCCTGCGAGGTTCACGATTGCATCCACACCCTCGAGTGCCGCCGGGTCCAGAATGCCGCTCGATGAGGACCATGCGATGTCAGGGTCGGCAACGGCCGCGCCGCGCTTGATGCGCTGGACCGTGATTCCCTGCTTTCGAAGCTGCGCCGCGAGCGCAGACCCGAGGAGCCCCGATGCGCCAGTGATGGCGACCCGCTTGAGGGCTGAAGGTTCGGCTTCGGGCAGCGACATCATCGCCCCAACCTAACGCGCCACGGCGGCGCTGGATCAGCGGTCGTCGATGCAGCCGCTGTCCATCAATCGGCGGGCCAGCTCGGTGGTGATCGCGGGCGAAGAGTAGTAGCCCGTGAGTACGCGTCGCCGAATCAACTCGAGACGGGCCGAGAGCGGCCGACTCCCGCTCGAAGAGCCCTGAGAGCCAAAGCCGAACGTCTCGTCGACGTCCGCCGTCAGAAACGGCGAGGAGCCTATCGTCATTGCAGCCTCATAGCTACAGTATCGGGAGCACTCGCCGAATCTTTAGATCTGCTCGCCTCCGCGAAGTTCGCGATTTGGTGAGCGGCCGGCAAAGCACCAATGAGGTATCCGAGTATCGGCTCGATCGATCCCGGGTACCAGCTTCTCCCCTCCGAGGTCTCCAGGACGACGATGGCGACGATCCTGTACGTCGACGACGACCCGACGATCGGGCTCCTCCTCGAGGATACGCTGTTGCGAGCGGGCCACCGTGCGATCGGCGCGCGGAACGTTCCTCAAGCGCTACAGGCGCTCTCGCACGGCGAGATCGAGCTCATCATCTCCGACTTCAAGATGCCCGGCATGACAGGCCTGGAGTTTCTTGGACTGCTGAAGGAGGAAGCGTACGACATCCCCCTGATCATGGTCACCGGATACGCCTCGATCGAGCACGCGGTGCACGCGATCAAGGCAGGCGCCGCCGACTACATCACCAAGCCGGTTCGCCCCGAGCAGCTCGAGCATGCCGTGACAAAGGCGCTACAGGTCGCGCGTCTCCGCAAGGAGAACGACGTCCTCCGCCAGGAGGTGATGGCGTTGAGGAATGAGCGTCAGATCATCGGCGAGAGCGGCGTCATGCGGCGCCTGCTTCAGACCGTCGCGACCGCGGCTCCGACGCGCGCAACCGTACTTCTTCAAGGTGAGTCGGGAACCGGAAAGGAGCTCGTCGCTCGTGCGCTCCACGATCAGAGCGAGCGAGCCGATGGGCCATTCATCAAGCTCAATTGCGCGGCCTTGCCCGAGGGGCTCGTCGAGAGTGCTCTCTTCGGCCACGAGCGCGGCGCCTTCACGGGCGCGATCAAGCGCGTCGCCGGCGCCTTCGAACGGGCACACGGTGGCACTCTCCTGCTGGACGAGATCTCGGAGATGCGCCTCGATCTCCAAGCGAAGCTACTGCGAGTGCTCCAGGAGCAAGAGTTCGAGCGCGTTGGCGGAACGTCGCCGATCAAGGTCGATGTTCGCATCATCGCGACAACCAATCGGGACCTCGCCTCGGAAGCGGAGGCCGGCCGGTTCCGTCGGGACCTGTTCTTTCGACTGAGTGTGATACCGATCGAAATCCCGCCCCTGCGCGAGCGCGCTGAGGACATTCCGCTCCTGGCCTACCGATTCGCGGCCCACGCGGCAAACGACGCGAAGAAAGAGTTCGCCGGGATTTCCCCCGAGGCGCTCGCGCTCCTTCAGAGACACGACTGGCCGGGGAACGTCCGCGAGCTCCAGCACGCGGTGGAGCGCGGCGTGATCCTGGCGAGCGGGCCCATGCTCTTGCCGGGGCACTTCGAGGGCCAGCGGTTCGGCTTCTCCCAGCAGGCGGCGAGCATCCGGGACACGAGCCGAGCCGCCGAGTCACACGGCAATGGACACGCTACCAAGGATTCTCCGAGAGTTGTCCTGAGCTCGTTCGATCTGAGCCAGGCGGAGTCGCAGCTCATCGCACGGGCCCTCGAGGTCACCGATGGAAATCGGACGCGCGCGGCCGAGCTGCTGGGGCTCAGCGTTCGAACTCTCCGCAACAAGCTGAACGCGCTACCCAGGAGCTGAGGGCGGCAGATTGTGCTCGGAAGAAACTGCCGGAGGGAAATTTTTTCCTACTGCGCAGATCGATATCGATCGCATCGTCGCCTCATGTAGCCGCGCGTCAGGGCGCCGAGCTAAGTGATTTGCTCTTCTCTCGTTGAGAGGTGTTGACCAAGCCGGAAGATGCCCATTCTTTGGTGGGAATTTCGGCGCGTGAGCAGTGGAGCAGGGTTTGCCTTTACGGCTGCGGACGCTTCCAGCTGGGCCCTCGCCCGCTACCCTCTCCGCTCACGAGGCCTTCCGCGATGTCTCTCGTCTCCCAGGTCACTCGCAGCGCCGATGGCGCGGATAGCATTACCTCCCTCACTAATCAGCACGTCGGCCTTGTTCATCACGTTGCCCGCCAATTGTCACGGCGGCTTCATGACAAGGTGGACCTCGATGAGCTCGTGAGCGCCGGCTCGATCGGCCTCATGCAGGCCGCAGCGAGCTACGAACCGGCGCGTGGGCTCACCTTCAGCACCTACGCGGTCCCTCGCATCCGCGGCTCGATGCTCGATGAGCTTCGACGCCACGATCACATGTCACGGGGCGCGCGACGAAAGGCCCGCGCGATAGGCACAGCGAGGGAATCCCTCACCCGCCAGTTGGGTCGGGAGCCGAAGGCCGCCGAGCTCGCGGCCGAGTTGAATCTCAGCCCATCCACCTTGCGTGAGTGGGAGTGGGAGGTGGACGGTGCCGGAGAGATCTCGCTCGACGTCGCTCCGCGGTCGATCGGCGGCGTAGGGCAGCTCACCGCCGCTGGAGCCATTCCCGACGAACGCACTCCTGCAATCGACGAGCGCATCGGATATGAGGAACGCGTCGCCATTCTCGGGATAGCCATTCGATGCTTGCGGCCACAGGAGCGCACGGTGCTGTCGCTCTACTTCTACGAGGAGCTCACGTTGCAGGAGATCGCCCACGTGCTCGGCCTCTCAGCGTCACGCATCTCGCAGATCCGCGCCGAGGCACTGGCCAAGCTGCGTACACAGCTGAAGTCTGCGTTGGAGTAGGGAAAGGAAGTAGCGTTCCCGAATCCCCGACTTCTGAAGTCCGGAGTCGGGGATTCGTTCTTTTTGAGAGGCGCTGTCACGTTGTGGTCTCCCATTCGTCGTCGGGAACGCGAGGTACGGCTTCGGGGTTGGTGGTCCGTCTGCCGGATTCTCGAACGCCTCAGGTCGTTGGCAGATCGATCAGCTCAAACTCAGGAAATTCATGTTGTTCGTTCCTGTCATTCCCGTCCTGGTCGCGGGCATCGTCACCAGCGCCAACCCGCTGGCGCCGCCGGACACGTCGCTGACGCTCCGCTTGTCGCAGCCGGTGACGGTCGACACGCCGCGCGTTCGGCAGCGCGCTGTCGAGGTGAGCGACTGGTACGGCCGCCGGCTCACCATTCATCGGACGCTGAGCTACACGGTGATACCGATCTTTGGCGTGCAGTGGATTGCCGGCGAGCGGATCTACAAATACGGAAACCAGGCACCGGACTGGGCGAAGACGACGCACCGCGCGGGAGCGAGCGCGCTCGCCGGGATCTTCGCCGTGAATACCGTCACGGGTCTCTGGAATCTGTGGGACTCTCGTAGCACCGCGAATGGTCGAACGCTGCGAACGATTCACGCGCTGTCGATGCTCGCCGCGGATGCCGGGTTCACGTACGCGGGGGTGAAGCTCTCGAAGGACGCAGAGACAGACTTCAACAAACGCCGCGAGCACCGCACCATCGCCTTGTCATCGATGGCCGTGACGGTGGTGAGTGGCTTGGCGATGAAGCTCTACAACAAGTAGCCATGACACTGGCAGTTGCTTCGTCGGTGACGAATGGCCTCGCCCGTCTCGCCGAGCCGTGGGCGCATCTGTATGCCGATTCGAAGACCGTAGCGACGATCGTGACCTTCGGGCATGTCGCGTCCCTCCTGATGGCGGGCGGTCTCGCAGTAGCGACGGATCGCGCCACCTTGCGCGCGCTGCGCCTCGCGGCCGCTGAACGAGGGCGGCATCTCGAGGAGCTCGCCGGCGTTCACCGGCTCGTCGTCGGTGGGTTGTCACTCTCGGTGATCACCGGGGTTCTCCTCTTCGCGTCCGACGTCGAGACCTTCGTCGGCTCGTGGATCTTCTGGTTGAAGATGGCGCTGATCTGTGTTCTTCTCGCGAACGGGTTCATCATGACGCGCGCGGAGGGAGCGCTGCGCGCCGACGCAGGCGAGAACGCTCCATCGTGGACGCGGCTGCGCCGCTCGGCACTGGTGAGTGTTGGACTGTGGTACGCGATCACGCTTGCGGGCGTGGCGCTGGTGAACGTTGCCTAACGGCAACGGGTGTCGGTCATTCTGAAACCGCAGGAGCATCGATGAGCAGTCGGATCGAGGAGCGGCAGCACGGGGACGCGACGAGCACCACCGAGTCGTGCGATGCATGTCCACTTGGGGCGGCGATCGAGCGCCGTGCTTTCTTTCGCGAGGCGGTGACAGCGGCCGCCGGCGCGTTCGCGGCACTGGGGATCGTCGCGGCGGAGGCGCGCGCGCTGCCGGTACGGGCCGTGTCAGCGCTATCGGTGCGAGGCGACGAGCGGACGTATCCCATTCCCGCCGCAGATGGAGCGACGATCGACAAGGAGGAGTCGGTGATCGTGGTTCGGTGGCAGAACGCGATCTACGTGTTTTCGCTCGCCTGCCCGCACCAGAACACCGCGCTCAAGTGGGAGCAGCGCGACGCCCAGTTCCAGTGTCCGAAGCACCACTCGAAGTACCGACCAGACGGATCGTTCATCGAAGGCCGCGCGACGCGGGGGATGGATCGGTTCGCCGTGCGGCGTGATGAAGAGAAGGTCGTGGTCGATCTGGACAAGCTGTATCAGCAGGACAGTGATCCGGCCGAATGGAAGGCCGCCGTCATCCCGCTCTGAGCGAGGGATCATGTCGTGTGAGAATTGTCTAAACAGGCGCGCGTTCCTTGCGAAGAGCGCGGCGGCGGCCGCGGCGGCAGCGCTGGTCGGCGGATGCGGGAATGGTGTATTCGGTCCGCCGCTACCGGCGCACAGCGCCGGCGGCGTGCCTTCGGGAACGGTGACGATCACCGTCGCACAATTCCCTGGTCTCGCTACCGTGGACAAACTGGTCCAGATCGATGTGGAGCGCGCGGTGAAGCGCACGGGCGCGAGCTCGTTCCTCGCACTCTCGACGATCTGCACGCATCAAGGGTGCGATGCGGCGGTAAACACCGCGAACCAGATCGAGTGTCCGTGCCATGGATCACGTTTCGCGAACGACGGAAGTGTGATCAATGGCCCCGACAACTCTCCGCCGACCACGATCCGTCCGTTGACGCAAATCGCGACGCAGTATGATCCTCAGACGGATCGGCTGACGATCGGGTGAGCGCGCGTGTCGAACGCCGCGTTTCTGCCAGTTGCGAAGGGCGACAGGAGACGTAGTATTCGCCTCCCCCACGAAGCTGCGGCTTCGCTCGTCCCTTCCTTCCTGCTGCGAGCCGTTCGTCAACATGCTCCTCGGTGTGGCCGGTATGGTCGGAACCGGCAAGACGACGCTGTCGCGCGCCCTCGCTGCGCGTTTCGGTCTCCAGCTCGGTCTCGAGAGTGTGGACCGTGACAATCCCTGGCTCGAGCACTTCTATGGCGAGCCGGAGGGAATGCGCACCTATGCGTTGCATCTGCAATTGCATTTCCTCGCGTCCCGCTTCGCAACGATGCGGCGCATGCGGAGCCTCGGTGGCGGATGGATTCTGGACCGCACCTGGTATGAGGACGCCGAGGTGTTCGCGCGCGGGCTGTACGAGCAGCGATACATGACCGAAGCGGAGTGGGAGCTCTATGCGCGGTTGTACGGTGAGCTCCTTCACGCACCCGCCGCCCGCCCGCCACGGCTGCTGATCTACCTCCACGCACCGCTGACGACGATCCTGGATCGCATCGCCGAGCGAGGCCGGCCGAAGGAGCGTGAGACACGGACCGATTACTGGGTCGCGCTGCACACTCGTTATGCGGACTGGATCGCGGGATTTCACCGCTGTCCGGTGCTGATGGTGGACGTGCGTGATTACGACGTCATCGGCGACCCGAGCACGATCGAGGAGGTCGCGTTTCGGGTGCGCGAGAGTCTCGAGGGAGAGATCCCGCAGCTCGAGCTCTCGGTCTAACGGCAGCTATCAGTCCATAGTCCATAGTTATCAGGGAGCTCGGAACGAAGCGCTTGATGGGATGTCATCCTGAGCGAAGCGAAGGATCTACTAGAGCTCGGGTAGATTCGTCGCTTCGCTCCTCACGATGACAGCCATATCAAACGCTTCGTTCCAAAGTCCCTGTAACTATGGACTGATAGCTGATAACTGCTTTTACGGTCGAAGTGACTGAGCGCACAATACTTGTCCGCCTTGGCTGAACTCAGTAAGCAACCGTATATTCTCCGGCGTAGCCATGGCGCGGTCTGAGACAGGACTTCGCCACTGTACTGGTATCACCCTTGGGTTGCATCTCATGGCAGATCTGCAAACCACGCCTGCCGAACTCGCTGGCGCTAACATCGCGCCGGATGGCGGCAAGTACGTCTACTGCATAATTCGAAGCGACCGCCAGCGGGAGTTCGGCGCGATCGGCATCGGGGGCGGACAGCGTGTGTTCACCGTTGCTTTCCACGACCTCGCAGCGGTCGTGAGCGACACCGCGGTCGTGATCTACGACCCGACACGTGAGAACGTGCTCGCGCACGAGTTCGTGAACGAGACGGTGATGAAGGAGCACACCGTAATCCCGATGGCGTTCGGGACGGTGTTCCGCTCCGAAGATGACGTCACCGAGCTCCTCCGCTCGACGTACCAGGCGTTCAGCGACGTCCTGGAAAAGATGCAGGACAAGATCGAGTTCGGCCTCAAGGTGCTCTGGGACCGCGAGAAGGTGATCGCGAACATCGAGCGCGAGAACGACGAGATCCGGAGATTGAAGGACGAGATCAGCCGGCACACGGCGTCGTCGACGTACTTTGCGCGAATGCAGCTCGGGCGACTCATCGATTCCGCGCTCGAGGAAGTCGGCCAGCGATACGTCAACGACATCCATGACCAGATCAAGCGTGTTGCGGTCGCGAGCCGCAGCAACAAGCCGATCGGCGATCGGATGATCCTGAACGCGGCCTTTCTCGTCGATCGCGCCCAGGAGCAGGCGTTCGATGAGCGAGTGAAGGAGACGAGCCGAAAATACGAGGAGCTGTTGACGTTCAAGTACTCGGGTCCGTGGCCCCCGTACAACTTCGTGAACATCAAGCTGAAGCTCGAGAAGGCGGACTGACCGCCTGACGCGCCAATGGGTTTGATCTCGAACGTCCTCTTCTTTCCTGTCACCGGACCCGTCGCCGGCATTCGCTGGGTGTTAGGCAAGGTGCAGACGATCGTCGAGGATGAGTTGACGGACGACACGTCGGTGAAGGAGGAGCTCATGGAGCTGCAGATGCTGCTCGAGCTCGGAGACATCGACGATGCCGAGTACGTGCGGCGCGAAGCGGTGGTGATGCAGCGCCTGCGCGAGGTGCGCGAATGGCGCGAGCGACTGGGGAAGGGTGTGGCGGGAGGGCTGGTGCGCGTCGCCAGAAACGAGGACGGCACGGCACCGGAGTGAGCCCGGCGCGAGCGACGCCGCGGCATCGCGTCGACGACCTGCTCGACGCACTGCCGCCACTTGTCCTCGTCGTGGGCAAAGGCGGCGTTGGCAAGACGACGTGCGCGCTTGGAATCGCGGCCCGACTCGCCGCACGTGGCGACGCAACGCTCCTCATCTCGACGGACCCCGCGAACTCGTTAGGCTCGGCGCTTGGCGCGTCCCTGGAGGGCGGTGAGCCGCGCGAGATCCACACCGGGCTTCACGCGATGCAGCTCGATCCCGCGGCGGCGCGAACGGCGTTCCTCGCGCGGTGGCGAGACATCCTGGTCACGATCGTCGATCGCGGAACGTATCTCGATGCCGACGACATCGCCGGTCTGGTGGATGCGGCGTTTCCGGGCGCGGACGAGATCTTCGGGCTTCTGGTCCTGGCGGATCTGCTGGCGGCGGTCGCCAGGGGAAAGAATGACCAGCGATGGACGCGTCTCGTTGTCGACACCGCGCCGACGGGTCACACGCTTCGCCTTCTGGCGTTGGCCGAAACTTTCGAGGCGTTGGTTGCGCTCCTCGAATCGATGCAGGCGAAGCATCGATTCATGGTGAGCGCGTTGACGCATCGGTATCGGCAGGATGCGGCAGACGCATTCCTGGACGAGATGCGGCGGACCCTGGAGTTGTTTCGTCAATCGTTATGCGACAAATCGCGATCGGCGGCGGTGGTGGTAACGCGAGCGGAAGCGGTGGTGGTGCGGGAGACAGTGCGGTATGTCGAGGCGCTTCGGCAGCTGGGGCTCGCGGTGGCGGCGGTGATAGTCGAGGCGCTGCCCGAGGCTCGTGTCGGAGCGCCGGAGGGCGCCATGGGAGAATTGGCTGAACTGGTGCCGGAGACACCACTGTACACCGTGCCCCAGATCGATCCGCCGCCCATGGGGCTGGCAGCGGCGATGTCATCGTTAGGCGCGCTATCGAGTGTCAGTGCGGCCCGCCGCAATGTTCGGGTTCGGCAGGACGGAAAAGGAGTGCGGAGAAAGCCCGCGGGACCTGTATCGTTGGATTTGGGGGGGGCCCCCCAGCCGTCCAGGGCCAAACGCGAGCCGCCCATCACGCTCGGCGATCTCCTTCGAACACTCACTATCGTTGGCGGAAAAGGCGGAGTCGGAAAGACCACCGTCGCCTGCGCGCTGGCGCTCTCGGTGGCGTTCGACCCAACCGTGGACGGCGACATCCTGCTCGTCTCCTCCGATCCCGCGCCATCGATCGGCGATGCGTTAGGTATTCGGACGCCGCGCTGGGCGCACGATGGACCCGTCCCGCTCGAGCGGATACCGCGCCTGCACGTGTGGCAGATGGACGCCGCGGCCGCCTTTCACGATCTGCGAGAGCGCTATCGAGACCGCATCGACTCCGTCTTCGATTCACTCCTCGGCAAGAGCGTCGACATCGCGCACGACCGGGCAATCCTTCGCGACCTCCTCGCGCTTGCCCCTCCGGGCATCGACGAGCTCTACGCCCTGGCGTCGCTCGGCGAAGCGCTCGCCGAGCAGAGATACGCTCGGATAATCCTCGATCCGGCTCCGACGGGCCACCTCCTGCGGTTGCTCCAACTACCAGCGGTCGCGATCGACTGGAGTCACCGGCTCATGCGACTCATGATGAAGTACAAGGAGATCGCCGGCTCGATCGAGGCGGGCGCAGATCTCGTCACCTTCAGTCGCCGTACTCGGGAGCTCGATCAACTGCTGCACGACGAAACGCGTGCCGGCGTGCTGCTCGTCTCGCTCAACGAGCCGAGTGTGCGCGGCGAGACCACGCGGCTCGGGAATGTCCTTCGGGCGACGGGAATCAGCGTCATCGGCGAGGTGTGGAATCGGGCGCGACGTGACGGTCCGGCAGACGGAAGGACGGTCGCGATTGCTCCGGAGCTCACCACTCCACTCGTCGGAATCGAGGCGATTCGCGCTTGGACGTCAGCCTGGGAGCGGCCGCAGTCGCCGTGAGATATCTTCGAGTCCTCTTCACCCATTAGGGATGTCTCCCGCCTCCGAGCTCTGGTACGTCTACGGCATCACGCCGGCAACGATCGATCTGCGTCGTGCGCCTGAAGGAGTGGAGGACGCTCCGCTCGAGCTGTGCGTTGACGAGGATCTTGCCGCCGTCCTGTCGCGGCTCGATGGCGAGCAGTACTCACCGGGTGAGATCGAACGCGGAACCGAGAATGTCGAATGGCTCGCGCCGCGGGCCGTCGCGCACGATCGCGTCCTCACCTGGTTGAGTGATCGCGGCGCGGTCGTCCCGCTGCCGGTGTTCTCGCTCTTCAGCACCGAGGAGGCGGTGAGGAAGACGCTTCGCGAGCGACGCGTCGAGCTGCGATCCGCGCTTCGCCGAGTGGACCAGGGACGCGAGTACGCACTCCGCGTCTATCGCATCGATGCGGAGCTCGCCGGGGTCGCGGCGGAGCACAGCCCGCGGCTGGCGGAGCTCGAGCAATCGGCGGCGGCGGCAAGTCCGGGCCAGCGGTACCTGCTCGAGCGAAAGCTCGACACGGAGCGCAAGAAAGAGCTGCACGGAATCGGCGCCAGGATAGCACGCGAGATCTCAGCCGCGCTCCGGCCATTTGCAGTCGAGGCGGTGGAGACGCGCGTGTCCGCGAGAGCGGCGCGGCCGGACGCCGAGGGCACGCTGATCCTGGACATCGCATTCCTCGTGGATCCAGGGCGACTCGAGGAGCTCCAGCGCGCGCTGACGGAGATCGTGACGCGCCACGGTGATCGCGGCTTCCGCTTCGACTTTACTGGCCCATGGCCGCCGTACCACTTCGTCCAGCCCAGCGATGACCGCTGACTCAGAACTCGAGCCTAACGACGACGAGATCGAGGATCGGCAGCTCGTCCTCGGCGATCTTCTCAATCACGTGCTCGACAAGGGCGTGGTGATCTCCGGAGACGTCATGATCTCGATCGCGGATATCGATCTGCTGTCGGTCGAGCTGAAGCTCGTGCTCGCGTCGGTGCAGACGGCGTTGGAGCACAACCAGTCGACACCGGATGCCGACCTATCTCTTCTGCGTTCTCGCTCCGGCGGGCGCTGAAGCGGTGCCCGCGGGGCTCACCGGCATCGGCGGCACGCCGATACGCGCCCTCACCGCACCGGCTCCCGCGTCACTGGAAGCGTGGGTGTCGACGATTACCGAGGATGCGCTTCGGGTGAGCGGACGGGACCTGACCGCGCAGGCGTTGCTGCACAACGAGGTGGTCAATGCCGCACTTGCCCTGGGGCGCACGCCGGCGCCGGCGCGCTACGGCTCGCGATTTCCGGATGATGCGGCCTGCGTCGCGGATCTGACGCAGCGTGCCGGTGAGCTACGGGCTATCCTCGATCACGTGGCCGGTGCCGTCGAGATCCCAACGCTGCTGGTGCCGCGCGAGCTCGCGGCGCCCGCGAATGAGAGACCAAAGCCTGGCGATCCTGCCGCCGGCCGCCGGTATCTCGAGTCTCTCCGCACGCGTGCGCTCGACGCGGATCGTCGCCGGTCGGCCGCGGAGCGCGAGGCTTCGCGTCTTCGAGCGAGCGTTGGCGATCTCGTGCGGGACGAGGCGCGAAGCTTCACAGCGGCCGGCGTGATGTCGATCGCGCACCTCGTTCCGATGGCGGCGATGGGTCGCTACCGTGATGCGGTGGCGACGTTCGTTCCAGCCGAAGATTTCCGCGTGGTCGCGGGTGAACCGCGTGGGCCGTATAGCTTTTCGTCACCGCTTCGAAGCGATAGAAGTGGGCATGATTCTGGCAGCCCGAGCCATAATGGATAAGGGCGAGGAAGTGCACGCCGCGGGCGGCGTGTCCGAGGGTGCCAAGACGCTGGGTCGGGATCGTTCTCCCGACGTAGCGCTGGAGGCACTCGCGCGTGCATTGCCGGAACGGATCAATGCCGATCCCGACCAGGTGGAGAACGGGCTTGCGCGACTCGTGTTGACCGTGATAGAACTGCTTCGCGAAATACTCGAGCACCAGGCCATCCGACGCATGGATGGCGGTACTCTGTCGGAGGAGCAGGTCGAACGGTTGGGGCTTGCGCTCCTGAAGCTCAACGAGCGGATGGAGGAGCTCAAAACAATTTTCGGGCTCACAGACGACGATCTGAACATCGATCTCGGACCATTGGGCCAACTGCGTTAATGGCGAGCGGCTGCGCGTCTTTGGTCGCGCGTTCGTCTCGCGGCGGAATCGCGACTCCGAGGAGCGGCTGATTGCCCGAGTTCGTCAATCCATCTCGCACGCACGGCCTGGTCGATATTCTCGACCGCGTCCTCGACAAAGGACTCGTTGTCGCCGGCGACATAAAGATCAATCTCGCGAACGTCGAGCTGCTGACGATTCAGGTTCGCTTGCTCATTTGCTCGATCGACAAGGCCGAGCAGATCGGACTGAATTGGTGGCGAAGCGACCCGCGTCTGACGACAACGTCACCCTACGCGTCCATACCGGCAGGCCAGCTCGAAGAGCGGCTGGACCGGATCGAGCGGACACTTGAAGGACTCGCGAAAAAGCGAGGCACGAAGGGATAGATGCGTTCGGCGCACTGGCAGAGCGCATTTTACCGTGTTGGTGATCGAAACAGCCACTCTTAGCCCTCAACTCTCTCCCCCATGGCCGTCGAACGCACGCCTAGTGGCAGTTCACTCATCGATGTCCTCGACCGTGTTCTGGACAAGGGTATCGTGATCGACGCGTGGGTACGCGTCTCGCTAGTGGGAATCGATCTCGTGACGGTGGAGGCGCGCATCGTGGTCGCGTCCATCGACACCTATTTGAAGTACTCGGAAGCAGTGGGCATCACGTCGCCGATATCGCGTCCTCGCGAGCTCGGAGCAGGCGAGATGTCCGAGCTCGAGCGGGTGCAACGCGAGAACGCGGAGCTGAGACGTCGACTTGAGCAGCAGAACGCGTGATCTGGAAGGACTGATCGGCCCAACAGAGGTCGGCGACCGAACGGTCGCGGGGCTTCTCTCGGCACTCGCCGAGGCTCCGGACTTCGCCTCGGCGGCGGCGTTCCTGCTTGCGCAGGTGCTCGAGATGGTGGACGCCGAACGTGGGCACATGCTCTGCCTCGACACGGCGCAGGAATCACTCGTGTCGATGGCGAGTGCCGGCTATGAAGCGGCACCGCACGCGGCGATCTCCATCGGCGATCTCTCGAATCCGCTCGTCGTCTGCGCGCTGTCACTCGTGCCGGTCACGGGCGGCGGTCGGTCGAGCATCCGCGCGTTCGTCTCGATGGCCCGTTGGACGGCGCTGCCGATGCCGCAGGCACGACTGCGCGGCACCCTCCCCGCGATGCCATTGCAGCATGCGCAGGAGCTGATCGGGGAGGGCGAGGTTCACCTTCTGCAGCCTGCCGAGCGCCGCCTGGCTAGCGCGCCGGGCGGCGTCATCGTCATCGAGGGCGCAGTTCCCGAGCGCCTCATCGCCTCGGTCACGCATCTGGTGATGCTGGCCGGGCCGATCATCGCCCGATTGGCGTCGCTGCAGGAGTCTCGCGATTCCATCGACCGGTTATCCCAGCAGCGCGATCGCCTGACGCTGATGGTGGATTCGCTGCCCGACCCGGTCGTGATCACGAATGCGACCAACGACATCATCGCGCAGAACGCACGGGCGGAGCGACTGCTCAACGCCAAGGAGGGCGATTCGACGGGCCGGCGTCGCGCGATCGAGCTGAACAACCTTCTCTTCACCTCCTTCCTTGCGAAGGCGGTGATGACGGGCGGAGAGACGGGTGGACCGCGCGAGCTGAATCTCGTCGACCCCGACGAAGGGAACGATCTGCTCTTCGAGGTGCTGGCGCATCCGCTGAGCGAGCGGGTCGGCCCCGACGATGCCGTTCTGTCGGTGCTGCGTGACGTCACTGACCTGCGGCGCGCCGCGAACGAGCTGGAGCGACAGGTGCAACGGGTGCGGCTCGCCGAGATGAAGGCGTCCTCGGAGCGCGACCGGCTGAACCTCATTCTGGAGAACGTCGCCGATCCGATTCTCGTCACCGACGAGCGTGCGAACATCATCCTGATGAACGATCAGGCGGAGCAGTTGTTCCAGGCGAGCGAGGTCCAGCAGCGCAGCCGTCGGCAGCTGCAGGCCGTTCGTGGCAACGACACGAAGTTCACATCGTTCATCTCGGAGTTCGCGCTTCTCGACTCCCGTGCACGGCGCGAGCGCATGATGCTCGTCCATCCAACGACGAGCAGCCAGCTGCCGGTGGAGGTGGTGTCGGGCAAGATCATGAACGAGCGGGGCGAGCCGATCGCGATCGTATCGGTGCTGCACGATCTCACGAAAGAGGTAGAGATCGAGCGACTTTATGAAACGCTCAAGACGCTGAACAGCGAGCTCGAGGAACGCATCAGATCAGCGACCGCGGATCTGGCGGAACAGAACGCGCGCCTGCAGTGGCAGTCGCAGGAAGTCGAGCGGGCGAATCGACTCAAGTCCGAGTTCCTCGCGAGCATGTCGCACGAGCTGCGGACCCCGATCAACGCGCTCATCGGCTACTCGGCGCTGCTCATCGACGGTGTGCTCGGCGACATCAACGAGCGCCAGCGTGACGCGCTCCGCCGCGGCCGCGCCGCGGCGGAGCATCTGCTCGCCCTGATCAACGACATCCTCGACCTGGCGAAGATCGAGGCCGGGAAGATGCCGCTGCATCTCGAAGAGGTGGAGCTGCGCGATGTCATCTCCGAAGTCGCGCAGCAGATCGAGCCGATGGTGCGCAAGAAGACGCTCGATTTCGTCATTGACATTGGCCTTGAATGTCCGCCGCTCTACACGGATCGGACGAAGGTGCGGCAGGTGCTGCTCAATCTCCTGTCGAACGCGGTGAAGTTCACGAACCGTGGACGCGTGTCGGTCGTGGCGCGCTGCACAGAGAGCGGCAGCGGCGGCGTACGCATCGACGTCGTGGACACCGGCATCGGAATTCGCGAGAAGGATCTGCAGGCGATCTGGGAGGATTTCCGTCAGGTCGACGGGTCGAGGACGCGCGAATACGGCGGGACGGGCCTTGGGCTGAGCATCACGCGAAAGCTGCTCGATCGGCTGGGCGGTGCGGTGAGCGTCCGCAGCAGCTACGGCGAAGGGAGCATTTTCTCGGTCATCCTGCCGCAAAAGACGCCGGCTGGCGCGGGCGAAGAGGTCGTCAGCGCGCGTTCGAACTGAGGAGGCCTGACAATTCGCTAACAGGCCGGGCCGGCGTGCAGCGGCATATTTCCAGGCAGATGTCATCTGCCGGCTTCTCAACAGACGGGCATGCCCAACGTGACTTCCCGGTCCTCCTTCCCCACTCGACCGCGCCGCGGCGTACCGACGCTGGCGCTCCTGCTCGCGGCGCTGGCCGTCGTGTCCACACTCGTCTTTCAGGCGTTCCGGGCGGAACAGGATCAACGCGCTACGGCGTCGCGCGCGCTCCGGGAGTACGCCGGGTTCGCGGCATGGGAGTTCGCCTCGAACATGCGCGAGGAGATGTGGCTGGCCATGACCGAACTGCTGCGGCCCGCCGAGCAGCTCAGCCAGGCGAAGCCGGGCGCGAAGCTGCCCTCTCCGGTGATGCTCCTCGAGCAGAATCATCACATCCTGAAGTGTAAAGACTGCTCATCAGCGATTCCGGCGTCGTATTACTTCCGCTTCGATCTGAACGACAGCGCGCTCACCACCGTCCTCGCGGACGGCGCCGATGGCCGCGAGCCGGAGCGGCTCGAGCGATCGTGGCTGCGGGACACGATCGCCAAGCACGCGAGTGCGGTCTTCGAGCCGAACTGGCGCGTCGCGACGGTCGTCGGCGAGGTCGATGGCCGGCGCCTAACCGTCGCCTACACCGTCGTCCGCGACACGCTCGGCAATGCGGTGTCAGCGTACGGAGTGGTGAGTGAATCGAGGCGATTCGTCGCGGCATTCGCGGCGAAGCTGGCGGAGTGGGAGCTGCTGCCGCCGTCGCTCGCCAAACAGGCAGACGCGGGACATCTCGTGGCGATCACGGTCCGCGACGAGAAGAGCAACGTGCTCTATCGCTCGCCATGGCAATTCGGTGATCAGTACAGTGCAACGTACGATCAGAAGAAGTATGTGGCCGGCTTCACCGTCGAAGCGTCGCTCAAGCCCGGAGTGGCAGGACGACTGATTCTCGGCGACTCCTACCGCTTTCCGGTGCTGCTCGCGCTACTGGGAATCACCGCGGCGCTGGTGGCAATCGCGTTCCGGCAGCTCCGTCGCGAGGAGTCGCTGGCCCGGCTCCGCGCTGATTTCGTGTCGAGCGTGTCGCACGAGCTGCGCACACCGCTCGCGCAGATCCGGATGTTCGCCGAGCTGCTGCGCATGGGCTGGATCCGCTCGGCGCAGGAGCACACGCGATCGCTCGACATCATCGATCAGGAAGCGCGGCGGCTCGGACATCTCGTCGACAAGGTGCTCTGCTTCGATCGCGTCGAGCGGGGTGAGAATACGCTCATGACCGAGGAGACTCCACTCGCGCCACTGGTGCGCGAGGTGCTCGAGGCGTTCGCGCCGCTCGCGGCCGCGCGCCGTGTCGAGGTGCGCGTGGATCTCGACGACGATGTCGTTGCCGACGTCGACCGCGGTGCGATGCGGCAGGTGCTGATCAACCTCCTGGACAATGCCGTGAAGTACGGCCCCTCCGGCCAGGCCATCTCGGTAGGCCTGGCGCGAAGCGACGACGAGACTTCGGCGCGGATCTGGGTCGAGGACGAAGGGCCGGGCATTCCAGCGGCCGAGCGCGGCAAGATCTGGGAACCGTTCCATCGACTCGACCGTGACGCGAACTCGGCGATCGCGGGCAGCGGAATCGGGTTGGCTCTGGTGCGCAATCTCACGGTGGCGCACGGCGGTCTCGTGCTCGTCGACGATGGGGCGAACGGTGGCTCACGATTCACGATCGAGATTCCGTGCGCCGGCCGCTCGTACGAACCGATTCCGATCGCGAGAGCGACCCTTCCGGCGGCTGTCGAACCGCAGCTCGTCACCAGACGATGAGCGCTTTCGTACGGGGGAACGATCTGCGCCGCGACCTCTCAGTGTCGCGCAACGACCATTCATTCGCTCCGAAAATGGCCGACAGTCGAACATCCACGCAGAAGCGGTCTCGGGTGCTCGTCGTCGAGGACAACCCGGATCTCGCGTACGGGCTGCGCAACAGTCTCGAGATCGCGGGCTACGACGTCGCTGTTGCGGAGGATGGTGTCGCGGGCGTCACGCAGGCCCGCGAGCTGGATCCGGATCTGATCGTCCTCGACCTCATGCTCCCGGGCATGGATGGGTATCGGGTGCTGCGCACACTCCGCGACGAGGGACGCGCGGTGCCTGTGCTCATTCTCACGGCGCGCGGCGAGGAAGCCGACAAGGTCCTCGGGTTCCGGATGGGGGCCGACGACTATGTCACGAAGCCGTTCGGGGTGCTGGAGCTGCTCGCTCGGATCGAGGCGCTGATTCGCCGCACGCGACACTGGCGTGGCTCGGTGGGCGCGGTGCCGACGTCGACGGTCGAGCGCTTCGGCGACATCGAGGTCGACGTCGGAGCACGCACCGTACGCCGTGGGAAGGAGCGCGTCGAGCTTACGCCGAAGGAGTTTGATCTCCTCATTGCACTGCTGCAGCGGCAGGGGCGCGTCACCAGCAGGAACGAACTGTTGCGGGCCGTCTGGGGATACAGTGCTTCCGTCGTGAGCCGAACTGTGGATACTCACGTGGCGGAGCTCCGCCGGAAGCTCGAGCCGGATGCTGCCGAGCCCCGGCACATCCTCACCGTCTGGAAGGTCGGCTACAAGTTTCAGCGCTGAGGCCGGCCATCGAACTCCGGTAGGACGGACGTGTAGAATAGGGGCCACCTGGTCTGGTGTGTCCTTTGACTCGAGTACGTCCGGAGATTGCGATGCTCGCCGCGCGGCAGTGTGTTTCTTTCAATTCGACCTTTCGTTGGTCCAGGGGCGTTCTGGCCGGCCTTGGACTCGTTGCGATTGCCGCGTGTGCCGATCACAAGCGCACCGCAAACGCTGATTCCGATCTCACGCGAGACCTTCAGCTTGCGGGTCAGGTCAACGCTCAGCCGACGTTCCAGGACACAGCCCTGAGCTCGGCAGCGCCTGCCCGGGCTCCGGCTCCGACCAAGACTCCGGTGCCGACTCCCACGCGTACCGCCCGAGAGACGCGTCGTTTGTCCCCCGCAGCCGCGCCACAGGATGTGCGCCCGAGCATACCGACTCCCGCTCCGCTGCCGGCGCGTGCACCGACGGCAGCCTCAACCCGTGAGATCGGCGCTGGAACCGGCATCGTGATGACGTCGGGTGGCCGCGTCTGCACGGAGACCAATCGACCCGGCGACAAGATCGTCGCGACGATCGACTCACCGGTGAGCGGTACGAATGGCGCCCTGATACCGGCGGGATCGAAGGTGGTGCTGGAGATCGCCTCGGTGACGCCAGGCGATCAGGCGCACATCGATTTCCGCGTCCGGGGCCTGTACGTGAATGATTCGCTGTATCCGGCCAGCGGCACCGTGTCGCCGACGACGCCGCTCGAGCGCGTGAAGGTTGCGAACCCCGACGCGAACGCCGACAAGAAGAAGGTGATCGGTGGCGCCATTGCGGGCGCGATCCTTGGCCAGATCATCGGCCACAACACCAAGGGAACGGTGATCGGCGCCGCGACCGGTGCGGCCGCCGGCGCGGTGGCAGCCAAGGCCGGCGAGAAATACGAGAACTGCCTGCCCGCGGGCGCATCGCTGCACATGACGCTCGGACAATCCGTGGCGATGTAGAACCGCCCTCGAGGCGTTCCAATTTTCCTAGCGCGAGCGGAGGCCACTCGGCAGCTTTCGAGGCATGCCGAAGCGCCCGCGCTCGTCGTCCGTGCTCAAGCCATTCCATCCACTCGTTCGGGAATGGTTTCGTGAGTCCCTCGGCGCTCCGAGCGCACCTCAGGAGCAGGGCTGGCCGGCGATCGCGAGTGGGGCACACACGCTCATTCTGGCGCCCACGGGCACCGGAAAAACGCTCACGGCATTCCTCTGGGAGCTGAACAATCTCATCGTCGACGGCAGCTCGGCGCCGCTCGCGAACGCGGTTCACATCCTCTACATCTCGCCGCTCAAGGCGCTGAACAACGACATTCAGCGCAACCTCGAGCGCCCATTGGCGGAGCTGAAGGAGCGCTTCGCGAAGGCCGAGGAATCCTTTCCGGAGATTCGCGTGGCGGTGCGGACCGGCGATACGCCGGCGTCCGCGCGTGCCCGGATGATCCGGAAGTCGCCGCACATCCTCATCACGACGCCCGAATCGCTGCACATCATGCTCACGACCGTTCGGGGTCGAGGCATGTTCTCGGCCGTGCGTGCGGTGATCGTGGACGAGATTCATGCGATCGCGGGGACGAAGCGTGGCGTGCACCTCGCGCTGACGCTGGAGCGGCTCGAACGGCTCTGTGAGCATCCACCACAGCGCATCGGGCTTTCGGCGACGCAACGGCCGCTGGAGGAGATCGCGCGCTTTCTCGGCGGCTCAGTGAACGGCGCGTTTCGGCCCGTGACGATCGTGGATTGCGGGCTCGTGAAGCGCACCGAGATCGCGATCGAATCGCCGGTCGAGGATCTCGGGCACGTGCCAGGTGGAACGATCTGGCCATCGGTGGCGCCGCTGGTGCTCCGACACATCCGGAGTGCGCGAACGACGATCGTGTTCGTGAACAATCGGGCGCAGGCGGAGCGAATGGCGGCGCGAGTGAACGCGCTGGCTGGTGAAGAGATCGCGCTGCCATATCACGGCTCGCTTTCACGAGAGCGGCGCTTTCTGCTGGAAGGGGCGCTCAAGGCGGGAAAGCTGCGTGCGCTCGTGAGCACCAGCTCGTTGGAGCTGGGCATCGACATCGGGTCAGTCGATCTGGTGCTGCAGCTGCAGAGTCCCAAGCGCGTGGCGACCGCGCTCCAGCGCGTGGGCCGCGCCGGCCACACGCTCGAAGCGGTGAGTCGCGGCGTCTTCGTGCCGACCTTTCGCGACGATGCCGCGGAGACGCTGGCGATCGGCCGAGGCATGCGGAGCGGCGACGTCGAGCCGACGCGGGTCGTGCAGAACGCGCTCGACGTGCTCGCCCAGGTTGTCGTGGCCGCAGTATCGATCGATGACGACTGGACGAGTGCCGAGCTGTTCGATCTCGTTAGGCGCGCATACCCATATCATTCCCTCACGCGCACGGCCTTCGACGAGGTGCTGTCGATGCTCGCAGGCAAGTATCCGTCGGACGTCGCGGCGGAGCTCGAGGCGCGGATGGTGTGGGATCGAACGACGGACCATCTGATGCCGCTGCGCAGCTCTCGACTCGTCTCCGTCGTGAACGGTGGAACGATCCCCGACCGCGGCCTCTACGCCGTGAATCTTCCCGACCGCACCCGGCTCGGCGAGCTGGACGAGGAGTTCGTACACGAGACGCGGATCGGCGACGTCTTTCAGCTCGGCTCGTCCACGTGGCGCGTGAATGCGATCGAGCACGATCGGGTGATCGTCACGCCGGCTCCCGGGGCTCCAGCACGAATGCCCTTCTGGCACGGCGAGTACGCGGCGCGCTCGTCGCACATCGCGCCGCGTGTGGGAGCGCTGCGCCGCGAGCTGGCCGAGGCGCGCACGGGGGACGACGTCCGGCGCATCACCGAGGAGTACGAATGCGACGAGGCGACCGCGCAATCCCTCGTGGAGTACGTGCAGCAGCAGCGCGCCGCGACGGGCGGCGTTCCCGATGAGAAGTCGCTCATCGTCGAGCAGTTTCGAGACGAGACGAATGCCGTGCGCATCGTGCTGCACGCGCCGTTTGGCGGCCGGGTGAACGCACCGTGGGGAATGGTCCTCGCGAGCCGCATCCGGGACGCGTTGCGCGCGAACGCCGGGCGGCGCACGTCGGGCACCGAGGTTCAGGTTCAGACGACCGACGACGGCATCATGCTGCGCCTGCCGGACCTCACCGGACCGGCCCCACTCGAAGCGCTTCGCGCGCTTTCCCCGGACGAAGCCGAGCGGCGGCTGCTGGAAGAGGTCGGCAACTCGTCGCTCTTCGGCGCGCGCTTCCGGATGAACGCCGCGCGAGCGCTGCTGCTGCCGCGTGGGAACCCGCGCCGCCGGATGCCCCTGTGGCTGCAGCGGCTCAAGGCGCAGGACCTTCTGCAGACCGTGCGCGAGTTCCCGTCGTTTCCGATTCTCGTCGAGACGTATCGCGACGTGCTGCAGGACGCGTTCGACATGCCGGCGTTGGCAGAGGTGCTGCGCGCGCTCAGCACGGGTGCGATCGAGATGCGGGAGGTTGCCACGGAACTGCCGTCCCCGTTCGCCGCGTCACTGCAGTTCGGGTTCGTGATGGACTGGATGTACGCGGACGATACACCCCGCGCCGAGCAGCGCGCGGCGATGCTGTCGCTCGATCGTGGTCTCCTCGATGAGCTGCTGGGCGAGAGCGGCGCCGACGAAGGGACGTTGGCGACACTCGCCGAGCTCCTCGCCGCTCGCCGCGGCACGACGCCCAATCGACGCGCTCGCACCGCGGACGAGCTGGCGATTCTGCTCGACCGCGCCGGCGACCTCACCATCGCGGAGCTCGAAGAACGCGTTGCCACGGAGGGGCTGCGTGGAGATCCGATTCGTGAGCTGCTCGAAAGCGGCCGAGCCGTGGGAATCGCGGTGCCGTTAGGCATCGGCGGCTCCGAGCAGCGTGTGATCCTCACCGATGCGTACCCGCGCTACGTGGCCGCATTCGGCGATGCGGCATTCGCAACGGTCGCCACGGGACCTGAACTGGCACCGGCGGCAGCGGCGTCCGCCATCCCGGAGTCGCTGCGGCGCGCGACGTTGACGCGCGGCGCGGCGCGGCGGGAACTGCTCGCGCGATTCGTCGCACTGCACGGCCCCATCTCGGTGGCCGACATCAGAAAGCGTTACGATCTTGAAGCCGAGCACGTGATGCGGCAGCTCGATGACTGGACGGCAGCGGGAAAGCTCGTGCGCGGCACATTCCTAACGGGAGCGGCGGCTGGCAGTGCTGAACCGAGTGTCCCGCGATGGGCATCGCGTCGGCTGCTCGAGCAAGCGCGACGGCGCGAGCTGGCGGTGGCACGTCGCCAGGTCGAGGCGGTGGGCATCGAGACGTTCGCGCATTTCCTTCAGCGGTGGCAGCACGTCGATCCATCGACGCGGCTGGAGGGAACGGAAGGGACCGCGGCGGCAATCCAGCAATTGTATGGACTCGCGCGTCCCGCGGATGCGTGGGAACGGGAGTACCTCACGGCGCGCGTCCGCGACTACGACGCGGACGCGATCACGCGTCTCTGCGCCACCGGGGAAGCAGTGTGGATCGGCGGCGGCTCCCCAGCACTCGCGTCCGAGGAGAGCAGCGTCACGCTCGCGCAGCTCCGATTCGTCCGTCGCGGCACGGGCCGCGCCTGGGTGCCAGAGCCTAACGATGGCGGACCGTCTTTGAGCGAGAACGCGGAGCGTGTGTATCAGACGCTGCGCACCGAGGGCGCTTCATTCTTCGACGACCTGCTCCGGGCGACTTCGCTTAGCGGCCGCGTCACACGCGACGCGCTGCGCGAGCTCGTTGGCGCCGGGCTCGTGACGAACGACACGATGGAGTCGCTCCGTCAGGTGGTGCGGTGGCGGCCATTCGTGTCGCCACGCATGCGAAACCAGCCGGACCCCACGCGCTGGCTGCCGGCGGACTTCTCACCGTCCGCGAATCGCCCAGTGGTGCAGCGACGTCCGAATCTGCGACGATTGCCGAAGTGGCGTCCCCCGTCGGACGGGCGACCTGATCCGAGCGCGGTAGCGTGGCCGGGACGGTGGGCGCTCGTGCGCACGAGCGGGATCATGGGTTCATCGACCGACGAGAGCGCGCTCGCGGAGGTGGTGGCGCGGCAGTGGCTCGAGCGCTACGGCATCGTGGCGCGAGAGTGGTGGAAGCGGGAGCGACCGGCGGTGAGCTGGCGCGCCATCTATCGCGAGCTGAAGCGGCTCGAGTTCCGCGGCGACGCGCGACGCGGCTACTTCGTGCGCGGTTTGTCCGGCGCGCAGTTCGCGCTCCCCGCGGCGATCGAGCTCTTACGCGCCAGCGGACCAACGGCAGGCGGATCGCCGATTGTAGTGTTTGCGGCAAGTGATCCGGCGAATGCGTATGCCGTCGCGACTGGAGTGACCGAGAGCGCGAGCGCGCAGCTGACGCGGCGCCGCGCCCGCGGTGCACTGCTCGTCACGCGCGCTGGCGAGGTGATCGCGGTGGCGGAGGGACGCGGGCGCCGCCTAACGGTCAGACCGGGGACGAGCCCGAGCGACATGACGGACGCGGCGCGAACGCTGGCGCAGCGGCTCGTGGAGGCGAGCGACGGCCGCCGCGATCCGATCGTCGAAACGATCGACGGGATCGCTGCGGCTACGAGCCCGTGGACGGCGGCGTTCACCGCCGCCGGATTTCGAGCGACGTCAAGCGGCCTGCGCTTCTACGCCCCGCCGCGTTAGGCGCCGCGCTCCATCGCCACCTCTTCGTCGAGGCTCTCGATGTCACGGAAGATGGTCGCGAGCGCTGCCGTCTTGCCGCGCTCGACGAATCGCACGGCAACATCACGCGCGGAGGCATTACCGTCCACATCGACGCGCTCCGGACGTTCGGCGTGCCCGACGTAATTGATCGAAACGTCGTAGTGCGCGCTCCAGAAGAACGGCACCTGGTCGAATCGCTCGCGCGCGCCGAGGACATTTCGCGCGGCGGTCTGGCCCTGACGCTCGGCGACCACCCAATGCTCGACGCGAATCGGTGCGCCGCTGTGCGGGTCGGGCCAGCGAGCGATGTCGCCGGCGGCGTAGACGCGCGGCGCGCTCGTCTCGAGGAACTCATTCACGAGCACGCCCTTGTCGATGCGGAGGCCGGCTTCCTCCGCGAGCTGAAGGCGCGGTCGGACACCGACGCCGATGACGACGAGATCCGCCGCGATCCGTTCACCGTTCGCGAGGACGACGGCGTCGCGGTCGATTCGAGTCGCCGTCTGCTGGAGGTGGAAGCTGACGCCGTGCTCTTCATGCAGCGACTGGATGAATTGGCCCAGGTCGCGACCCATGACCCGCTCGAGCGGCAGCGCTTCGGGTGCAACGACATGGACGGGGAGCTTCGCGTTGCGGGTGCGGAGCGACGCCGCCACTTCCAGCCCGATGAAGCTCGCGCCGATGACGACGGCGTTCGTGGCACCTTGCGCGGCGGCAATGATCGCCCGGCTGTCGCGGAGGGTGCGCAAGTAGTGCACGTGCGGCTGCTCCGCACCCGGTGTCGTTAGGCGAACGGGCTCCGCGCCGGTGGCGAGGATGAGCGCGTCGAAGGCGAGCGGCGGGCGTCCGTCGACGTGCAGGAGCCCGCCCGTCGCATCGAGCTTGGTGGCATGGCCGCGGATGATGGTGATGCGGTGCTCGTCGTAGAAGCCGGGCGGCCGAAGCGGGATCCACTCCTCGGGCGCGTTGCCGGCGAGATAGTCCTTGGAGAGATTGGGCCGGTCGTAGGGGGAGCCCTCGTCGTCATCGACAACGATGACCTCGCCCTCGAAGGCGCAGCGTCGCAGCATCTCGGCTGCCGCCGTTCCGGCGGCGCCCGCTCCGACGATTATGACTTTGCTCAACGAGGATCGTGAGGGCCGTTCGGGATAGGAGGGCGCCAGCGCGTCCCGCTCGACCTTCTCGCGCACGATAACGGTGCCGCCGCGACGCTCGACTCGCCAGCAGGCGACGGGGTTGAGCGCTGGAGCGCGCAGCGCTTCGCCGTTGCGGAGGCTGAAGCAGGCGTGGTGCCACGGACAGCGCACTGTGTCACCGACGAGCACACCCTCCGCGAGCGGCCCGCCATAGTGAGTGCAGCTCGCTCCGATAGCGAAGAATTCGTTGTCCACGCGGGCGAGTAGCACCTGCTCACCATTCGCGTGCCCGAGCAGCTTGTCTCCGTTCGCCAGCGAGCTCGCGTCGACGCCGACTGCCAGGTCGGGCCCGGCGAGCTGTCCTTTGTCCTCTCCAGTTGTCCCCGCCATTTCGTCGATCCCCCGAAGAATCGTCGGTCAGTTGGCGTGAATTACCAGTCGAACCATAGCTTGTCTCCACAATGGAACGACGCGCCAATTCGGTGACCCACCACAATGTCGCCCACTATGAATACCGAGGATCCCCTTCGCTATCCCACCGGACGCTTTCAGCGTCCGAAGCGTCCGCTCGAAACCGCGGAGCGCCGCCAGATGATCGACGCAATTGCACGAACGCCCAATGAACTGCAGACGGCGGTTCGCGGATTGTCGGAAACGCAGCTCGATACGCCATACCGGCCGGACGGCTGGACGGTGCGGCAGGTCGTGCATCATGTCCCCGACAGCCACATGAATGCCTACGTCCGCTTCAAGCTTGCGCTCACCGAGGAGATGCCGACGATCAAGCCCTACGATGAAGCGGAGTGGGCCAAGCTGAGCGACGTGCGCGATACGCCTGTCGAGACGTCGCTCACGCTGCTGTCAGCGATGCACGACCGCTGGGTGCGCCTGCTCCGCGCGATGGCGCCGAGCGACTTCGGGCGCACGCTCAATCATCCCGATTGGGAGGCGCCGCTCTCGCTCGACATGGTGCTGGCGCTATATGCCTGGCATGGCCCGCACCATACTGCACACATCACCAACCTGCGGCAACGGATGGGATGGTAGCGCGCCGGCCACTGCCGGCGCGGACTCGATGGGTTAGGGCTCGATCTCGTCGAGGCTCGCGACACTCGCGGGACGGTCGACGAGCAGGTCGAACTTGACGACGATGCGATTCTCGGTGCGAAGCACGCCGAAGAGCGCCGTCGGCGGCGAGATGCCGTAATCCGTCATCAGGATCGGGAGCGCGCCCTTGGCGCGGACGCTGCCGTCGGCCTGCTCCTCGAGCTCCACGGGCATGCGCACGACGCGCTCGCGACCAGCAATGCGAAGCGTGCCCTGCATAACGAGCGTCGGACGCGCGCCACTGGCGGCCGACACGACCTCGAAGCGGCCGACGATCTGTCGGCACTCCGGCGCGTCGTCGACGTGAAGCGCCTTGTACATGATGTGATCCATCTGACTGCGGCCGCAGGTGAGCGCGTGGGTGGGAACGCGGACCTGCACGCGGCGAATGCGGTCGGCAGTCGACGCGGCGGAGTGGGTCGCGTCGTCGATGTCGACGGAAGCGTCGAGCGACGTCGCTTCACACCGCCAGTCACGCACGTTGGAGCTGCCCTCCAGCCAGAGACGGCTGTCGGGGCGAACCGCGAGTCGCATCGGCATTACGACGTTGTGAACGCGAGTGATCGATTGCGCGGGCGCAACGGAGCCGATGCTGGTGAGAATTACGAGGCTCGTGAGGACGATACGCTTCATGCTACCTTCTCGGGCTCGGGCGTCATGATCCATCTCCCTGCGGGCGCCTTTGCCCTGCTCGTCTGAGTGTCGGTTCGCCGCGGTACTCTTTACAGCTTTTAAGAAAGGCAATGCGAGTGCCGCGACCGGCGACGCGCATCGTGACTCAAATGTTGGACGATTTGTCGGCGGTGAAGTATCCGCGCTGTCACCTGCTGGTGGTGATGTTCGTCACAAGATCAGCGCATCGAACACGCGGACGTTTACGCGCGCGGACAAAACGCGCTTTAACGTTCGATCTCATCAGGCGTCCTCCATGAGCGCGCCGATGACCGTCCCGCCCGACGCGCGACGATTCAGGAGGCGAGGACGGTGTTGTTCTCACTCAGGAGGATGCGTATGCGAAGAGTCTCGTCCGCGTTGATGGCCATCGGACTCGTTATGCTCGCGTCAACAGCGCGGGCGCAGGCCGCGACCCAGGCCGGCTTGCCTGCGGCGAAGCCACTCACCGAGCATCAACGGGATTCGATCCGCGACCACCGGGAGCTGCGACAGGACCGCCGCGACACACGCCATGACCGGCGCGACCTCGCACAGGACAGGAAGGATATCCGTCACGACGCGCGCGACGTCGCGCGGGACAAGCGAGAGCTGCGGCAGGCTCGGCGCGCGGGCGATACGTCGCAGGTGCGAGCCGAGCGGCGCGATCTGCGCGAGGATCGCCGCGATGTGAGACACGACGCCGGCGACCTGCACCATGACCGCAAGGATCTGCGCGAGGATCGCCGCGACCGCCGACAGGACCGGCGCGACATTCGACGCGACCGGAAATCCAAGTGAGTGACTAGTGACTGGTGACTGGTGACTGGTG
>Ga0136846_1238423_pt1 | contig 33163 bp, 22 predicted proteins | sample HopSoiMetagenom2_FD_96841 | JGI IMG/M metagenome (GOLD analysis project Ga0136846, IMG submission 96841) | Grasslands soil microbial communities from Hopland, California, USA - 2 Assembly 2016 (version 4) | ecosystem: Environmental > Terrestrial > Soil > Grasslands | place: USA: Hopland...
TGAGTGGATCTGATTCACGCCTCAGAATCGAGTGCGTGAATCTCCACCTTACGAGATAGCCGAGCGGCTTGGGTTTGCTCCGCGTAGCGGCTTCGTCCAACACTGCATTAGCTCCGACCAAGTGAGTTCCAGCGTACGGCAGAGCTGACAGGCGTGGGTACCTCCAAAGCCTTGCCAAACTGGCTCAAAGCACACTTCTGTCGAAGAGCGTCGTGCGTGGCGCAGGTATCCGACGGAACGACCACCTCGAACTCGCGGATGCGCGCATCCATGGCGGTGACGAGAACGCACTGGTCGCTGGTCACGCCCGCGAGCACAATCCGCCGCACCTCCAACGTTTGCAAGAGCAGCTGCAAGGGCGTGGCATAGAAAGCGGAGTGCCGAGGCTTCAGCACAAAGTAATCCTCTTCGCAGGGAAGCAGAACTCGAGTGATGTCGCGTGCTGCATTCTTGGCGTCCAGACTCAGCGAGACTTGTTGTCGGAAGTCCGAACGCCACTGCCCCCGGTTGTCATTGCAATAGATGATTGGCACGCCATGGCGATGAGCTCTTGAGCGAAGGCGCGCGATTGGGGCGGTGATTCGCATCGCCTGGGGTAATAGCCGATCGGCGTCGGGAAAGTCCCAGCAACTGATCATGTCCAGTATCAGCAACGCATCCGGGTTGCCGCTGCGCGGACCTGCCACCGAGCGATGTGAGGAAGAGGCCATGCTGGATCAGTTCGCACTGGTATTCATGCACTGGACGAAGTGACCCTGATGGGTACGCACTTGTATCCCGGGACCATGCTGCCCTTGGCGTAGTGCCACAAGGGCACCAGCGGATTCAACTCTGGATAGTATCCGGCGACGCAGCCTCGCGGAATGTCGTGCTTCGTCGCCCGCAGCCCATCTACCACTCGCTGCACGCCGTCGTCGGCCACGGTCTCCGCCGCGACGAGTGCGCCTTCTTCGAGACCTCGCTCGTCCATATCCTGCGTGTTCATCAGCAGCACCATGCGCGTGCCGTGGATGCCGCGGTAACGATCGTGGTAGCCATACACCGTTGTGTTGAACTGGTCGAAGCTGCGCACCGTGGTCAGCCGCAAGGTACCCGCCGCCGTGGGCATGTCGGGATCTTCGTCCAACGTGTCCGGAGTGATGAAGTTCGCTTTGCCGGTGGCAGTCTTCCATTCGCGGTGTCGGGCGCCCAACGGCCGATGGAAACCGCCGGGCTGGTGCATGCGCTGCTCAAAATCATGAAAAATTTCGGGAAAGGTGAGCTCGATCTGGCGCCGTATGCGTGAATAGTCGGCCACCCACTCGCCCCATGGCACGCTGTCACGTGGCGGCAGCGTCGCCTTCGCAATGCCGGCAATGATGGCCGGCTCACTGAGCAACTGCTCGCCTGCCGGTTCGGCTTGGCCGCGTGAGGCGTGGATGCAGCCCGTGCTGTCCTCCATCGTCACGACCTGCTCGCCGCCGGCCTGACGGTCGATTTCGATGCGCCCCAGGCAGGGCAGCAGGAAAGCGACCTCGCCGTGCAGCACGTGGCTGCGGTTGAGCTTGGTCGCCACCTGCACTGAAAGCCGCAGCCGCCGCCATGCAGGCTCGATGCGCGTGGTATCGGGCAGCGCACGCAGCAGGTTGCCACCCAGGCAGACCATGGCCTTCACCGAGCCGTCGACCATGCCCTGGGCCGCCTCCACCACGTTGAGACCCTTGCGGCGGGGAGGCTCAAAGCCGTAAAGCGCAGCCTGCCGCTCGACGTTGGCCTTCTCGGGCTTTTCGGTGATGCCCACCGTGCGCTGTCCTTGCACGTTGGAATGGCCACGCACCGGCAGGATGCCAGTGCCCGGCACCCCCATGTGCCCACCAAGCAGCAGCAGGTTGGCCACCATCTGCACGTTGAGCACGCCGTTGCGTTGCTGTGTGAGGCCCATGCCGTAGATGGCGATGAGCCGCTTGCAGCGCGCCAGCACCTGCGCCGCCGCAGCGAGGTCGCCACGCAGCAGCCCACACCCCGCCTCGATCTCTTCCCAGCTCAGTGCGCGCATGCGTTGGGCAAAGGTGTCGAACCCATGCGTGTGCTCGCGAATGAATGCATGGTCCAGTGCATCGGCCTCGATCAGCCACTTGCACAGCCCACTCAGCGCGGCCAGGTCGCCGCCTGCTCGCAGTTGGTGGTACTGCGTGCTGATCTGAACCTCTTTCGGGGTCAGCATCTCCAGCGGCGATTGCGGATTGGCGAACTGCAACAGGCCGGGTTCACGCAAGGGGTTGAAGGTGATCAGCTCCACCCCGCGGCGCCGTGCATCCTCCAGCGAGTGCAACATGCGCGGCGCGTTGGTACCCACGTTGTGGCCGAGGTAGATGATGCCGTCGGTGTGCTCGAAGTCGTCAAGCGTGACCGTGCCAACCGGCACGCCGAGTGATTCCGGCAGGCCGGTAGAGGTGCTCTCGTGGCACATGTTGGAGCTGTCGGGCAGATTGTTGTTGCCGTACAAGCGCGCCAGCAGTTGCCACATGTACGACGCCTCCAGCGAGGCTCGGCCCGAGGCGTAAAACACCGATGCGGCCGGGTCCAGCTGCCGAAGCTCGTGGCCGATCTCGTCTAAAGCGGCCTGCCACGACACTGGCAGATATCGGTCGCTGACCTTGTCCCAGCGCAGCGGAGTGGTCAGGCGGCCGGTGACCTCGAGCGCGTGGTCACTCCATTGTTCGAGTTCGCTCAGGCTGTGCTGCTCGAAGAACTCCGGCGCCGCGCGGTCCTTGGTGAGCTCCCAGGCCGTCGCCTTGGCGCCGTGCTCGCAGAACTCGAACGGGTGCGGCTTCGCCGGCTTGGCCCAGGAACAACTGACGCAGGCGAAGCCGTCGACCTTGTTCTGCTTCATCAGCACCTGCGAGCCCGCCAGGGGGATGTGGGCCTGCACCAGCGCATGGGCCACCTCTTTCACCGAGGTCCATCCGCCTGAGGCCCGCTTGAACGGCTCAATCTTCACTTGGCGCGACGGCTCGCCGCGTGCTTCAGGACGTTCGCTCATGGGGTACTCCTTCATTCAACCGATGGCCTTGCCCAGCAAACGGCGTGCGACAGCCTCTCAGATTCGGTGAGCCTGCCGCTGCGGCGCCAGCCAGCGCGCGGCCACGCGCAAGCCGGCGATGACGTAAGCCATGCCGCCGAGCATCCACATCACGAGGCCACCGAGCTGTTGATCCTCCAGCGCGCTCAAGCCGAACAGCGGGGACTGGCCCTGCGCGTACCACGCATCCGGGGAAAAGGTCAGCAACAGGCCCAGTGCATTCATGTGCAGCATGGTGGTGAGAAGCAACGTCAGGGCCGTGCCTTCCCGTACTCGGTGCCCGCGGCCCTGCACCGCCCACCAAAACAGGAGCGCGGAGCCGAAGAACGACAGGTGCTGCAGCGCGTGGAGGCCGTCGTTCTCCAGCGCAGCAGCGAAGAAGTTCGGCACGTGCCAGAGCCAGAGCGCCGCGGCATGCAGCCACCACGCCCTGCTCGGCGCGGCCAGCCATCGCCACGCGGATCCGATGACGGCCAGCGTTCGCAACCCACTGCGGCCGCGCAGTGCCCAAATCCACGCCTCGAAAGTTCGCGACGCAACCAGCAGCGGCGCGGCGACGACCATGAGCAGCTCATGCTGGACCATGTGAAGTGCGAACGAGCGCTCTGCAAACGTGTCGATCGGCGAGAACAAGGCCGCGGCCAGCGTGATCCAGCCAAGGGCAAAGCGAACGGCGTCGGTCCTGCCGATGCCGCGGCCTCTGCCCGCATGGCGCCATAGCCGCGCCACGCCTGCCGCATAGCCAGCGGCGCAGGCCAGCAGCAGCAAAGCGAGGAGCGCTTCGAGCGCGACGCGGCCGCACGACGTGCCGCCGACACTCTCATGGTGCGCCGCGCACGCCAGCGGCGCCAGTGCCAGCGCGATGCCAACGCCCGCGCCGACCGCGATGCCGCTCATTGGACGCACGGTGAGATGACCCATGTCGTCATCCACATGGCGGCGCAGACCAGCACCGACAGCGCGGCCGCCGCCACTGCGAGGCCGGCCAGGAAGTGCTGCCGCTGCGCGGTTTCCGTCGCAGCAGCGCGTGTGGCTGCCCACAGTCGGAACGCCGGCACCGTGCCGGCTGCCGCGATGGCAAGGAAGAGCGCGTGGAACGCCTGGAGCACGAAAGGCTGGCCGTGGGCGCAAACCCAGCCGACGGCGGCGTACGCGATGGCCTGATCGGCCAACGCCAGCGTGGGCACGACCAAGAGGGCGAACCAGACATTCATGGAGCCATGCGCCTTTAACGTCGCTGCGCTAGAACCTCGCGCCAAAGTACACCACCGCATAGATCGGAATCCAGGTGACAACGATGAACGTCCAGTAGCCCGCATTCTCGGCAACGTCGACGTAGCGCTTGCCTTCCAGCGGCTGCTTGAACATGACTGCCGTGAGCACCATGGTGTCGACCACGTCGGTGACCAGATTGAAGGTGTGCAGGCCCAGCAGCATCCACACCACCGACCCATAGGCACTGTCGTCCCAGCGCACGTTGAGCGCCGTGAACTCCAGCCAGCGCACGCCGCACAGCGCCAAGCCGAACAGCACACCGAGCACGAGCATCATCCGCACCTTCGGCAAGTCCTGGTCGATGGCCGCGCGGTCGGCGAAGTAGTTTGGAATGGCACTTGCCAGGATGAGGCCCAGGTTGACCGTGCCCCACAGCAGGTCCGGCGCTGCCCCGCCTGCCGGCCAGGTGTCGGACAGGCTTCGCAAGTAGAAATAGATGAGGATCATGAAACCGAAGGCCATGCCTTCGATCGCGCACATTCCCACGGTGCCCCACCACATCAGGCTGCGGGTGCCGAAGCCGTAGCTGGGCAGATTGGACACGTCCAGCGTATTCCCCCGCTGCACTGCCGAAACGCTGGCTGGCATTGCCTCGCGCCTCATGGCCGCTTCTCCAATGCGAGTTCCTCGGCGGCTTCCTTCTGGCTCGGCCAATACCATGCGATGAACGCGATGCTGGGCAGAATGAGCCCGATCAACATGCCCTTGTTGGAGAAGATGGACCAGATCAGCCACAAGCCGACGCCGAATGCCGCCACCACCGGCCAGATGCTCGGCGAGGGGTAGCTGTAGCGCACGTCGGGCAGCGCGTCGAGCACAGTGGTCACCAGGCCCTCGCGGGAGTTGGTGGCCAATCCCACCACTTCGCGCGGGCCCTCGGCGGGCGGTGACCACAGCGGCTCGAGCGACGCGACGACCGGCAGGCGTTCGAAGTTGTAGGGGGGCGGGGGCGAACTCGTTGCCCATTCGAGCGTGCCTGCGCCCCAGGGGTTATCGGACGCCCGCTCGCCCTTCCAGAAGGTGCGAAGCACATTGAGGATGAACAGGGCCAGGCCGAGGTCGTCGATCATGGCGCCGATCCACGACAGAAAGTTGAGCGGTCCCCAGCCGCTGTCGGCCGAATAGGTGTAAATGCGGCGCGGCATGCCGTCCAGCCCGAGCACGTGCAGCGGGAAGAACGTGAGGTTGAAGCCGATGAACAACAGCCAGAAATGCCACCGACCCAGGCGCTCGTTCAACATGCGCCCATACACCTTCGGGAACCAGTAGTACACGGCGCCGAACAGCGGGAACAGCGCGCCGCCGATGAGCACGTAGTGCAGGTGTGCCACCACGAACTGCGTGTCGTGCACTTGAAGGTCCAGAGGCACGGAGCCGAGCATGATGCCGGTCAGGCCGCCGATCACCAGTGTGACAAAGAAGCCCACGATGAACAGCAGCGGCGACTTCATCGCCACGCGCCCGGTCCATAGCGTGGCGATCCAGCAGAACAGCTGCACCGCCGACGGGATGGCGATCATGAAACTCATCGCCGTGAAAAAGCTCTTGCCAAGCTCGGGCACGTTGGTGGCGTACATGTGATGCACCCACAGCCCGAACGACAGAAAGCCGGTGGCGATCAGCGACAGCACGATGGCGGTATGGCCGAACATCGGGCGGCGTGCGAAGGTGGGAATGATGGCCGAGATGAAGCCCAGCGCCGGGATGAAGATGAAGTAAACCTCCGGGTGCCCGAAATACCAGAACACGTGCTGCCACAGCAGCACATCGCCGCCTTCCGCCGCATTGAAGAAGTGCGTGCCAGCCATGCGGTCGAACTGCACGAGGTTGGCCCCGAGCATCACGGTCGGCATGGCAAAGATGATCATGATCGAGCTGACAAGCGTCGCCCAAACGAACAAGGGCATGCGCTGTAGCGACATGCCGGGCGTGCGCATCTTGAGCGCGGTGGTGGTGAGGTCGACTGCCACCATCAGACCCATCGCTTCGGTGAAGTTGACCAGCACGTTCCAGAAGTCGGCACGCTTGCCGAAACCGTGTTCGGGGCCAGACAGCGGCACGTAGGCGAACCAGCCAGCATCGGCTCCCGTATTGAGGGCGAAGCCGGTGAAGAGCGTCAGCCCGCCGATCAGGTACACCCAGTACGAGCAGGCGGTCATGCGCGCAAAGGCGGTGTTGCGCGTGCCGATCATCAGTGGAACGAAGTACAGCCCGATGCCCTGCATCACCGGCACGGCGAACAGGAACATCATGGTCGTGCCGTGCATCGAGAACACTTGGTTGTAGAGGTCCGGGCCGAGCATGGTTTTTCCGGGCTCCGACAGCTGGTGGCGCATCAGTCCGCCCAGCACGCCGCCAGCGGCGAAGAATAAGAGCGCGGTGACGATAAAGCGACGGCCGATGGCCTTGTGGTCCAGCGTGCAGATCCAGCCCTTCAGCGTCGCGGGATCGCGCCAGGTGCGCTCGAGTTCGGCGCGCGCATGGTCGCTGCTCATCGCAAGGTCTCCAGGTATTCCACCAGTGCCGCCAGGTCTTCACGTGGGAGCAGATGGGCGGGCATGTTGACGCCAGGCTTGAGCTTCTGGGGATCCTCGATCCACTGCGCCAGCGCCTGCGAAGTGTTGGCGATCTGGCCTGCACCGATGCTGGCCCGGCTCGCGAAATGGGTGAGATCGGGTGCACGTCTGCCGTTCGCGCTCGTGCCTTGCACCGCGTGGCACAACATGCAACTGCCAGTCAGGAACAGCTCGTGGCCGCGTCGTGCGGCAGCTCCGGCCGGCTCGGGCGCGGGCGTGAGCTGGTGCTCCTGCCAGGCGGCAAAGCGGTCGGCCGGCAGCGCGACGACGTCGTAGGCCATGAAGGCATGCTGCAGCCCGCAATACTCTGCGCAGCGCCCGACATAGGTGCCGGCACGGTCAGCTCGCAGCTGGATCGTCGCCGTGCGGCCGGGAATCATGTCCTTCTTGCCATGCAGGTTCGGCACCCAGAAGCTGTGGATGACGTCGTCGGCCAGCAGCGTGATCACCACCGAGCGGCCGACTGGAATCACGATCTCATTGGCAGTGCGGAACACTCGGTCAGGCCGCGGGTCTTCGTACTCCACTTCCCACCACCACTGGTGCGCGGTGACGCGGATCTGCAGCGCACCGTCAAGCGATAGCGTCGCCAGCCTCTGGTCGGTGAGCACACTGGCTGCCAGCAGGCCCATGAGCAGCAACGACGACAGCAGAACGGCCGCGCTGACCCACCGCCGTGCCAGGCGTTCGGCGCCGGCCGAGGGCGGCGCCGGCTGCGGCATCGCACCCGCGGGCCGGCGTGCACGCCAGAGCGCCCACGCGAGAGCCGCCATCAGGGCGACGAACACGGCCACGCACAGCCACAGAGTGAACCACCACAGCTGCCCGATCCAGGCAGCCTGCGGGCCGGCGGCATGCAGCGCGTCGTTCATCGGCATCACCGCTTCTTGTCCTCGGGCGGGAGCGGATCGCGCAGGTATTCGGGTTGGCCGCCGGCCAGGGTGTCGCCCCGGTTGGTGGCCGCGTCGCCGGACACCAGGCCCGACAGCGAGCGCACGTAGGCCACGAGCTGCCAAGCCTGCTGCTCGGGCAGCCGGCCGCGGAATGAGGGCATGCCGTTGGGACGCCCGTCCATGATGGTCGTGAAGACGTCACCTGGTTCCTTGCCGTAGATCCAGCTGGCATCCATCAGCGCAGGGCCGATGCCGCCACCGCCTTGCGCATGGCAGCCAACGCAGTTGAACCAGCGGTAGTAGAGCTTGCCCTGGGCCAGTGTGTAGGCGTTGTCCTCGGCGTAGCCACCCGCCGCCGCGGCTTCGCGCATGCCCGGGCCGGCGGGGCCCGCCTGCTGCTGGGAGAGGCTCTCGGCCTGCGCGCGTGCGTCGGGTGGTCTGGGGGCGGCGGCAAAGCGGCGTGCCTCGCGTTCGCAGCCGGAGAAGCCGACGAGCAGCCCCAGGGCGGTGGCACCTATGACGGCGAGCCTGGTACTGCGTTTCACCATCAAGTTCCGCATGGCGCGAAACACTGCACTAAGGAATACGGAAGACATACAGCATGCCACCCTTGCCCGTGACCTTGGGCAGGTCCTTCATGGCGTTGACGAAGCCACCAGCGGCCGTGCCGTCGCGCGCATCGAGGGCGTTGGACACGATGAGGCCCGCCCAGCCGCCGACGCCGGCCAGCACTGCGACGTACTGATGGCCGTCACCACCGCGGTAAGACATCGGCTGCCCGACGATGCCCGAGACAGCCTTGTACTTCCAGAGCTCGCGCCCGTTGCGCGCGTCGACCGCCTTCAGCCAGCCATCCATCGTGCCGTAGAACACCAGGTCGCCAGCAGTGGCGAGCGCGCCGCTCCACACCGGGAAGCGCTCGGCGATGGACCACACCTTGCGCCGTGCGATGGGATCCCAGGCGATGAAGGCGCCGCGTGCCTCGCCGCGGTGCGGATGCATCTTGGCCTCGGCGCCGAGGTAAGGTGTTCCGGCAATCTGGCTGGCCGCGAAGAAGGCCGTGTCCTCGCACAGGTTCTGCACCGGCAGGTAGAGCAGCCGCGTGCGGGGCGACCATGCCCCCGGTTGCCAGTTCTTGGCGCCGGCCGAGCCCGGGCAACTGTCGCGCACCACGCGCCCCGCCGGCGGCGGCTGGGCCGCTCGGTAGGCAAGCGCGCCGGTGGCGCGGTCGACGCCCTGCGAGGTGGACACGAACACGAAGGGGTCGGCCGACACGAGTTCGCCGCTCGCGCGGTCAATCACGTAGATGTGACCATTGCCATCAGGGTGCATCAGCAGCTTGCGCTGGCGCCCGGCCAGCGGCAGCTCGACGAGCACGTTTTCGTTGCTGCCGTCGTAGCCATGGCGATCATTCGGGCTCATTTGGTAGGCCCACACCGCGTCGCCTGTGGCCGGGCGGCGCGCGAAGAGCGTGCTTGTCCACTTGTTCGAACCCGGGCGCTGAAGCGGGTTGCGTGGCGCGGGACGGCCGGTACCGTGGAATACCAGGTCGAGCTCGGCGTCATAGGACAGCCAGCCATCGACGGTGCCACCGCCAGTCTTCCAGCCATCGGGCGGCCAGGTGCTGACGCCGAGGTCGGTGCCCCGGTCGGCGGCATAGAAGGGCGAGAAGCCTTGGCCGATGTGCACGTCCTTGTCGGGTCCGGTGCTCCAGGCGCGCCAGGTTTCGCGGCCCTTGCCTGCATCGATCGCGGCGATGAAGCCGCGAACGCCAAAGGCAGCGCCGCTGTTGCCGACCAGCACCTGCCCTTTGACGACGAGGGGCGACATCGTCATTGATTGGCCGCTGGTAAAACTGCCGAGGCGCACACGCCAGATTTCCTTGCCATTCGCGGCGTCGAGCGCAATGACTTGGTTGTCAATCGTGTCGAAGAACAGCCGGCCATCGTTGTAGACGGCGCCGCGGTTCACCACATCACAGCAGGCAACGCCTTGCGCGCCACGGTCTGGCTTGGGCTCGAAGGTCCACTTGATGGTCGCTCCAGGCTTGGACACATCGAATGCGATCACCCGATTCGGGAATGGCGTCACGATGAACAGGGTGTCGTCTGCGACGATCGGCACACCTTCGTGGCCCCTGTCGACCGAGGTCGAAAAGGTCCATGCGGGCTGCATCTTGTCGATGTTGGCTGCCGTGATCTCGCCCAGCGGGCTATACCTCGTGTTCGAGTAGTCATGTGCAGCCATCGGCCAGTCGCCGTCGGCGGGAGCAGCCGCCAGCGCAAAAGACGTGGTGCCGATTGCTACGGCTGCTGTGACTGCGGCGGCGACCCGGTGAGGAGTTGTCACGGCGTCAGCTTCACTTGGTCCAGCCGCATAGCCGGCGGCTCGGTCGCGTGGTAGCGGAACGAATTGCCGACAGCGTCAGGTGGCCGCTTTTCTTCTCTTGTGCGTCGCGCGGCACCATGAAGCAGTTGTGGTCGCTCTGGTGCGCCGCGGGCGGCGTCAGGTCATCACGCGGTACGCCGCACTCGATGAGTCCTGTCGCCACCGCATGATGTTCGACGTCGAGGAGCTTGACCAGGTCCTTGCAAAAGATCAGGGGTTTCATGGGTATCCGCACATGCGCGTGAGGGCTATGTTCTCGACCCATAGCAAACAAGGTTCCCACTCAAGCATTCGTTCGACCAGGGTGAACTCAGGGTGGGGAGGCATGGCAGCACCATGTCGCGAAAAGAGTGCCGGGTAGCTTGCGCCAGCCAGCCCCACGTTGACTTCAAGGCCATCGAACAGCAGCGAGAGATTGCCGATGCGGCACGCCGCGATACCCAGTGCGCCCGCCGTCAAGTTCGACACGCACAAAAGTTCTGCTTTTCAAAGCAACTGCAGACGCCCAGCATCGCCATCAGCCTCGACGGGCGAGGAAGCTGGCGCGACAGCGTCTTCGTCGAGCCGGCCAAGGCGCTTCGTTTTTTTATAGAGCACTTCGTGGCGTGCCGTACACCCGGTGCATCCGCACCATACGATTGTTGCTTCTTCACCGAGGACGGGCACATGAGACGAATTGACAGGGCCGGCAAACAAACGGCAGACGCGGCTTCGCCCACGAGCGAAGGCTCATCAGTCCCGGGGCCCTCGTCAACTCAACTCGACGCACCCGCGGCGCTTCGCCGGCGTACGGACTCGGGATATGTGGCTGGGGACGATCGTGCTGATGTCGCGCCACGCCAAGCCGGCTTGCTGCCACCGAGTGGCGTCGACGTCCCGTTGTCCAACGCCAACCCTGTCGCGCCGCACATCGGCCCGTCCAGTCCGCTGCCTACAGCAAGGCTGCACTTGGTGCACGAAGCGACTTCAGACGCGCACTTGCCGCGGCCAGGGACCGATACCTCGGGCAACATCGGCGATGAATTGCCGTTCGCCTATGAGCCAGGAGCAGCACCTTTCGCACAGCTCCTACCGGAGCTTCAGCTGCGGATCCTGGACCACTTGCCGAGCGACGCACCTTCGAAGGCCCGAAGTCTGATCGCCCTGTCGGGGACGTCTCAGGCTCTACGGGCTCTGGTGCAGGGAGTCGACTCCTTCCCCGAATACCGTCTGCTTGGCCGCCTGATGCAAGCCGCTGAACGTGAAGTCAGCAACTGCAGGCAGCTCACCCCCAAGCTTGTTAAGGAGTTTGCGTCGACGCTCGAACTTTTGGGGCCGGAGCAGCAAGAACGCCTTGTGTCCGCCACGATCGGCTTCGCCAATAGCATAGACAAGGCCGATGCGATAGCCGCGTTGAGCGCGAAAGTGGCGCATCTGAGCGAGGGCCAGCGCGAGAGACTCGTCGCCGCTGCCATCGGCCTCGATGAGGACAATCTAAAAGCTCCTGCGATAGACGCGCTAGGCGCGAACGCGGCGCATCTGAACGATTCCCAGCGCGAGACACTCGTCGTCGCCGCCATCGCCCTCGCCAATGACGGCGACAAGGCCCATGCGATAGTCGGACTGGGCGCGGGAGCGGCGCATCTGAAAGATTCCCAGCGCGAGAGACTCGTCGCCGCTGCCATCGGCCTCGACGATGACGACCACAAGGCCGGTGCGATAGCCGGACTGGTGTGGTCAGGAATGGCGCATCTGAAGGTGGACCAGCGCGAGCGCCTCTTCACCGCTGCCCTCGGCCTCCCCGGGAGCATCCACCTAGCCGCACTGGGCGTAGGAATGGAACATTTGAACGAGGACCAGCGCGAGCAGCTCGTCACCGCTGCCCTCGACCTCCCCGCTAACTACCAGGCTCATACGATGGCCGGACTGGCCGCAGGAATGGAACATTTGAACGAGGACCAGCGCGAGCAGCTCGTCGTCGCCGCTATTGAACATGGCGATTCCTCCCGTCAGGCTCGTGCGATACGCGGATTGGGCACCGGAATGGCACATTTGAGCGATTCCCAGCGCAAGAGACTCGTCGCCGCTGCCATCCGCATCCCCGATGCCGACGACAGGGCTTCTGCGATAGCCGGACTCGGCGAGGCAGCGGAGCATCTGAGCGATTCCGATCGCAAGAAACTCGTCGCCGCTGCCATCGGCTTCGACTACTGTCGCCACAAGTCTGAAGCGATAAATGGGCTGGCCGCGGGAGCGGAGCATCTGAGCGAGTACCTGCGCGAGGAACTCGTCGTCGCCACCATTGGCCTGAGCATTGAGAGATTCAAAGCTCAAGCGATAGCCGGACTGGGCGCGGGAGCGGCGCATCTGAGCGAGGGCCAGCGCGAGGAACTCGTCGTCGCCACCATCGGCCTTAGCATTGACGGATCCAAGGCTTATGCGATAGCCGGACTGGGCGCGGGATTGGCGCATCTGGACGTGGACCAGCGCGAGCGACTCTTCGCCGCCGCGATCAGCTTGGCCAATGTCCACGCCAAAGCCCAGGCGATAGCCGGACTGGCTGCTTCTATTTCCTGAGAGGGCGCAGTGTTGGGTTCACTCTTGGGAATCGCCCTCTTGTTCAGATGAACGCGGCATGCCATTCGTCCACATAAAGAGGGGTGCGATTCAAACTGATGTGCATGCCTTGAAGTCGCGGGCACCGAATTCCGTTCAGGCTGACCCTTCGGTACCTCAGGCAGGGTACGCCTGCGGCGTATCGAAGCCCCATCCCGACACGCCCAAGCGCTCGAATACGTTCGAAATACTCTCAGCCTCTCAGCCTCCCTTGCCTTGCGCGTGCGCATTCTCCGAAGCCCCGCGTTCGCGCCGGAATACATCCCACCATCGCCGAGTGCTGCGCGCGGCGGCCTCGTAGGCATTGCGGCCGGGCACGCGGAGTTCCACCTCTGTGCCGCGCCCGATCGTGCTGCGGATGTCCAGCTGCCCACCGATGACGGCGGCGCGCTCACGCATGCCTGGCAACCCGAAGTGGTTGGTTGGCTGCTGGCCCTTGATCGTCGCCTCTTCGAGGCCTTTGCCATCGTCGACGATCGTCAGCCTGAACTGCCGGGCTCCATAGTGCAGCGTGGCGGTGATGTGCCGTGCGTGGGCGTGGCGGAAGCTGTTGCGCAGTGCCTCGCCTGCGATGCGCCACACCTCCTCGCGCACCAGCGGATTCAAGCCGCGGTACGCTCCGTCGACCACAACGCCCAGGGCGGGCGCACCGGCCGCGACATGCGCATTCGTCAAGTCGGCGCCGATTGCAGCGATCGCCTCCGCGAGTTGATTGACCTCGACAGTTGAGTCGCGCAGGCCCTGCACGGCCTCGCGCCCTTCGACGATCGCCGACTCTGCTCGGTCGAGAGCGACCTCGAGCCGCTGTTTCGCTTCGAGCGGCCGATCGGGCAATGTGTTGATGGCCGCACGGAACCAGAGCAGCGATGCCTGGTAGGTCTGCAGCAGCGTGTCGTGCAGATCTCGCGCGATGCGAGAACGCTCGCCGAGCCGCGCATACATGGCGATCTCGAAACGACGTCGCAACTGGCGCACACGCAAGCGGTGCGCGAGCCAGAGCATCGTGAGCAGCAATGCAGCGGCCAGGAGCCGGAAATACCACGTCGCATACCACGGCGGCGGAACGTGGACCTTGAGCGCAAGCGCGCTTTCGTTCCAGTTTCCGCGGGCGCCGCGAGCCTGGACCAGAAATGTGTAGTCGCCAGTCGGCAGCATGGTGTACGTCGCGCTGCGCCGGGTGCTGTCCATCTCGTTCCATTTCGTTTCGAGCCCATCGAGCCGGTAGCGATAGCGCGTGCGCGCCGGATCGACATAGTTCAGGGCAGCGAAGTCGAATGACACGATGCTGCGCGATTCCAGATCGAGTGAAGCAGTCGACCAGATGGGCTGCTTCAGCGATGCGCTTCCTGGCAGCACCGTCTCGCCGAACAAGCGCAGGTCGGTCAAGAACACCGGCAGCGCATGCTTGCTCTCGGTGACATGCCCGGGGAAGAACGCCACCAGCCCCTTCTGCGAGCCGAAAAACATCTCCCCGCTCGAGCTTTTGGCAACGACGGGTGCAACAAACTGATCGGTCAACAGACCATCCGACGCGTGATAGTTCGTGAAGGTCTCGGCGCGCGGATCGAACCTCGACAGCCCGTTTGGAGTACTGATCCACAGACGTCCATCGTCCTCTTCCAGGATGCCAAGGACCGTGTCTGCGGGAAGCCCGGAGTGCGAGTCGTACGAGACGAATTTCGCGTCGCGAGGATCGAGCTTGCCCAGTCCGCGGAAGGTCGCAACCCACACCGTCCCCGCGCGGTCGACATGAACCGAATTGACGCGGTGATGGCCGGGCGGGTGCGCGGCGCGGAGCTCGGCATCGAAGACTTTGAATGTGCTCGTGCGTGGATCGAAACGATGCACGCCGTGTGACGACGTCGCCAGCCACAGCGCACCGCTCGCGTCCTCAGCGATCGAACGGTACTGGACCAAACTTCTCGGTTTCGGGCTGAAGGTCGAGAACTGCTGCGTCGCAGGCTCCCAGCGGCTCAGGCCGAAATCAGTTGCGGCCCACAGGCTGCCGCCACGATCGACCTGCAACGCTGTGACTCGGTTGTGATTCAGCGATCGCGGATCGGCTGCGTCGTTGGCGTACGTCGTGTATTGGCTCGAACGGGGATCGAAGCGAACGAGACCGTTGCCGTTCGTGCCGAACCACAGATTGCCGGAGCCGTCCTTTGTGATCGCGCTGACCCCGCGCGCGAAAGCTGGCTGGTCGACCAGTGTGACCTGATCCGTTCTGCGGTCGACACGGTTCAAGCCGCGGTCGGTACCGATCCACAGCGTGTCGGGATCTTCCACGTACGCCGCGGTCACCGAGCCTTTGCCGAGGCTCTGCGGGCCCGTTTGCTGGTGCCGGTACGAGCGGAAACGCGAACGCTCGGTATCGAAGCGGTAGACGGCCCCCGCCTTCGTCGTCGACCAGAAGCTTCCGTCGCGATCCCTGAACAGGCTGACGACGAAGTCCCCGCGCAAGCCGTCGGGATCGTCGGGATCGCTTTGATACCAGATCGCCTGCGTGCGGTCCGGCGTCAGCTTCACGAGTCCGAGCTTGTCGGTGCCGAGCCAGAGCGCCCGGTCTTGATCCTCCTGAATCGACACGACGCCGGAGGACGCATTTGGCGCCTGTCCGCCGTTGCGGAACGCATAGACCGTGACTTCACCGCTGGCGACGTCCACCGAAGCCAGATCGCCTCCAGAGGACAGTCCGAACCACAGCCTTCCACTGCTGTCTTGAAACGGCTTGGCCGGAAAGCCCATGCTGACGAATTTGCGTCCAGAACCCGCCTCGAGCTTGATGTGCCGGGTGACCTTGCCCGAGCGCCGATCGAGTGTGTAGAGGCCCTCGCTGCTGGTGATCCACAGAGTGCCGTCCTGCACCGGAATCGTCGCGATGACGCGCGTCTCGCCGACCCCGGGGGTGTAGCGCGGCCGATGACACGTCGTCTTCGACGTGGCCGGATCCAGAGCCGTCACGCCGTCGTCGGTCGCCAGCCACATCACCCCATCCTGATCTTCGACGATGTCGTGAGCAATCGCGACGGTACCGCAGGCCTCGTTGGGCGACCGGTATTGCGTGAAGCTGCCGGTCGCAGGGTCGTACCGATTGAGCGAGTCGTCGGCGCCGATCCACAGCCGACCCGCTCGGTCTCTCGCCAGTGAGCTGGCGATGAGGTAGCCGACGCTGTTCGCGCTCTGACCATCCGGAACCTTCATGAAATCGTAGCCGTCGTAGCGATGCAATCCGTCCGCGGCGCTCAGCCAGAGAAAACCGTACTGGTCCTGCACCACCCGTCGCGCTGTGGCAGGCGCGGAGTCCGACGCAAGCGGGTAAAACTGGATCGGTGCACCCGCGACGAGAGCAACGTCGACGACGTGAATGTCTTGCGCTCGAGTGAACCCGCTAGTGGCGAGCGCGGCAAGAGCGAAAAACAGCGCAATGAAGTGACGGCTCGACCTCTTCATACACCGCATACCTCTGCGCCCTCGGCAGCGCCGGTTCTACGGATCGAGCGGTGGATGGCGCGCACGTTAAGGGCGCCCTCGATATTTGAGAGCGTCAAAATTGCCGACACACCGGGCAGGAGAAAAGGCATGGGGGGCATTGTCCGTCCAGTAAGAGACGAAACGGTATGGCGAAAACCACAGCCCCAGATCTGTGGAGCTCGAAATTTTCGACGGTGCCTCGTGAGCCTCTCGGCCTTTCGGAAGTCACCATTGCCCTGCCCCACGACCAAGTGGAGGCCATGCCCCTGGGCACGTCCACGAGTACAAATGGCACTCCGCCCCGCGCACTGTTCGCACGCACTGAAAGCTCGGCCAATATAAGGCTAAGCGCAACAGGGAACGGGTGTGGATTACCAGCACTCGGGTCGCGGCTAAGCCGCAGGCCCGATCATGATCACCCTACACAGCCCGCACGAAGTCTCTGAGAGGCTGAGAGTATGTCGATCATGCCCGCTCATCACGCCAGACCCCTGCTCGCCGTTGCCAAGCTATGGCGAGCATTTGCGCCTAGATCAGGCGCTTTTTGACGTACTGCTCGGACACGTTTGAAATACTCTCAGCCTTTCTGTCCAGCGAGTCCAGGAAGATCCGGAGAATGAACGAAGACCCTAACCGCATTCAGATTCTCTGTGTCGACGATCATCCGATCGTGCGCCAGGGCATCGCGACGCTGCTTTCCATCGAGCCGGACATGACCCTCGTGGCGGAAGCTGGGAATGGATTGGAAGCGATCCAGCAGTTCCGCATGCATCGCCCGGACGTCACGCTCATGGACCTGCAAATGCCCGGAATGGACGGGCTGAGCGCCATCAGCGCCATCCGGACCGAGTTCCCCGACGCGCGAATCCTCGTGCTCACGACCTATTCTGACGACGCTCAGACGCAGCGCGCTTTGCAGGCCGGCGCTTGCGGCTACCTCCTGAAAAGTGCGCTGCACAAGGAGCTACTCACCGCTATACGCACCGTGTACACCGGCCGCAGGGTGCTTCCCTCCGAAGGCTCGTTGGAGCTTGCCGACCAGGTCACGCACGAGCATCTCACGCCTTCAGAGATCAGCCTCTTGCGATTCATTACGCAGGGCAACGCCTACCAGGAGATCGCCCGGACGCTTGCACTCAGCGAAGAGACGGTCGAAGGCCAAGTACGCAGCATCCTGTCAAAACTGGACGCGCAGGACCGTTCGCATGCCGAGATCACGGAACTTCATCGGGGGATGGTCCATACCGAGCGTGAAGCCCGGTATGCCGCCGAGGCGGCCAACCGCGCGAAAAGCGAGTTTCTTGCCAGCATGAGCCACGAATTTCGTACGCCGTTGAATGGCGTCCTCGGCTACGCGCAAATGCTGAGCCGCGACAAGGGCCTGAGCCCACGACAAGCTCGCGGCGTGGATGTCATTCAGGAGAGCGGAAAACACCTTCTTGCCCTGATCAACGACATCCTCGACCTGGCACGCATCGAGGCCGGCCGCACGGATCTGAACCTGGAGCCGGTGGACGTGTCCAATTTCCTGCAGTCAGTGGTGAACCTGCTGCAGGTGAAGGCCGACGAGAAGCGCCTGGCCTTTGTGTTCGATGCCGGCGAGGGCCTGCCGCAGGCCGTGCTGGCCGACGAGCGCCGGCTGCGCCAGGTGCTGCTGAACCTGCTGGGCAATTCAATCAAGTTCACCGATCAAGGCACAGTCACATTGCGCGCCAGCGCCAAGTCAAAGGGCCCGGCGCAGGTGCTGCTGCAACTGGAGGTGGAAGACACGGGCGTTGGCATGCGACCCGACGAAATGGAACGTATCTTCAAGCCCTTCGAGCAAGTGGGCGATGCGCGGCAACGCAGCGGCGGCAGCGGGCTGGGCCTTGCCATCACCCGCGCGCTAGTGAACGAAATGGGCGGACAGGTGCAGGTCAGCAGCGAGTTCGGCCGCGGCACCCGGGCCCGGGTCGAACTGCCGTTGCCAGTGGCGCAGCTGGCGGAATCCGCCCCCCGGAAGGTGCCTGGCGTGATCGATCCGAACTCAGGGACTGGTTGAGCACAGTGGCGGCTTGCCAAGCGAGCCGCATGTCATTTTTTTGGCGCAGAATTGCCGCAGACGCCGGAGCGACGACCGTACGCGCACGGGCAGCACAGGGAGATCAGCGTCACGGACGCGGGAGCAAGTCGATGTGCAAACGCATTGCCTACTTGATCGCCATCAGGGCTGCCGTCTTGGTGGCTGCCGCAACCCTCGTTGTTTCTACCGGGCCGCAGGCCGCTCCGGCGGAAGCGGGCTTCTTGCAAGGCCAGACGGTGCGAATGCTGATCGTCGGCGACCCATTCTCCATCGCGCTGCGCGCCGGCGCGCGCGAACTAGGTCGCCGCGCGGGGGGAACCGTCGACATTGAAGTTGTCAGTTACGACGACGTGCGCCGGCTCACGCTGCTCAATGCACACGACCAGAACTCGGCCTATGACATTGTCAGCTTCGACAGCGTGTGGGCTGGCGAGTATGGCGCCGCGGGCATCCTGCTGCCGCTGAACGACAAGATCGCCGCGTCAGCATCCACGGTGCGCCCCGACGACTTCCTCGAGATCGCCTATCGGCAGGGTCAGTACAAGGGCCGACAGCTCGGGCTGCCGATCCAGCCGCACCCCGAGCTGCTATGGATTCGACGCGACTTGTTCGAAAAGGCAGCCCTCGCCGCGCCACTGACCACCGATGATCTGCTGTCGGCGGCGCAGCGCTTTACGCGCCCGGCGCAGGGGCAGTACGGCATATGCTGGAACGGCCAGCGTGGCCAGGCGCTCGGGCAGCAGATGGCGCACTTCTACGGGGCCTTCGGCCAGCCGCTGCTTGACGCAGCCGGTCGACCCAGCCTGAACACCGCACGCGGCATCGCCGCGGCGCGCTTCGCTCGAAGCCTGTTGCCGCTTTCGCCGCCAGATTTGCTGAACATGGCATGGGACCAGCGGCCCGTGCGCTTCGCCAAGGGTGGCTGCGTGATGACCTACGAATGGGCGGCGCGCAGCTATCTGGTCGAGGAAGACCCCAGCTCGCAAGTCGTCGGACGCGTGGGCTACGAGCCGGCGCCGCATGCGCCCGGGGCCAAGCCAATCACGTCGATCGGCACCTGGAGCCTGGGCATCCCTGCCAACATTGGCCCGAGGCGCGACATCGCCTGGCAGTTCCTCGCCTGGGTGACGAGCAGCGAGATCGAGCGCTGGCTGGCACAACGAGGCAATGGCGGCATGCCCCGCTACTCGGTGATGCGTGACCCAGCCCTCGCGCAGCGGTACCCGGCGTTCCAAACCGTCGCGCGGCTGGGCAGCGCCGGCCAGCTCGACGACTGGATGCGCCCCGCTGTGCCACAGTGGTCGGCGCTGGCCGACATCCTGGGCACCGTGTATCACGACATGCTGCGCGGCGAGTTGACACCGGAGCAAGCCGCTGCGCGCGCCCAGCAACAGGCAGATGCGCTGTTCGCAGCAACGGCCCGGTGAGGACATGGCCCGGAAAAATTTCCCTTTTTGGGGGGCGCAGGGAGGGATGCGAGGCAAGGCGCTCCGAGCGCCGTGTGGCGAGCCACACAAGCGAGGAGCACCGCCTCAGCGCGCCCGCCCTGCGCCGCCCCCCAAAAAGGGAAATTATTCCGGGCCATGTCCTGAGGCCCCGACACGAATGAAGGCGCTGCAGCGGGAGATCGCATGAAGGCGCTTTGGTCGGGCCTGGGCTTGCGGCACCAGCTGATCGCCGCGTTCGTCTCCGTCATCCTTCTGCCAACGGCAATCATCTCCGTCTACAGCCTCAGCCGCAGCCGCGAGCTGCTGATCCAGATGGCCCGCGACGAAGGCCTGCGCGGTGTGGGCGTGCGCGCCGCGGTAACCACCCGCCACCTCGCCGACATCGGCGCCGATCTGCAGGTCGTGGCGCAGGCCACAGCTTTGCGCCACTATCTGAACGCGGCGCCGGGTCCCGAACGCGCGAGCGCCGCGCGTGAGGTAGACCGCTACTTCGCCGCCTTGCTCAAGCGCTGGGGAGAACGCTACAGCCGCCTGTGCCTTCTCGACGGTCGTGGCCACGAGGCGAGCTGCGCGCGTGTCGGCGACAGCGGGCCGGCGGTGATACCGTCAGGCGAGCTGGCTGATCGCTCGGACGATCCGTCGTTCGCGGGCGCGCTGCAGTTGCAAGCAATTCCAGGGCAGGAATCGATCTACATCTCGGAACTCACGCTGGAGCCTTCAGACGCCAATGGCTCCGCCGCCGTGCCGGTGTTGCGTTATGCGACTGCGTTGCAGAGCGACAGCGGCATGCTTGACGGCGTGATCCTGCTGCACGCGCTGGTCGCACCGGTGCTCGGCACGCTCGAGCAGCCTGCGGATGGTGGGGTCGCCACCTACGTCGTCGACCGGCAGGGCCACTACCTGCTGCACCCCGATCCGGCACGCCGCTTCGCCCACCTGCGCGGAGACAGCACGTCGCTGCGCAGCGAACGGCCGCACGATGCGGCGGTCATCCTCGATCAGCCGGCCGGCACGCTGTATGCGTCCGCCGATCGGCCCGAGGCATTGCAGGTGTTCACGCGGATCCGGATACCCGGGCAAAGCAGGGTGCTGTGGACGCTGATCGACGAGGAGTCGCTCGATGCGATCCTGGTCGAGGTGCGTCACACGCGAAATGTCATCGTGTCGGTGGCCGGGATCGCGTTGCTGCTGGCCGTCGCCGTCGCACTGCAGATGACGCACGGCATCGTGCGGCCTATCAGTGCTCTGGCTCGGGCGGCGGATGCGATCCACCAATGGGATTTCAGTGCGACCCTGCCTTTGGCGACGCGACGCGACGAGGTCGGCATGCTGACGCGCGCCTTCGCGCAAATGGCCGCACGGGTGCGCGAGCTCGTCGGCGCGCTGCAGCAGCGTGTAGCCGAACTCGAGCGAAGCGAGGCGGCCCTGCGTTCGGGCCAGGCGCGCCTGCGCCAGATGATCGATTCCAACCTTGCGGGCATCGCCTTCTTAGGCCTGGACGGCCGCCCCATCGAGGCCAATGACGCCTACCTGCGCATCATCGGCTATGACCGCGAGGACTTGCACCAGGGGCGCATTCATCGCGCGATGCTGACGCCACCGGAATACGAGGACGTGACGGCCCGGGCCTTGGCCGAGGTTCGCGCGCACGGCGTGTGCACGCCTTATGAGAAGGAATATGTTCGCAAGGACGGCAGCCGCGTACCCGTGTTGATTGGCTTTGCATTGACCGAGCCTGGATCGGAGCAGGCCGTGGCCTTCGTGCTGGATCAGACCGCCAGCAAACAAGCCCTGATCGAGCGGGATGCTCGCCTGTCAGCAGAGCTTGCGAGCCGTGCCAAGAGCGAATTCCTGACGTGCATGAGCCATGAGCTGCGCACGCCGCTCAACGGCATCCTGGGCTTCGCGCAGATCCTGCAACGCGACAAATCCCTGAGCGAGCGACAAGAGCGGGGGCTGAAGATGATCCAACAGAGCGGGCAGCACCTGCTGACGCTGATCAACGACATCCTCGATCTCGCGCGCATTGACGTCGCCAAGCTGGATCTGTTTCCCACCGACGTCAACCTGCCAGCGTTTCTGCAGGTGGTGTGCGACATGATCCGTGTCAAGGCGGACGAGAAAGGACTGCAGTTCGTCTACCTGGCCGCGCCCGATCTGCCTGCCACCGTGCGCGTCGACGAGAAGCGATTGCGCCAGGTGCTGCTCAACCTGCTTTCAAATGCGGCCAAGTTCACCGATACGGGACAGGTGACGCTACGGGTCATGCGCCTGCAGACGCCGCCGGACGACTCCGCGGCTTGCGCCATGGTCCGCCTGCGCTTCGAAATAGAAGATGACGGCATCGGAATCGACGAGGCGCAGCTGGTGCGGCTGTTCCAGCCGTTCGAGCAGGTGGCCGATCTCACGCGGCGCGAAGGGGGTACTGGGCTGGGCCTGGCCATCAGCCGTCAGCTGATCCGCCTGATGGGCGGTGACATCCAGGTGAACAGCCGGCTGGGCGAGGGAAGCATATTTTGGTTCGAGGTCGACTTGCCGGCACCACAGACGCGGGTTCAAGCGGTGCCTGAACGGGACGCGCCGATCAGTTACTAGTACTGCTTACGTTTCAATCCACGCGCGACTCGTGAGAGCCGCGCGACGCAAACTCATCCGGCACCAGAGAAAATACTGTTTCAATCCACGCGCGACTCGTGAGAGCCGCGCGACCATGCAATACGCAGTAGGCCAGACATTCACCCATGTTTCAATCCACGCGCGACTCGTGAGAGCCGCGCGACTGACTTGCACTAGTGCCTCCAGACGCGCGAGCGCGTTTCAATCCACGCGCGACTCGTGAGAGCCGCGCGACCCGACCGCGAGCTGGGGCGCACCTGTCACGATGGGTTTCAATCCACGCGCGACTCGTGAGAGCCGCGCGACCGGTGATCACAGTCGTTGCTGGCAAGGCCTTGTCGTTTCAATCCACGCGCGACTCGTGAGAGCCGCGCGACCTTGGTTATGCCACTCCGGGGCGCGTACTGAACATGTTTCAATCCACGCGCGACTCGTGAGAGCCGCGCGACCGAATGTCAGCCATTTTTGTGTATATCGGTTTGAGTTTCAATCCACGCGCGACTCGTGAGAGCCGCGCGACGCCAAGTCTTTCGGATTTAATCCAGCCTCATCATGTTTCAATCCACGCGCGACTCGTGAGAGCCGCGCGACCCGTAAGACCACGGGTCGGGTGTGACATTCACCATGTTTCAATCCACGCGCGACTCGTGAGAGCCGCGCGACATAATGTTGAGATTCTCACTCCACATATGATTATTGTTTCAATCCACGCGCGACTCGTGAGAGCCGCGCGACCAATGACCCGCATCACTACGCGCGGATCATTGAGGGGTTTCAATCCACGCGCGACTCGTGAGAGCCGCGCGACGCTACTGGTGAGTTCACTATTGAATGTTGGTTTAGTTTCAATCCACGCGCGACTCGTGAGAGCCGCGCGACCCCGCAATGCGCCGCCGTCCGTCTACATCATGGGGTTTCAATCCACGCGCGACTCGTGAGAGCCGCGCGACGGGGGAACCCCCGGACATTGCATCCCGTTCTCTGTGTTTCAATCCACGCGCGACTCGTGAGAGCCGCGCGACGCCACGACCACGGCATACACGTCCCCGACCGCAGGTTTCAATCCACGCGCGACTCGTGAGAGCCGCGCGACCTGCCGCAGGTCAACCACAAGGACGGGGACAAGCAGTTTCAATCCACGCGCGACTCGTGAGAGCCGCGCGACCGCGCTGTTCAAGACCATCGACGATATCAGCGCAGTTTCAATCCACGCGCGACTCGTGAGAGCCGCGCGACCGACCAATGCAGAGTCAAGGATGCGAGAAGCCTGTTTCAATCCACGCGCGACTCGTGAGAGCCGCGCGACCCAGGCGGGCGCGGCGCATGGAGATTGCGTGCGCTCGTTTCAATCCACGCGCGACTCGTGAGAGCCGCGCGACAAACCATCCGGGGATACCGGACAGTTGGAGCGTTGTTTCAATCCACGCGCGACTCGTGAGAGCCGCGCGACCTTATTCTGACTGTTCTGCGCATCTGTTGCTTCGCGTTTCAATCCACGCGCGACTCGTGAGAGCCGCGCGACCATCGTGGATGAGTCGCATGGCGTTCCCGGCGCGTTTCAATCCACGCGCGACTCGTGAGAGCCGCGCGACCACGGGACGAAGGTTGCTGAACCGGTTGTCATCACGTTTCAATCCACGCGCGACTCGTGAGAGCCGCGCGACGTCTTGATGCGCTCATCGTGGCTCGACGACATGCGTTTCAATCCACGCGCGACTCGTGAGAGCCGCGCGACCTAGGGCGGCCGCCGATGACTTCGCGCTGACGAACCGTTTCAATCCACGCGCGACTCGTGAGAGCCGCGCGACATCGCGAGGTGGACAGGCCCAGCTATTTGCTCAAGTTTCAATCCACGCGCGACTCGTGAGAGCCGCGCGACCCGGTGCAGTTCCAGACCATCACCATCGAATTCTTGTTTCAATCCACGCGCGACTCGTGAGAGCCGCGCGACAGCGCATTTCGCCCACGGCAGCGCTACCTACAGCGTTTCAATCCACGCGCGACTCGTGAGAGCCGCGCGACCTAACCCACCGCTCTATTCCGGGCAGCTGCATAAAGTTTCAATCCACGCGCGACTCGTGAGAGCCGCGCGACTCAGCTTGTGCACGGATTCCTTGATGCTGTTCTGGTTTCAATCCACGCGCGACTCGTGAGAGCCGCGCGACTCCGCGCTTGCAACGCGTTGTTCTTCCCCATGAATACACGCTTTGTGCGCGAACATGGTCGTTCTTGCGGCGGTGGCCGCAACGTGAAAGGCATCAATGGCGAAATCTCGTTCTACGACGCGTGTTTGCACGGTACGCGAACCCACGACGGGCCTGACGGTCACTCGGGGTTCGCGCACCCCATCATAAGACGAGGGGTGCGTCGAAGTCGGTCGCCTTGAACTTGCCGTGTTCGCGCACCTCGCAACCCTGCGTATCGGGAAGACGGTACAGGCGAAGGCAATCCTGTTCGAGATTAATTTCCGCCAGCAGCTTAAGCTCCAGCGCTTCCATCTGCATGAGGTTGACTTGGCACTCGAACACCGATTTCTGCACGCGCTGCCCGGTGCCTTCGCACACCTTCGCCACTCGACGCAACCGTCGGCGCCCTTCGCGGGTTTCGGTGTTCACGTCATAGCAGACGATGACCAGCATCGCGCCTACCTCGTGAGAAATGGAAGATAGCCGCCAGTCTCGCCACGCAAGCAGCGCGCGAGCAGCCGTGCCTGCACCAGCGGCACCACGCCCAAGGGCACACTCTCGGCAAGCAGCGGATGCGTCAAGTCCTCCTGTTTGCGCTCCTGGTAGGCCACGACCGCGGCCTTGCGCGCATCGCCTTCAAGCAGGACAGCGCCACCTTCACGTTCCACGAAGTCGGAGGCCGATACCTGCCCGCGGTTCACGAGGGTCAACGCAAGCCGATCGGCAAGGGGCCGGAACTCTTCCATCAAATCCAGCGCCAGCGCCGCCCGCCCCGGCCGCACCGCGTGCAAAAAGCCCAGTTGCGGATCCAGCCCGGAGGCCTCGCAGGCACTGCGGCAATCGTTCACCCACATCGAGTAGAAGAAAGACAGCATCGCGTTCATGCGGTCGCGCGGAGGGCGGCGGCTTCGGCCGTCCATGCTGAACAGCTCACGAAGATCGGGGCGAACCAGCAAATTCAGCGCGGCAAAGTAAGTACGTGCCGCTTCACCTTCTATGCCCCGTAAGGTGTCCAGGTCCGATGCTGCGGGCAGCGCACGCAGGCTGGCGGCCAGGTCTTTCGTCGCACGGGTGAGTTTGGCTTCATCGTCGGCCTGCTTGCTTTCACGCGCGCCACGCTGCAGCACCTGCCGCTGGTTCTTCAGCTTGCCAGCCACCAAGGCGCGTGCCAACTCCAGGGTGACACCGGCATTTTCGACAGCCCGGTGCTGGGCCTGCCGCAGCAGCACGTTTCCGGAGACCGCGCCTTCGAGCCGCGCCTTGAAGCGGCCGTTGGTGTCGAGTAGCACGAGCGCAATGCCATCTTCGGCCAGCCGGTGCATCAGCGGCGCGCTCAGACCCACGTGGCCGAAACACACCACGGATTGCAGGTGATGCAGCGGCACGCGCAAGCGAGTTTCTTTTTCCACCTCCACACGCAGGGTGTCGTTGTCCAGGCGCAGACGGCTTTCAGGCAGCGTGACGTAAAGCGTGTTGAGTAGTTTCATCGGTGAATTCGGTGGCGCTGCCGTTCAGGCATCGGGGTCGAACAGCTTGACGCTGAAGTCGGCACCTTGCAGCCGGGCCAACGCTTCGGGTTGGCAGCGCTCGCGCAGCGAGCAGCCCTTGCAGCGACGCACGTCTTGCGTCGGCGACGGCAGCTTGGCGCTGGTGAACATGGCGCGCACGGCGCTCGCGGTTTCGCCAACCTGCATGCGCAGCGCATCGGTGATCGGCACGATGCGCCGTCGTCGGGAACTGGCGTAGTACAGAGCACCTTCGCTCACGGTGAGACCCGTCATGCCTTCCAGGCACATCGCCTGGGCGGCGAGTTGCACGTCGTCGCACGATGCAATGTCGGCTGCCTTGTGGCGCGAGCCATGTTTGTATTCCACCGGGTATGGCGTTCCGTCCGGCTCGAACTCCACCACATCGGCCTTGCCGACGAGGCCCAGCGCGTCGTTCCACAAAGGCAATGCGCGCTCAATGCGCAGGCCCTTGCGTTCTTCGACGCCGGGCTTATCGACCAATGCATGCACCGCCTGCCCGCGTTGTGTGTGCAGGTTGTCGTCGAACGCCTGCTCAAGGTGGATCAGGCCGCACTGCCGAGGGCAATAGGCCCAGTGCTGCAAGGCAGAGAGCGTGATGGGGTCAGGTTCTTCCATGCTGGTGGCGTGCGACAGGCTGTATGGCCCGTGACACCAAACTTTTTAGCAACGACGAATCAGCGTCACGCCGGGAGCAGCCTTTACCTCGTCCCAGATATTCACCGGCGCCCCGTCGAACGTCACTTCATAGTCGCCGAAATCGCGTGCGGGTGTCTCAGAGTCGTTCGGTACCACTGCAAGTCTGTCGAACAGCGAATGCGAGTGGGCGTTGCCCAGCTCACTGTCGTGTTTGAACACGTACAACCCACGTGTAGCCATTTGGCCTCGGGCAGCAGAGCGGTCGTGCTCGAACATACCTTCCAAGGCCTTGAAGAAAAGTTCGAGGTCATCCGCGCCGAACCCGGTCTGCTTGGCCAGGAATGCCGACACGAAGCCATGCGAGCGATAGAGTCCGTAGGGCACGGTGTGCTTGCGGCCCATGGTGCGGTTGTCTCCATCTTGCGCTTCCGCTTCCTTTTCGCTGGCCACGGCCATGCGAGTGATTGAATGTTCGCTGGCCACGATGGGTTCGATGGATCGGGCAAAGGTCATTTGAACCGGGCCACGCACCTGTCCGCAGTTCACGCCTGTGGACATGACCGCGCCGAATGTGCGAACGTCGAAGAAATTCTTGCAAATCCATTCACGGGCTTTGCGAACACTGTCTTCGCTGCCTTTGCGCTTGGCTTTCTTCTTGTCGTCCTTACCGGCCTCGTCAGCGAGTTCCCCAGTGGCACCAATCGCCTCATAGGCGGCGCGGTGCGTGCGTTCGAGCACGCCCTTTTCCTTGATGTAGATGTCATGGGGCGGCGTGCATTCGTTCACCAGCCCCACATAGTTGCGCACCTTTCGTTTGAGCGACACATCGGTCACAAGGCCGTGCCCTGTTTCGGCGTCAAGACGGGGCATGTTGCCGGCGTCCGGGTCGCCATTGGGGTTGCCGTCCTTCACGTCGAACAGCAGCACAAAGTCATAGCGGGATGCGAACGTCATGGTCAAGCCTCCTGAGCGGGGTTGGTGGTGGTTGGTTCTTCTTTGCGCGTATAGAAGGCTTGGCGCTGGTGGTAGTAGCCAAGCGCAAACTTGGCCTGCTGCGGCAATGTGAGCTGGCGTGGAAAGTCAGGCAACGGGGCCATGACTTCGCCGATCAGCCGTTCAAAGTAGTTGGTCTGCGCATCGCTGAGCTTCTTGAGGTGGGCATTCTTCAGCCGCAACAATGTGGTGAACACCGACACCGGCGTGGTGGACGCCGCACCGTAATAGCGATCGCGAACAGTGGCGTTGATACCGGGCATGGCCTGTTGCTGAATGCGTTCGAGCACTGCGAACAAGCGGCCCAGCAAGTACGGAGAGTCGGTCTGCTCCATGTCCAATTCCTCCTTGAAGCGTTGGTAGTCGGCGGTGACGTCGGGGTTCTTGCGGCGATGGTCTCGGTTCAGCCAAGCCTTGAGCACGGCAGCTCGCAGGGTTGTGACATCCTGCTCCGCTTTGCACCGAATCACCGCAGCGTTGAGCAGCGATGCGGGATAGGGCTGACATTCGAGAATTGCGCGCATCCATTCACCTGACAAACGGGGCGGCACGTTGTCGAGCTTGCCTTGAAGTGCGACGCTTGAGAGCAGCCGAAAAAGCGAAGGTGTGGCAGGGTCGCTGTCGTAGCGGCGCACGACCTTCAGGTCGGCGAAGTGCTGCAAGATGCGCGGTGCAAGTTCTGAAAACGGCGCACGAAGCCAGAAGCGAACGCTGATGCGGGCGGCATTGGGTGCGAGGCCCAGCACAAAGAACCGCGCATCGCGTTCGCCCACTGGCAGGCTTCCGCTAGACAGTGCTTCGTGCAACGCCTGCACCGCGCGAATCCCCTGGTCGGGGTGATCTTTGTTCTCGCCAAAGAAGTCGGCGAGCGTGAATTCACTATCGAACCGCGACGCGCTGTCGGCCCAGAACACCGTGGAGGCGTCACCCACCTGCACCCGATTGCGGGAGTCCGTTGCGAGCAGATGGTTGAGAGCTGTGGTGTAGGCAAAGGCAGCCCGTTCACTGACGGGCGCGTTTTCGCCCTGGCGCTCTGTCTTACCGTAAGACTCGAATGCACGTGCGTTGAAGGACACAATGTTGGCACCTGATGACTGCGCGCCCCAAACGCCCTTGATGGCGGAGTGCAGCCGCTGGATCGGTGCTTGAACGCCGTCCACCAGACACAATCCGATGGGCGCACTCGCATCTGCCACAGGAAGCGCGGCCGCTGCCACTGCCGGGCGTTGGCAAATCAGATCAAGGTCGCCACTGAGCTGAAAGCTCATCACCGGATTGCTTTCCTGAATTTCAGACCAAGCCGGGTGCGCATGGAGCACTGCCCAGTCGGCACCGTCGATAGCGGCCAGAACGGCAACCAGGCCCGGGTCGGTTTGCGCGGTTGCCGGCAGAGCCGCAATGCGCGCCCGAAAGGCGGCATGTGGCGTCACCTCGACTTTGCCTTTGCGCGCCTTGTCGAGCCCGATCACATAAGCAGCGCGGTCCCACAACAGATTGGCCGCAACACCAGATGTCTTTTTCACGCCTTGGGGAACAAGGAATGATTTGGCACGAAGCCTTTTGCCGTCCATCACGCGCGTATCGCGCAACTGCACCACTCGGCCATCGGCTGACAGCTCGATGATGAAAGGGATGTCTTTGTCTTCCAGTCCGATGCTTGGCAGCCGCTGCGCTGGGTCGGAGTCGCGCGACTTCCGTTCGTAGTAACGCACGAGTTCCTGCAAGATCATCGCGCCGCTCCTTCTGTGCTCACCTCAATCACCCCGGCCGTCATCTGTGCTCGGAAGAACGTTGGCTGCGGGTCGACGGGGTCGGTGAAGTCCAGGTCGTGCAGCATCCAGCCGAGATCGCGTGTGTCGAATATTGGCGCGGCATCACGTGCAGAGTCCGTCACCGCTCGCACCCGCGCCGCGAATTCGCGGCATCCAAGATAGGGTTGGTTCACCCACTGCCCGTTCTCCGCGCGGCGCTCGAACATGGCGTGGTATTTCTGCGGTGGCATGGAGTCCTGCCGATCGGCACGAACTTCCATGTCGGCATGCACCCGGTAGGCGACGTCGCGCAAGAGCAGGCCGGCGCGTTGTTGGCGCTCGTCGTCCACGTAGATTGCGAGGTCACCCTCGCCCGCATCCATGGCCTGCTGCACATTGCGGGTCGAAATGACAGCCGCCACCTCATTGCGCCGCAGATTGATGAAGCGTATGGGCCTCAGCACCTCAATGCGCCGCACATGCCAGCGGATTGCTGGCTTCCACAGAATCGCTTCGAACACCGCCCGTGCGGCAGATGGCGTGATGACGTCATACGAGACACGTTCAACCTTCATCTCGGGTCGGGTAAAGCAGGCAAGGTCGCCTGCAATTTCAAGGCAATAGCGTTTCATGGTCGTGATGGACTCCCTTTGAATTTCATGCCACCAGACTTGCGGGATCGAGCGAACGCTCATTGGGGAGCAAGCCCAAGCGGTCGTCGTATCGAAGCTCGTCGATCAGCAGATACATGCCAGGCACCAGCTCTCGAACATCGCCCTGAGCCTGCCAAGTGTTCAGCAGTTGGCGTCGCATATTGACGGTGAAGCGTTGAAGCCTGCGCAACAACCAACGGTCGGTATCACCACTTCGCAGCTTCTCTATCAACGGTTGGACGGACTCTGTACCCGCGCCGATGTAAGGCACGATGACAGTGGCCTGATCTTCGTCATCGACCAGCCGGAACTTGTCGGCCGCAGTTCGGAATTCGAATTCGAACCCGGCGTTCTTGCGCAGGTGATCGACGATGCCGTGTTTGTCGCGGCTGGAAAAGCCCGCGTAGTACAGCGGAAAGTAGCATTCGAACGCGGCCGGAGACATTGGGTCGCATCCGCTTTGCAGCACGCTGCGGGTTGCCAGGGTGCCAATGCGCACCTGCTGGAGCGGCTTCGGAATGTCGCGCACAAACACCACCACCCTCCCCTTGCCACCATCTGGCAAGCGGCCCTCGCGATTGCAGCGGCCAGCAGCCTGCGCTACAGAGTCCAAGCCGGCCAGCGCACGAAACACCACGGGAAAGTCGATGTCGACACCAGCCTCCACCAACTGGGTGCTCACCACTCGCAGCGGCCTCCTGTCCACCCCGTCGCGACGCGCCTGGAGCCGCGCCCGGATTTGCGCAATCACATCGGCGCGGTGCTGCCCGCACATGGCGGCCGACAAATGCAGCGTGGAGTCGCCGGTGGCTGCATCGACTCCTCGCATGATTTCCGCGGCATCGTTGCGTGTGTTGACGACGATCAAGACGCACTCATGATCAACAAGACGTGTGACCAGCGCGTCGGTGGGCAATGCCGTGTGCAAGTCGGCGGGCCACTCGATCTCGACACGTTGCAGCGCCGTGAACAGAGAACCCTCGTCTTCTACGATGCGCGTGGCCAACGGCAGGCCGCGCAGGCTCTGGCGTGGGTCGAAGCGCGGTGTGTCGACCAGCGTGGGTTGGGTGGCGGTACACAGCAACAGCGTCACGCCGTAGTGCGTGACCAGCACGTTGAGCGCATCGAGGATCGGCTGAAGAAATTCGGGCGGCAGCAGTTGCGCTTCGTCGAGCACGATCACGCTGTTCGCGATGTTGTGCAGCTTTCGGCAGCGCGAGGTACGTGCTGCGAACAGAGATTCGAACAACTGCACGTTGGTCGTGACGATGAGCGGTGCGTCCCAGTTTTCACAGGCGAGGCGGCTGCGCGGTGTTTCATATTGCTCGTTCACATCAGCCTGGCTGTGATGCTCCACGACTTGCTCCGCCCCGAAGATGGCGCCGAAGACATCAGCGGTCTGCTCGATGATGCTGGTGTACGGAATGGCGTAGATCACTCGGCGCCTGCCATTCGCCAGCGCATGCCGCAGGGCGAAGGCGAGCGACGACAAGGTCTTGCCTCCACCGGTGGGCACGGTGAGGGTGAACACGCCGGGTCTGAGTTGCGCTTTCGCGCGGCATTGGCGAAGCACGCTGGCACGGGCCTGCATTACCGCATCGTCACCGCGGCCGAGACTTGCCACTTCAGAGGCCTTGGCAACCAGGTGTGCGTCAAGCTGCTGCGCGTAGGCAGCGAGGGGTTGAAAGCCTGCACGCGATTGGGCCTTCCCAAGATTCAGGAATCGTTCGGTATCGAGAAAGTCGGCATCGACCAGTGCGGAAAACAACATGCGTATCCACAACGATGTCGTGAGAGGCTGATCGCTTCTTGGGCCGGGGATGGCGGCCAGTGCAGCCTGGAGCGTGAACGTGTCTGGAAGGATCAATAGATCGGCCGCCTGTTCGCTGCATACAGAACGCGCTTGTCCGTATTCGCGCTCGCTGTCGGCGGACCCGGTGCCCAAGAGGCGTTTGTCCAGCCCGGCCACCCAATCACCCAAGCCGGCGTGATGGCCCGCAATCACATAGGCCAGCACGCGACCCAGCGCAGCCCCCTGCGGGCCGAAGCGTGCCTCAATGACTCTAAGCGCATGGAGCGCTCCGGCAGCGGAATGAGTCTTGTCGCTGCCGCTTGGCCACTTGCCCTCGATGTGCGCATCTTGGCCAGTCACCAGCCGGATGTAGCGCTGAAACCCAGGCCGGTATTTGCCCAGGTCATGCCAAAGCCCGGCGATGCCGGCCCATTGTGGTGAGTTCAGATGTTGCGCGAATTCCGCGGCGCCCGTGGCCACGGCAATGAGGTGGTCACGCAGATGGTGCGGCTCACCATTGGGGCCGATGTGGGCCAACCTGTCGGACACGATCCGCGCTCCCTGATTTGTTCCTGCTGGCGAGACTAACCGCGTAATCGCTCACCAGATGAGCCGTCAGGGAAAGCCCCGATCTCGTACCGCCGGCGACCCCACACGCGATCAGGCTCGCTCGGCGTGAAGTCCCTGGCCAGGAGGTTTTTGCATTCTGGCGCTGGTCGCGTCGCATGCGAACGCGCAAATCAAGGGCGCCGGTTCGAGCTTCGCCGCCAACTTGTACGCGACCTGGAGCCAAGCGACGGCGAAGGCGAGCGACTCGCGACTGGAATACGAACCCGTCGGGTCCAGTGGAGGTGTCAAGGCGGCGCAGGATCGCAGTGTCGACTTCGGCGCCTCCGACCGGCCTTTGTCACGCGCAGCGCTCGACCAGGCAGGATTGGTTCAATTTCCGACTGCGATCGGCGGGGTGGTGCTCATGAGCAACCTTCCGGGGATTCCAAGCGACAAGATCAAGCTCGATGCAGAGGCCCTCCCGGCCATCTACCTTGGGCGCATCAAGGAGTGGTCATCGAAACGATGAAATCCAATGGCGCTGACCCACTGAGCGTTGCGAGCAACTTGCGAGCATCGGCGCAAAGGTGGTTCGGCAACAGCGGCTTCGTGCGTCGGGTGCGGGACGCCCTTGCACCGCTGGCCAAAGCAAATCCCGACGACGAGGTCATTGGAAACAAGGTGCGGCA
>Ga0136846_1214325_pt1 | contig 33128 bp, 31 predicted proteins | sample HopSoiMetagenom2_FD_96841 | JGI IMG/M metagenome (GOLD analysis project Ga0136846, IMG submission 96841) | Grasslands soil microbial communities from Hopland, California, USA - 2 Assembly 2016 (version 4) | ecosystem: Environmental > Terrestrial > Soil > Grasslands | place: USA: Hopland...
CATCAACCTGCTCGAGGACCTGCAGGACGAGCTGGGCCTGACCTACGTGGTCATCGCGCACGACCTGTCCGTGGTCCGGCACATCAGCGACCGGGTCGCGGTCATGTACCTGGGCAAGATCGTCGAGGTGGCCGGCCGGGACCAGCTGTACGCCAAGCCGCGGCACCCGTACACGGTGGCCCTGCTCTCCGCGGTACCGGTGCCCGAGCCGCTCAGCAGCCCGACCGGGCAGCGGGAACGGCGCGCGCGGATCAGGCTGGAGGGCGACGTGCCGAGCCCGCTGGCCCCGCCACCCGCCTGCCGCTTTCACACCAGGTGCTGGAAGGCGCAGGAGATCTGCCGGACGCAGGAGCCGCCGCTGGCCGAGCTCATCCCGGGCCACCGGGTGGCCTGCCACTTCCCGGAGAACACGCCGCAGCAGCCGGAGGCGATGTCCGCGCCGCCGCCGGCCGAGCAAGACTAGGCGTAGCGGCCGGGGTAGGCCTCGCGCGTGTCGGTTTTACCCCTCGGAGAGCGAAGGCTCCGGGATGGCCTCCTGGTGCGAGGGCTGCGCCTCGGCGGCCAGCGGGTCGGGCACCCGCTCGGGCAGCGGCGGCGGGGTACCGCCGAACTCCGGGCACAGCGCCTTGTGGTTGCACCAGTCGCACAGGCGGCTCGGCCGCGGCCGGAAGTCCCCGGCATCCCTGGCCCGCTCGATGGCCTGCCACAGCGCCGCCACCTTGCGCTCGGTGGCGAGCAGGTCGGACTCGTCGGGAGAATAGCGCAGCACCTCGCCCTCGGCCAGGTACATGAGCTGGAGCAGCCGCGGCACCCGGCCGCGCAGCCGCCAGATCACCAGCGCGTAGAACTTCATCTGGAACAGCGCGCTGGCCTCGTAGGCTTCCCGCGGCGCGCGGCCGGTCTTGTAATCCACGATCCGGATGTCGCCGCCGGGCGCCACGTCCAGCCGGTCGATGTAGCCGCGCAGCCGCAGCCCGGACTCCAGCGTCGTCTCCACGTAGGCCTCGCGCTCGGCGGGCTCGAGCCGGCGCGGGTCTTCGAGCGTGAAGTACGCCTCCACGATCGCCGTGGCCGAGGCGAGCCAGGCCACCCGTTCGGCGTCATCGGTGAAGAGGCCGGCCAGGCCGGGCTCCTCGGCCGCCAGCCGGTCCCATTCCCCGGCCAGCAGCCCGCGGGCCGCCTCCGGGGTCCGGCCCGCGGCCGGCAGGTCGAACAGCCGCTCCAGCGCGGCGTGCACCAGCGTCCCGCGCGCCGTCGCCGTGGTCGGCGGCTCGGGCAGCCGGTCGATCGTCCGGAACCGGTACAGGAGCGGGCACGTCATGAAGTCCGCCGCCCTGGACGGGGACAAAGCCGGTCCCCGGGGGGGTACGGGCGGGTCTTGGGGGGTCGTCCCCCCGGCTGGCGCCACCACTTCTTCTACGTCCACAGCGCAACCGTAGGGCAAAGCACTGACATTCGCGGGCGTCCCTGGCGTCCGGTGCAGCACGTAGCATCGGTAGGGTGGCAAGCACGACGCCGGAGAAGCCGCCCGAGACGGCGGGAAAGCCACCCCAGCGCCGGGAATCCGGCCCGGGGATCATCATCGCGCGCCCGTTCGGCATCCCGGTTTTCATCTCGCCGTACTGGTTCGTGATCGCCGGCGTCTTCGTCTTCATCTACGCCAACCAGCTGGCCGCGACCCTGCACGGCGCCACCCGGTTCATCGTGGCGGCGGCGTTCGTCGTGCTGCTCTACGTGTCCGTCCTGTTCCACGAGCTCAGCCACTCCCTGGTCGCCCGCTCCTACCACCTGCCGGTGCGCCGCATCCTGCTGTACCCGCTGGGCGGGTTCTCCGAGATCGAGAAGGAGCCGCCGACACCGGGCAAGGAGTTCATGGTCTCCGCCGCGGGCCCGGCGCTGTCGCTGGTCCTGGCGGCCGCCGGCTACGGCCTGATGCACGTGGTCCCGGCGGACACCATCGGCGGCACGCTGTGCAGCCAGCTGCGCTGGGCCAACCTGGTGGTCGGCATCTTCAACCTGCTGCCCGGCCTGCCGCTGGACGGCGGCCGGATGCTGCGCGCGGTGATCTGGAAGCTGTCCGGCCGCCAGTCGATGGCCACCATCGCGGCCGCCTGGTCGGGCCGGGTCCTCGCCGTCGGCCTGTTCGTGATCCCGTTCGTCACCGGCGCGGTGCGCGGGACCGGCGGTGACATCACCACGGTGGTGTGGCTGGCCGTGATCGCCGCCTTCATGTGGACCGGCGCCGGCCAGGCCATCAAGGCCACCAGGTTCCGCGAGCGGCTGCCCGGGCTGCAGGCCAGGCGGCTGGCCCGCAAGGCGGTCTCGGTCGCGGCCGATACCCCGCTGGCCGAGGCGATCAGGCGCGCCGACGAGAGCCACGCCCGCGCCGTCGTGATCGTCGACCACGAAGACAAGCCGATCGCGATCCTCAACGAGACCGCCGTGATGTCCACCCCGGAGCAGCGCCGCCCGTGGCTGGACGCGGGCGCGCTGGCCCGCACCATCGAGCCGGACATGGTGCTGCCGGCCGACCTGTCGGGCCTGGCGCTGCTCGACGCGATCCGCCGTGCCCCGGCCAGCGAGTACCTGCTGGTCGAGCCCTCCGGTCAGGTATACGGCGTGCTGGCCACCCGGGACGTCGATCACGCCTTCGCCGGCGTCTGAGCCGCCGCCTACCGCGCCGCCGCGCCCGGCCGCCGCGTCCTGCCGGCTGCTCCGGCCCGCTACCCTGGCCACCATGACCAAACCGCGGCAGGGCCCGCTGACGCCAGGCGAGCCGGTGCAGCTGACCGACCCGAAGGGGCGCACCCACCTGATCACGCTCCGGGCCGGCGCGTCGTTCCACACCCACCGGGGCATGCTGAGCCACGACGACATCATCGGCGGCCCGGACGGGAACGTGGTCCGCTCGCTGGGCGGCACCCCGTATGTCGTCTTCCGCCCGCTGCTGGCCGACTACACGCTGGCCATGAAGCGCGGCGCGGCGGTCGTCTATCCCAAGGACGCGGCCCAGATCGTGGCGTTCGCCGACGTGTTCCCGGGCGCGCGGGTGCTCGAGGCCGGAGCCGGCTCGGGCGCGCTGAGCTGCTGGCTGCTGCGGGCGGTGGGGGACCAGGGCACCCTGGTCTCGTTCGAGCGCAGGCCCGAGTTCGCCGAGGTCGCCCGCAAGAACGTGGAGCAGTTCTTCGGCGGCGCGCCGCCGGCCTGGCAGCTGGTGAACGGCGAGTTCGCCGCCGACGGGCTGGCCGACTTCGACCGGGTCGTCCTCGACCTGCTGGCCCCCTGGGACCTGGTCGACGGGGTCGCCGCGGTGCTCGCACCCGGCGGCCTGGCCTGCTGTTACGTCGCCACCACGACCCAGCTCTCGCGGATCGTGGAGGCGCTGCGCGGGCACGGCGCCTTCGATGAGCCGGCCGCCTGGGAGAGCATGAACCGCCCCTGGCACGTGGAGGGCCTGGCCGTCCGGCCCGGCCACCGCATGGTGGGTCACACCGGCTTCCTGGTGACCGCCCGGCGGCTCGCTCCCGGGGTGGTCCCGCCGCCCCGCCGGCGCAGGCCCGCCAAGGCTTCCCAGGAAGAAGATCATTCAGCCGAACGGGCTGAGCTGTCACCTCCCGGTGTGAATGGTAACGCTTAGCGATGCGAATGTGACTGACTGGCATGTTCGCGGGCAGCAAAACGGCGCCGATACGGTGCCGGGAGGTTAGGGATGGCCCGCGAATAGGTAGAGTCCAGTTAACGGTGCAGGAGAAGGAGGTGAGGGCCGTGCCCACCAGAGACGACAGCGGACGTGGACGGCACGACGATGAGGTGAAGAGCCTTAATGCTCAGATCTCCTTCCTTGATGAGGAGATCGCGGTACTGCGGCGCAGGCTCGCGGATTCGCCCCGGCAGGTCCGGATGCTCGAGGACCGGCTGCGGGAGACCGAGGGGAGCCTGTCCGGGGTCAACGCCCAGAACGAGCGGCTGGCCGCGACGCTGCGCGAGGCGCGCGACCAGATCGTCGCGCTGAAGGAAGAAGTGGACCGGCTGGCTCAGCCGCCATCCGGGTTCGGCGTGTTCCTGAACGCGAACGAGGATGACACCTGCGACGTGTTCACCGGCGGCCGCAAGATGCGGGTGAACGTGTCGCCGAACGTGGAGCTCGCCGAGCTGCGCCCGGGCCAGGAAGTGGTCCTGAACGAGGCGCTCAACGTCGTCATCGCCCAGTCGTACGAGACGGTGGGCGAGGTCGTCATGCTCAAGGAGGTCCTGGCCGACGGCAAGCGCGCCCTGGTCATCTCCCAGGCTGACGAGGAGCGCGTGGTCCGGCTGGCCGAGCCGCTGCTGCACGAGACGATGCGGGCCGGGGACAGCCTTCTGCTCGAGTCCAGGTCCGGGTACGTCTATGAGCGGATCCCCAAGGCCGAGGTCGAGGAGCTCATCCTCGAGGAAGTCCCGGACATCTCCTACTCCGACATCGGCGGCCTGGCCGGCCAGATCGAGCAGATCAGGGACGCCGTCGAGCTGCCCTACCTGCACGCCGACCTGTTCCGCGAGCACCAGCTGCGGCCGCCCAAGGGCATCCTGCTTTACGGGCCGCCCGGCTGCGGCAAGACGCTGATCGCCAAGGCGGTGGCCAACTCGCTGGCCAAGAAGGTCGCGGCCAAGACCGCCAAGGACGCGGCGACCGACGCGTCGGCCAAGGAAGGCAAGAGCTTCTTCCTCAACATCAAGGGCCCGGAGCTGCTGAACAAGTACGTCGGCGAGACCGAGCGGCACATCCGGCTGGTGTTCCAGCGGGCCCGGGAGAAGGCCAGCGAGGGCATGCCGGTCATCGTGTTCTTCGACGAGATGGACTCGATCTTCCGCACCCGCGGCTCGGGCGTGTCCTCCGACGTGGAGAACACCATCGTGCCCCAGCTGCTGTCGGAGATCGACGGGGTCGAGGGCCTGGAGAACGTCATCGTCATCGGCGCCTCCAACCGCGAGGACATGATCGACCCGGCGATCCTGCGGCCGGGCCGGCTGGACGTCAAGATCAAGATCGAGCGGCCGGACGCCGAGGCGGCCAAGGACATCTTCTCCAAGTACGTCCTGAAGGAACTGCCGCTGCACCCCGAGGACGTCTCCGAGAACGGCGGGTCCCCCCAGGCGTGCGTGGACGCGATGATCCAGCGCACGGTCGAGCGGATGTACACCGAGTCCGAGGAGAACCGGTTCCTCGAGGTCACCTACGCCAACGGCGACAAGGAAGTGCTGTACTTCAAGGACTTCAACTCCGGCGCGATGATCGAGAACATCGTCGCCCGGGCCAAGAAGATGGCCATCAAGGCGTTCCTGGACACCGGCCAGAAGGGCATGCGGGTCAATCACCTGCTGGCCGCCTGCGTCGACGAGTTCAGCGAGAACGAGGACCTGCCGAACACCACCAATCCGGACGACTGGGCCCGGATCTCCGGCAAGAAGGGCGAGCGCATCGTCTACATCCGGACGCTGGTCTCCGGCAAGACCGGGACCGAGGCGGGACGGTCGATCGACACGGTGGCCAACACCGGGCAGTACCTGTGATGGCCGTAACGACACTAGGCTGCTTTACATGAGCGTTCTTCGGGTGATGGGCACCGAGACCGAGTACGGAATCTCTGTGCCCGGCCAGCCGGGGGCTAACGCGATGGTGACCTCGTCCCAGATCGTCAACGCGTACCAGGCGGCCACCGCCGCCCGGGCCCGGCGTGCCCGCTGGGACTTCGAGGAGGAGAACCCGCTGCGGGACGCGCGCGGCTTCGACCTGACCCGTGAGGCGGCGGACTCCTCCCAGCTCACCGACGAGGACCTGGGGCTCGCCAACGTCATCCTGACCAACGGCGGGCGGCTGTACGTCGACCATGCCCACCCCGAGTACTCGGCCCCCGAGTGCACGAACCCGCTGTCCGTGGTCATCTGGGACAAGGCCGGCGAGCGGGTCATGGCGGAGGCCGCGGCCAAGGCCGCGACCATTCCCGGCAGCGCGCCCATCCAGCTGTACAAGAACAACACCGACAACAAGGGCGTCTCGTACGGCTCGCACGAGAACTACCTGATGCGGCGCGGCACGGCGTTCTCCGACATCGTCCGGAACCTGATCCCCTTCTTCGTCTCCCGCCAGGTGGTCTGCGGGGCGGGCCGGGTCGGCATCGGTGCCGACGGCCGCGGATCGGGCTTCCAGATCAGCCAGCGGGCCGACTTCTTCGAGGTCGAGGTCGGCCTGGAGACCACCCTCAAGCGGCCGATCATCAACACCAGGGACGAGCCGCACGCCGACCCGGAGAAGTACCGGCGGCTGCACGTCATCATCGGCGACGCCAACCTGAGCGAGGTGTCCACCTACCTCAAGGTCGGCACGACCGCGCTGGTCCTGGCGATGATCGAGGACAAGTTCCTGAGCACCGACCTGTCGGTCGAGGCCCCGGTGGCCGAGCTCCGCGCCATCTCGCACGACCCGACCTGCCGCCGCCTGGTCACGCTCAAGGACGGCCGGAAGATGACCGCCGTCCAGCTGCAGGCCGAGTACCTCGAGCTGGCCCGCAAGTACACCGAGGACAAGTACGGCAACGACGTCGACGACATCACCGCTGATGTCCTCAACCGGTGGGAGTCGGTACTGAACCGGCTGGCCGAGGACCCGATGCTGCTGTCGAGGGAACTCGACTGGGTGGCCAAGCTCGAGCTGCTCGAGGGCTACCGGACCCGTGACGGACTGGCCTGGGACAACCCGCGGCTGGAGCTCGTCGACCTGCAGTACGCCGACGTGCGCCCCGACCGCGGCCTGTACAACCGGCTGGCGGCCCGTGGCCGGATGGTGCGGCTCACCGACGACGCGACCGTGAACCGGGCCATCGAGAACCCGCCCGAGGACACCCGCGCCTACTTCCGCGGCCGCTGCCTGCGGCAGTACCCGGAATCGGTGGCGGCCGCCTCGTGGGACTCGGTGATCTTCGACATCCCCGGCCGGGAGTCTTTGCAGCGCGTCCCCACGCTCGAGCCGCTGCGCGGTACCCGGGCTCACGTGGGCGATCTGCTCGACCGCTGCCGCAGCGCGGCCGAGCTCGTTTCCGCGCTGACAGGCCAGGATTAAGGTCCGCCGGCCCTCAGCTGGTCTGCTGGCCGGGGGATCGCGAGTTCGTACCGATTTCAGCCTGGCGGGATTGGGCGGGACTCGGACGGGTGACGATAGCGTTGGGACTGACGGAGGTAGTCACATGGCAACGAAGGACACAGGCGGTCAGCGGCAGACCACGAGGCGCGCCGAAGAGACCGAAGAGACCGACGCCGCGAGCACCGCGGAAGTCACCGAGCGGAACGAGAAGCTCTCCGACGACGTCGACGCGATCCTCGACGAGATCGACGAGGTACTCGAGGAGAACGCCGAGGAGTTCGTCCGGTCTTACGTGCAAAAGGGCGGCCAGTAGCCGGACCGGCCTGCTGACCGGACCTGCTGACCGGCTGGGCACCCGCCCGGTTCGCCGTGGGCGGACGCGCCAGCGCTTCTCGTGTTCTGGCGCGCTCAGCCGTGGCAGTAGGGTCAGTTGAGTACGTTCACTACGACTACGGGAGGAGGTCCGCGTTGGGCTCGTATTTCGACGGCAGCCAATCCGGCCCGCTTGGCGGGAACCCGAGCATGTCCGGCCGGGGGCCAGGCGCGGCGGGCGGTTCCCCTGGTTTCATGGGCCTGCAGACCTCCTCGTTTACTGACTTCCTGGCCGCGCACTCGCCCGGCCTGCTGCCCGGCCGGGTCGGCCGCTCCGGCGGTGACGCCGGGATTTCCCCGGCTGTCCGCGACCTCCCGCACGCCACCACGATCGTGGCCGCCGTCTGCGACGGGGGAGTGGTGCTGGCCGGCGACCGCCGCGCCACCATCGGGAACATGATCGCCAAGCGGGACGTGGAGAAGGTCTTCCGCAGCGACGAGTTCTCCGGCATGGGCTACGCGGGCACCGGCAGCCTCGGCATCGAGTTCACCCGCTTGTTCCAGCTCGAGCTCGAGCACTACGAGAAGATGGAAGGCCGGTCGCTGTCCCTGGAGGGCAAGGCGAACCGGCTGGCCTCGATGGTCCGGGGGAACCTGGGCGCGGCCATGCAGGGCCTGGTCGTGGTGCCGCTGTTCGTCGGCTACGACGAGGACGCCGGCCAGGGCCGCATCTTCAGCTACGACGTGGCCGGCGGCCCGTACGAGGAGCAGCGGTTCTACTCCATCGGCTCGGGGTCGCTGTTCGCCCGGGGTGCGCTGAAGAAGCTCTACGCCGACGGCATGTCCGCCGATGACGTCGTGCTGGCCTGCGTGCAGGCGCTCTACGACGCCGCCGACGATGACTCGGCGACCGGCGGCCCGGACCTGACCCGGCGCATCTTCCCGGTCATCGCCACGATCACGGCCGATGGCTTCAGCAAGCTGACGGAAGCCGAATCCGAGCGGATCTCCGACCAGGTCGTACGGGAGCGGATGAGCCTTCCTGACGGCCCGGCGGCGCCGCTGCGTAACGGCGGCTAGCCAGCATCCCGCCTCAGCCCGACCCATTACCTAGGGAAAATGAACGTCCGCGGTGTCAATGCCGTTCTATGTGTCACCCGCACAGGTCATGCGGGACAAGGCCGAGTATGCGCGGCAGGGGATCGCGCGCGGGCGCAGCTGCGTGACACTGCAGTACGCGGGCGGGATCCTCATGGTGGCGCCGAACCCGTCGAGCGCGCTGCACAAGATCAGCGAGATCTACGACCGGATCGCGTTCGCCGCCGTCGGCCGCTACAACGAGTACGAGAACCTGCGCAAGGCCGGCGTCACCTACGCGGACATCACCGGTTACCAGTTCGACCGGCATGACGTGACCGCCCGCGGCATCGCCAACTGGTACGCGCAGACGCTGGGCACCATCTTCACCGATCAGCTGAAGCCGTTCGAGGTGGAGATCGTGGTGGCCGAGGTGGCCGCCAAGCCCGCCGACGACCAGATCTACCGGATCACCTTCGACGGCTCGGTAACCGACGAGCCCGGCTTCGTGGCCTTCGGCGGCCAGGCGGACCAGGTCTCCGCCGCGCTCAAGGAGCGCTACGCCGACAACATGTCCCTGTCCGAGGCGTTCGCCGCCGCGCTGGCCGCGCTGTCCGTCCCGGGCAACGGCGAGTACACGGCCGCCCAGCTCGAAGTGGCCATCCTGGATCGCACCCGCGATCACCGGACCTTCCGCCGCATCCGCGCCGCCCGGCTCGAGGAACTGCTCGCCGAATCCCGTCCCGCCGCCGAGTCCTCCGACGGCGACGACTCCGGCACCCCCGCCGCCAGCGACGCCCCCGCCGCCGGCGAGGGCGCCGAGCCCTCCGCCTCCGGCTCGGCGCCGCCTGCCCCGGGGTCCGCCCCGGCGCGCCCCGCCGACTCGGGCCCGCCCACCGGCCCCACCCCCGGCAGCTCCGACCGCGGCTCCGGCCTCAGCGGCGGCAGCCCCCTCTAGCCCTCATGAGGGCCTGCGCCTACAGCGGGATGTTGGCGTGGGTGCCCTTCAGCTGGGGCGCCTCGGCGATGGCCCGGGCCAGCTCGCGGCGCGTCTGGCTGGGTTCGATGACCGCGTCGACGACCCCGAGGCCGACAGCGCGCTGCAGTCCGCCCGCCGTTGCCTCGTGCTCTTCGGCCAGCTGCGTCTCGGCCTCGTGGAGCTTCTCCGGCGGGACCCCTGCCAGCGTGCGCCGGTGCAGGATGCGTACCGCGGCCACCGCGCCCATCACAGCGATCTCGGCGCCCGGCCAGGCGAAAACGCGCGTGGCGCCGAGCGAGCGGGAGTTCATCGCGATGTAGGCGCCGCCGTAGGCCTTGCGGGTCACCAGCGTGACCCGGGGGACCGTGGCCTCGGCGAAGGCGTGCAGCAGCTTGGCCCCGCGGCGGACCACGCCGTCCCATTCCTGGCCGACGCCGGGCAGGTACCCGGGCACGTCCACCAGGACCACCAGCGGTACGCCGAACGCGTCGCACATCCGCACGAAGCGCGCCGCCTTCTCGGCCGAGGCGGCGTCCAGGCAGCCGCCGAGCCGCATCGGGTTGCTGGCCACCACGCCGACGGTGCGGCCTGCCAGGCGGCCGAGTATGGTCACGATGTTCGGCGCCCAGCGGGGGTGGAGCTCGATGCCGGGGGAGTCCAGCAGCGCGTTCGTCAGCAGGTGCACGTCGTACGCGCGGCGCGCGGACTCGGGCAGCAGCCCCGACAGGTCGCGGTCGTCGGCGTCCTCGGTGACCTTGCCCTGGTCGCTGAGCATGGACGCGAGCTCACGGGCCCGGTCCAGCGCTTCCGCGTCGGTTCCGGTGACTACGTGCACCACGCCGGACCGGCGGCTGTGCGGCTCGGGGCCGCCGAGCCGCTCCATGTCCACGTCCTCGCCGGTCACCGAGCGCACCACGTCCGGGCCGGTGACGAAGATGCGGCCCGGACCGGACAGGATCACGATGTCGGTCAGCGCCGGGCCGTACGCGGCGCCGCCGGCCGCCGGGCCGAGCACGACCGAGATCTGCGGCACCCGCCCGGACGCGCGGGTCATCGCGGCGAACACGGTTCCCACCGCGTGCAGGCTGGCTACGCCCTCGGCCAGCCGGGCCCCGCCGGAGTGCCACAGGCCCACCACCGGCACGCCCCGCGACAGCGCCTCGTCATAGGCCGCGACGATCGCCGCGCAGCCCGCGGTGCCCATCGCGCCGCCCTGGACCCGCGGATCGGAGGCGAAGGCCACCACGCCCGCCCCGTGCACTAGGCCGGTGGCCGCCACGACGCCGCTGCGCTCCGCGGGCTCGACCGGCAAGATTCCCAGCGTGCCCGGATCGAACAGCGCCGCCAGGCGCGCCTGCGGGTCGCGGGGCAGCGCGGTGGCCGGCGCCGGAGCAGCCGTCTGGGCAGCATCATGATCCACTGCGGTCATCTCAGGTCTCCTCTGCCGGTATGCCGGGACGAAGGATGCGGCGCGACGTAACCGCAGGTGCGGAAGCGGGCCCTGCCGGGCGCCCGGTCAGGCCGCGGTGAACGCCAGCGACACGTTGTGGCCGCCGAACCCGAACGCGTTGTTCAGCACCGCCATCGGCTCCGAGCCGCGCTTGCTGAGCGGCCTCGGCTCGGTGGCCACGTCCACCGGCACGTTCTCGTCGAGATCCTCGAGGTTGATGGTGGGCGGGGCCACGTGCTCGCGCAGCGCGAGCACGGCGGCCACCGACTCGATGGCACCCGCACCGCCGAGCAGGTGCCCGGTCATCGACTTGGTGGAGGTGACGACCACGCCGTCGATGGCGCTCCCGAGCGCCTTGGCCAGGGCCTGGGCCTCGGCCGTGTCGCCCTCGGGGGTCGACGTGGCGTGCGCGTTCACGTGTACCACCTGGCCCGGATCGACCGCGCCGTCGGCCAGCGCCCGGGTGATCGCCGCGATCACGCCGGACCCGTCGGGCGCCGGGTGGGCGATGTGGTAGGCATCGGAGGAGTAGCCGGCTCCGGCCGCCACGGCGTACACCGTGGCGTCGCGCTGCCGCGCATGCGACAGCGACTCGAGCACCAGCACGCCGGCCCCCTCGCCGAGCACGAACCCGTCCCTGGCCTTGTCGAACGGGCGGGAGGCCCGCTCCGGCTCGTCGTTGCGGGTCGACATGGCCCGCATCACCGCGAACGCGCCGATGTTCAGGGGCATGATCGCCGCCTCGGTGCCGCCGGCCAGCACCACGTCGGCCCGCCCGGAACGGATCATGTCGATGCCGTAGCCGATCGCCTCGGCGCCGGACGCGCACGCGCTCACCAGCGAGTGGGCGCCCGCCCGGGCGCCGAGTTCCATGCTGATCCAGCCGGCCGCACCGTTCGGCATGAGCATCGGCACCGTGTACGGCGAGATGCGCTGCCAGCCCTTCTCCTTGAGCGCGTCGTACGCGGTCAGCGTCGAGCCGATGCCGCCGATCCCGCTGGTCATGCTCACGCCGAGCCGTTCGGCGTCCACCCCGGGCGAGCCCGCGTCCGCCCAGGCCTCGCGCGCGGCCACCATCGCCAGCTGCTCGCAGCGGTCCATCCGCCGGGCCTGCACGCGGCCCACGATCTCCACCGGGTCGACGGCCGCCCAGGCGGCGATCCGCACCGGCAGTTCCTCCGCCCACGGCTCGGTGATGCGGCTGACCCCGCTGCGGCCCGCCAGCATCGCCGACCAGGTCGACGCGACATCCCCGCCGAGCGGGGTAGTCGCGCCGAGCCCGGTAACGACGACCGTCTCGCGTCCGGTCACGCCGAGCCTCCGGCGTTCTTAGTGACGAAGTTCACCACGTCCTGCACGGTGGTGAGGTCCTTCAGCTGCTCGTCGGGGATCTCGACGCCGAACTTGTCCTGGGCGGCGACGGCGATTTCCACCATCGACAGCGAGTCGATGTCCAGGTCGTCGACGAAGCTCTTGCCCGGGGTGACCTCGTCGGCCGGCACGCCGGCGATCTCCTCGACGATTTCCCCAAGCCCGGCGAGAATCTCCTGCTCGTTCATGGTTCGTTGCTCCTTCTGTGGTGTTCGTAATGGTCTGCGGCCGCGCGGCGGGTTCTGTCCCGATCCGGCCGTCGGCCGGCCCGCGAGCCGGGCGCGGCTAGGGTACCGTGATCACCTGCGCCGCGTAGCACATCCCCGCGCCGAAACCCAGCAGCAGTGCCAGTGACCCCGGCTTGAGCGCGCCGCGCTCGACCATCCGCGCCAGGGCCAGCGGGACCGACGCCGAGGACGTGTTGCCCGCGGTCACGATGTCGTCCGCCAGCCGCTCCCGCGGCACGCCGAGCTTGCGCGCGATGGACTCGATGATCCGCAGGTTCGCCTGGTGCGGGACGAACGCCGCCAGGTCACTCACCGCCACGCCCGCCCGCTCGCAGGCCTGCGCCGCGACCGGGTGCATGGACGTGGTGGCCCAGCGGAATACCGCCTGGCCCTCCTGCTGGAGGAACGAGTCGCGGTCGGCAATGGTGATCTTCTCCGCCATGTCCCCGGCACTGCCCCAGACGACCGGCCCTATGCCGGACGGCTTGCCCTCGGCGACCGGGCCCACGATCGCGGCGCCGGCCCCGTCGGCGAAGATGATGGAGGTGTTGCGGTCCGTCTGGTCGACCCAGGCGGTCATCTTCTCCGCCCCGATGACCAGCACGTACCGGGCCGTGCCGGCCCGGACCGCGTCCGAGGCGGTGGCCAGCGCGTAACAGAAGCCGGCGCAGGCGGCGTTGAGGTCGTAGGCGCCGGGCGCGGTGATGCCGAGCCGGTGCGCGACGACCGCGGAGGCGTTCGGTATGGAGGCCTCGGCGCTGCAGGTGGCCACGATGACCAGGTCGATGTCGCCGGGGGACAAGCCGCTGGCCGCCAGCGCCTTGCCGCCGGCCACGGCTGCCATGTCGGTCACGCTCTCCTCGGGCCCGGCGAACCGGCGGCTGACGATGCCGACCCGGCTGCGGATCCACTCGTCGCTGGTGTCGACCCGGGCCGAGATGTCGTCGTTGGTGACCACGTTGCCCGGCTGGTAGCCGCCGAGCGACAGGATGCGCGCGCCAGCAGCAGGCGGGAACGAAGTGGAGGAAAGTGTCATGCGCCTACCCTTCCATCCCCGCGGGCCCGCCGGGCTGGACCCGGACCAGCGGTTGTCCCTCGCTGACCGGATCCCCCTCCTCTACCAGCCATTCGATGATCTCCGCGGGCCACGGCGCGGTCACCGGGCGCTCGCCGCCCCGCGCGACGACCGTGCCGAGGACATGGTCCGGGGGGACGAAACCCTGATACCCCCTGGATCCCCCGGTCACGGAGGGGCTGTCCGCCCTCCCAGGCCCTCCTACGGCCGCCGAGCGGAACGTCCCTGACGTCGGCGCCACGATCAGCCGCCACTCCGGCAGGTGGCCGTGCCCGTGCCCGTCCGGCTCGGCCAGGTGCTCGGCGATCAGCTCGCGGGCGGCGCCGAGCTGATCGGGGGTCTTGAGGGCCAGCTGGGCCACGCCGGGCAGCGCGCGCCGGGCCAGGCCGGTCAGCGTGCCCGCGGGCGGCAGCTCGATCAGCGCGGTCACGCCCAGGCCGGCCATCGTCTGCATGCACAGGTCCCAGCGCACCGGCGCGGCGACCTGGGCGACGACGCGATCCAGCCACTCCTTGCCGGTGGTGACCGCGGCCCCGTCCGCGTCGGACAGCAGCGTCATCGCCGGATCGGCGACGCTGACCGCGGCGGCCGCGTCGCGGAGGGCGGCCACCGCCGGGGCCATGTGAGTGGTGTGGAAGGCGCCCGCGACCGGCAGCGGTCGCAGCCGCGCGCCGGGCGGCGGATCCGTCGCGAAGGCTTCCAGGCCGGTCATGGTCCCGGCGGCCACGATCTGCCCGGCCGCGTTAACGTTCGCGGGCGTCAGGCCGTGCCGGGCGATCGCCGCGAGGACCACGTCCTGGTCACCGCCGAGGACGGCCGTCATCCCGGTCGGCTCGGCCGCCGCGGCCTGCGCCATGGCCCGGCCGCGCACCGCGGTCAGGCGCAACGCGTCGTCCGCGGTGAGCACGCCGGCGATGGCCCCGGCGGCCAGCTCGCCGACACTGTGACCGGCGGCCACGTCGGCCAGGACGGCCCCGGATTGGCGCTGCCCGGACCCGGACAGCGCCGCGGCCGCCACGATCGCGGCCGCGACCAGCAGCGGCTGCGCCACCGCGGTGTCCTTGATCTCGTCCGCGCTCGCGGTGGTGCCGAACCGGATCAGGTCGCAGCCGGCCAGCTCCGAAGCGGCGCCGAGGCGCTCGGTGACTCCGGGCAGTTCCAGCCAGGGCGCCAGGAAACCCGGTGTCTGCGCGCCTTGGCCGGGCGCGGTGATGATCAGCATCCTCTTACCCTGCCCTGTAGGGGTCTGCCAGATGAATGTCGAACTCTACGAACTTACCCGGCGAAATTCTGTAGGAAAGCTCTAATTCTGCTTTCCCGCTCACTTCGCTGGCTCCGCTCGGCTCCGGGCGCTCGCAGTCGGCGTCTTCCCCCCTCGCACGTCCTAAACTCCTCGCTCGTCAGTACTGGGACCGGCGCGCCCGCCGGCTCACGGGAGGGTTTCAGTCCATTCGGCGGTGCGTTGCCTCGGATCGCCTGGCCGCCAGGCGGCCCAGGGCGATGGCGACCCAGAGGGTGAAGCCGTCCCGGCCGGACGACGGCTGGTAGTCGGTGAGCTCGGCGACGCGGCGCAGGCGGTAGCGCACCGTGTTCGTGTGCACGAATAGTAGCCGAGCGGTGGCCTCAAGCGAGGAGCCCTGCTCCAGATAGGTGGTGAGCGTGTCGAGCAGCGCGTGCCCGCCGCCGGCCAGCGGCTCGTAGATGTCACTGATCAGCGCCGCCCTGGCCTCGGGGTCGCCGTCGAGGGCGCGCTCGGGGAGCAGGTCGTCCGCCCCGGCTGGCCGGGGTGCCTCGGGCCAGGCCGGGGCGGCCCGCAGCGCGGACAGCGCGGCGCGGGCCGAGACCGACGCGGCCCGCAGGTCGCGGACCAGCGGGCCGGCGATTACCGGTCCGGGCCCGAACCGCCCGGCGAACCGCTCGGCCGCGGCGATCGGGTCGTCGCTGCCGCCCAGGACCAGGATCAGCCGGTTTCCCTGCACGCCGGCCAGCAGGTCGAGCCGGGCCCGCCGGGCCTGGGTGCGGATCTCGTCGATGTGCGGTTCCGCTCCGCCGGCCATGTCCTCGTCGCTGATCGTGCCGGCCACGACCACGACGGGGGAGGAGGACCAGTTCAGCGCCGAGGCCCAGGAATGCAGCGAGTCCTCGGTCTCGCCGCGGACGAGCGAGTCCACGACCAGCGCTTCCAGCCGGGCGTCCCACGCGCCGCGCGCCTCGGCCGTCCGCGCGTACACCTGCGCCGCGCTGAACGCGATCTCGCGGGCGTAGGTCAGCACCGCCTCGCGCAGCTCCGCCTCGCCGCCGGGGACGGCCAGGTCGTCGACCTGGACCTCCACCACGTCGATGATGACCCGGACCATCTCCACCGCGTGCTGCAGGCTGACCGCGCGAGCCAGCTCACGCGGCGCGGTGCCGAACACCTCGGTCAGCGCCGGCCGGTTGCGTTCCGGGTGCCTGATCCAGTCGAGGAACGCGGCGATGCCCGCCTGGGCGACCAGGCCGAGCCAGGACCGGTTCTCGGCCGACATGTTGCGGAACCACGGCAGCCGCTCGTCCATGGCGGCGATGGCCGCCGTGCCGAGGGCCCCGGTGGCGCGTTCCAGCCGGCGCACGGTCTCCACGTGCACCCGTGGCCGTAGCGCGTCCACCGGGGCCTCGTCTGCCAGGGGCATCCGTTACGAAAGCGCCTCGCTCACCGGGAGGTCCAGGCGGTACTTGCTGATGGCCTGGGCGGGGAGGTCGGCGTCGACGGCGCCGCTGCGGGCCAGTTCCCACAGGACCGCGACGGTGATGGACTCGGCGTCCACATGGAAGAACCGCCGGGCCGCCGGGCGGGTGTCGGAGAAGCCGAACCCGTCGGTGCCGAGCGAGGTGTACGTGCCCGGCACCCAGCGGGCGATCTGGTCGGGCACCGCCTTGATCCAGTCGGACACGGCCACCACGGGCCCGGCCGCGTCGGCCAGCGCCGAGGTCACGTACGGCACCCGCGACGGCTCGCCGGGGTTCAGCATGTTCCACGACTCGCAGGCCAGCGCGTCCCGGCGCAGCTCGGTCCAGGACGTCGCCGACCACACGTCAGCGGACACGCCCCAGTCCGCGGTGAGCATTTCCTGGGCTCGCAGCGCCGACCGCAGCGCCACCCCGGAGGCCAGGATCTGGGCCCGCGGGGCGGAGACGCTGACCCGTTCGGCCTCTTCGGAGGCGCGGGCCGCCGAGGACAGGTAGAGGCCGCGCAGGATGCCGTCCTCGAGTGCGGCCGTGCCGCCGGGGAAATCGGCGGGCTCGGCGGGCTGCGGGTACGGCTCGTTGTAGACGGTGAGGTAGTAGAAGATGTTCTCGCCGTCCGGGTGCTCGGAGGTGCCCTCGTACATCCGCCGCAGCGCGTCCCGCATGACGTAGGCCAGCTCGAACGCCCACGCGCAGTCGTACGATACGCACGCCTCGCTGACCGAGGCCAGCAGCAGCGAGTGCCCGTCGTTGTGCTGCAGGCCCTCGCCGGTCAGCGTGGTCCGGCCGGCCGTCGCGCCCAGCATGAACCCGCGGGCGAGCTGGTCGCCCATCAGCCACATCTCGTCGCCGGTCCGCTGCCAGCCGAACATCGAGTAGAACACGTACACCGGGATCATGTGCGTGCCGTGCGTGGCGTAGGCCGAGCCCGCGGCGATCACTGACCCCATCGCGCCGGACTCGCTGATGCCCTCGTGCAGGATCTGGCCCGTCTCGGACTCCTTGTAGGACAGCAGCAGGTTGCGGTCCACCGCGTCATAGCTCTGCCCGGACGGGGAGTAGATCTTGGCCGTCGGGAACAGCGAGTCCATGCCGAACGTCCGGGCCTCGTCCGGGACGATCGGCACGAACCTGTCCTTGATGGCCGGGTCCTTCATCAGCTCCTTGAGCAGCCGGACGAACGCCATCGTGGTGGCCACGGCCTGCTTGCCCGAGCCCTTGCGCAGCTCGTCGTAGACCGAGTCGGGCGGCTGCGGCAGCGACTTGGCCCGGACCACCCGGCGGGGGAGGACCCCGCCGAGCGCGGCCCGCCGCTCGCGCATGTACTGGATCTCGTCGGAGTCCTCGCCCGGGTGGTAGTAGGGCGGCAGCTCCGCCTCCAGCGCCGAGTCGGGAATCGGCAGGTACAGCCGGTCCCTGAACTCCTTCAGCTCGGCCACGGTGAGCTTCTTCATCTGGTGCGTGGCGTTGCGGGCCTCGAAGTCCTTGCCCAGCGTCCAGCCCTTGATCGTGTGCGCCAGGATCACGGTGGGCTGGCCGGTGTGCTCGCGGGCCGCCTTGAACGCCGCGTACACCTTGCGGTAGTCGTGGCCGCCGCGGGACAGGCCGCGCAGCTCGTCGTCGGACAGGTGCGCCACCATCGCCCGCAGCCGCGGGTCGCCGCCGAAGAAGTTCTCCCTGATGTACGCGCCGGACTCGACGCTGTAGGTCTGGAACTGCCCGTCCGGCGTGGTGTTCATCTTGTTGACCAGCACGCCGTCGGTGTCCTGGGCCAGCAGCGGGTCCCAGTCGCGGCCCCAGATGACCTTGATCACATTCCAGCCCGCGCCGCGGAAGAACGCCTCGAGCTCCTGGATGATCTTGCCGTTGCCGCGGACCGGGCCGTCCAGCCGCTGCAGGTTGCAGTTGATGACGAAGGTGAGGTTGTCCAGCTCCTCGCGGGCCGCCAGGCCGATCGCGCCGAGCGCCTCCGGCTCGTCCATCTCGCCGTCGCCCAGGAAGGCCCACACGTGCGAGCGCGAGGTGTCGTGGATCTCCCGGGCCAGCAGGTACCGGTTGAACCTGGCCTGGTAGATGGAGTTTAGCGGGCCGAGCCCCATCGACACCGTGGGGAACTCCCAGAACTCGGGCATCAGGCGCGGGTGCGGGTAGGACGGCAGCCCGCCGCCGGGGTGCGACAGCTCCTGCCGGAACCCGTTGAGCTGGTCTTCGGTCAGCCGGCCCTCGAGGAACGCGCGGGCGTAGATACCGGGCGCCGCGTGCCCCTGGAAGAACACCTGGTCGCCGGACTCGCCGTGGTCCTTGCCGCGGAAGAAGTGGTTGAAGCCGACCTCGTACAGCGAGGCCGCGCTGGCGTAGGTGGCGATGTGCCCGCCCACGCCCATTCCCGGCCGGTTCGCCCGGGAGACCATGACGGCCGCGTTCCACCTGATATAGGCCCTGATCCGGCGCTCGACGTGCTCGTCGCCGGGGAACCACGGCTCGCGCTCGGGCGCGATGGTGTTGATGAAATCGGTACTGCGCAGGCCGGGCACCCCGACCTGCTGCTCGCGCGCCCGCTCGAGCAGGCGGAGCATGACGTACCTAGCGCGGGCCCGGCCCCTGGTGCGCACGACCGAATCGAACGACTCGACCCACTCGCGCGTCTCGTCCGGGTCGATGTCGGGCAACTGGGTCGGCAACCCGTCGCTGATGATGGAGAATTGCTGACGTCCGGAAGCCACGGGGTAGCCTCGCCTTCCGCTTGCGGTTCGGGCGGCCGGTCGGCCGCATGTACGGATCCCTCGATGTGTTGTCCAGACCAATCGTCGTACGAACTGGTCGATCGCGCATCTCTACTCGACGGTAACCGAACGCGGGGAACAGCACGCACCGCCCGGGCCCTGCTGGCGCCGGTGGAGGCCAAGCTGGGGCCGTTTCGCCCTGGGCGGATCTCTTCGTCACTGTACGTGATTGATACTGCGGTAAGTAACCAGAACAGGAAGCGGGCAGGTCAATTTATGGCGGCGGTTTTCCAGGCTGGAGCGATTGCCACTTGCGCACCGGGCCGACCCAGTGTGAACTGTCCCAACAAGAAGTGCTGACGTGTCGTCGCCGTCAGGGGACCGGCCCACTGTTTCCCGTGGGATCCTCAGGCTCCGGGCGAGGCGACGCGGGGAGGGATTCAAGGAGGACGTCAGTGAGCGCGACCGCGGGCCAGGCGCAGGACGAACGCGGCCAGGCCGAGCGGCTCGGTATCAAACCGGGCCAGGTGGTGCAGGAGATCGGCTACGACGATGATTGCGACGAGCAGCTGCGCGACGCGATCACCCGGATAGACGGTGTCGAGCTAGTCGACGAGGACTACGACGACGTGGTCGACGTGGTCCTGCTGTGGTGGCGGGACGGCGACGGAGACCTCGTCGACTCGCTGGTCGACGCCCTCACGCCGCTTGCCGACGGGGGGTACATCTGGCTGCTCACGCCGAAGGCGGGCCTGTCAGGACACGTCGAGCCGAGCGATATCGGCGAGGCCGCGCCAACGGCGGGCCTGTCGCAGACCTCGAGCGTGAGCGCAGCCCGTGATTGGTCGGGCTCGCGTCTCGTCGCTCCGAAGGCGCGCCGATGAGGGTCTGAGGGGGCCGGCGCCAGCCCGCCGCTGACCCGCCGTCCGCCGGTTTTTCATGCCGAACGGCGTGGCTTTCGCGCCCCGGGAAAGTGGCACACTTGGGGGGTGTAAGGCACACTCGGTGATCCGGTGGAGGGACCAGGCATGGCGGTGGAAGTAGGCGACCAGGCGCCCGACTTCGAGCTGAAGGACCAGCACGGCACGCCCGTGCGGCTGTCCAGCTTCCGTGGGCGTCGTCACGTGGTGCTCGTCTTTTACCCGCTGGACTTCAGCGGGGTGTGCACCGGCGAGCTGTGCGCCCTGCGTGACGAGTTCCCCGAGATCAACCGCGACGACGTCGAGTTGCTGGCGGTCTCGGTGGACTCCACCTTCGCGCACCGGGCCTGGGCTGGCGCCGAGCACTTCCAGTTCGGGCTGCTGTCGGACTTCTGGCCGCACGGTGACGTGGCCAAGCTGTACGGTGTGTTCGACTCCGAGCGCGGTCTCGCGACGCGGGGCACGTTCATCATCGACAAGGACGGCGTGGTGCGGTGGAAGGTGGTCAACCCGATCCCGCAGGCGCGTGACCTTGCCGAGTACTCGAAGGCGCTCGCCGCGCTCGGCTAGCGCCCGCCCAGAGGGAGGCCTGGGGGATTGCCGTGTTATCGCTGCGGCGTGCGGCAGACAGACCCGGAGCGGGGCAAGAGCCCCTGGCGCCGTGGTGTGCTGCGCGACGAGCTGATCCTGGTCTGCCCGGCGTGCCAGGAATCGGGTGACTGGACCGCCGGGCTCGAATCCTGCTCCGGGTGCGCCAGCGTGCACCTGATCCGCAGGCTCGGCCAGGTCGAGTGCCTCGACTGCGGCCTGGTCCGCGAGCCCGGGACCGCCCTGGTCCCCGCCGGGATCCCGGCCTCCCGGGACCGGGCCGACGCCGCGCTGGCCGAGGAGGTCGGCCGCGCGCTCGAGCGCCTGCTCGGTCGCCGGTAGATGAGGGGAGTAGTCCGTCCGGCGGCGGGTAGCGGGTCGCGCCATGGAACGCGAGAGCACTAAGCACGGACCGTTGCAGGACGATCAGCTCAAACACGAGACCGCCCCGCTGGAGCAGACCGGGCCGCGGCGGCCGCATATCGAGGAATGGCGGGAAGTCGAGCCGGTCGACGACATCCCGATCGCCGGCCGGCAGGCTCCCGGGCCAGAGGATGCGGAGGCGCAGGACATCGCGCTGCGCAGCGAACTGGCCCGGCTGATGACCAGTGACGAGTTCCCGGCCGGCCGCGATGAGGTCGTGGCCCGCCTGGAGGACAAAGACGCGCCGGCCCTCCTGATCGGCCGGGTTGCCCGGCTGGGCGCGGACCAGCGTTTCACCAGCGCGCACGAGGTGATGGTGGCGCTCGGCATCAACGCGCCGGAGCACCGGCAGAAAGGCGGCGGCGTTTAGGACGCGCCAGAACCGGTAGCGCAGACAGCAGGATAGACACAGCCGCGGCATGACAGGGAGGCGCGACATCATGGACGCCAAGGTGCGCGACGTGATGACTCCGGGCCCCATCGGAGTGGATTACTACGAGTCGATCAGTGAGGCCGCCCGTACCATGCGTGACTGGGGAGTAGGCGCGGTCCTCGTGGTAAAAGACCAGTCCCTGTACGGTTTGGTCACGGACCGCGATCTGGTCATCAGGGCGGTGGCCGAGGCAAGGGCAGCGGACGAGCCGGTCGGCCCGCTGAGCAGCGCGGACCTGATCGGGGTGGACGTCGGCGCGGACGTCAGCACAGCCCGGCGGCTGATGCGCGAGCACGCCGTGCGCAGGCTGCCCGTCCTTGAGGACGGGCAGGTGACGGGCATCGTGTCGCTGAGCGACCTGGCCTCGCTCCGCAATACGCTCCCTCACCCTGCCGAGCTCGCCGAGCTCGGCAGGGTGACCGCGGCCGCCTGAGGCGGCCAGGGTCATTCACAGGTCCGTCGGGCTTCCCGGGGACCGGCGCTCCTCGCCCGGCTGGCTCCCCCGCCCGGCGCGGCCTTCCTGCGCGGCGATTTCTTCCTCGATGGCCGGCGCCTCGCCGCCCCCTTCGGGAACCGGGGCGTCGCGGGTCGGGGCCACGCTGCGGCCGCCGCCGACGTGCTGACCGCCCTGGACCAGCCCGCGCATCTGGCCGCGCTGCGGGTTCACGTGCTGCGGCCGCCGGCCCGCCAGCCGGGGGATGACGATCGCGGCCACCAGCCCGAGCGCCCCGACTACGCAGATGACCACGATCCCGGTCATGCTTCCTGACATCGAAGACCCCCTTTTTCCTCGCTACCTGCTCCTACGTACCGGCGACCGGCATAGATGCACGACGTGTCATCTGTCCACCGGGTAGCGGAGCGTCGCGCCGATGCCCTCGCGCGGGGCCGGGACATCGCCGGGCAGGAAGAACAGTTCCGCGTCGGTGCCGGCGGCGGCGCGCACGATGGCGGCGTCGACCCGGTCGGCGGCCGGCTGGCCGACTCCGCGCTCGGCCAGCCGGGCCGAGGTCATGGCCAGGTCGGCCGCACCGGGCCCGACCCAGGCGGTGGCGGAACCCGGCCCGTCACCGGTGAAGTCGCCGCCGAGTTCCCCGGTGAAATCCCCGGCGATGAAGACGTCGGCGACCCGGCCGTCGCCCAGTGCCGCCACGGTTTCCGCCAGCCCTTCCACCGCCTCCGCCCGGCCCAGCTGCTCCCGCCATCGGCTGAACCGCTCCCGGGCGGCCTGCTCGGCCCGGGCGGAGATGATCCGCCCGGCGGCCGCGGCGGCGGCGTCGCTGTCCGGCGGCACTTCCTCCTCGATGACCGCGGCCGCCTGGCGCAGCGGCGGATCCAGATGCTCGAGCAGCAGCGTCCGCGCCCGGACGTCGCCGGCCACGATGATGTGCTGGGCCCCGATCTCCCGGGCCGCCGCCGCGGTCGTGTCGGCCAGTTCCCTGGCGTTGGCGTCCCAGGTCCGTTCGGCGCTGCGCTGGAATTTATCCTGCGCCCAGCCGCCCGCTGGCGTCTTGTGCACGGGCCAGCCCTGCGCGGCGGTCTTCTCGTCCCTGGCTTCACCGGTCCCGGTTACCGCTACCACCTCGCCGCCCGCCCTGGTCGCGGTGATCCGCAGGTGCGGCACCAGGACCGGAAGCTGAGCGAGCATCGGCAGCACGTGCGGGAGCGCGCCCAGCCGGCTGATCTCGCGGACCGGCGCGTCGCGCAGGCCGGCCAGCAGCCTGATCGCCCCGTTCCGGGCGAACACGGCGGTGCCCGGCGCGGTGTTGCCCGGATCGGTCACCGCGTCCCGCACGGCGTCCAGCGTCGCCGGATCGGCTCCCTCCGCGGCGAGCCGCTCGCGGGCGGCTCGCCAGCGCAGCTCGATGGCGTGCCGGGCGTCCTCGTGCGCGCGGCCGGTGTCGAGGTATACCGACACGTAGTCACCGCAGGTGTCGTACAGCGGTCGCAGCGGTGTGAGCTTCATCGTGGCTTCTCCCTTGAACTAGCGTGATGCTCGGAAAAGGCACGCAGCCAGGACAGCATCAGGTCGGTAGCGCCGAGCACGGGCAGCCCGCCTAACCCAGGCGCGGCCGGCTAAACGTCCGGCCTCGGTCCACGACAGCGAACCGTGCTGACCCGCTCGTTTGCGACCGGCGTCAGCGGGTAGCCCCAGCCCCAATGCTCAGGAGGCGATGCACTGTGGGGAAGATGCGCGACATCATGTCGGCCGCGCCGGTGTACATGGCGCCGGGCCAGTCGGCGCTGGCGGCGGCCCGGGCGATGAAGCGGCACGCCACCGGCACGGTGCTGGTGCTGGCCGACGGCCAGCTGCGCGGGCTCCTCACCGACCGGGACATCGCGGTGCGGGTACTGGCGGAAAACCGCGACCCGCGGACCACGCTGATCGGTGACCTGTGCGGCGGCGAGGTGACTGTGCTCGGTCCTGACGACGACCTGGACGCGGCCAGGCGGCTGGTCCGCGAGCGCGCGGTGCGCCGCATCCCGGTCCTGAAGGACGGCATCCCGGTGGGCGTGGTGTCGGCCGGTGATCTCGCCGGGGCGGACGCGGCGGCGGGCGCCTGGCCCGAGCTATCGTGACGTATGGTCTTGCGATGCCAGGAAGAAACCAGCTGATCGTCGCGGAGCTGCTCGCCCGGCACGGGCGGCTGTACGCCGAGGACGCCGGCATCCGGCTCGCTGACCGCCCCGGGCCGCTCTACCAGCTGCTCGTTCTGGCGACGCTGCTGAGCGCGCCGATCCCGGCCGAGACCGCGGTGGCGGCCGCCGGCGAGCTGTTCGCGGCCGGCTACCGGAGCCCGAAGGCGATGAGCGAGGCGAGCTGGCAGGACCGGGTGGACGCGCTGGGCCGCGGCCATTACCGGCGGTACGACGAGCGCACTGCGACCATGCTCGGCGATGGCGCCGACCTGCTGACCAGCAAGTGGCACGGGGACCTGCGCAAGCTGCGCGACGAGGCCGGGGGCGACGTGGCCGGCATCGCGTCCCGGCTCACCGAGTTTCCCGGGGTCGGGCCGGTGGGCGCGGGCATCTTCCTGCGGGAGGCCCAGGAGGTCTGGCCGGCCGTGGCGCCCTACGTGGACGCCAGGGTGACCAGCGGAGCCCACCGGGTCCGGCTGCCCGGCGACCGCGAGACCCTCGCCGGGCTGCTGGCGGCCAGCGGCCAGCCCGCGCGGCTCGCCGCCGCGCTGGTTCGCGTGTCACTGAGCCAGCGGGCGGCCAGCGAAGTCACCGCGTCGGTGCGTGACTAATCCCGTTCCGTGCGCGACTGGTCCCTGGTCCCCGTTACACTACTGAGACCCTGCCGTATGCGGTCTGATACCACCTCTGCCCGGTTGTTTGCTGCCGGTAAGCACGGGTAGGCGATGGTTTCCCGCGGCCGCGATCCTTACGGCGCAGGATCCTTGGTAAGGATGTGACTGTCAGAATGAGCTTGCCCGTTTGCCAGCAGCGCGTACTAGATCGGATGGAAGGCGCCCTGCGGGCCAGCGAGCCTCATCTGACCTCCATGTACGCGATCTTCACCCGGCTCAACGCCACCGAGCCCGTCCGGACCGAGCAGCTGAGGCACAAGCGGCTGCGATGGATCCAGCCGGGCACGGCCATGTACGCGATCGTGCTGATTCCGGTCATGTTCGCCGCGATCATCGTGGGCGCGCTGCTCGGCGGCGGCACGCGCAATGCGACCGCCTGCGAGGCCAGCTACTCGGTGGGCGGCGTCTCGCCACTGACCACCCGGCCCTCCTGCCCGGCCAAGGCCGCGGTCGCGAAGAACGCGGTGCGCAAGACGATCTCGGCCAGCGCCCGGCTGGCCTGCGGCACCAGCGGGCAGGCCGCGACCCGGTTCACCACGCTGGCCGTCGGCCGTCAGGCGTTTCCCCCCGTCATCCGGATCGGCGCGCTAGCCGCGGGCCCACCCGCAGCGTGCTAGGAATGAACTAGGAGGATCTGGTGCCGATCGAGCAGCTCGGGCATGAGGCGGCGGAACTGCTGAGCCTCACCAACGGCGGCGAAGCGAGGTCGCTGAACAAGCTGGCCGAGCTCGCCGCCTGGCAGGTGCCCTCGTGCTCGGGGGCGCACGCCGCCGTATGGCTCGACCGCGAGCTGGCCGGCGCCGCGGCCACCCATCCCGACCTGGCCGAGCTCGCCGACCTCCAGCTGACCGCCGGATCCGGCCCGCTGATGGAGGCGGCCCGGGCAGGCGTAGCCGTGAGCTGCCCGGACACGCTGGAGGAGACCCGCTGGCCCGACTTTGCCGAAGCGGCGCTGCGACGCGGTGTCCGGTGCTCGGTTCACCTGGTGCGGGAACTTCCGCGCGGCGCCCTGGTGCTCTCGCTGTTCGGCGTGCGTCCCGGGGTGCTGGACGCCGAGTCCGTTCCCGTCGCCGACATGCTGGCCGCGTTCGGCGGCGCGATGCTCACCAACGCCACGGCCTACCACCAGGCCCAGCGGACCGCCAGCCAGCTCAAGGACGCGGTGGTGGCGCGATCGGTCGTGGATCAGGCCAAGGGCATCTTGATGCACGCGCTCGGCTGCGACGCCGCCGAAGCGCTCAAGCGCCTGCGCCAGGAATCACAGCGCCGCCACGTCAAGGTCACCGAAGTGGCGACCGAGGTCGTGGCCTCCTACGGCGGCGAGGACGCCAGGCCCCGGCCGGGTCGTTAAGGCCTTACCCGGCGTCCGGCAAGATCCTGGCGACCAGGATCGTCATGTCGTCGCGCAGGTCGTCCTGGGAGAAACGGGACACGAGGTCCTGCACCATCTTGACGGTCTCGGCGGCGGGACGCCCGGCCGCGCCGGCCAGCCCGTCGGCCAGGTCGTCCTCGAAATACCGCTGATCGGGGCTGCGGGCCTCGGTGACCCCGTCCGAAAAGAAGAACAGCTGGTCCCCGGGGCCGAGCTCGACGCTCTCCCGTTCGGGCCCGGCGTCCGGGAACAGCCCGAGCGGGAGGCCGCCGCCGCGCATCATGTCGATCTGGCCGTCCGGGCGGATGACCGCCGGGCCCGGGTGGCCGGAGCTGGCCACCTCTCCCGCCCACTTGCCATGGTCGCCGTCGCGTCGCAGGTAGGCGAGCTTGACGGTAACGAAACGGTCCTCGTAGTCGCCGTCCAGGATGACCTCGTTCGCCTTGGCCAGGACGTCGACCGGGTCCGGGTTCCAGTGCGCGATGGCCCGGATCGCGTGCCGGGCGGCCGCGGTCATCGCGGCGGCCTCCTGTCCCTTGCCGCACACGTCGCCGACGGCCACCGCCCAGCCGTCACGGACCGGGAAGACGTCGTAGAAGTCGCCGCTGATCTCCAGGTTCTCCCCGGCCGGGATATAGGCCGCGGACAGCTCGAGCCCGGGTACGTCCGGCAGCCGGGCCGGGAGCAGGCTGCTCTGCAGCGCCTCGGCCACCGCCGAGCGGTGCCGGAACATGCGGTCCACCCGGATAGCGACGCCCAGGTGCCGGCCGAGCTCGGTGGCCAGGGCCACGTCGGCGGTGGTGAACCGGCCCTCGGCCGGCTGCCGGGCCAGGGTCAGCACGCCGTAGCCGTCGTCTCCGTCCGACACCGGGACGCTCAGCAGCGCGGCCGCCTCGAGCAGCGCGGTCAGCGGCGTCCCGTCCGGGGCGGCGCCGAGGATCCCGGCGCCGCCCAGGTCCGGCCGAGCAGCATCCGGCCGCGCGGCATCCGGCAGCACGACGGGACGCGCGGTGGCGTGAACCCGGTCGGGCACCGACCCGGGCGGCGGGTCGATATCGCGTATTCTCCTGGCCAGCTCGTCCGGCTGCTCGCCGTTCGGGCCGATCGTGAACTGCCGCCGGAGCTGTCCGGACCGGTCGATATCGACGATGACCCAGCTGGCGATCTCGCCCGCCAGCAGCCGGGCGCAGCGCTGTACGGTAACCGCCTCGCTGAACGTGCTGTTGTCCAGCAGCAGCCGGGTCACCGCGGTGATCGTGTCCATCCGGCGGGTCACCGAGGCGGTGCTGTCCACCGCGGCATCCAGTTCCGCGAACGCGGCCTCGAGTAGCACGCGCGCGTCAGCGCCCGGCCGCCCGGCGGCCTGGCGCAGCGCGTCACGCCGCCCGGCTAGCTCGGCGGAATCGGTGTAAGAGCCATTCGGCCAGGTGTCCTGCGACATCTCTCCAGACCATCGTCCCGGTAAACGCCTGTAGTCCCACAGGTTCCCGCCCAATCCTAGAGGCAGGCATCCCGGCGTTCAGACGCGCAGATCCGCCGGGGCGTGCCCCGGCGGATCTGCCTTGCCTAGCTGTTAGTCGCTGATGTTAGCCGCTGGCGGCCTGCCTGCTAGCGGCGCCAGGCCGGCCGGCGGTAGCGGGCGCGCGACCGCGAGCGGGTGCGACCGCGGCTGTAACCGTAGCCCCGGGTGGTGAACAAGCTGACGACCAGCGCCGCGAGCAGCACGGCCACGATGAACGTGATGATGGTATGCCCGGCGCCGAGTATGGCGGCGGTCAAGATCCCGCCGACGATGGCGGCCACGATGCCGATGAGGATCGTCACGATGATGCCGATGTGCTGGCGGCCGGGGATCACCAGGCGGGCGACCGCGCCGACGACGAGTCCGATGAGAATCCACCAGAGGATGACAGCAAGTGTGATGGTCATGACTTCTCCTATTGAGCCTTACGGTTGGGTTCGCTTTGTGAGCTTGCCGGGACGAGGCCCCCCACCGCGGCGCCGGCGCTCGTGGCGCCGGCGTTACTCGTCGTAGACGTCCTCGATGACCTCCGTCTCGGCGTGATCGGCCACGGCCGCGCTGCCCGCCGCGCCCGGGGCGGGCAGGCCCGCCTGGACGCGGGTGCTGGCCGGGTTCCGGTTGACGTAGGCCGGATAGGTGATGTCCTCGACCCGGGCTCCGCGCATGCGCCGGGTCCGGCGGGTGAACACCCGCTGCCCGACCAGGGCGTAGCCGCGCCGCGGGATCGCGACCCCGATGATGCCGATGATGATCAGCACCCAGCCGGCCGTGTGCAGGTTGAAGACGGAGGTATTGGTGGTCACGGCGAACGCGAGGATCGCGCCGACCGCGATCAGTGCTAGTCCCACTCCGGTTTTCATGGTGGTCCTTTCGCTGGCAGGACGCCGTAGTTCGTCAGGCCGTGGCGGCTGAGGAGGGAGTGCCGGTCTCGGCGGAATCGAGCAGCCGGCTCTTCAGGTGGCTGAGCGCCCGGGTCAGGAGCCGGGATACGTGCATCTGCGAGATGCCGAGCCGCTCGCCGATCTCGGTCTGCGTGAGGTTGCCGTAGAAGCGCATGACCAGGATGCGCTGCTCACGCTCGGGCAGTTCCTCCCAGTGCGCGTTGACCGCCTCCATGTCGATGGTGTGGGTCATGGCGGGGTCGTCGTCGCCGAGCATGTCGGCCAGCAGGGCCGGGTCGTCCCGGTCGGACAGCGGAGCGTCGAGTGAGTAGGTGCTGAACACCAGGTCCGCCTGGCGAGCCTCCTGCATGTCGTCCGCGCTGACCCCGAGCCGCTCGGCCAGTTCCTCCTCGGTGGGCGGCCGGCCGAACTGCTGGGTGAGGTCCTCGGAGGCCTTGCGCAGCGCGAGCAGGAGTTCCTGGGCCGAGCGGCGAACGTGAATCTGCCAGCGCTTGTCCCGGAAGTGGCGCTTGATCTCGCCGCTGATACAGGGCTGCGCGTAGGCCGAAAGACTGTCGCCGACCTCGGGGTTGTAGTTGTTGATCGCCTTGAGCAGGCCGACGTACCCGACCTGCATGAGATCTTCGGTCGGCTCCGGGCTGCCGCGGTACTGCCTGACGCAGGAGCGGACCAGCCGCTGATAGCGATCCACGATGATCTCGCAGGCGGCCGCGCGCAGCTCGCTGTCTTTCGGCAGCGCGCGGATCCGGGAGAGCAGGGCGTTGTCGGAGAGCTCCTTGAGCTCCGCGCGCGACGCTGAAACGATGCCGGTGTCCGGGGCGGTGCCGAGAGCCGTAGCGTCGGCGGCGGTCGTGCCTGCGGCCGGCTTCTGGAGGGTTCCCCTCGTCAAGGTGGCCTCCTTAAGACCCTGGGAATTACGGACGAGTAGGGTGTGCCCTGCCGTGGGCGAATAAACGTCTTGGTGTGTGACGCTCGTCACATTCAGCGGGTTCCCGGGTTGACAAACTGCCGCCGTCGCCGCATCCTCGCGACCGCGCGCCAGCCGGGCGAAATTCATGCGGCCGACGAGGTGTAGACGGCGCGCGGCCGGGAAACCGAATGGCCGCTCCCCTGTGGGCACCGATCATGACATCAGCTTCAGACCCCTGTGAGGCTCCGACCCCTGAAGGACGTACGATGACCGCGACCGGGAGCGCCACGAACTGGCGATCAGCCGCTGCCTGCCTGCTGGCGGACCCTGACCTGTTCTTCCCGATCTCCTCGGCCGGTCCGGCGGAGCGCCAGATCACGCGGGCCAAGAGGATCTGCGGCGGGTGCCCGGTGCGGGAGAAGTGCCTGGAGTTCGCGCTCAGCCACGAGCTGTCCTACGGCATCTGGGGCGGCACCACCCCCGAGGACCGGCAGCGGGACCGCCGCCGCAAGCGGCGCGCCGCGGCCTCGGCGGCCAAGCGGACCGTCGCCGCCTGACCGCCGGCGGACAGCCTCGCCGCCTGCCGGCTCAGCCGGCCTGACGGCTCAGCCGCCTACCGGCGGGCGAGCCAGCGTTCCATGCAGGCGAGCAGCTCGTCGGTGTCGACCGGCTTGGTGACGTAGTCGCTGGCGCCGGCCGCGATGCTCTTCTCCCGGTCGCCCGGCATGGCCCGCGCCGTCACCGCGATGATCGGCAGGGCCGCGAAGGCGGGCATCTGCCTGATCTTGTGCATCGTGGCGTAGCCGTCGAGTTCCGGCATCATCACGTCCATCAAGATGAGGTCGGTGTCCTCGGCGTTGAGCAGCGCCTCGATGCCCTTGCGCCCGTTGGCCGCCTGGGTCACGGTCATCCCGTGCAGCTCGAGGGTGCTGGTGATGGCGAAGACGTTACGCGGGTCGTCGTCGATCACCAGGACCCGCCGGCCGAGCAGCGCCTCGTGTCCCTCGGCCTGCCCCGAGACCCGGGCCGGCTCACCGGGCCGCTCGCTGATCAGCGCCGGTACCTGATCGGGCTGCGCGGCTGACAGGTGCAGCGTGATCCGCTCCCGGAGCTCGTCGAGCGAGGGCAGCAGCTCGAGCGGGTGCGCGCCGAATCGCAGCCGGGCCAGCCGGGCCTGGGCGCTGTCGATCTTGTCCCTGGTGTGCGCGAGCACCGGGACATCGCGCAGGCCCGGATCTTCCTTGAGGCGCTCGAGGAAGGCGAACGCGGACGCGTCCTCCAGTCCCAGGTCGAGTACCACGCACTGATGCGGTGCCGCGGTGAGGGCCTCGATGCCCTGTTCCGGGCTGACCGCCGTGCCCACGTGCACCGGGCCGTGGATGCCGGTCAGGTCGGAGACCGCGCTGTGCGCCAGCAGCGTCAGCAGGCCGCCGCGGGCCCCCTCGAGGACCAGCAGCCGCCGGCCGCCGGCCGCCGTGTCGTCGGGCACGGCCGGCTGCAGCTGCAGGGCCGCGGTCGCCCCGGCGTGCGCCTCGCCGTTGTACCCGAGGCCGTTGCTCCCCGGATCGGTCGTGTCGGTCATCCCCCCGGGCAGCTCGCACGGCAGGTACAGGGTAAAGGTGCTGCCCAGGCCGAGCTCGCTCTGTGCGGTGATCTCCCCGCCGAGCAGGGCGCCGACCTCGCGGGCGATCGACAGGCCGAGGCCAGTCCCGCCGTACCGGCGGCTGAGCGTGCCGTCCCCCTGCTGGAACGCGCCGAAGATGGTGGTCAGGTTGTCCGGCGCGATGCCGATGCCGCTGTCCGCCACCGAGAACTCCACCATCTCGCCGTCGGCCTGCCCCCCGGCCCGCGCCACCCGGAGGAGCACGTGCCCGCGCTCGGTGAACTTGACCGCGTTCGCCAGCAGGTTGCCGAGTACCTGGCGGAGCCGCTGCCGGTCGGTGACCAGCTCGGTCGGCGCCTCGGTGTCCGCCTCGACGGAGAAGTCCAGCCCCTTCTCCGCGGTGAGCGGCTGGAACGTGGCCTGGATGTCCTCGAGCAGGGCGCTCAGCGGGAACCGCTCCGCGTGGATGTCCATCCGTCCCGCCTCGACCTTGGACAAGTCGAGGATGTCGTTGATGAGCTGCAGCAGGTCCGAGCCGGCCGAGTGGATGACGTTGGCGTACTCGACCTGCTTGGCGGTGAGGTTGCGGCCCGGGTTCTGCGCCAGCAGGCGGGCCAGGATGAGCAGGCTGTTCAGCGGCGTGCGCAGCTCGTGCGACATGTTCGCGAGGAACTGCGACTTGTACTTGGAGGCCAGCGCCAGCTGCCGCGCGCGTTCCTCGATCTCCTGCCTGGCCTGCTCGATCTCGGCGTTCTTGGTCTCGATGTCCCGGTTCTGCGCGGCCAGCAGCGCCGCCTTCTCCTCGAGCTCGGCGTTGGAGCGCTGCAGCTCGACCTGCTGGCTCTGCAGCTCTTCCGACCGGGCCTGGAGCTCGGAAGCGAGCCGCTGCGACTCCTCGAGCAGCGCGTCGGTGCGGGCGTTCGCGATGATCGTGTTGAAGTTGACCCCGAGGGTCTCCGTCAGCTGCTCGAGGAAGTCGGTCTGCACCGGGTTGAACGAGGTGAACGAGGCGAGCTCGATCACGCCGAGCACCTGGTCCTCGAACAGGATCGGCAGCACCGCGAGGTTGGCCGGGGGCGCCTCGCCGAGCCCGGAGGAGATCTTCACGTAGTTCTCGGGCAGGTCCCCGACGACGATCGACCGCTTGCTCTTGGCGACCTGGCCGATCAGTGACTGGCCCAGCCGGTACTGGACCGGCGCGGCCTTGTCGGCCCGCAGCCCGTAGCCGGCGATGAGCCGCAGCTGCGTGTCGCCGCCGGCCGGCTCGGACAGGAAGAAGGTGCCGTGCTGCGCGTCGACCAGCGGGGCGAGCTCGTCCATGATCAGCTCGGCCACCACCGCCAGGTCCCGGTGGCCCTGCATCATCCCGGCGATCTGGGCCAGGTTGGTCTTCAGCCAGTCCTGCTGCTGGTTGGCCCGGATGGTCTCGCGCAGCGACTGGACCATCGCGTTGATGTTGTCCTTGAGCTCGGCGACCTCGCCCTGCGCTTCCACCGAGATCGACCTGGTCAGGTCGCCGGAGGCCACCGCGCTGGTCACCTCGGCGATCGCCCGGACCTGCCTGGTCAGGTTCCCGGCCAGCTCGTTGACGTTCTCGGTCAGCCGCTTCCAGGTGCCGGATACGCCCTCGACCTCGGCCTGCCCGCCCAGGCGGCCCTCACTGCCCACCTCCCGGGCCACCCGGGTCACCTCGGCGGCGAACGAGGACAGCTGGTCGACCATGGTGTTGATGGTGGTCTTCAGCTCGAGGATCTCGCCGCGCGCGTCCACGTCGATCTTCTTGGACAGGTCGCCGTTGGCCACCGCGGTGGTGACCTGGGCGATGTTGCGTACCTGGCCGGTCAGGTTGTTCGCCATCGAGTTGACGTTGTCGGTCAGGTCCTTCCAGGTCCCGGACACGCCCTTGACGTCGGCCTGGCCGCCCAGGCGGCCCTCGGTGCCTACCTCGCGGGCCACCCGGGTCACCTCGTCGGCGAACGAGCGCAGCTGGTCGACCATCCGGTTGATCGTCTCGGCCAGCGCGGCGACCTCGCCCTTGGCCTCGACCGAGATCTTCTGCGACAGGTCGCCGTTGGCGACGGCCGTC
>Ga0136846_1235025_pt1 | contig 33111 bp, 26 predicted proteins | sample HopSoiMetagenom2_FD_96841 | JGI IMG/M metagenome (GOLD analysis project Ga0136846, IMG submission 96841) | Grasslands soil microbial communities from Hopland, California, USA - 2 Assembly 2016 (version 4) | ecosystem: Environmental > Terrestrial > Soil > Grasslands | place: USA: Hopland...
GCCGGGTCGGGGGCGATCGGCGCGGCGTCGACGGCGGGAACCGCCTCGTCCGGCGCGTCGGTCGCCAGGGCCGGGTCCATCAGGTCCTCGTCGGTCAGCGGTTCCATCTCCTCGGCCGGCGCCAGGCGCGGCGCGGCGCGGCCCACCGCATAGCTGGCGAACTCGCGCCAGATCTTGGCCGGCAGGCCGCCGCCGACCACGCCGTTCATGGCGCTGTTGTCGTCATTGCCGACCCAGACCCCGACCACCAGGTCGCCGACATAGCCGACGAACAGGGCGTCGCGGTAGTTCTGGCTGGTGCCGGTCTTGCCGAACGCCCCGGGGATGGCCGCCTCGACGCCGGTGCCATGATGCACGGCCGAGCGCAGCAGGTCGCGCATGCCGGCCAGTTCGGCCTTGCCCAGCGGATGAGTCGCCGGCTTGCGCCAGGCGGCCAGTCCGTGCGGGACCACCGGGGCCTCGCCGGCGGCGATGGCGGCGTAGGCGGCCGTCAGCCGCACCAGGCTCATCGGGCCGGTGCCCAGGGCCAGGGTCAGGTCGTCGGGGATCGGATCGGTGACGCCAAGGTCGCGGGCGGTGCGGACGATGTCGTCGCGCCCGACCTGCTGGGCCAGCCGGACGGCCGCGACGTTGGACGAGGCGGCGAAGGCGGTGATCAGCGGCACTTCGCGGCCGGCGTACTTGCTCTCGTGGTTCTTCGGGCTCCAGCCGCTGACCTCGACGGGGGCGTCGAGAATCGGGCTGGTGGGGGTCCAGCCCTCGCGCAGGGCCGCCAGATAGACGAACAGCTTGAAGGACGAGCCCGGCGGCCGTTCGGCGTCGGCGCGGTTGAACTGGCTGGCCTTGTAGTCGCGGCCGCCGACCATGGCGACCACCCGGCCGTCGGTCCGCATGGCGACGATCGCCCCCTGGCTGACGTTCAGGACCTTGCCGTCGCGGTCGAGGGCGGCGTCGAGGATGCGCTCGGCCCGGGCCTGCAGGTCGGAATCGAGGGTGGTGCGGACCTCGGTCTCGCCATAGACCCGCTCGAACGCCGCCTTGGCCTGGGGGAACACCCAGTCGGCGAAATAGGAGCCGGTCGGCAGCTTCGGCCGGCCCGACTGCACGTGGATGTCGCGGATCGCCTGGTCGGCCTGGGCCTGGGTGATGGCGCCGGTGTCGACCATGGCCGCCAGCACGGTGCGCATCCGGGCCTTGGCGCCGGCGAAGTTCTCAGTCGGGGCCAAGCGCGAGGGGGCCTTGACCAGGCCGGCCAGCATCGCCGCCTCGCCGACCGACAGGGTCTCGGGGGTCTTGTCGAAATAGTGCCGGGCCGCCGCCCGCAGGCCGAAGGCGCCGTCGCCGAAATAGACCGACGACAGGTAGCGCGACAGGATCTCGTTCTTCGACAGCCGGACTTCGAGATAGAGGGCGATCAGCACCTCCTGGGCCTTGCGCCTCAGGCTGCGGCGATTGGACAGGAAGGCGTTCTTGGCCAGCTGCTGGGTGATGGTCGAGCCGCCCTCGGAGACGCCGCCGGCCCGGGCGTTGGCGCCCATCGCCCGGGCCACGCCCTTGGGATCGACGCCGATGTGGCTGTAGAAGCGCCGGTCCTCGATCGAGATGAAGGCCCCCGGGACGTAGGCCGGCAGTTTGGCGGCGTCGACCGGCGCCTCCTTATAGGCGCCGCGCCGGGCGATCGGCTGGCCGTCGGAGGCTTCCAGGATCAGGGTCGGGTTGGCCAGCGGCTCCAGCGCCCGGCCCAGCGGCAGGGACCACAGCAGCCACCCGACGACCGTCGCCAGCACGACGAGCAGGCTGGCGGCGACCAGCCACACCGGGCGCTTCCACAGAGGCCGCTTCCGGGCGGCCGGCGCGGGCTGCGGCGGCGCGTCGACGACGCTCTTGGACTCGACGGCGGGATCGGACATACGCGTGGTTGCTCGGTCGGGCGCGGGCCCTGCGGAATTGGAGGGGTCCATAGCATAGGTCGCAAGCGAACCAAGCTCGCCGTCGAACACCTCGCCCCGGCAAACGGTTCCGGTCCCGGGGGCGTCGCTCGAATCGCGGGCGTTCGGCGCCCGAAACCTACAATTCGCGATTCGGCGCGGATCGAAGCCCGAGTCGACGGTCTGCACGGCTGGCGTTTTTCGCCTCGCCGGCGTACGTCAGGGTTGAGCGGCCGCGTCGGGCCTGACGGCGAGGCAGGACTTGATGGGTCTCCCCGAAGGGAGTGTCTTCAAGTCATCGGGATTTTGAGGAAAATGGTGGGCGCAGTAGGATTCGAACCTACGACCCGCTGATTAAGAGAAGAATAGATTGAGTATCCTAGAGTACGATTGGATACGAAATTCTACGACTAAGTGATTGTCCTCTTGAATTTAATCGCATGTCGTCGCAAAAATGGCGGCGAGTTCGTGATGGCGCGCTGGGACGATTGGGCAAGAAGTTTGCCGTTTTAAAACCGTTCTAAAATTGCCGTTCTAATGGACTTTGCTCTTAGGTTCGAAAAAGGGCGGTTCCGATGGCCGATCTTCGTCTTCCCCTGACCGACAGAAACGTCGCCAATTTGCCGCCCGCAATGGAGGGCCAATACCTGGCGCGCGACACCGAATTGGCGGGCTTCTTCGTTGTGATGGGGCTTCGCTCGAGGGCCTTCATGGTCCAGGGCGACCTGCGTCAGAATGGCGAACGCTCATCCATTCGCATGAAGATCGGGGAGGTGGGGGAACTCACCACCCGCGAGGCTCGGGCGAAGGCCAAGGTTCTCCTGGGCGCGATCGCGAAGGGTGAGGATCCGCGCACCAAGCGACGCGCGGCCGATATGCCCAAGGTGGGCCAGGTGCCGACGCTGCGACAGGCCTGGGCGCGCTACAAGGTCTCGCACCTGGAACGAAAGAACCGCAGCGACATCACCATCGAGCACTATGGGGATCACGTCGAAAGGCTGCTGGCTGCCTGGCTGGATGAGCCCCTGGACAAGTTCGGGGAGGAGCCGGCCTTGGCGGCGGCGCGCCACGAGGAGATGACCCGCGACAATGGTCCGGCGATGGCCAACGGCGCGATGCGGAGTTTTCGCGCCATCTACAACCATGCCCGAAAGACCTGTCGCAAATTGCCGGCCGAAAACCCGACCTTCGCAATTGACTGGAACCCCGAAAAGCGCCGCGACACCGGTCTTGGAGTTCGCGATCTGCCAGAGTGGTTCGAGCAGGTGGCGGCGTTGCAAAATCCGATCCGCAGGGAGTTTCACCTATTGTCTCTGCTGTCAGGGTGTCGCCCGACGGCGCTGAAGCGCGCCACGGTCGCCAATCTGGATCTGTCGCGGCGCATCCTGCACATTCCCAGGCCCAAGGGCGGGGAGGAGAAGGCCTTCGACATTCCCTTGTCGCGCCGCATGCTGGAGTCATTTCTGCGGCTGCGTCGGCTGGCGCCGATCCTCTATCCCGAAGAGGCCAAGATCTGGCTGTTCCCTAGCGAAACGGCTGATGGGCATATGGCCGAGCACAAGGAAAATCGGAACATCGTCAGCCACTACGGCAACGATCTACGCCAGAGCTATCGAACCTTGGGTCAGTCGGCGGCCATCTCCGAGCTCGATATGCACCTGCTGATGAACCACGCCATGGGCGGGGTGAACGCCGGCTACATCACGCGCCAGAAGCTGGTCGCCGATCACTTGCGCGAGGCCCAGGACAAGCTCTCGGACTACATCATTGGCGCGGTGGTCGGCCACGGCCGCCGTCCGAGTTCTCAACTCAGTCGCTGGCTCAACAGCACCAGCCGCCTTCACCTCAGCGACCTTGTCGCCGCAGACCCCGATGAGGTGCGGCGCAGGGTCGGGCCGCGCTCGGCGTTGCGCCGCATGGAGGTTCAAGCTGTGCGTTGCCAGGTGCAGGCCCTGCCTGACCAGATGCTTGACCCGCCGTCACGGAGATTGAAAGCTTAGTCAGAGCATCGCTCGACGATGTCGTCCATTTCCGATCAGCCCGAAACTGGCCCACAACTGCTTAGCGGGCGATCAGCCCGGTGACCTGGCCTCTCTTCGGTCCAGCGACGGCAGGACTTTGAAATGGTCCTTGAATGTCCGGGAAAAGTGCGCCGAGTCCGAAAAGCCGCAATCCAGCGCGATCTCGGTCATGGGCCGATCCGTATGTTCCACCAGCCATTTCGCACGAGATAGCTGCAGAGTCCGACGATATTCCCGCACTCCAATCCCGATGTCGTTTTCGAAGCGCCGCTGCAGCTGCCGGATGCTGATGCCGAGCGATTTCGCAAGTTTCGGCAAGGGGGTGCGGACGCCGATATCCTGTTCGATCGCCAGCATCGCCCTTTTTACAACGCTGTCCTGCGAAGGGCGCGTCACGATCTCTTCCGGCTGCCAGGCGCCGCCGGGCAGGGACTGTTGCTCGATCAGGATGCGTAAGCTCTTCAGCGCTTGCGCACGGCCGCAATGTTTCTCGATAAGGTGGCTGGCGAGGTGAGCGACGCTGGTCCCGCCAGCGCAGGTCAGCCGGTCCCGATCGATCACGAACATGCGGCTCGACTCGGCGCGGAGCGAGGGGAATTCGTCCCGGAATTCGTTGATGTGGAACCAGCTAACGCAGATCTGATAGTTATCGAGGAGACCGGCGCGCGCTAATATGAACGAGCCGGTGCACAGGCCGACGAGCGGTATTTGCGCTTTGGATGCGGCTTTCAGAAAGGCGTTCACGTTCGACGACGCGCGAATCTTGCCGTGCAAAAGGCCGCCGACCACCACGATATAGTCGAAGCGTTCTGGTTTCTCGATCATGCCCCACGGTTGGACACGTAAGCCGCAGCTCGCCTCGATCGCCTCGCCTGGCTCGCCGAGAACCTCCCATTCGCAGTCAATCTGCCGACTGCGGTCGCCGTCGTCCGCGGCGAGCCTCACCGCGTCGACGAAGTTGGCGAAGGCGGCGAGCGTGAACAGCGGCGCCAGGATGAAACCAATCCTGAGCTTAGGCTCGTGGGGCGTCTCTGCCTGCGGGTCGGCCACGGCGCGCTTCCGAGAAGTTTCGTTGGTGAATTTTTTATAACAGATGACGCAAAAATTCAAGTCATTTGCTCACCCACAAGCCGGGTGCTCGTGGCGCATTAATTCAAAACAATGCCGTGTTCACTCAATCTCTCCGCTCCAAACCACGATCAATTCATCGATGGCCGCCGCGACGATCCCACCGGCCTAAACCAGCAAGAGCGAAAGTGTTTGGCGATGAGCACGATGAGGGACGATCGGCATTGGGCTTTGACTTCTAGGACATTTTGACGAGCGTGGTTGGAGCCCCTAACCCTCGTGATATCGTCCTAGATGGCCATCGGGCGCAGGACGCGCCGTGGCTGCTCTATTCTGCGCGGCAACGGGCCGTATTCCTCTTCGTCCTGTTCCTGGTCGGTGCTTCGAACAACATCGACCGGAACATCCTCGGTGTCCTGCTGCCGCAGATAAAGGCCGAATTCCTTCTCTCCGACACCCAGCTGGGGTTGCTCAGCGGTGTCGTCTTCGCAATCTTTTACGCAATTTTGGGGTTGCCGCTCGCTCGCTGGGCCGATCACGGCCATCGCCCGCGCATATTGTCCTTGTCGCTGATCGTCTGGAGCGCGATGACCACGATGTGTGGGTTCGCGCAATCGTTCTGGCAACTCGCGCTGGCCCGCATCGGCGTAGGCGCGGGCGAGGCTGGTGCACTGCCTACCGTGCAAAGCCTGATCGCAGACTATTTCCCGCCTGAAAGGCGCGCCGGTGCGATGAGCATCTTCGTCCTGTCGGCGGCGCTGGGCTATGCCGGCGGCCTAATCCTCGGGGGCTATGTCGCTCAGCGCTACGGCTGGCGGAGCGCCTTCATCCTCGTTGGCGTGGGAAGCCTCTTGCTGGGGCCGATCTGTTTGCTGACATTGAAGGAGCCGCGAGCAAAAGTCGCCGCAAAGGCCGTGCAGGAGCCTTATCTGACAGCCTTTGTCGAGCTGTTCAAATCCCCGGCCTACCGCTGCATTCTCTATGCGATCGTCATATTCTTTTTCATGGGATATGGCGCGCTGGTCTTCATAGTGTCGCTCATCACGCGGTTGTTCGGTGTGGATTTGCAGACAGCCGGCGCCACATTTGGAACCATTGCGTTGTTGGGCGCCGTCGTCGGCAATCTGCTCGGCGGGCTCCTCTCAAACGCTCTTGCCAAGAAGAACCTGGCCAACCTTCCAAGGACGGCCGGCTGGGCCATGATCCTTTGCGTTCCGGTGTTCGAGTTCGCCCTCTCGCGATCAACCATGACGGCGATGTACTTTCCTTTGTTTCTTGGACTCATGCTTCAGAACGTCATGTCTCCGCCGATGTTCTCCTCGCTCTATCTGGTCTGCGACAGCAAGCGACACGCGACCGCGCTCGCGATCGTGTTGTTGTTCGCGAACTTGATCGGCCTAGGTCTCGGGCCCTTTCTGACCGGCGTGATCAGCGATTATCTGGAACCTACCCACGGCTCTGCCGAAGGCCTTCGGTGGGCCATCATGATATTGTTCGTTTCGATGTTTGCTTCCGGCGGATTGATGCTTCGCGCGGCGCGGCACGTGGAAACGGCGCGCGATCATGGGCAGGCCCCATGCTGATCGCAGTCTCCCGCGCCCGACGGAGGCGCGCCCGATCTGGATGACGCCGGAGTCTGGTTGGAAGGCTGGCGGCGAAAGCGCCAGTCCGCCGACCATTGAAAGGCGCGGGCGGCGGGAGCAGCAGTTCTTCCGAGAAGGTACGACTGAGGATGAGCCGAGACCGGAGGTCCGTCCGCGAAACCCGTCGAAAGGGCAATCGTCGGCCTTCCAGATATATTGAACGGCAAGTTAGGCGCCAGCGGCGCGCTGAGAAGGCGGGGGCGACGGCGGGTTGCTTCACAAGGCTCGCTCGCTCCGGCGCGATTAGGGGATCATCGCACCGAGATCGAGCGGCGACCGCGTGACATGGGCGGGACATGTGCCATCGCTGGCTAGTAATCTGGCCCATTCAGCGCCAAATCGGCTCCGATCACTTCAGAGACTTTGAGGCGCCGCTACGCTCGCGTGATGGGAATGGGCGCCTCCTCGGTCATCGTAGCTTTCCCAGCAAGACCGCACTGGCGCCGCGCGCGCTAGGCCGCAATCGTCGGCGAAGCCTGGGTATCGCCAAGTAGCGGAGCTTGTCGCCCGGCCTAGCCATCTAATGCTTTCAGCATTCTGGAAAGCTCACCGCCAGACCCCCGCGGGAGGTTTCCTTGTATTTGCTATGCATGTCTTTGCCCGTGCGCATCATCGTTTCGACGACCTGATCGAGCGAGACGATGTGCTTGCCATTGCCCCGCAGCGCGAGCGAGGCGGCGTTGATCGCCTTGATCGCACCGAATGCGTTGCGTTCGATACAGGGGACCTGCACGAGCCCGGCGATCGGATCGCAGGTCATGCCCAGGTGGTGCTCCATCGCGATCTCGGCGGCATTCTCGGCCTGGAGGTCGGTGGCGCCCATCGCGGCCGCCAGCGCGGCCGCCGCCATCGCGCTCGCCGTGCCGACTTCGCCCTGGCAGCCGACTTCCGCGCCGGAGATTGACGCGTTGAGCTTGATGAGCGTGCCTATCGCGCTGGCGGTCAGCAGGAAGTCATGCATGCCCGCGCGATCTGCGCCCGGCCAAAAGTCCCGATAGTAGCGCAGCACCGCCGGCACCACGCCGGCCGCGCCGTTGGTGGGCGCGGTGACGATCCGGCCGCCCGCGGCATTTTCTTCGTTTACGGCAATCGCGAAGAGGCTGACATGATCCATGATCGCGTGCGGCGCTTGGCGGTTTCGAAACTGATCGGCGTCGAGCTTCTGCCGGATTCCCTTCGCCCGGCGCTGCACATTGAGGCGTCCCGGCAGCACGCCTTCGGTCTGCATGCCGCGATCGATGCAGTCCATCATCACGCCGATGACGCGGTCAAGATAGTCGCGCAGTTCGGCGTCCGACGTGCGGGCGCGCTCGTTGGCGCTTACAATCTCAGCAATGCTGAGCCCATTGCGCTCGCACAGCGCCAGTAGTTGCGCGGCCGTCGCAAAAGGAAAAGGCGCCTCGGCCTCTTCCTCCGGTATAGGCGCCCCCACGTGGGCCTCCTGAGCGATGAAACCCCCTCCGATCGAGCACCAGCGCTCGGCTAGCACTTCGCTGCCCGTTTCGCTCGATGCGACGAAACGGAGCGTGTTGGGGTGCACGGGCGTTCGGCTCTTGCGATCAAAGACAATGTCGCTGGCCGGATCGAACTGGATGTCCCGGCCGGCGACGCGCAGTTGCTTGGCAGCGCGGACCTGATCGACGATCGCATCGATCTGCTGGGGTTCTATGGCGTCGGGCAAAAAACCGGCGAGGCCAAGGATGACCGCCTTGTCGGTCGCATGGCCCAGGCCCGTCCAGGCCAGCGAGCCGAGCAGATCGCAGCGTATGCGTGCAAAGCTACGGCCCTCCAAGGCCTTGGCGAAGCAGGCGGCGGCCTTCATCGGCCCGACCGTATGGGAGGACGACGGTCCGATTCCGATGCGAAAGATATCCCGAACACCGATCATCGCCTCAAGCCTCGCTCTCGGCCTCGCGGAGCAAGGCGTCGACGTAGCGAGCGAAGGAACGCCAGACCTCGAGGCGAAAGCCCGCTATCCCGGTGCGCCAGAGCACGACCTCCGCCTTGGCGAACATCGTGCGCGTGCACATGCCGACCGGGAACGCCGCGACCGATAGATCGAGCGCGCAGCCGGAGGCGAGTATGTCCTCGGCTCGGGGGCCGTGAACCGACAGCGCAACCTGACGGTGGCTCACGTCCACCAGGGAGCAGAGCACATCCTCGAGCCCGGTCGAGAGGTCCTGCGCCCACCGCTCGGTGGGCAGGGCGCTCGACAGCAGCAGCCATTCGTCCGGGCCGAGCCAGAGCGCGCTTGCAGCGCTGTCGTGGACTGAGCTGCACGCCATACGCGGGAGCGCGAAGCCGAGTCTCTCGGAGACGAGATCGACATCGGCCTGGCGACACCGGAGTATGGCGCGACTGACGGGAGCAAGGGGCATGACGGCGGGGCTCTCACCGCGCAGCGGTGAGGCGATAGCTGGTTCAAACATTGACGCGCTTCCCCTCTGGATCCACGAATACCGGTTGGACCACCTCCACTGGGATGGACCCGCCGGGCATCGGAACGTGGAGGGTCTGCCCCATCCGTTCGCGCCCGCCCCGCACCATTGCCAGGGCGATCGACTTGCCCAGAACGGCGCTGTGGTAGGAGGATGTGACATGGCCGATCGAGGTGTTTGGTCCCGTCGGGGCCACGAGCTGCGCGCCTTCCTCCAGGATGATCTTCGGATCTCGGGTGAGGAGGCCGACCAGTTGCTTGCGGTCCGGCTCAACCATGGCTGGGCGCGTCAGAGAGCGCTTGCCGACGAAATCAGGCTTTGCCTTGCCGATCGCCCAGGCGAGGCCGACATCGTCGGGCGTCGCCGTACCATCGGTTTCCTGACCGATGATAATGAAGCCCTTCTCCGCGCGCAGCACGTGCATCGTCTCTGTGCCGTAAGGCGCCATGTCAAAGGCTTTACCGCGCTCCCAGATGGCCTGCCAGACCATGGCGCCATAGCCGCTTGGCACATTGACTTCGAAGCCGAGCTCGCCGGTGAAGCTTACCCGCATCAGGCGCATCGGCACGCCGCAGATGCGCGCGTCGGCGATGCTCATATGGGGGAACGCCTCGGCCGAGATGTCCAGCCCGTCGATCAAGGGGGTGATGACCGCACGAGCATTCGGCCCCTGCACCGCGATCACCGACCATTGCTCCGTGGTCGAGGTCAGCCAGACCTTGAGGTCGGGCCATTCGGTCTGGAGATAGTCCTCCATCATGTTGAGGACGCGGGCGGCGCCGCCGGTCGTGGTGGTGATGTGAAAGCGTTCGGCTGCGATCCGACCGACCACCCCGTCGTCGAGCACGAAGCCGTCTTCCCGCAGCAGCACGCCATAGCGGCACTTCCCGACACCGAGCTTTGTCCAGGCGTTGACGTAAAAGCGATTCATGAACTCGGCGGCGTCGGGCCCGACCACCTCTATCTTGCCCAAGGTCGAGGCGTCGAAGATGCCGACGCTTTGGCGCACCTGGCGGCATTCGCGGGCGACGGCGGCATGCATGTCCTCGCCGCGACGGGGGAAATAATGGGCCCGCTTCCAATTGCCGACGTTCTCGAAAGCAGCGCCTTGCTCTGCTGCCCAGTCATGGATCGCGGTGACGCGCGCTGGGTCAAACAGCTCGCCCCGCGCGCGGCCCGCCAGGGCGCCGAAGGTGATGGGCGTATAGGGGGGGCGGAAGGTGGTGAGACCGATTTCCGGGACCGCGCGGCCCGTCGCGCCTGAAACGATGCCTAGCGCGTTGATATTGGAAAGCTTGCCCTGATCGGTCGCCATGCCGGTGGTGGTGTAGCGCTTCACATGCTCGATGGAGATGAAGCCCTCCCGCGTTGCAAGCAGGATGTCGTTGGAGGTGACATCGTTTTGCCAGTCGACAAAGGCCTTGGCTTTGACCTGCTTCAACGATGTGGGCGCCGCGCCGATATGGCCGCCTTCGCCGTTTCGGTGGAGCACCGTGGCCGACGGATAATGGACGTCATACGCGGGTGCGAAGCCCGTCGCTTGAGCGGCCGCCCGGCCCGCGTCGATCCCGTCCACAAGCGCGTCCTTAAGCGCAAAGCGCCCCCGGCAAGCGCCAGCTGAACGCTCAGCTTCGGCCGATTGGCCGGGCAGATAGGCCTGGATATCCGGGTCCCACACGAGCTTGCCCCGCGACTGGGAGAATAGATGGACGCTCGGCGTGAAGCCGCCCGCCATCAGCACCGCGTCGCAGGTGAAAGTCTCGCGCCTTCCTTCTGCCGTGACCGTGATGGAGGCGACGCGCAACTTGCCCGTCGTGCCCTCGATCGTGGCGCCGGGCAGAACTCGGAATCCGGTTCTTCTGGCCCCGTCGGCAACCTGGGACTGGCTGCGAATATCCGCAATCGCCAGGACTTCAATGCCCGCCGCTTTCAACTCGTGCGCGACGCGGTAGCCGCTATCGTGCGCGGCCACCACGACGACCTGGCGGCCCACCGCGACACCATACTGCTGCAGATAGGTGCGCGCCGCGTCGGCGAGCATGATGCCTGGCCGGTCATTGTCCGGAAAGACGAGCGGTCGCTCGATCGCGCCCGCTGCGATGACGACCTGCTTTGCCCGCACCTGCCAAAGCCGTTCGCGAGGCTTGCCTGTCGGAGTGATGGGCAGGTGATCGGTCAGCTTCTCGGCGAGGCCGATCCAGTTGTGCGGATAATAGCCGAAGGCGACGGTGCGCGGCAGGAGCGTGACATTTGGCATGCTTGCCAGAATTGCCAATCTCTCTTCCAGCCAGGCCCTTGAATCCTTGCCCTCGATCGTCACGTCCGCCGCGGAAAGCAGCGAACCGCCCATGGCGGCGCGATCGTCGCACAAGATGACGCGAGCTCCGCTTGTCGCCGCTTCCATCGCCGCGACAAGTCCCGCCGGACCGGCCCCGATCACGAGGACATCGCAATGCGCATAGCGCTGCGCGTAGCTGTCCGTGTCCGGCATGCTCGGCGCCACGCCCAGCCCTGCCGCCTCGCGGATACGCGGTTCGTATAGCTTGTCCCACGCCCCGCGGGGCCACATGAAAGTCTTGTAGTAGAAGCCGGCCGGGATGAAGCGGCCGAGCAATTTGTCATTTACCGCCATGCGGTCGTTTTCGAGGCTCGGGTGGCGGTTCTGGCTGACGGCCTCCAGCCCCTCATACAGCTCCACCTGGGTCGCGAGCAGATTGGGCGTATAGCGCGCACTGTCGCGCCGAATGCCCACCAGCGCGTTCGGCTCGTCCGCGCCAGCGCCCAGAAAACCGCGCGGCCGGTGATACTTGAACGAGCGTCCGACGAGATGCACGCCATTGGCCAAGAGAGCGGACGCGAGTGTATCGCCCATAAAGCCCACGTATGGCTTGCCATCAAAGGTAAAGCGCAGCGGCTGGGCGCGGTTGATGCGGCCGCCGCTCCGGGTGCGGAAATCTCTCGTCTTCACGTTCGTGAACCCTCGGGAACAGGCTCGCCAATCTTGTAGGTGGCGACGAAATGATCGGTTCGCGTGTCGCGAACGGCGTTGAAGAAGCGGGCGCAGCCATGGATGTGACGCCACCGCTCAGCATGGTGGCCCTTGGGATTGGCGCGCAAATAGAGGTAGGCGTTCCATTCCTCATCGCCCAACTCCGCCGGCTTCAAAGGGCGGGCGATGTGGGCCTGGCCGCCATAGCTGAACTCGAGTTCCGGCCGTTCGCCGCAATACGGGCAGTTGATAACCAGCATGACGAGGTTCTCCTCAGTGGGCCACGGCCGCAGCCGCGGCTTCGTCGATCAAGAACCCGTCTCGGAAACGTTCGATCGTAAATGGCGCATTGATGGGGTGGGGCTCATCGCGCGCCATGGTGTGTGCGAACAGGTGTGCGGCGCCAGGGGTGGCTTTGAAGCCGCCGGTGCCCCAGCCGCAATTGACGTAGAGACCCTTCACAGGTGTCTTGGCGATGATCGGCGAGCGGTCGGGCGTCACATCGACGATGCCGCCCCAATTGCGCAGCATGCGCATCCGGCGGAACTGCGGAAACAGCTCGCAAATCGCCTCCAGCGTATGGGTGGCGATGTGCAGGCCGCCGCGTTGCGTGTAGCTGGTATAGGCGTCGGTTCCCGCGCCGATCACGAGCTCACCCTTATCGGATTGGCTCATATAGGCGTGAATGGTGTTGGACATGACGACGCACGGGAAGATCGGCTTCACCGGTTCCGAAACCAACGCCTGCAGCGGGTAACTCTCGAGCGGCAGCCGAACGTGGGCCATGTCGAGAACGACACTAGTATGTCCCGCCGCCGAGACGCCGATGCGCTTTGAAGCGATGAAACCGCGCGTCGTCTCGACGCCGGCGACCTCGCCCTTTGCGTCGCGTTTGATCCCCGTCACCTCGCAATTTTCGATGATGTCCACGCCCAGGGCGTCGGCCGCGCGGGCATAGCCCCACGCGACCGCGTCATGCCGCGCTGTGCCACCGCGCCGCTGAAGCGTCGCGCCCAGCACGGGGTAGCGGATATTCGGATCGATGTTGAGCGGCGGGCAGAACTCCTTAGCCTGCTCCGGTGTCAGCCATTCACTCTCGACGCCATTAATCCGGTTGGCATGAACATGCCGCCTCAACACCTGAACGTCGTGAATGTTGTGCGCGAGCATCATTACGCCGCGCTGTGAGAACATCACATTATAGTTGAGTTCTTGACTCAGGCCCTCCCACAGCTTCAGCGCATGGTCGTAGAGCGCGGCGCTTTCATCAAACAGATAGTTGGAACGAATGATGGTCGTGTTGCGGCCGGTGTTGCCGCCGCCGATCCAACCTTTTTCCAACACCGCGACGTTGCGGATGCCGTAGGCCTTGGCGAGATAATAGGCTGCACCGAGGCCATGACCGCCGCCGCCAACGATGATCGCGTCGTAGGCTGGCTTGGGACTGGCTTTCCGCCACTGAGGCTTCCAGTCCTGATGGCGGCCCAGGCCGTGGCGGAAGAGCGAAAAGGCCGAAAAACGTTGCATGGACCCGTTCCTTGGGCTGACGGCTTTCAGCCGCGCGCCGTTTCGTAGATCGGGAAACGCTTGCACAGCGCCACCACCTGGGAGCGAACCTCGCTGATCAGGGCGTCCGGCGTCTCCTCGCCTTGCGCCGCAGCATCAAGGATGCGCCCGATAAGGCGGCCGACCTCCTCGAAGGCAGCAGTGTCAAAGCCGCGCGTGGTCAGCGCAGCCGAGCCAAGGCGGATCCCCGATGTCACGAATGGCTTCTCCGGATCGAAGGGAATGGCGTTCTTGTTGCAGGTAATCCCGGCCTCATCGAGAAGGCGCTCGGCGCGTTTGCCGGTCAGCCCCTTGGCCCGCAGATCGACCAGAACCACATGGGTGTCGGTACCGCCGGAGACGATCGTGTAACCGCTGCGCTCCAGCGACGCGGCGAGGACCTTCGCGTTCGCGATGACGCGGCGCGCATAGTCGGCAAATTGTGGTTGCAACGCCTCACCAAAGGCCACGGCCTTGGCCGCGATCACGTGCTCCAACGGACCGCCCTGAATGCCAGGGAAAATCGCCGAATTAAACTTCTTGGCCAGCGCCTCGTCATTGGTGAGGATCAGGCCGCCGCGCGGACCGCGCAATGTCTTGTGCGTGGTCGACGTCACGACATGCGCGTGCTCGATCGGATTGGGATGCGCTCCGCCCGCTACAAGACCGGCGAAATGCGCCATGTCCACCATCAGCTTGGCGTCGACCGAGTCCGCAATCTCGCGGAAGCGCGCAAAGTCGATCTGGCGCGGATAGGCCGAGCCGCCCGCGATGATCAGCTTGGGATGATAATCGTTCGCTAGATCCGCGACGGCGTCATAGTCAATGCGCTGATCGGACTCCTGGACGCCATACTGCACGGCGCGCAGCCACTTTCCCGAGAAGGTCGGGGCGGCGCCATGGGTAAGGTGGCCGCCATGCGCGAGGCTCATCCCCATCAAGGTGTCGCCCGGCTCGAGCAAAGCATAGGCTACCGCCATGTTAGCCTGTGCGCCGGAGTGTGGCTGGACATTGGCGAACCGCGCGCCGAACAGCTGGCAAGCGCGATCGATCGCCAGTTGCTCGACCACGTCGACGTGCTCGCAGCCGCCATAATAGCGCTTACCCGGATAGCCTTCCGCGTACTTGTTGGTGAGGATCGTGCCCTGGGCTTGGAGCACGGCCGTGGAAACGATGTTCTCGGAGGCGATCAGTTCCAGATTGTCGCGTTGACGACCCAGTTCAGATGCAATGGCCGCGTCCACCGCCGGATCCGCATTTGCAAGTTGCCCGCCGAAGAAGGTCGCATCCGAGGCGGCTTGGGCGGATGGGGCAATTGCCATGGGTGCTGCTCTTTAGATGCGGATGAATGGATCGCGTCCCGATTTTCGCGGGTGCAGAAACGGTATCGCAGCTGACGGCAGTCACGGGATTGAATAAAGACGTCTCCTTCCATAATATTTATGACATTGCGCCTGCCAGACGCGGATCCGTGGCGCGCGAGGTCTATGCATTCACTGCTGGGCGCCCGGTTGCGCCAATTGGGCGCAGAGGCGTGTCGCATATTACAAAATTATGTCGTGTAGATTCTATCTGGGCGAGGAGGGGTGCAACACAATCCAGTTTACGGTCCGCCGCAGCTCTCGAAAAAGAGCGGGTGATCTCGCTACATCTCGAGGGGAAAAGATGAATACGTGCAGATCAATGCGTTTTTCGCCTAATGTATTTATGCAGGCTTCCCGGATCGCTATTGTGCTCGGCGGTCTTGGTATGGCGACAACCGCAGCGGCCCAAGTGGCGACGCCTGCTCAGCCCGCCGCGGCGTCCGAGTCATTCGCCCTTGAAGAAATCATCGTCACGGCCACGCGCCGATCGGAATCCATTCGCGACGTTCCGAGCAGTATCTCGGCCGTGTCGCAAGCACAGCTCGAGCGGTCTGGAGCTCGTGAAGCCAGGGACGTCGTGCGCCTGGTTCCGGGGCTTGCCTATACCGAGAATTCCTCGGGCCAGGCGATACTGGCGGTCCGGGGCGTGCAATCCACTGCTGTTTTTGGCAACCTGCAGCAAACGGTTGCGCTCTATCATGATGATGTTCCGGTTCTCGATCTTGTCATTCCCTGGACTGTTCCGCGTCTTCAGCTGTTCGACGTGGAACGCGTGGAGGTGCTGCGCGGACCACAAGGCACTTTGTTTGGCGCGGGCGCCCTCAGCGGCGCGATCCGAGTCATATCCAACAAGCCGGATTTGGCGCAAATCGAGGCGGCGACCGAAGCTAGTCTGACGAGCACGGCCGGCGGCGGCATTGGCCGAAGCGTCAATGCCATGGTGAACGTACCTCTCGTCACGGATCAGCTCGCAGTGCGCGCTGTTGGCTATTACGACTTCAGCCCCGGCTGGATCGATAATTCCAATTTCGGAACCGACACCAATCGCGGAAATCTGTACGGCGGACGTATACAGGCGAGGTGGAAGCCGGCAAACAACTTCGAACTGACGGCTGGGGCCTCCATCGAAGTCAATAAGCCCCACGATTCAGCGTATGTCGCCTATGGTAGCAATAGCGACACTTCCGATTACCGTGTCCGTAATTTCAATACCGATAACACAAGAATATTCAGCCTCAACGCGGTCTATACGATGTCGTGGGCAACGCTGACGTCCTCCACGAGCTATCTTGAGCGCAAAGCGACGTCTTCCCTGGATTTCAGCGATTACGCGAACGTCCTCACGGGCTTGACTGCGGTTTCCCCGCTGATCGACAGGTTCACTACGAAGAACTTTGTGCAAGAAGTGCGACTGTCCTCGAGTAGTGAACATCCGTTCAAGTGGCTGGTCGGAGGTTTCTTCGAAAACTATGAGCTCAATCTACGCGAGCAGATTGAGCAGCTGGGTGTCGCCGGCACGACCTCGCCCTATGGTGGCGTCTTCCCGACCAACAATCTGGAAGACATCGGTATTCGGACGAAGATCCAAGACTATGCCGTCTTCGGTGAAGCGTCCTACGATATAACTCCTGATTTGATGTTCACGGCCGGCGCGCGCTATAGCCACTATTCGCTTGAGACGACGAACCTGGGCGGGATTTCGGGGCAGACGTTGTTCGACGGCCCGCCGTCGACGGTCACCAAACCGGCCAGCAACGGCGCAGTGACGCCGAAATTCAGCTTGTCATATAAGCCGAGCAAGGACGCGACGATCTATGCTCTCGCGTCGAAGGGCTTCCGGACAGGCAATACGAATCTCGTGTCACCGCTTGATCCGTTCACCGGTCAATCACTGCCACAATCGTTTGAGCCGGACACTCTTTGGAACTATGAGATCGGCACGAAGACGCGGTTGTTCAGCAATCGGTTGAGCGTCAATGCGGCCGCCTTTTATATCGACTGGCAGAAGATCCAGCTGCAGGTGCGGACGCCCAGCGGGCTACCGTACACAGCAAATGCCGGAACCGCCTCGTCCAAGGGGGTTGAACTTGAGGTCGTTGGCCGACCGACGAGTTCCTTCGAGGTCGGCACGTCTTTGGCATACACCGATGCCAAGCTAAAATCCGTAGCTGCTGGCGTGCCCGGTGCGCAGGTTGGCGATCGGCTCCCCGGGTCCGCGCCTTTCACCGCCTACGTTTATGGCGAGTACGGGGTTCCCGTTAGTGCAGCGGCGAAGTTAACGCTGCGGGCCGACTACTCGTATACTGACCGCCAGTTCAGCGACCTGGGCAACTTGAATAATCCGAACGCAGTCCAATACGGAGATTACTCCGAAGTGGGCGCGCGGGCCACGCTGGATATCGGGCGATACCAATTTGGGCTGTTTGTGCGGAATCTCTTGAATGAAAGGTCACCAGTAGCCGCGCGGACGTTTTTCCTTTCGCGTGCAGAGATCCGCCAAACACCGCGCACAGTCGGTGCTACCTTCCGCGCCAAATGGTAGTTTCGCGGATCGCGCTCTCGTTGCGCAGCTAGCGGCTGCCGGCGGCAAGACTGGGGGTGGACGGGAGGCTGCGTTTCGGCCTCCCGTCACCTGCGGCCTCGGCTAGTTTTGCGGCAAATCACAAAAAGCAGTGCGCATGGGTAGCTCGGACAGGCCGATGGCTGCCCAAGGTCAAAAAGCGATCGATGTTGCTGGTGATTATCGTCGTCCGCAATAGAACCTCAAGCACTCTACCCTGATGACCTTTCGATCGCATGGACTCGATGATGAAGGTGGAGTCGATGATGACCGGTCCTGGATGAATCGGATTCTCCAATCCCGCAGTGCTCACTGCAGGAGGCTGGCTGCGAAAAGTGTGAATATTGAAAGCGCTACAATGCGAGATCCAGAAGACTACAGGCGCGAGGCCGAGCTGGTGGAGAAGGTAGCTCGGGGCATCACGCTTACGACAGACAAGACGTTAATGTTGTCCAGCGCCCTGACTCTGCGGGAACGAGCTGACGCTATAGAGGCTGAGCGTGACCAGGCGGCGACGGGCGCTGCCGTGAAGAACGCTTGCCATAGGGCGTCCTCCTCCTGACGAGTCAGGACCGATGATGCACCCTCACACTGAGGGACTACACACCTAGGCTCCGGACCGATAAACGAGATTTCCGGACTGGCCGAACAGTGATGCAAGCTCTTTGGAAGGAGATCTTGGATGGCTGAGGTCTTTTGGCTGAGCCAGGCTCAGTTCTCGTGGCTTGAACCGGTTCTGCCGAAGAACACCCGCAGGGTAGCGCGAGTGGATGATCGGCGGGTGATCTGCGGGATCGTGCATGTGCTGATGAGCGGCGGGCGCCGGGCCGATGCACTAGCGGCCTACGGTCCGCGCAAGACGCCCTACAACCGCTTCGTCCGCTGGGCGAGGAAAGGGGTCTGGCGCGAGGCGTTCGAGACCTTGGCGGCGGCGGGCGGTCCGCCAGCGGAGATCATGCTCGACAGCATCCACGCCAAGGCCCCCCGTTGCGCCGCTGGCGGAAAAAGGCGGCGCTCGCCCAGGCCATCGGCCGCTCCCGGGCGGGCGCGGCGCCAAAGTTCATGCTGTCGTCGATCGGCGAAGCCGGCCCATCGCCTTCGTCGTCACCCCTGGGCAGCTTGGCGATCTGCGGGCCGCGACATCCCTGATCGGGCCGATGCCGGCCGCCCAGACCTGCCTGGCCGACTGCGCCTACGACAGCCATGGCTTCCAAAGCTCCTCGAAAATCGGGGGACGTGCGCGGTCGCGCCCAACAACAGGCCCCGCAAGCACCCCCTATCCCTTCGAACGCCAGGCCTACCGACGGCGCAAACTCATCGAGCGCATGTTCAGTCGCCTCAAGGATTTCCGCCGCGTCGCCACCCGCTGCGATAAATTGGCCATCACTACGTCGCTACGGTGCTCATCGCCGCCATGGTGATCTGGTGGCTGTGAGTCCGGAGCCTAGCGCCTGATCGAGCCGAGACGGCGGGTGACGTCACGTCGCCTTGCCTTGTCATGTGATGCGGCTCGCTCAGTCGCAACCGTCAGCCCTAGGATCGGCTCGTTTTGCGGCGCGTCCGGCCGCGTGCATGGCGACCGGATGGCGTGTCGTATTATTTCAAAAACATGTCACATATTTTCTATCAGCAGGCGACCCCTTGCCACAAAATCCACCGTGACGCCTGGATATGAACGGCCGCGCTGGGCGGCAAATTGCCGGCGCCGCCAGGTTTTCCCCTGGCCGTGGTGGTGAAAAGAGTCCGGCCGGGACTTAATAAAGCGCCGGCACTGTGGAGGTTAGAATGCCTGAGGCCTGGATCATCGATGCGGCCAGAACGCCGCGGGGCATAGGAAAAGCCGGGCAAGGGGCTCTTTCGTCAGTGCACCCTCAGCGAATTCTTTCAACGGTGCTCAAGGCTTTAGAGGAGCGCAACGGCCTGACTGCTAGAGACGTCGATGACGTCATTATCGGTTGTTTTGCGCAGACCGACAGGCAAGCCGGCTGTATCGCCCGCCAGGCCGTACTGGACGCCGGGTGGGGACCCGAAACTCCTGGCTTCACGGTCAATCGATATTGTGGCTCAGGTTTGACGGCCGTGAACTCGGGCGTGATGGGAATCTGGTCTGGCGCTCAAAATCTTGTCGTCGCCGGCGGGGTCGAACAGATGTCCGGCGTGGCCTCTGTTTCTGGGCCGACTCTCTTCGACTGCGGCAATGCGCATCTGCGTGCGATGCATGCGCAGACCCATCAAGGGATCTGCGCCGACCTCATCGCCTCCATGGCGGGGGTCACCCGAGAAGACCTCGACACCTTCGCCTATCACAGCCAGCAGCGCGCGGCCGCTGCGATCGATCAGGGGGCGTTCAAGCGCAGCACGGTGCCGGTATACCATGACGACGGCTCGCTCGCCCTCGATCGGGAAGAATATAACCGGCCTGGGACGACGATCGAACGGCTCGGCAGTCTGAAACCCGCCTTCGCGGATATGCTGGATGTCGTGCTTGATGCGGATGGTCTCACCTATCGGCAGTTGCTGGAACGAGACTATCGAGACGTTCAGGTCTCGCATGTTCACCATGGTGGCAATTCGTCCGGAATTGTTGACGGAGCCGGTGCGGTGGTGCTGGCCTCGCCCGATTATGCGAGGGCCAATGGGCTAAAGCCGCGCGCGCGCATCCGGGGGATCGCAACGGCAGGCGGCTCGCCGGAACTGATGCTCAACGCGCCTGCGCCGGCGGCGCGCAAGGCGTTGCAATCCGCCGGCATGACGGTGAACGACATTGATCTCTTCGAGATCAACGAGGCCTTCGCCATCGTCCCGCTGATGTTCATGCGCGAACTCGATGTCGATCACGCGAAGGTAAACGTGGTGGGCGGGGCGATCGCCTTGGGCCACCCGATCGGCGCCACGGGCGCGATCCTGGTCGGGACCTTACTCGACGAACTCGAACGGCGTGACCTTGCGACGGGGCTGGTGACGTTGTGCACGGGCGGCGGCATGGCGCCGTGCGCCATCATCGAGCGGCTTTGAGCCCGGCGGTCTGCGGAGAGCATATTGGAGATGGCGATGTCCGAAGCCTTCAGTGAAACCTACGTAGAAGCCCGCCAGAAATTCCTGTCCATGGCGTCGCAGCGTGATGCGAAGCTTCTGTCCGTGGTGCATCCGACGGTGCGTGGCGCACAAGGCGAGGACCTTGCGATCGACGTCGCGATCTTCGGCGATCCTGAAGCGGAAAAGACCTTGTTCCTGGTTTCAGGAACGCACGGGCAGGAGGGCTTCTACGGCTCGGCGCTCCAGATCGCGTTTCTGCGAGATTTGGAGATCCCGCAAGGCGTGAACGTCGTGGCTTTGCATGGGTTGAACCCATGGGGCTTCTCGCATCTCTCCAGAACGGACGAGGAGAATATCGACGTCAATCGGAACTTCACGGACTACGGCGTGGCGGCCGCGCAGGACGAAGTCTACCCCATGCTCTTCCACGCCTTGTGCCCGGACGACTGGACCGAGGAAACGATTGATTGGAGTGCGGCGCGGGACGCGATAACCCGCGACTACGGGGTGAAACGGATGGTGACGGCGGCCGGCGGCGGACAGATCGTCGAGCCAACCGGCATGAACTATGTCGGCAAAGGGCCTTCATGGTCTCGAACGGTCGTAGAGGACCATCTGCCCCAGATCTTCGCAAAGTCGCGCAAGATCGCTTTCATCGAGTGGCATACCGGCCTCGGCGGATATGGTGAGCTCAGCCACATTCCCATGATGGAGCCGGGCTCCCCTGGGTATGAACGCATGTTCTCCTGGCTGGGCGACGAGGCGCGAGAAACCTGGTCGAAAGGCATGGATTTCACGGATGGCGTGACGCCCGACTATCGCGGGTGGTTTTCCGCTTGGCTGCCCAGCACCGCACCGCATGCTGAATGGTCGGGGATGGTGATCGAGGCAGGCACCTATGGCGTCATTTCGGTGATGGATGCCATTCGGATTGATCGTTGGCTGAAGTTCGGCAAAGGCCGCTCGTCCGTTCCGCGCGATGAAATGCGGCGCTCCATGATGGACAAGCTTTTTCCCGAAGATCCGGCGTGGCGCGAGAAGGCTTTGGCGAATGGGCTGGAGGCCCAGGAGCAGATGTTTCGCGGACTGCTGGCGTGGTGAGATCGGTCCGCGGGTAGGCGCGGTGCGTCACTCGCGGAATCGATCGGAGCGTCAAAGTCCGTTCGCGCGACGCAAGAAGCGCGTGAAGACAAATGGGAGTGGCAGGTAGGGCAATGACGTCTTCCTTCAGTGACACCTACGCGCAGGCGCGCCAAAAATTCCTGTCGCTGGCATCCGAGCGCGCTGCGAAGGTCGTGTCGTCCGTGCATCCGACCGAGCGGGGCGCGCAGGGCGAGGATCTGGCCATCGACATCGCGATCTTCGGTGATCCCGAGGCCGAAAAGACCTTGTTCCTGGTCTCCGGAACGCACGGGCAAGAGGGGTTTCTCGGTTCGGCGCTGCAGATCGAATTCCTTCGCGATCTGGAAATTCCGGAGGGCGTCAATGTCGTGGCGCTGCACGCGCTCAATCCCTGGGGCTTTTCACATCTGTCCCGGACCGACGAGGCGAACATCGATCTGAACCGCAACTTCGGTGACTATGCCGCATCCCTAACTCCGGACGAGCTCTATCCGGTGCTCGTCCGCGCCTTGTGCCCGGACGACTGGACCGAGGAGACGATTGACTGGAGCGGCGTGCGCGATCAGATCGTGGCCGCGCACGGCTTCAAGCGCATGGTGACGGTGCTTGCCGGCGGGCAGGTCTTCGAACCGACCGGTCTGAACTATGTGGGACAAGGACCCTCTTGGTCCCGCAGGGTGGTGGCGGAGATCCTGCCCCAGATATTCGCCAAGGCGCGAAAGATCGCGTTCATCGAATGGCATACCGGGCTCGGCGCCTTTGGCGAACTCAGCCATCTGTGCAGTTTCGAGCCAGGCTCCGCCGCTTATGAGCGCGTGTTCGATTGGATGGGGGAAGCGGCACGTTCCTCTTTCGCGGCGACGTTCGAGCTCACCAAGGGCGAAACGCCTTCCTACCAGGGCCTGTTCTCCGCCTGGCTTCCGACCACCGCGCCGCAGGCCGAGTGGGCGGGTCTGCTGATAGAGGTCGGCACCTATGACAATCTTACGGTGGGCGATGCCGTTCGCATGGATCGCTGGCTGCGATTTGGCCAGGGCCGGTCCTTCATGCCACGCGACCAGATGCGCCGGACCATGATGGAGGGCCTCAATCCTTCAGACGCCAGCTGGCGCGCCAAGGCCCTGGAAAACGGGCTGGACGCGCAGAGACGCGCCCTTCGCGGCTTGCAGCGATGGTGATCGGCGTCTGACAACAGGCCTGCGCGAAGATGCAGCCCTCCAATTGATATCAGGGAGAAAACAATGAGCGAAGCGCTCTCTCAACCCATCGCCGCCGTGCCCTACGTCGTGATCGAAGCTGATGGCGATCACCATCTCGTCGGCAGCCGATGCGAGCATTGCGGGGCCACCCTGCTCGGCATGAGGGTAGCCTGCGCGGCCTGCGGCGCGAACGACATCACCCATATCCGCTTGGCCGACACCGGGCGTATCCGCACTTACTCGATCATAAATCGCAGCTATCCGGGCGTACCGGTCCCGTTCATCGCCGCCGTGGTCAACATCGACGGGGGTGGGGTGGTGCGTGGAACGCTGCACGGGGCGATCCCGGCCGATCCGATCGCCGAGGTCGGCAGACCGGTGCGAATCTGCATTGACGACACCGGCCAGCGCGACCCGTCCGGACGCCCCTTCTATTCCCACATCTTCCGGCCCGTGGAGGTCTCGGCATGAGCAAGGCATTAATCGTCGGGATCGATATGATCCCCTTCAGACGTTATCCGGACCGCACGATCGAGGAACTGGGGGCCCAGGCCGCCCTTCTGGCGCTTGCCGATGCAGGCCTGACCGTCCGCGATGTCCAGGCCCTGTATTGTGGCAGCGCCCTCCAGGCGATCGCGTTCGTCGGACAACGGATCCTCCGGCAGATCGGCGAGCGTGGCATACCGGTTCTCAATGTCGCCAATGGATGCGCAACCGGCGCCTCCGCGTTTCGCGAAGCTGTCTTGGCGGTCGAAAGCGGTCGCCATGATATCGCGCTTGCTGTGGGCGTCGAGAAGATGAACCGCGGCCTGATCCCCATGCCGGGCCGTCCGACCGACTTCCTGGAGGAGGGCGCAATCGGCACGATAACGACGCCGTCCATGTTCTCGCAGGCGGGGCTGGAGCATAGCGCGCGGCATGGGACCACGTTGGAACAATTCGCCAAAGTGGCCGTCAAGAACCACCACCATGCGATTCTCAACGACAAGGCTTTCGTTCGCCGCGAAACGCCGCTTGAGGAAGTTATCGCCTCGGAAATGATCGCCTATCCCAACACCAAGCTGATGTGCTCGATCAATATCGACGGCGCCGCGGCGGCGATCGTCACCAACGAGGCCTTCGCGCGCAAACATGGGCTCATGGGGCGGGCGGTGCGCGTCCGCACGGCGGAATCGCTGAGTAGTGTTTATACGGACATCGAAGACGGCCTGACCGATTTCAACGAAGTCACGCGGGCGACCGCGAAGCTGGCTTATGAAAACGCAGGCGTCGAGGTGGCGGACATCGACCTGATCGAACTGCATGACTGCTTCGCCACGGCCGAACTCCTGCACTACGAGAATCTGGGATTGTGCGACATCGGCGCGGCCGGAGCCCTAATCGACAGCGGGGAAACGGCGTTCGGCGGTAGATTGCCGGTAAATGTGTCGGGGGGGCTGCTGTCCAAGGGCCACCCCCTGGGCGCGACCGGTATCGCCAATATCTACGAAATATCCCTTCATTTGCGCGGCGAAGCGGGCGCGCGCCAAGTCGAGGGCGCTCGCCTGGGGCTGACGCATGTCGTCGGCGGGATGATCGACTACGGCTCGGCCTGCGCCGTACATATTCTGGAGCGGGTCTGACCATGTCGTTAATCGCCGTAGAGGTCGGCCACGCCCACCAATCAGGCCGAACGTTCGAACACCTGAACGACGTGCTGGTGACGGCGCTGCGAACCTATCGCGATACGGTGCTGCTGCGCACGTCGGACGGCGGCGGCTTCACGGGTGGTGAGATCGAAGGCGAGATCGCGCGCTTCGTTGCGGCGCTCGAAAAACAGGGCGTCGGGCGGGGCGTTCCGGTTGCGCTGCTTGCCGGCAACAGCGTTGAGGTGCTCTTCATCCAGCACGCGGTCGGCATACTCGGCGGGATCTTCATGCCCCTTCATCCCATGGGGGCGCCGTCCGATTTCGCCTACATGCTCGGAGACGCCGATGTCGGCATCGTGATTGTCTCCAAGGCGCGCGAGCAGGAGATCGTCAGGGCCGCTGAGTTGTCCGGGCGCACGCCCCGGATCCTCACGCTTGGCGGCGGCGATCGAGACGATCTTGTCTTGCTTGCCGCGGAGGAGGGGGCTGCGCAAATCGTGCTGCGGGCCATCGACCCCGAGGACATCTGCCGCATCGTCTATACCGGCGGCACGACGGGTGTTCCAAAAGCGAGCCTGGCCAGTTTTCGCGCTATGTCGACCATGTACGGCATAGAGCTCAATGAGTGGCAATGGCCCCAGACGATCCGCCACCTTTTGGTTGCGCCGCTCAGCCATGTGGGCGCCGTGTGCTTCACGCCCACCATTGCGCAGGGGGGCTGCCTCTACATCGAAAACGGCTTCGATGTCGCCGCGGTCCTTTCCTCCATCGAGCGCAACCGGATCACCTGCATGCTGATGGTGCCCACGATGATCGGGGCCCTGCTGGATCATCCGCGTCTGAACGAGTTTGACGTTTCCAGCCTGGAGACAATCTTTTACGGCGCCTCGCCGATTTCGCCGGCGCGGCTCAAGGCGGCGATCGCGCATTTCGGCCCGATCTTCTTTCAGTTCTACGGCCAGGCGGAGGCGATGACGACCGTCACGGTCATGCGCCGCGAGGAGCATGACCTGTCCTCGGACCGGCGGCTCGCCTCGTGCGGCCGGCCCGTACCCGAAGCCGCGGTTCGGCTGCTCGATGCCGACGGCAAGGCAGTGCAGGACGGTGAGCCCGGCGAGCTGTGCGTGCGCGGGCCGCTAGTGATGAGCGGCTATCTCAACAAGCCCGCGGAAACCGCCGAGGCGTTTCGCAGCGGGTGGCTTCATACGGGCGACGTCGCCGTGCGCGACCCCGACGGCTTCCTGCGCCTGGTCGATCGCGCCAAGGACATGGTGATCACGGGCGGCTTCAACGTCTACCCGCGGGCGATCGAGGATGTGCTCGAAGACCATCCCTCGATCGCGACCGCGAGCGTTTTCGGCATTCCGGACGAACGTTGGGGGGAGATCGTCGTGGCCGCCGTGGTGCTGCGGGACAAGAACATCAACGTCGCTGATTTGATGGCCCATGTCCGTGAACGCAAAGGACCGGTGCAGACTCCCAAACGCATCGAAATCGTGGATCGCATCCCGCTGACCGCGGTCGGTAAGCCCGACAAGAAGGAACTGAGACGGATGTTCTCGACGGCCGTTCCGAAGGAGACGCAGCAGTGAGCAACCAGATCGGCTCCGAGTCCTTGCCCGCAAAACTACAGGAATACCTGCGCCGATTGATGGAGGAGCGCAGTATCCCCGGCTTGCAGGTCGCGGTCGTTCGCGACGGGAAAATCGAACTGCTCAATGCAATGGGTTTGGCCAATATCGAGCATCAGGTTCCCACGACCCGCCAGTCGATCTTCTCGATCAACTCGATGGCCAAGGCGTTCACAGGCGTCGCGGTGATGCAACTGGTCGAGGCCGGTCAGCTCGACCTCTCGGCGCCCATTTCCACCTATCTCGACGGGCTGCCCGAGGCGTGGAACACCATCACCGTGCGCCAGCTCGCCACCCTGACATCGGGTGTTCCGGAAATGATGGTCTACACCGCCGACAGCAACGTGGCCCTGATCGGCGACGGCAGCGAGGATGGCGCGTGGCAAGCGGCTTACGCCTTGCCAATGGCGTATCCTACGGGGGAAGGCTACGCCTACACCCAGACCAACTACGCCCTTCTGGGAAAGATCATCGAGCGCCTGAGCGGGAAGCCCTTCGCCGCGTTTGTGGCGGAGCGGCAGTTCACCGTCGCGGGCATGCCGAGCACGCTGTACGTCAACGACCAGGACATCGTTCCCAACCGCGCCAACACCTACATGTGCATCAGCGTCGAGGGGGCGCCGACCGGGCGAGTCTCCAACAGCCACATCAACTGGCCGACCGTCCTGCGACCCGCGGCGGGCCTGCAGAGCACCGCCGAAGACCTGGCCAACTGGGCCATCGCCCTCCAGTCCGGCGCGCTCCTGGAACAGGCGTCGAGCATCGAGACCCTGCGCACCGCCGTTCCGATGCATGACGGCAGGCCCGGCATCTGGGGAATAGGCTGGCTCGTCGGCCGGAGCGCCGCGGGCCGCGTATCTGCACCCGCCGGCGGCGCCAAAGCTCAACTTGTCCTCTATCCGGACGGACTTGTCGTGGTCCTGCTGACCAACCTCATCGGCGCGTTTCAGGAACAGTTGGCGCCCGTGACGGCCGACGAGATCGATCTGGCGTTCATCGATCCGATCGCCCAGCACTACGCCTCATGAGCGTGAAGGAGGCTCTGGTCGGCGTGCGCGTCGTCGAGTTCGCCAGCATCGTATCAGCCGGTCAGTCGCCCGCAAGGAGACTGGGGGAGGCTGAACCAGTTGTGGATGACAGGGCCGGACAGGTCGTGTCCGGCGCCATCCAGACCCTCGGCGGCTACGGCGACCTGGAGGCGTTCGGCTTGGCCAAGATCTACCGCGATGTCCGGATTTCGCAGACCTACGAGGGCGCCTCCGACATCCAACGCATGATCATCGCGCGCACGCTTTGAAAGGGCACTCCATGAGCGATCCCGTCGTCATCTGTTCGTTCGCCCGCACGCCGATGGGCGCGATGCAGGGCAGCCTTGCGGGCTTGAAGTCGACCGAGCTTGGCGCCGCGGCGGTCAAGGCCGCGGTCATGCGCGCGGGCCTCTCCGGCGACAAGGTCGATCGGATCTATATGGGGTGCGTCCTGGCCGCGGGCCTTGGTCAGTCGCCGGCGCGACAGACCGCGCTGGGCGCCGGCCTGCCGCTCTCGGTGGAAGCTGCGACCGTCAACAAGATGTGCGGATCGGGCATGATGGCCGCGATGCTGGCCCATGACGCGCTGCTGGCCGGATCGGCCGACGTCGTCGTCGCCGGCGGCATGGAGAGCATGACCAACGCGCCCTATCTCCTGGCCAAGCACCGGTCGGGCGCGCGGCTGGGCCACGACGTCGTCAAGGACTCGATGTTCCTCGACGGTCTGGAAGACGCCTATACGCCGGGCAAGCTGATGGGGGCTTTCGCCGAGGACACGGCCCAGGCCATGGGCTTTACCCGCGCCGCCCAGGACGCCTTCGCCGTCCGCTCGCTGGAACGCGCGCGGGCGGCCATCGCCAGCGGCGCGTTCGGTGCGGAACTGGTCGCCGTGGAAGTCCCCGGCCGGTCAGGCGCGACCCGGGTCGAGGTCGACGAGCAGCCCGGTAAGGCCTCGCCTGAAAAGATCCCGACCCTGAAGGCCGCCTTCGCCAAGGACGGCACGATCACCGCCGCCAACGCCTCGTCGGTCTCCGATGGCGCGGCCGCCCTGGTCATGATGCGGGCCAGCGTCGCCTAGCGTCTGGGGGGACGGTGGTGGCGCGCGTCGCCGGCCAGGCGGCCCACGCCCATGAGCCCGGTCACTTCACCACCGCGCCGCCGCCGGCCATGCGCAAGGCCCTGGCGCGGGCGGGCTGGCAGGCCGGCGAGGTGGATCTGTGGGAGGTCAACGAGGCCTTCGCCGTCGTGGCGATGATCGCCGCGCGCGAGATGGGCATCGACGAAGAACGCCTGAACGTGAACGGCGGGGCCTGCGCCCTGGGCCACCCGATCGGCGCCAGCGGCGCACGAATCCTGACCACCTTGCTGGCCGCCCTTAAAGGCCGCGGCCTGCGCAAGGGCGTCGCCAGCCTTTGCATCGGCGGGGGCGAAGCCACCGCCATGGCCATCGAACTGATCTAAAGGAAACCTACGTCATGCAGATTCAAGGACTGGCCGCCATCGTCACCGGCGGCGCTTCGGGCCTAGGCGGCGCCACCGCCGAACGCCTGGCCAAGGCCGGCGCCAAGGTCACGATCTTCGATCTTAACGCCGATCTGGGCCGCGAAAAGGCCGCCGCCATCGGCGGTCATTTCGTCCAGGTCAATATCAGCGACGAGACCGCGGTCGAGGCCGCGATCGCCGAGTCCGAAGGCCTGCACGGCAAGGCCCGCATCCTGGTCAACTGCGCCGGCATAGGTCCGCCCGCCAAGATCATCGGCCGTGATGGCTCGGCCATTGCGCTCGCCGACTTCTCCAAGATCATCTCCGTCAACCTCATCGGCACCTTCAACGTGCTCTCGAAGTTCGCCGCCCGGATCGCCGACGCCGACCCGGTGGGCGAAGAACGTGGCGTGATCGTCAACACCTCCTCGGTCGCCGCCTTCGACGGCCAGATCGGCCAGGCCGCCTATGCGGCGTCCAAGGCGGCCGTGTCGGGTATGACCCTGCCGATCGCGCGCGAGCTCGCCCGCTACGGGGTGCGCGTCGTCACCATCGCCCCGGGCCTGTTCCTCACCCCGCTCCTGATGAGCCTGCCGCAGGAAGCCCAGGACTCGCTGGGCAAGCAGGCGCCGTTCCCAAATCGCCTGGGCCACCCGGACGAGTACGCCCAGATGGTCGAGGCGATCATCACCAACCCGATGCTGAACGGCGAGACCATCCGCCTGGACGCCGCGATCCGGATGGCTCCCAAATGATCGGATTCGAGGCGGGCGCTCGTTTCGAGAGAGACGGCGCCAAGGCGCCGCCCGGCGCCCTGTGGACCCGAGGCGGGCAGCGCCGTCGATCTGGCCATATGAGGCGGTCATGACCGAGCAGACCGGAGGCGGCCCGCTGGCTGGGCTGCGCGTCGTCGAGTTCGCCAGCGTCGGTCCAGGCCCGCATTGCGCGATGCTGCTGGCCGACCTAGGGGCGGATGTGGTTCGCATCGATCGCGAAGGCGGCAACGGTTGGGCCAATCCGATCGTTGATCGGGGACGCGCGGCCATCACCCTGGACATCCGCACCGAGGCGGGGCGCGCGGCCAGCCTGGCCCTGACCGACAAGGCCGACGTCGTGATCGAAGGCTTTCGTCCCGGGGTCATGGAGCGGCTGGGTCTTGGGCCCGACGTTCTGCGCCAGCGCAATCCTCGCCTAGTATACGGCCGGATGACCGGCTGGGGCCAGGACGGGCCCTTGGCTCAGGCCGCAGGCCACGACATCAACTACATAGCCCTGACCGGGGCCCTGGCGGCTATGGGCGAGCCCGGACGCGCCACGCTGCCCCCTCTGAACCTGGTGGGCGATTTTGGCGGTGGGTCGATGTTCCTGGCGTTCGGCCTGATGGCCGCGCTCTGGGAGCGGGAGCGTTCGGGACAGGGTCAGGTCGTTGATGCGGCCATTGTCGATGGCGTCACCTCGATGATGACGATGTTCGCCGGGCTCATGCCGTCCGGACGCATTTCGGTCGAGCGCGGCGATAGCCTGCTGGGCGGGGCCGCCCCGTTCTATCGCTGCTATCTGTGCGCGGACGGGGCGCAGGTTTCCATCGGTCCGCTCGAGCCGAAGTTCTACGCCGAACTTCTCGAGCGCATCGGCGCCCCCGACACCCTGAAGGCCGACCAATACGTCCAGGCAAACTGGAGCCAACGCGCCGAGCAGCTCGCCGAGATATTCGCCCAGCGCCCGGCCGCCGATTGGACGGCGATCCTGGAAGGCACGGACGCCTGTTTCGCGCCGGTGCTCGAACTGGATGCCGCCCCGTATCATCCGCACATGCGCGCTCGCGGTACGCACGTCGAGCATGACGGGCTTTTGCAGGCCGCTCCCGCGCCGCGCTTTTCGCGAACGCCGGGCCAGCTTCGCGGTCCGCGCGACGCCCAGGCCGTCCTCGAGGGCTGGACCTGAGCCCAGAACGCTAAGGACCGCTGACGCCAAGCGCGCCGGCGGTCCTGTTCGCGTCGCGGCTTCAGCGTGCGCCGGCCGTCTTAGTTTCTTTCCAGGCTGGAGCGGTGAGCTCGGGCAGGACGCGCACGCGCTCGGCGGCCTCGGCCGACGCGGCCGCGCCGCCAATGACCCGGCCCTTGATACCGTGGAAGATCGCCGCCCAACGGAAGAGATTGAAGGCGACGGGGCAGTCGTCGTCCGGCCGCACATCACGACCGCTCGAGCGGCTGTAGAGGTCGATGTCGCTGTCTTCGCTGGGGATGTGCAGAGTGGCTCGTCGCCTTGACCGTGTTTTCGGCCTTCGCAGATCGTGCAACGATCAATCCCCTTTCGCGCGGGTTGGCGGGACCTGTCCGATGTGGAACGTGCACGACGCTTTCAGCTGTCCGGACGTGTGGATGGTGCAATTGGCGGAGATGCCCGACAGCGTGCGCTACGTCTGGCATCGCTGAGGGCGTGGTGAAATCGTCGGGGGCCTATCTGGAGGCCGACCGCCGCTACGCCTTGGGCCTGGGATGCGACACCCAGTACGCCGACCAACTGGTCTACGCCGATGGCCTTGGCTAGCCGGCCCGTCGGCGTCGATCGGTGTCAGCTGCCGGACCTGCGAGCGTATCGACTGTTCCCAACGGGCCTCCCCGCCCGTGGACCGCACGTTCGAGGTTTTGAGAACGATCGCCGCTGGGCGCCGTTCACGCTCAAACAGGACGCCAACGACCGCCGCGCCCGATCGGCGAAGATCCGCGGCGCCCTGACGGCTGATCCCTGCTCATGGTGCGGCCGAACGCCGATAATCGGGTCGGCTAGGATAAGGCGTTCTCTGGGGGGCGAAGACGCAGGGCGTTTTCTTGGCAGATCCGGTGCAGCCACTGTCGAACCCGTCGGACGCGCTTGGTGTCGCTGACGTCGCGATGCGCGGCGAGCCAAAACCGTCGCTTGAGGCGGATCTTCTCGGGTAGGACCCGTACCAGCCCGTCCGCGAGAAAACAGGGCAACACCCCCAGGCCCCCGCCGGCCAGAATGATCTCGCGCTGCGCCCGGATCGATGAACTCGCCAGGCGGGGCCTGAGCCCATGGGCGATCTCATCGAGATAACGCAGTTCCGGAGCGTAGATCAGGTCATCGATATAGCCGACGATGCGATGCTGGTGAAGGTCGTCCACAACGGTCGGTCGGCCGTGCTCGGCAAGGTAGGCTTGCGACGCGTAGAGCGCCAAGTCGTAGTCCGTCAGAGGCTCGACCTCCAGCCGCTGGGCGCTCGGGGCGTTGAGCGTCACAACCAGGTCCACCTCGCGCCGGCTCGGCGATAGAAAGCCCGAATTGGCGGCCAGTTCGACCCGGATCGTCGGCGCCTCGACCGCAAGGCCCGCCAGGGCCGGAGCCAGGATCGCCGTGCCAAAGCCCTCGGCGGCGCTTATACGCACGGTGCCGCCCGAACGATCCTGGCTGACATCGGCGGCTCGCCCCATGGCCTTCTCGGCCAGGATGATCGCGTCGAGGAACTCCTGGCCGGCCGATGTGAGCTCCAAACCCGCCGCCGAGCGGACAAGGAGCGTGGCCTTAAGGCCCGTCTCCAGTCTCGACACGCGTCGACCGACCGTCGCCGCGTCAATGCCCAGACGCAGGGCCGCCCGGTTCAGGTAGCGCGTGCGCGCCGCCTCGATGAACACCCGAGCGTCATCCCAGTCGAACATGGGCCTGCATCCATACACATCGTGATCTGCATCTTTGCATTACCCCGTCCGTAGGACCACTGCTACCGCTGCTCGACACAACAATAAGGGGATCACGATGCGAACCATCGACAACTTCATCGGCGGCGTATCGAGCAAGAGCGCGTCCGGCCGCTTCGGCGACGTGTTCAATCCCAATACCGGCGAGGTCCAGGCCCGCGTGCAGCTGGCCAACGACGCCGAGCTGGACGCCGCTGTCCAGGTCGCCGCCAAGGCCCAGATCGGCTGGGCCGCCACCAATCCGCAACGTCGCGCCCGGGTGATCTTCGAGTTCAAGCGCCTGATCGAACGCGACATGAACGCCCTGGCCGAGATCCTGTCGTCCGAGCACGGCAAGGTGATCGCCGACAGCAAGGGGGACATCCAGCGCGGCCTCGAAGTCATCGAGTTCGCCTGCGGCATCCCCCATATCCTGAAGGGCGAATACACCGAAGGCGCCGGCCCCGGCATCGACCTGTTCTCGCTGCGCCAGCCGCTCGGCGTCGTCGCCGGCATCACGCCGTTCAATTTTCCAGCCATGATTCCGATGTGGAAGTTCGCGCCGGCGCTCGCCTGCGGCAACGCCTTCATCCTCAAGCCGTCGGAGCGCAACCCCTCGGTCCCGATGCGACTTGCCGCACTCCTGATCGAGGCTGGGCTGCCGGCCGGCGTTCTCAACGTCGTCAACGGAGATAAAGTCGCCGTCGATACACTGCTGACCGATGCGCGGATCA
>Ga0136846_1237475_pt1 | contig 33104 bp, 33 predicted proteins | sample HopSoiMetagenom2_FD_96841 | JGI IMG/M metagenome (GOLD analysis project Ga0136846, IMG submission 96841) | Grasslands soil microbial communities from Hopland, California, USA - 2 Assembly 2016 (version 4) | ecosystem: Environmental > Terrestrial > Soil > Grasslands | place: USA: Hopland...
AGGCCGCCGCCGACCAGCGCTGCTCCCTCGAACCATGTATTGGGTCCCGCCTGGAAGCCGGTGATCAGCGTGAACTCTCCGGTGAGCGCGGTGCCGTTGGCGTCGAACCACTGGCCGGTGATGGTTCCCGCGGTGGTGCCACCGGTGATGACCAGGACGCGATCCTGGGCGTCGACGGCCAGGCCGAAGACGGGTCCTCTGGAGGCGAGGTCGTGGCCCCAGGAGAAGAAGGCGTCCTGGCCGAACTTGAAGACCTGCTGGCGCGCAGGCAGACCTTCGCGGTTGAAGTTGCCGGCCAGCACGATGCCGCCGTGCGGCGCCGGCGCGAAAGCGAGCGTTCCCTCCTGCGCGTCGCCGGAGTGGACGAAGCTCCCCTCGCGGTTCACGTACTGCGCGCTCCAGATGTTCGCATTGGGCGCCTTGAGCGCGCCGGTGAACCCGTTGGGCTGCGGCGTGAAGCTGCCGTCGGAGCCGTCCCAGTTGGTGGTGACGGACTTCTGCGTTGCGCGGTCGCCATCGACGACGTGCAGCGTGACGCCATGTGTAGAGCCCAAGGCCTGGAGACCCAGCACGCCAGTGCCGTCGCCCATGCCCGGCGAGCAGGACGAAGGCGTGAAGATGGTGAGGGCCTGGGGACTCGCGGGCGCCCCGGGGGAAAGGCCAGCGCATTGCGCCGGGGGAGGCGGCGGCGGGGGAGGTGGCGGCGGCGGAGGTGGCGGGTTCAGCTCGAAGTCGGCAAAGACGTCCGCGGAAGTGGTCAGCGTGCAGGTCCCCGGGCCGTGGCAGCCGCCGCCCCAACCGGCGAAGGTGGAGGCGCCGGTGGCCTGCGCGGTGAGCGTCACCGAGGTTCCGTTCTGGGCGTTCATGCTGCAGTGCCCCGGACAATCGATTCCCGCCGGGGAAGAGGTGATGCGGCCCGCGCCGTTGCCGGCGGGGATGGCGGCAACCTGGAACGTGCCCGGTGGGGGTGGGGGCTGGTTGGGGGCAAAGAGGGCGGTGACGTTGTGGTTCGCGTCCATGCCCAGGCTGCAGCCGCCGGTCCCGGTGCAGTCGCCCTGCCAACCGGCGAAGGTGCTGTTGGCGTCGGCCGTCCCGGCCAGCACTACGGTGGCGCCGGCCACGGTCGCCTGGCAGTCGGCGTGGCACGAGAACGACGGCGTGGCGCTCTGGACGGTGCCGGCTCCTGCCACGTGGATGGTCAGGATGTGCGCGCTGGGACCTCCCGAGCCGCCTCCCCCACCGCCGCCGCCGTCTGGAACCTGTCCGCTGGTGGTGGCGTTGCCGCAGCCGAAGCAGATCAGTCCCACGATCCCAAGCCAGCCGATTGAACGCATGTCCACCACCCCCACGCAGCCCTGCTCGGTCGCAAGTTGTGTCGGGGATCGAACGCAGGCAATGGACGGGCGCCCGACCTACCGGAGGGCGTGCGGCCACCAGCGGTACGAGCAGACGTTCGGCGCACTCAGGCCCTTGGGCATGAGTTGGATGGGCGTGTCGCCCTTGCCCAAGCGCAGGTCTTCGGTGCGGCACTGTCCCGAGCCGACCGAGGCGTCAAACCACCCGCAGGCGGTCCCGTCGGGGGCAAGGATCTCGACGCGTTGTCCGCACGGCGCGTTGGGGGTTCCCATCGGCAGCACGGCATACGCGCGTCCGGAGCGCGCGAGGGCCAGGTCGGTGTCCGGACGTGCCGCCAGCCAGGCGGGCACGTCCTGCGCGCGCGCCGTGTTGGCGGCAACGGTTTTCAGCCACTGGGCGGTCCGATAGGGCCGGCCTTCGGGGTCGTTCTGCTGATCCACGCGGCGCACGGCGACGCCGCCGCCGATCAATGGCGCCGTCTCGAACCAGGTGTTGGACCCGGGCTGGAAGCTGTCGATCAGCGTGAAGGAGGCGCTCTCCATGCCTCGGTCGTCGAACCATTGCGCGGCGATGGAGCCGCCGCCGCCGTTGGAGATGACGAGGATGGCGCCGTTCAGATCGCCGCCGACGCCGAAGACGCTCTCGAGGGTCGCCAGGGCGGCCGCCCATTGCCTGGTCGCGCCCATGTCGAACCTGTCGAGGAACTGCTGCGGCGTGGGCGGCAGCCCCGTCACCGTGCGCAGGCCGGCCACCACCACGCCTCCTGCGGGCATCGCCGCGTAGGCCACGGGCCCGCCGTTCAACGCATCGCTGCTCGCGGCTACGTACACGCCGTCCCTGTTCCAGTAGTGCACCGACCAGCTGTCCGCGGCAGGCGACTTCATGACGCCGGTGAAGCCGTCGGGCTGCTGCGTGAACTTGCCGTCCATGCCGTCGAAGTTGCTGGTGAAGGCGCGCTCCTGGCCGGTCACCTCGTCGATGAAGTGCAGCGTCACGCCGTGCGGTGATCCGATCGCCGTCAGCCCGATGGTGCCCGATGCGTCGCCGAGGCCGTACCCGCAAAACGCCGGCGTGGAGATGGTCGCCGAGACGGGAGGCGCGGGCAGGGCGGGGGTCAGCCCGGCACACTGCGGCGGCAGCGGAGGCGGCGGTCCGATGGGCTCGAAGTCCGCCGTTGCCGCCGCCTGCGATTTGGAGATCGTGCAGCTTCCTTGACCTGCGCAGCCGCCGCTCCATCCCGAGAACATCGATCCGGCGGCGGGCTGCGCGGTCAGCGTGACCGGCGAGCCCACCACCGTCGCCATCTCGCACGTCCCGGGGCAATCGATACCCTTTGGCGTGGAGGTGACGCGGCCCACGCCCGCGCCGGTCACGTCGACGGAGAGGCGGAGCTCGCCAGGCGGCAATTGGTTCTGGCCGGCAAAGGTGGCAGTAACGGAACGGTTTGCGCTCATGTCCAGCGTGCAGGTGGTGGTGCCCGAACAGTCGCCTTGCCAGCCCATGAACGGCCCGGAATTGTCGGCGCTCGCGCTGAGCACCACCGTGCCGCCCGCGACGCTCTTCTCGCAGTCGGCCGTGCAGGTGAACGACGGGCTGGCGCTCTGCACCGAGCCGCCGCCCGCGACGTGGATGGTCAACGAGTGCGAAGCGGGGGCGCCGCCGCCGCCGCCGCTGTGGTTGCCCCCGCACGCCGCCACGAGCATCCCCGCCATGGCCAGCCAACCGCTCGCTCGCATGCCCCCTCCCCGCCCGCCTACCACGCCCAAAGCTGTGTTCGGATGCCCTGCGAGGCAACGAGGGAGCGCACGGAACTTGCCCTGACGCACGGCGAGCGAAAGCTTCTCTCCATGCGATGGACAGCATGGGCGTTGGCGCTAGGGGCGTGCGCAAGACCACAAGTGGACGAAGCACCGGCGCCGGCGGTGACCGTCTCCGCAGCCCGCACGACCAGCGAGAACACCGTGGAGGGACTGGCCGGCTACGTCACGGCGCGCGACGGCGCCGGGCTGAAGCTGGACTCGGGAGGTCCCACGCCGATCGATCTGAGCGTCGGTCCGGACGCAAAGGTCCTGCGCGACGGCCGCGCCGCGACGTCCGCCGACTTGCGTCCGGGCGACGTGGTGCGCGCGGCGGTGCGGGCGGGCGCGGACGGAGGGCGCGTGGCCCTGCAGATCTGGGCGCACTCCGCGCCGATTCCGGCGTTGGCGGCCGCGCCCCAGCCCTCGCAGGCGCAGCGCCCGCAAGCGCGGCGGCCGGAGCCGTTGCGTCGTTGAAGCTCCCTCAAGAAAGCCAGATCGCCGCCGCGGCATAACCGCGCCACGGCCGCCACTCCTCGGCGCGCGCGCGCAACTCCCGCGGCGAGAGCTGCATGGCTTGGAGGAGGCCCAGGTCGGCGGCGGGGAACGCGTCGGGCTCGCCCAGCGCGCGCAGCGCGATCAGCTGCGCCGTCCAGTCGCCGATACCGGGCAATTCGCAGAGCGCCGCGGCGGCGCTGTCCAGGTCCTGCGCGCCGTCCAACCGCACCCGCCCGTCGAGGACGGCGCGGGAGAGGCCGGTGATGGCGTTGGCGCGGGCGCCGGGCATGCCGCGCAGGTCGGCCGTGGCCAGCTGCTCCGGGGTGGGAAAACCGCCGAAACGTTCCACCAGCGCGATGGCCATGGCCCGGGCGCGCGGGACAGAGATCTGCTGGCCGAGGATGGCGCGGACGGCCATCTCGAACGGATTCCACGCGCCGGGAATGCGCAGGCCGGGCCGGAGGAACTTCGCCAATGCGGGATCGCGAGAGAGGTGCGCGACGATGGGCTCCGGGTCGGCGCGCAAGTCGAACACGCGCTGGATCCGCGCGGAGATCTGCAGCGCGCGCGGGGCCAACGCCGCCGGCATGCGCGCTTCCAGGTGCCGCTCGCCGGCGCGGCGCACCTCGAGCAAACCTTCCGGCACCCTGCGCCGCCAGGCACCGTCCTCCACCTCTTCGAGGCCGGGGAGCGCGCGCTTGCCCAGGAACGCGAGGAGCGCCTCGAAGTCGAGCGGCGGGTGGAAGGGCAGCTTGAGCGTGAGCGTGGCCGGCTCGCCAGCGGCCTGCTTGCGCAGCTCCGACGGCGAGCGCCCGAAGCCCATTTTCACCGCGTCGTTGAAGCGCCGCAGGCTCTGGAAGCCGGCCGCGTGGGCGACGTCGATCATGCTCAGCGCGGATGTCTCGATGAGCTGGCGGGCGAGGTGGAGGCGGCGCGTGCGCAGCACCGTGGCTGGGGAGGCGCCCAGGTGGCGCGCGAAGAGGCGGCGCAGGTGGCGGTCGGTGACGCCCAGCCGGTCGGACAGGCCCGACGCGTCGCCCGACTCCTCCAAGAGGCGCACCGCGCGCGAGAGCGTGGCTGCGGTCCCGGCCTGGGCAGGCGTCCCGGGTGCGGCGTCCGGCCGGCAGCGCATGCAGGCTCGGAAGCCCGCCTGCTGGGCGGCGGCAGCGCTGGGAAAGAACAGCGCGTTTTCGCGCCGTGGAGTGCGAGCCGGACAGCCCGGCCGGCAGTACACGTGGGTGGTGCGCACGCCCAGGAAGAAGCGGCCGGCGAAGCGGGCGTCCCTTCCCTCGACAGCTCGGTAGCAGGCCTCTGCGTCCATGGCGGAGGTGGATAGCAGCCGCGGATCGCTTCGTCTGGACGTGGGCGGACCTCGATTTTCCATGGATGTGAAAACGGGTGCTGATCCCCTCCCCAGGTCGGATTCTAGCGTGGGTCCCGACACTCCCCCCGCGTGCCCAACCTGGCCAAGGATGTTCCACGCGGCCGCGGCGCTCCCAGCGCGCGCCCGCTGGCACGCCCCCTGCTCCGCAGCGAGCGCGGGGGAGTCCCATGCGTACGGCCTGGCGGTGGTTGGGAGCTGCGGTTCTCGTTGGCGCGGCGGTGGCTGCGGCGTGCGGCGGCAGCGCGGGCGGCGACGGTCCGCCGGACGGGGGCGGCGGCACCGGCAGCACCGGACACGCTGACGCGGGGCCCGATGCGGGGTCCGATGCAGGACATCCGGATGCAGGCGACTCCGATGCTGGCCATCCCGATGCGGGGAACCCCGACGCGGGGACTGACGGCGGGGTGGGCGTCATCGTTCCGCCCTCTTTGGGCGCCGGCTGGACGATCTACACGTCGGACGAGGGCCTTCCCGCCTCCAACGTGATGGGCGTCTCCGCCGACGAGGCGGGCAACGTCTACGTCGCCGGCGGCGCGGCGGGCCTGTTCGTCCAGCGCGTCGGACAGGGCCGCTTCCAGCAGTTCGGCATCGCCGACGGACTGCATCCCTACGGCTACCTCGACGGCGAGATGGCGAAGTTCAAGGGCGTGCCGGACGGAACGCCGGCAGATCCCAGCCCGAGCTTGACGGCGACTCCGGTCATCTCCGTCTCCGGCGGCACTGCGGGCACGGTCTTCGTCGGATACCAGGGCAAGCCCAGGTGCGAAGACGCCTGGACCTGGCAATGCGCCGTCTGCGTACAGAGGGACGCGAACGGCAATTGCGTGCCGGGCGCCTGCACCCAGGCCACGCCGGCGTCCACCTGGGGCGATCCAGCCGTCTACAAGAGCGGCGACGCGGACAAGGTGGCGCTGAGCGGCAGCGGCATCTCGGTGGTGCACTACGACATCTTCAGCGGTCCCGGCGTGGTCGGCGGCGAGCCGGGCGGCCGCGAGAAGCTCTGCAGCATCAAGCGCATCCTTTTCGAGCACGGCACCAACAACGTCTGGTTCGGCGGCAACCACGGCTTCGCGCTGGGGAAGGCGGACTTCGCCGGCAATCCCACCTGCGCCGGCCAGATCGCTTGCGCGGGCGTGCTCGAGCATACGCATCCGGCCTTCAACGATGACTCGGGCGCGTTCGTGACCGACGACTACTACGGCATCGCCATCGACCCCATCGCGCAGGGTGGGCTGCACGACGTCTGGTTCGGCGGCGCGGCGCGCAGCACTCGTTTCCGCTACGGCGAGGCCGGGGGTAACTACTTCGAAGCAGAGAACCGGACCGAGACGTACACCAGCAAGAATGTCAACGGCGACCCTGCCGCCCTCGCCGCCTTCCACAACCGCATCGACGTCTGGCCCGACGCGGTCGGCGAATACGATTCCGCCGGCAACCCGACCTTTCCCACCAAGGCGCAATGGAACGCCGGCCTCGACGTGGTCTCGGGCATCGCCGCGGATCCGGTCGACGGCAGCGTCTACGTTGCGTCGTTCGGACGCGGCATCCGCCATCTCGATCATGACGGGAACTTCATCGAGGACCTCGCGACGCCGCTCTTCAAGAACGTGAGCGCCATCGCCATCGACGCCGACGGCAGCTTGTGGGTGGGCTACAAGTTCGTGGGAGGAATCTCGCGCCTCCACAAGGGCGCCGCCCCCGAGCACTTCTCCAAGGCGCTGGGCGATCTCGCCAACAGCCCCGTGCTCGACATTCAGGTCACGCCCACGACGCCCCGCAAGATTTTGGTCGCCTTCCAGAACGGCGCAGTCGCCGTCTACTCGGGGAACTGAGATGCGCAATGCCTTGATCCTGTTGGCCGCTGCGGCGGCGTGTGGTGGAAACCAGGTCCGCTCGCTGGACGTCGCGGTTCCGGACGCGAGCGTTCCCGATGCCAGCGTGCCGGTGCCCGACGCCGGCCACCCAGATGCGGGCCCGCCGGATGCGGGGCCTCCTGACGCTGGGCCACCGGATGCCGGACCGCCGCACAAAGCCGAGCTGATCGAGGTCCACGACAGCGCCGGATGGAAAATCTATACCGGCGCGGATGGGCTGCCTGGCACCGTGATGGGGGCCAGCGCCGACGAGGCAGGCCGTCTCTGGGTCGCGGGCGGCGGCAGCGGTGCGTTCGCGCTGATCGACGGGCGCTTCCACCAGTTCTCGACGCCGTACGAGGCCATCAGCATCGCCGGCGGACCGCAGGACGTGGCCTTCGTCGGCTACAACGGCATCGGCGACTGCGAAGACGAATGGGATCGCTTTCCCAATCACGTTGGCGCCGACCCCGCCATCTACAAGAGCGGCGACGCGGACAAGCTGATCCTCCAAGGGACCAGCGTCACGCGCGAGCATTACGACATCTCCAGCGGTCCGGGCCTCGTCGCCGCCGAGCCGTCGGGCCGCGAGAAGCTCTGCACCGTCTATCGAGTGCTCTACGACAAGAACGCCCAGCTGGTGTGGTTCGGTGCCAACCACGGATTCGCCACGGGCTTCGTGAACTCCACCGCCGTGTACGAGCACGTCCACCCCGCCATCAATGACAAGAATGGCTCGTTCATGACCGGCTTCTATTACGGCCTGGCGCTCGACACGGTGCCGCACTTCGACGCGAAGTCCGGGAAGACGCTCTTCGACGTCTGGTTCGGCGGATACATCCGCACCACGCGATTCCGCTACGGCGAGACGCTGGGCGACCTCGACGCCGCGGCCGACCTCACCCAGTTCTATGCCCACAAAGACGACGCGGGGGACATCTCCAACGATCCCCAGGCGCAGGCGGCGTTCTGGAACCGGATGGACATCTGGCCGGATCCGGTGGGCGAGCGCCGCGAAGGGGTAAACAAGGCGGGGCAGCACACCATGTGGCTCTCCAGCGAACCCGACAAGAACAACCCCGCGGACTGGAACCTCGACAACGTCACGGGCATCGCGGTGCTCAGCGATGGCTCGGCCTGGATCGGCTCGTGGAGCAACGGCATGCGCCACGTCGACCACGACGGGCACTTCATCGAGGACGCGCCGAAGATCCTTCCCGGCAAGTCCATCGGCGCCCTGGTGAGAGACCCCAGCGACGACAGCGTGTGGATCGGGTACCGCGATCAGGGCATGGGCCTTTCGCGGCTGATGCCCAACGGAGACGTCGTCCATTACGGCGCCCCGGCCGTCGGCGGACGCGTGAACAGCCAGGTCTGGGACCTGCAAATCTCGCAGGGGTCGCCGCGGCAGGTCATCGTCGCCTTCCGCTCCGGCGCGGTCGGCGTCTACACCGGCAAGTGATCAGCGCAGCGGAAGCCGCAGCTCGACTTCCGCCGCGTTGCCGGAGGCGGGGTTGCCGGTGAGCGTGAGCGGCCCCGCGTTGCGCAACAGCGGCCCGTAGACGAGGTGTGCCGCGTAGGCGCCCGCTGCGAGCGCGCCGCGCAGCGCATCCAGAGGCGTGAGCCTGGCCAGGGCGATGTCGATCTGCGCCAGATCGAGCGTGGCCTGAAGCGCGGGCCCGTCGGCCACCGGCGCATCGAAGAGCGGCGTGATCCGGAGCGCGCTGGCCAGCGACCGCGGACCTCCGAGCTGTCGCGCGTCGATGCGGTCGACGCGCTACGTCGCGCGCGCGGCCGTGCGGAGCTCCGGCTGCGGAGGAAGGCCGAGCTGATCGAGCGCGATGGAGAGCGCGCCGATCCCTGCCGGTCCGAGGCCCGCGCGAACGCAGCCGATGCCTCCTTCGCACTCGGCCGGCGGCGCGCCGGACAGGATGGGGCTGCTCGCCAGCACCAACCCGCGCGCGACCAGCCCTGTACTCGAAGCGTCCAGCGCCAGCACTCCGGCGCGCAGCGGCTCCGCAAAGCGCATCCAGATCCAGGCGGGGCCTTTTGCGCGCGCGGCCAGGTTGCCCGGGAGCGGCAGCGACTTGGAGAGGCCGGCGAGCAATGCCTGGGCGTTGCGGCCCGAAGCGGTCAAGAGCCTTCCCCCGCCGACTTTTCCGGCGCGGTGTCCGCCGTGCGCCAGCCATGCCGCGAGCGCCTTGCGGGCGGCCTTCGCGTCCGCGACCGGCGCGGAGAGTCCCACCGCGCCCCGGGAGATTGCCAGGAGCCGCGGGCCACGCCTCGCAAGTCCCCACGATGCATCTTCGTCGAGCAGATCCACCCCGACATCGCTGCGCAACGACGCCCCTACCTGCGCCGGCGCCAGCGAAGGCGCGTGGACCGCGGCGGCGGTGAGCAGGGCGCGCAGGCCAGAGGCGTCCTCCACCGAGAGCACGGCATCCGCCGTGCCCGGGATCAGCACGGCGGCGGCGAGCAGGGCGAGCAAGGCTATTGTGGAAGCTGCGTGCCAGCACGCTGGGCGGCGAGGGCCAGCGCCTCGGCCTTCTCTCGCGCGCGGCGGGCCATGGCGCGGCGCATGTAGCCGTAGCCCAGCACCAGCGCGGCGAAGAGCGGGCTCAGGGCAGCGCCCACCGTCCACCCCGAATGCTCCGCCAGGAACGACCAGATCCCGCGCGCGGCGGGCGTGAAGAAGTCGCCGTACCAGAACAGCGCCCAGATGCAGGCGCAGAGCGCAAAGGCGAACACGTTCGCCAACAGGAAGAAGATGACGCCGCGGCGCCTGGGCATCGGCAACACGTATTGCTTGGCTTCGGCCACGGCGGCGCAGCCTAGATGCGCGCGGTGGGCCTAGTCAACGACGGCGACGCAACGGCACAGCTTGTCGTGCAGGGTCTGCCCGCGCGCGTCGAAGGCCGCCAGCACGAATCCGAAGAGGCCGGCCGCGGCCGAGAGGACCGACAGCAGCGCCCGCGCCAGCGCTTGCAGCGGCGTGAGTGCCCCGCCGGGCAGCGACTGCAGCCGCTGCCCGGTCAGCGCCATGCCCGGCGTGCGTCCGCAGAGCGCGACGGAAAGCCAGGAACACGCCACCGCAAGGATTGCGGCCAGCAGCAGCCAGGGCAGCGGCGCCGCCAGCAGCAGATCCAGCCAGGGCTGCGCCGGCGCAGCCAGCCGGAGCGCCAGCCACAAGTGCGCTCCGGTGAGAGCGGCGATCAGCGCCAGATCCAGCAGCCAGCCCATCAGCCTCCGCAGCGCAGAGGCGCGCTCCGATCGGTTGCTGCGCGGCGCGGACGCAGGCACGGTGGGCGGATCCGACGCGAACGAGATCGCCACCGGCGCGAGCGGCGGCTCGTCGGAGAGGGGGACGTCCACCGGCCTTGCCGGTCCCGAATCGAAGCGCCGTTGCATGTGGCGAAAACTACGGCGCTTGTCGCCCCGGTCAACAAAACACCCGATCCCTTGTTTACGGCCCCCCACCGCGCTATGCACCCGCCGCCATGACCACGCGCATCGAGAAGGATACTTTTGGTCCCATCGAAGTGCCCGCGGACCGCCTCTGGGGCGCGCAGACGCAGCGCTCGCTCACCAACTTCAAGATCAGCACCGAGAAGATGCCGGCGGCGCTGATCAAGGCGCTGGCGCAGGTGAAGCGGTCGGCGGCGCAGGTCAACATCGACCTCAAGGTGCTGGACCCGAAGAAGGGCAAGGCCATCATCGAGGCGGCCGACGAGGTGATCAAAGGCCTCCACGACGGCGAGTTTCCGCTGGCGGTGTGGCAGACCGGCTCGGGCACGCAGACCAACATGAACATGAACGAGGTGCTGGCGAACCGGGCCAGCGAGATCCTGGGCGGCAGGCGCGGCGAGGAGCGCCTCGTCCACCCCAACGACGACGTCAACAAGGGGCAATCGTCGAACGACGTCTTCCCCACCGCCATGCACGTGGCGGCGGTGCCGGCGCTGGTCGATCGCCTGATCCCCGCTGTCAGCAAGCTGCGCGACACGCTGTCGCACAAGAGCGAGGAGTTCCGCGACGTCGTCAAGATCGGCCGCACGCATCTCCAGGACGCGACACCATTGACTCTGGGCCAGGAGATCTCCGGCTGGGTGGCCCAGCTGGACCACGGCATCCGCCACGTGGAGAGCTCCCTGCAGCACCTACGCGAGCTGGCGCTGGGCGGCACGGCAGTTGGCACCGGGCTCAACGCGCACCCGGAGTTCGCCGACCGGGTGGCGAAGGAGATCTCGCGCCTGACCGGCCACCCCTTCACCTCGGCGCCCAACAAGTTCGAAGCGCTGGCCGCGCACGACGCGCTGGTGTTCGCGCACGGCGCGCTGAAGACGCTGGCGGCGTCGCTGACGAAGATCGCCAACGACGTGCGCTGGCTCTCCTCCGGTCCGCGCTGCGGCATCGGTGAGCTGCGCATCCCGGAGAACGAGCCCGGCAGCTCCATCATGCCGGGCAAGGTGAACCCCACCCAGAGCGAGGCGATGACCATGCTCTGCTGCCAGGTCTTCGGCAACGACGTGGCCGTGAACCTGGGCGGGGCGATGGGGAACTTCGAGCTCAACGTCTTCAAGCCGCTCGTCATCCACAACTTCCTGCAGTCGGCGCGCCTGCTGGCAGACGGGTGCCTCAGCTTCAACGACAACTGCGCGGTGGGCATCGAGCCGGATCGGCAGCGCATCGACAAGTCGCTGCGCGACTCGCTGATGCTGGTGACCGCCCTCAACCCGCACATCGGCTACGACAAGGCGGCAAAGATCGCCAAGACCGCCCACAAGGAAGGCACCACCCTCAAGGAAGCCGCCCTGAAGCTCGGCTTCCTCACGGCGGAGCAGTTCGATCAGTGGGTCAGGCCCGAGGACATGGTCGGCCCGAAGGCGAAGTGACTCCGCTGTCGAAGTCGCAGGTCGAGAAGTTGGGGACTCGCCTGAGGAAGTCCCAAGAGCCGAACCTCGGAGCTTACGGGTTGAGCAGCGTGAGCGCCCAGGGAGCGCCGGGTCCACTGCGGGTGTAGAGCTCCCGGTCGTGCAGTCGGCCGGGGCGGTTCCACCAGAACTCGACGCTCAGGGGCTGGACCCGGTAGCCGCTCCAGTGCGCAGGCCGGGGAACGGTCTTTCCTTCGTATTTCTTCTCTAGCTCGGCGAAGCGCTGCTCCAGCTCCTCGCGGCTGCGCAGCGGCTGGCTCTGCTGCGATGCCCACGCGCCCAGTTGCGAGACGCGCAGCCGCGAGCTGAAGTACGCGTCCGCCTCGGAGTCGTCCACGCGCGCCGCGCGCCCTTCGAAGCGCACCTGCGATTCGATCTGCGGCCACCAGAAGGTGAGCGCGACGTCGGGCCGGCCCGCGATCTCCCGTCCCTTGCGCGAGAGCGTGTTGGTGTAGAAGACCAGCCCTTCGGCGTCGACGCCCTTGAGCAGCACGATGCGGGCGGACGGCCGGCCGTCCGCGGAGACCGTGGACAGCGTCATGCCGGTGGCGTCGAAGATGCCGGGCGTGCGCTTCGCCAGGTCGAGCAGCTGGATGAATTTTGCGATCGGATCCATCTGGGGTCGCCCTTCTAGCATGGCGATGCTAACAAGGCCGTGTGGAGAAACTGCTCGCGCGGCTGGAGCGCCGGTTCGGCCGGCACGCGCCGGAGGGCATCACCCTCTGGATCGTCGGGATCTCGGGCGCGCTGCACCTGCTCGTCTTCGCCCGCCCCGACGTCCTCCGCCTGATCTCGCTGAACCCGCGAGCCGTACTGTCGGGCGAGGTCTGGCGCGTGTTCACCTTCCTCTTCGCGCCCGTAGGCCCCCTCGACATGTGGGGCCTGATCTTCACGGGCTTCTGGCTCTTGCTCCTCTACACCATGGGCACTTCGCTGGAGGCGCAATGGGGGTCGCTCCGCTTCGACCTCTTCTTCTTCACCGGCGCGCTGGGAACGGTGGCGATCGGTTTCCTTTTCGGGCCCGTCACCGGCAAATACGTCGCCGAGGCGCTGCTGCTCGCCTTCGCGGTGGAGTTTCCCGACTACGAGATCCTGCTCTTCATCCTGCCGGTGAAGGTGAAATACCTGGGAATCCTGAGCGCCGGCCTGATGGTCTTCCAGTTCGCCAGCGCCGATCTCGCCACCCGCGGCGCGATCGCGGTCGCGGGCCTGGACGTCTTCATCTTCTGCGGCGGGACCCTCGCGGCGCGCTTGCGTGGGCGCAGCGCGCTGCGCCGCAAGGTCGCGCCCACAGGCTTCGCTCCGGCGCCGCGCAAAACCCGCGTCTGCGCCCGCTGCGGGCGCAGCAACGCCGACGATCCCAACCTCGAGTTTCGCGTCTGCGACTGCCAGGAGCGCTGCGGCGGCAAGCTCACCGAGTACTGCATCGAGCACGCGCGCGCCCACTGACAGGCCGCGCTTGCGCCTCTGTCAGCAGCCGGGCCACCGCAGCCGCCAGCCCGCGGAAGTGAGCCGGACTCCGGTCTGCAGGGGAACGCCAAGAACCAGCGTGTGTGCTGTGCCCTGGATGATGCGCAGGTTGATCAGCGGCACCAGCACGCCCACCCACAGCTCGTGCATGTCGAGCCGGGAGGTGGGCCCGGTGGCAAACCAGCGCGCATCCGAAGCATCTCGCCACGGTTCCGGCGCAACTCCGACGGTGCACACTTCCCGCTCGGTGGCCGCCGCCAGCGCCAGGCTCAGCGGCCTGATCTGCAGATCCGGCGGTGCCGCCGCTGCTGCGGTGGAGAGGAACAGCGCGACTGCCCAGGACCATGCGAGACGCGGCATGGCGGCCCTCCTTCGTCAACCCCACACCCTTCGATGCCTCGCCGTCAAGCGGGGTGCGCGTCAGCCGAGTTCCCCGTGAACGTGCAAGACGATGGCCAGCGCCGCCAACCCCGCGGTCTCGGTGCGTAGGACCGAGGGTCCCAGGGAAACCGGCAGCATTCCCAGCGCGATGGCGCGATCCCGTTCGGCGCCGGAAAAGCCTCCCTCGGGACCTACGGCCAGCAGCAGCTTGGGCGCGCCCCGCGCGGCCGCTCCCAGGCGCAGCTCCCGCTCTTCCGGGTCGAGCAGAAGCCCGCGTCGTTCGGGGTCGGTTTGGAGCAGCGCGAAGATTCCGTCCCAGCCAGAAGGCTCGTCGATGCGCGGTACGTCCGCGCGCCCACACTGCCGCGCCGCCTCCTGGGCGATGCGCCGCCAGCGCTCCGCCCGTGCGCCGCCGCGCTGCGCGTCGAGCTGCACCACCGCCCGCTCCGCCGCCAGCGGAACCAGCCGCGCGACGCCGAGCTCGGTGGCCTTCTGCACCACCAGATCCATCTTCTCGCCCTTGGCCAGGGCCTGCACCAGCACCACCTCGAGGGCGCGAATCGGAGCCACCAGCCGCTCGCCGACCCGCAACCGGCCATCGGCCGCGACCTGCGCGCGATAGCTCGCGCCCAGCCCGTCGAAGAGCTCGAGCTCCGTTCCGGCGCCAAGCCGCAGCACCCCATGCACGTAGCGCGCTTGCGCAGGCGTCAGCGCCACCTCCTGCGCCGACAGCTGCGCCGGAGGAACGAAGAGCCGGTGCCGCGGCGCGCTCATGGACGCGAGAGCTCCACCCGCACCCATCCGTCGCGCTCCTTGCGGGCAGCGGGCAGCAGCCCCTGCGCCACGTACGCGCGCTCCGCCGCGTCGGCCTGCCCAGCGAGGAGTCCGGAGAGCACCAGCCGGCCCGCGGGCGCAACCTTGGAGGCGATGGCGGGAGCCAGCTCCTCGAGCGTGTTGAGCAGGATGTTGGCGATCACGATCCCGAACGTGCCGCGCACGCTCGCCGGATCTCCTGCCAGCACCCACTCCACGCCGCTGACGCCGTTGAGCGCCTCGCCTCCGCGCGCCGCGGCCAGCGCCACAGGATCGTTGTCGGTGCCTGCCACGCGCCGCGCGCCCAGCTTCTTCGCCAGCAGGGCGATGACGCCGCTGCCGGTCCCCACGTCGAGCACGTCGGCGCCGGGGAGCTCGGCGAGCAACTCGTCGCAGCGCTCCAGGCAGAGCGCGGTGGTGGCGTGGCTTCCGGTGCCAAACGCCATCCCGGGATCGATGGTGACCGAGACGCCCGGGTCCGGCGCAGGTTCCCAGGGAGGACGGACCCACGAGCGCGGACCCACCCGCAGCGTCCGGTGATGGCTCCTCCAGGCCACGCTCCAATCCTGTGCCGGCACTTCCACCGGCGCCTCGCTGCCCAGCGCTTCCGCCGCGGCGAGAGCCGGCGCGCGCTCGTCGAAGTGGGCGATGGCGCGCCCGCGGCCTTCGGGCAGCGCTGGCGTTCCTGGCATCAGCGGCATGCCCGGGTCTTGTAATTCGACGCCGAGCGCGCCCAGATCGAACAGCTCCGCGGCGAGTACCTCCAACTCGTCGGGCGGCGCGATCAGGACGAGCGCCCAGCTCACCGCGCCAGCTCTTCAGGAACGGCGCCTTCCGGAGCGACCAGCGCGATCACCTCGCGCGACGGCGAGAGGATGCGCTGCGCGGCGGCCAGCACGTCGTCCGCGGTCACCGCGGCGATCTGCGCGGCGTACCGGGCAGAGGCGTCCGCTCCCAGGCCGTAGCACTCGTCGAAGGCGTACACCGACGCGCGGGCCGAGTTGCGCTGCAGCGAGATGGCGTGCGTGCCGATGAGGTGGGTGCGAGCGCGGTCGAGCTCCGGCCCGGAAATGGGCTCCTCGCGCACCCGGCGCAGCTCTGCGCGGATGCCCTCCAGCGACTCCCGCGTCTTGCCCGGGCCGCAGCCGATGTAGACGGCGAAGTATCCCGGGTCCATGCCCTCCATGGAGAAGCTGGTGACGCTGTACGCGAGGCTCCGCTTGTCGCGCAGCTCGACGAAGAGCCGCCCTCCCTGGCCGGAGAGGACGGCGGAGAGCACCTCCAGCGGCCAGCGGGCGTCGTCGGCGAGGCGCACTCCGGGAAAGCCGAGCACCAGGTGCGCCTGCGCCTTGTCGAGCTTGCGGACCGCGGACCGCGGCGCCTCCACCGGGTCTTCCTGGGGCGGCGCGATGGCGCGCTTCGGCGCGCTCGATCCCGAGAGCTGCTCGCCCACCAGCGCGCGCACCTCGCCGGGATCCACGTCGCCGACCACCGCCAGCGTCAGGCCGGCGGCTGGATAGAGACGCGACCGGTACTCGGCCAGCATGGCCGGCTCGAAGCGGGAGACGCTCGCCTCGGTGCCCAGCGCGTCGAAGCGGTAGGGATGGCGGCGGTAGAGCGTCTCGGCGAAGAGCAAGAACGCCACCCCGGCCGGGTTGTCCTCGCGCGAGCGCAGCTCGTCGATCTGCAGCGTGCGTTCGCGGCGGACCTCGTCCGGATCGAAGGCGGGCGCGGTGACGGCCTCTGCGAAGACGTCGAAGCCCTCCACCAGGTGGCGGGAGAGGAACTCGGCCCGGAGCCCGAAGCTGTTGCGCCCCGCATTTCCCCCAAGCGACCCGCCCATCGCCTCCATCTCACGCACCAGCTGCGTGGGGCCGCGGGTCCGCGTGCCCTTGGAGACGAGACGGGCGAGCAGCATGTTGATGCCGGCGTTCTCCACGCTCTCCGCCCGCAGCCCGCCCTGCCAAGCCGCGCGGATCGCCACCAGCGGCACGGCGCGCTCCTCCTTGATCAGCAAGACGGCGCCGCCGGGCAGCTCCTCGCGGACGAGCGGCCCCGTCCTGGCCGTCCCGCTGAACTTCACCGGAGCACGTCGCGCCGGCGTGGCTGCCGTGACGACGGTTCCCGGCCGCACCCCGCGCGCCGCTTCCTCCAGCAGCTCCCGCAGCTCGGCCTCGGAAGGCGAATCGCCCTCGGGCAGCAGGGCGGCCAGCACCGCGGCTTCCGGATCCAGCCAGCGCTCCGCCGCCTCTCGCAGCCGGCCCGGTGTAAGATTTGCCACCTGCTCCAGGTAGCGCTCCTCGAACTCCAGGCCTCCGGCGCCGGATTGGTAGAACCCCAGCTTGCGCGCCTGTCCCTGCACGGTCTCGCGCTGGTAGACCGCGTCGGACTCCAGGAGCCGGCAGGCGTTGGACAGCTCCTCGGCGGTGACCTCTTCGGAGCGCAGGCGGTACGTCTGGGCGAGCGCCTCTCGCACCGCATCGCGCGCGGTGGCGGGCTGCAGCGTGAGTCCGACGATGGTGAGCCCCGGATCCGCCGGCGTGTAGCAGCTCGCCTGGACCTCCGTGCAGAGAAGGCGGTCGCGCTTCAGGGCCCGGTGCAGGCGCGAGGCCTCGCCGTGGCCGAGGATGATGGACATGGCGTCGAGGGCGCCGACGTCGTCGTGGACCATGGGCGGCGAGGGCCAGGCCATGGAGAGGTACCCTTCCTTGAGCGGCTCGCGCCGCAGGTGCGCGCTGGGACGCTGGCGGCGCGGCTCTTGCGGCCGCTCCGGCGCAGGCTCGAACGGGCCGTCCGGCCAGGCGAACAGCTTTTCCGCCAGCCGCACCGCCTCCGCCTCGCGCACGTCCCCCACCACCACCACCACCGCGTTCTGCGGCGCATACCAGCGGCGGTAGAAGCGCAGGATCCCTTCGCGGGTGAAGCTGCGGACGCTCTCCTCGGTGCCGATGACCGGCTTGCCGTAGGGGTGCCGGGAGAAGGACGAGGCGAACAGCTCGCGCGAGAGCTTGCGGGTGGGCGAATCCTGGCTGCGCTTGATCTCCTCGCAAACCACCTCGATCTCGCGCTGCAGCTCCTCGGGATCGAAGGCCGCGCTGGTCACCGCGTCGGCCAGCACGTCCATGCCCTCGGCGAAGAACCGCGACGCCAGCACCACGTGATAGACGGTCTGGTCGAAGCTGGTCCAGGCGTTGATCTCGCCCCCGCAGGCTTCGATGGCGCGGGCGATTTCGCCGGGGCCGCGCCTCGCGGTGCCCTTGAAGAGCATGTGCTCGTGCAGGTGGGCGAGCCCGGCCTCGTCGGCGCGCTCGTCGGCGCTGCCCACGCGCATCCAGACCTGGATGGCCACCACCTCCGCCGCGTGGTTCTCCTCCACCAGCAGCGTCAACCCGTTCGCGAGCGTATGTCTCACCCGGCAGAGCCTAGCAGCCGCCCGTCCGCCGCGCCGCGACTTTTGCCGCCACCGTCAGGAAGGGAACCGGCGCAAGAGCGCCCGCGCCAGCTCGCGAGGGGCCTCGATGTGCGGCAGGTGGCCGGCCTTCTCCAACACCACCAACTCCGCCTCGGGCAGGGCGGCGCGAAAAAACTCCAGCGACCCGGGCGGCAGGAGGCGGTCATGCGCGCCCCAGATGAGGCGCAAAGGCACGCGCACTGCCGCCAATTCCGCCTCGCGCAGGAAGTCCTCCTCGACCAGCGCGTCGAGGATGCCCTGCGCCGGCTCGGCCCACATCAGCTCGATGACCTGGCTGGGCAAGAGTCGCATCAAGAGCGGGGCCCGGCGGAATGCGCGCTGCAGATAGGCCTTCACGCCCTCGCGATCGCGCGCGGAGACGCTGGCGCGGAAGGGCTGCCAGAGCGCCCGATCGAGCAGCGCGCCACCCGGGTTGATCAAAGCCAGCGCCGAGGGCCGCACGGCGCCGGAAAGCAAGAGCCGCAGCGCGATCCACCCGCCCAGCGAGTGCCCGGCGATCACCGGCTCGCGCAATTGGACCGCGTAGTCCGCCACCGCCCGCGAGAGCGTGGCGAGCTTCCAGTCCGGAGGCTTGTGGGAGAGGCCGTGCCCGGGAAGATCGAGCAGGTGGACCTGGTAGCGGCGCGAGAGCGGCCCGACCACCTGCGCCCAGCCCGCCAGCGAATCGCCCAGCCCGTGCAGCAGCAGGAGTGGCCGGGCAGAGGGGTCGCCGCGCACCGCGAAGCGCAGCGGCCCCGCGGAGGAAGGCGCCCACCCGACCCGGGCGCCGCGCTCGGCGACGCCGCGCATCAGCGCGAGCGCGAGGGCGCGCACGGATCAGAGGTCGGCGGGGCGCAAGGTGCTGCGCCCGTTCTCCTTGGCGCGCGTGACCGCCTTCTCCACCGCGGCCCGCACGTGCTCCGACAGCGCGCTGATGAACTCGTCCGAGGTGCGCATCTCCTTCTCGCGGATCAGGTCGCGGACCTTGCTTTGAACGATCAGAAGACCGCCCGCGTCTTTTTTCGCCTCGGTGTTCTCGCTCATGGCGCGCTCCTCTAACAGAGCCGCGCCGGGGTTTCAATGCGGAAGGAGGGACTGCGTGGATACACGTCAACGCTCCAAAAACGCGCGCGCTTCCTCGTAGTCCACCGGTGACGCCGCGCGCAGGCGCAGATCGTGCCCGGCGGGGTGCCGTAGCTCGAGCGAGACGGCGTGCAGCATGGGCCGCGTGAAGTCGTGCCGCCTGCCGTCGGCGCGAGTGAAAAAGACAGGGCCTCCATACGTCTTGTCTCCGAGCAGCGGACATCCCAGCTCGCGCAGGTGGATGCGGATCTGGTGGGTGCGTCCCGTCTCGGGCCAGGCCGCGATCTCGGCGGCGCTTTGGTAGCGCGCGACCACACGCCAGCGCGTCAGGGCGGGCCGCGACTCCACGGCCGACTCCACCGCGCCTTCGTCCGCCAGAGGCGCGCCGGCCACCAGCGCGCGGTACTCCTTCTTCACCCGCCGCGCGCGAAACTCTCCGAGCAGGAAGGCCTGTGTGCGCCGCGTCCGCGCCAAAAGCGTGACGCCGGTGGTTCCCCGATCGAGCCGATGCACCAGCAGCGCCTGCGTCTGCTTTTCGCCCAGCGCGCCAAGCAAGGCCGTGCAGAGCGCGGGCAGCGATTCGGTTCCGGCGAGATCCTCCTGTGCCGCCACCCCCGCGGGCTTGTCCACCGCCAGCAGCAGCTCGTCCAGGTGGATCAGCTGCGAGCGCTGCAGCGCGGGCGCCGGCTGCCGCGGCAACGCCACCTCGACGCGCTCGCCGGGGTGCAGCGGCCGCTCCACCTCCCGCACGCGCCGCCCGCCCACGAACGCGCCGCCGCGCTCGATGGCCTCGCGCGCCAGTTGCTCGGAGATCCCTCCCCGCCGCACCACGAAGCCCAGCAGCGGCTCGCCCGCATCCGCGACGAGCCGCAACCGCGAGGGCGGACGCTTCAAGCCTCCGCTTTCTTGCAGGCGCCCCCGCCGCAGCCAGCGCCCGCGCCGGCTGCGCAGGAGTCGTTGGCCGGCTTGCCCGGACCGGCAGCGTAGCCGTCGGCGTACCACCCGCCGCCGCGCAGGGCGAAAGAGGACCGCGAGATGAGGCGCTTCACCGGCCCGCCGCACTTGTCGCAGGAGGCGAGGGCCGGCTCGGTGATGCGCTGCTCTACGTCGAAGGTGCCGCAGCTCGTGCAGCTATACTCGTACGTCGGCATGCCCGATCCGTAACCACCGGCTGCGGCCCGTCAAGGGCCCCGCGGCCGGGGTCGCTATCCCTTCTCCACCATCCGGACCGGGAACTTGCTCAGCGCCGAACAGACCATCCCGCCAGGGCCGGCCACCAGATCGTGGAACACGCCGCGCGGAGCCAGCGCCACCGCGCCGGGAGCGAGCGCGATGCGCAGCTCGTTGCCGGCGGCGGCCGTCTCCAAAACGAGCTCGCCTCCGCCCTGCACGCAGAGGTACGCACGGTCCGCGTCCGGATGCTTGCGCCAGCCGGTCTTCTGCGCCCCCTTGAGGTAGACGCCGTCCACCAGCAGCTGATCGGTCTTCACCGCGTGGAGCACGGTGGGCTTGTCGTCCGAATAGCGCGCATCAGCTATGAGATTTACGCTCTGCACGAAGTCTCCTCAGAACCGGGCGGGGGCGGGCGTCGCTGCCTTGCCGTAGAGGAACTTGGCGATTCCCCAGCCCACGATCACGAAGACGACGGCGATGAGCCACGCCATGTCGCTGCCGTATACGGTGGGAAAGTGATTGGAGATCATGAAGAGGATGAGCGGGATCGACATGTACGTGTTGTGCTTGCTGCGCAGCGTGGCCACCGCTGGCACGGAAGCCTCGGGCGCGGGGCCGGTGCCCTTCACGCCGGCGATGATCTTCCGCTGGTTGGGCCAGATGCGCATCCAGACGTTGGCCGCCATGATGGTGCCGAAGAGCGCGCCCGCGTAGATGAAGACCGCCCGGCCGCCCATGAAGAGGTGGAAGACGAAGACCACCACCGCGAAGAGGAGCAGCGAGATGATGTTGCCGGTGGTCTCGTTCTTCATCCCCTTCCAGAGCACGTCGTAGATGCCGAAACAGACCAGCACCACCAGGACGGCGATGCCGCCGGAGGCGTAGCTGCTCATGCGCTCGCTGCCCATGGCATTGCCCGCCCAGTAGACCACCCAGAGCAGGAGCACACCCGTGATCCAGGTATAGGCCGCTCCCCAGCGGAACCAGTAGAGCGCGCGCGGCATGAGCTCGGGAACGACCTTCTTCTTCGAGTCGGCGTCGTAGGTCTTGGCGACCTGTCCATTGACGAAGTTGAAAAACCAGAGATGGCCGATCCACATCACGCCAGCGAGGACGTGGATCCAGCGGAAGACGAGGTTCAGCCACTCGTTGACGTTCGAGTCCATCCACCCTCCGGGAGGTTCTGGGGGCGCACACTATCGTCCCGGGATCGGACAGTCGAGGGCCAAGTCGCTCTCCCGCCGCGTCCGCGCCGCCCGATGCGCATCTTGCCGCGCATGAAACGCTACGAGCCGAAGCAGTTTTCCCGCCTCAAGGGGCTCTCAGGGATCTCGGACGGCCTGCTCCAGGACAACTTCAAGCTCTACGAGGGCTACGTCAAGAACGTCAACGAGCTGAGCACCCAGCTCGAGGGGTTGCTCAAGGAGGGAAAGGGCAAGGGCACAAACCCCGCCTTCACCGAGATGACCCGGCGGCTGGGCTTCGAGTACGGCGGCATGGTCCTGCACGAGCTGTACTTCGGCAACCTGGGACCTGAGCCGGACCCCCTCAACAAGGCCGGTCCGCTGGCGCAGGCATTTTCCCGCGACTTCGGCTCCTTTGAAGCCTGGTTCGAGGACTTCAAGGCCATCGCGGCCATGCGCGGGGTGGGTTGGGCGATGGCCTACCAGAACCCCGAGACCAGGCAGATCTCCAACCACTGGATCACCCTGCACAACGACGGGCACCCGCCGGGGTTCCGCCCCATCGTGGTGATGGACTGCTGGGAGCACGCCTTCGTTCCCGACTACAAGTGCACCGAGCGCGCGAAATACGTGGACGCGTATTTCAAGAACCTCGACTGGCGGGCTTGCGAGGGCCGGCTGATCAAGTAAACAGCTCGGGTGCTGCGCGAGCTGCGGGAACTGCGGGAGGACGCGGCCGGGATGGCTGCCGCCCTGGCGCGGGCGCGCTGGCTGCGCGCCTGCGGCCTTTCGCAACAGTCGACCTTCCTCGAGATGCTGCGCGCGCACAGGCTCGCTGCCAGCGCCGACGGGCTGGCGCAGGTGCGCGAGACGCTCGAGGAGGCGTTGGCGGAGGATCCAAAGCGGCCGGCGCGGATCGCCCGGCTGGAGTCGCTGCGGAGCTTGCTCGCCCGGGTGCGCGCCCTGTCGCTGGAACCGCAGGCAGCGCAGGAGCTGTTCGACCTTCCCCAGCGCGGGCGGGTGCGCTTGCCCGGGGATGCCGGGCTGCATGGGGCGGTTCCGGAGGTGGCCGTCCGGCGCGAGCTGCCGCTGCTCGCCTCGCGCGAGCGCCGCGCAGAGATGGAGGCCGCGCTGGCCGATGCGGAGCAGTCCGCCGACGGCGTGCGCAGCGCCGTGTGGGAGGCCGCCCGGGAGGCGCGCGCGCAAGCCGCCCTGGTCACGCCGGCCGATGCGAGTGCTTGGGCGACCAGGGTCCTCGACGGCACCGACGCCATCGCCGGCGACCTGGGCGCGTGGCTCCTGGAGCGGCACACCGGTGCCCGGCCCGGATCGCTCTATCGCCACGACGTGCTGCACCTCGTGCACGCCCCTCGCTGCGCGAGCGCGTTTCCGGCCGGCGAGATGCAGAGGACGGTGCGGCGCTGGGCGGAGATGCTGCGGCTGGATCTGTCGGAGGTGAAGGTCGACGACGACGACCGCCCGCTCAAATGGCCCGGCACGCACGCCGAGCCGCTGGACCCGCCGTGGGAAGCCGGCGTCGCGCTCCTTCCCGCGCAGGGCCCGCGCGCGCTCTCCTCGCTGCTCGCCGGAATCGGCGAGGCGCTGTTGCGCCTGGGGCCGCCCTCGGAGGCGCCGCCCGAGGACCTGTGGCTCGGCGACCCGGCAGTGCGGCACGGGTGCGCCGCGCTGCTCGGGTCGCTGCCGCTCTTGTGGGATTGGCGGCGCCGCTGCGCGAAGGTGGAGTTGGGCAGGGACGACGAGCGCGCGGTGGCCATCGCCGCGGTCTTCGATGCCCGCATTGACGCGGCGACGATCCTCGCCGCCCTGCAGGCCGAGCAGTCCGGCCTGGGCGCGCGCGCTGCCGCCGCGCACCGCGACCTCTACGCGCGCGCCACCGGAGCGGAGCTGCCTGCGGGTCTGGCGTTGTCTGGACTCGATCCGTGGTTCGAAGCGTTCGACCGGCTGCGAGGGAGGTCGCTTGCGGCGCGGGCGTCCGCCTTCCTGACCGACCGCTACGACGAGGATTGGTGGCGCAACCCGCGCAGTGGCGCTTCCTTGGCCGGCCTCTGGGGCAGGGGCGGCCGCCCTACCTTTGCCGAGCTTTGGGCAGAGATGGGTGGAGAGCCTTCGGCCGATTGGATCGTCCAGGGCCTGGCAGCCGCCACCCAGTAGAAATGATTGTTCACACGCGCGCATTGCCAGCAATTTCGACTGGCGCGTTGCGCCAATTGCCTGAAAACAGGGACGTGCATTCGTTGGCGAGTGTCTTGCTGAAGGGATGGCCGTGATCCGCTGGGCACCGATCAGTCCGGGGCTCGATGAGAGCTGGCCGGTGCGCTACCGGTTCGGCTCGCTGCCCGATCTGCAACGCCATCTGACGCTGGGCCACGGGTTCTTCCTCCCCGACCATGCTCTGCCCGGCGGCGCGGGGTCGCGGGCCATCGTCGAGATCGGGCTGCCCGATTCCAACGACCGCCCTCTCTTGCACGGCAGGGTCCGCGCGCGGGGACACGGCGGGGTGTGGCTCGATCTGCCGATGGCGCGCCCGGCGGCGCGCTGGGCGCCGGCCCCCGGAGCGCCGCGGCGTCGTGCCCGCCGTGTCGCTTGCGACCTCTTCGTGGAGATCCATCCGCGCGGCGGCGAGCCATGGCTGTGCCGAGGGCTCGACGTGAGCGAGACCGGAATGCGCGTCGGGTCCGCGCTGGAGACCGGCGTGCGCGGCGACGAGCTGGACGCGGTGGTGCTCCCCGGGGACGGCCACATGCCATCCGCGGAGGTGGTGGGACGGATCGTGTGGGCCGGGCAGCGCGAGACCGGCATCGAGATCGTGCAGGGCTCGGCCGCGTTCGCCAGGATGCTGGCGACCGCCGTGGGCCGCTGGGACTTGGTACGCGAGGTCGAGCACGACGGGGGCTGCCCTTGCGCTCAGGGCGAGGCCACCGGCCAGCGCCAGCCGTAGAGCCGGCTGAAGTGCCACCACTCCTTCGGGTTGACGCGGAACCCCGCCGCATACATCGCGGCCTTGAGCAACTCGCGGTGCTCCAAGGCGGGCCCCTCCGGGAGCGGAGCGTCGGCGGCCGCCTTGGGCCCGAAGGCGTCGAAGGGCGTCGGCAGCTCCACACGGTTCCCCTTGGCATCCGCCACTTCCAGATCGACCGCCACCCCGCGCTCGTGCAGGCTGCCGCGCTTCGGGTCGGCCACGGACCCGGGCTGGGGATGCGCCTGCCAGAGCTCGGCTTGGGCCTGTCCCGGCCGGGTGCAGTCGCGCGCCACCAGGCGCAGCCCCCGCTTGCGCAGTGCGGCAGCCGCCAGCGCCAGCCGCTCCGCCACGCTGCGGCGCAGCAGGCACTTGGCATCGGGAGGATAGAGCGCCTTGCCGGTAACGTTGTCGGCCTTGGCGTAGGCGAGATCGACGATCAGGCCCGGAACGAGGGGCGCCGCGTCGACCAGCGGATCGTCGGCATCGGCCACTTCCGGCAGGTGCTGGGGGCCAAACGTCCGGGCCGCCAGGAGCACCGCCAACAGCATCACTTCAGGCGGCGCAAGGCCCGGATGATCTTGTCCTTTTCCTTGGTGCGCACCTGCGCTGCGGCAGGCTGCGCCATGGCCCGCGCCGCCAGCTTCCGCTTGAGCTCGATCTCAAGCGCCAAAAGCTCGGCCCGGGCTTCCGGGTTCTGCTGACCCCTGCGCGGCAGCACTTGCGTCCTGTCCACCGACGTTCCCGACCTCATCCGCAGCGCCTTCTCCTCACGCGCGCTGAGCTGCTTGGCGGCGGTGCGGAGGAGCTGCCGCACCTCGGTGCTCGTGATCGTGCTCGAGGAGGACTTGTTGTTCATTTCGGAGTTACCTCGTCCAGGTCGTCGCGGTGTCGCCATGAAACCGTACGCTCCGTTCGCAGAAGATCAATTTTTCTGCGGATATCGCGCTCCTGCGGCATCAAGAGGAACATGCTCCTGCCGTGAAATCAATCTTTTGGCGGGGATGTGCGCACCCCTGCGGAAAGATCCGCCTTCCGCGCAGATTCAGCGCTGTTGCGGCGCCTCCTCCTCGTCATCCTCCTGGGGCTCCTCGGCGGCCGGCGGGGCCTGTGCGGCGCCCGGCTCCTTGCGCAGGAACCGCAGCGGATCCTTCACCGCGTGCGGCACCGTGGTGTCGGGCTCGTACTGCGGCGCCTTCAGGGGCGAGGTTTTTCCCACGTTGTTGGTGACGAGGACGGTGTGCAGGTCGAGCTCGGCGGCGTTGCCCTTCTCGTTGCCCGGCACTTTGAAATGACCTTGCAGATCGCAGGCGAGCGGCGCGCCGGTCTGTGCATCCACCACCACCGTTCCCGAGACGCGGGTGGGCTCCTCTTTCTCCCAGAGCTCCAGCCTGCGCGCCGTGTCCGGATCGGGCTTGTTGCCGGGGTACTCGACGGGCGGCAGGTCCGTCTTCTCCTTCTGCGCTCCGCGCGCCCCGAAACCGGTGACGGTGTAGCGCACCACGCGGCGGCCCTCGAAGGTCACCTCGCCGGCGTTCTTGAGGGTCAGTCCTCGCGCCAGGCGGTCGAAGGTGGCGAGTCCGGACATCGCCTGCTCCCGCACGCGGGGTGGATCGGTCCGGTCGGTGCGCCGCTTGTGGAAGGGGCCGTACAGGCTCTTCACGAAGACCTCGCCTCCTACCCACACCAGCTCGAACCCCTGGTTGTGATCGTTTGCGAGGCGCACGGAGAAGTCGCCGCCCGGCCCGTCGAGCACGGTGGCCTCCTCGGAGAGCGAGACCTCCGAGCCGCCGTCCGGCAGCCCCGGGCCGTGGAACCAGGCGAACTGGACGCGCTGTTGGCCGCGGTGCGGCCCGAGGCGCTGCTCCACCTCGGCCTGCGGCATCTGCAGCACGCGTTGGGCCAGCTTGGCGTCGCCTGCCAGCCCCGTCGCGTCCAACAGCTCGCGCGCCTGTGCGGCGGCGCCTGAGGGCGGCTGCTCGCGCGAGAAGATGCGCTGGCGGGCGGCCTCGTCCTCGCTGCGCTTGCAGGAGACGAGGAGGAGGAGGACGAGAAAGGCGGTTCGACGCATGCGGGGCGGGAACTTACCGACCATGGGGCGGGGTCGCAACGCCGATCCTAGAAGGCCTCGTTGAAGCTGAGATAGAAGCCGTGCTGCCCTTCGATGCCGACCCCGTAGTCGAGGCAGATGTTCGCGCGCGTCTCCTTGACCGCGAGCAGCCTCAATCCGGCGGTGACCGACGGGTACCAGTGCTTGAAGCGCAGCCCGTCCGGCACCGTTCCGTCGGCGTTGCGCTCGCTGACCGAGTGGATGTTGAAGCCGGCGACCGCGCCCAGCCACTGCCAGATGTTGAAGCGCAGCTCCGCCTCTCCGTAGAGCATCGACTTGCTCATGTGGCGGCCCTGGATGTAGCCGCGGCCGGAGCGCTCGTTGGGATCGCTGCCGTTGGAGGCCAATTCCAGATACGGCGTCTCGCCAAACGTAAAGCTCCCGTAGGTCCAGAACGCGAGCACCATGAAGGGGGCCAGTTGCCGGTACGTGCGCAGGTCCAGATACACCGTCTGCCAGGTGGTGCTGCTTCCCAGCCCGCCGGGAAAGAAGGAATAGTTGAGGTCGGCGACCACGCCGCTGGTGGGATAGACCGGGCTGTCGCTGCTGTCCCAGACCAGCGCCAGCGTCGGACCGGAGTTGAGCGTGCTCGAGCCCGTTCCGTATGCGTACTTGGAGAAGTCGCTGGGCTGGCCGCTCGCAGTGGGTCCGTTGGAGACGTTGAAGTAGTAGTCGAAGGTGTAGCCGAAGCCGACGTAGAACTTGTCCACCACGCGCCGGGTGACCAGCTCGTAGAGGCGGATGAGCTGGTAGTCCAACCGCGACTTCTCGGTGTCCTGCGTGTTGCCGCCGATTCCCCAGGTCGGGCTGGGCCATTTGGTCCAACGCCACATCCCGGTCAGCCCCCAATCGTCGCCCGGGAAGCGCAGCGCGTGGCGGGAGGTCGCGGCGTATTGCGACTCGGTGGTGATGGTGAGGCTGAGATCGTACTTGGAGAGGCTGGTGTCCTTCGCCTCCCCGAACTGTGAGGTCCCCGCGGCTGCGAGGCCGGCGCCGACGCCGCTGACGGGGCTGGAGGAGATGAAGGGCACGGCGGTGAGATGGCGCTTCTTCGGCTCCGCCACCTCTCCGGCAGGCGCCGGCTTCTTCCAGCCCAGCTTCTCCATCAGCCAGGTGGGCAGATCGGTGGTGGTGGCAGAGGCGGCGGCCTGCCGGGTCACCTCGATGCGGCCCGCGGTTGCCGATCCGTTGCCGGCCGCCAGGTTTCCAGTCGAGCCGGGAAGCCCGATGCTGGGGAGATAGTCCTCCAGCGCCGAGGAGGCGCCCTCGGGCGCAGGAGCGGCGTCATCCTCCGCTGCTGCAACCGGGGCAACCAGCGCGACGACGAGCAGCAGACCCGATGCGCGGCGGGACGGCACGACACGGTGACGACTCCCATGGCGGCATGCCGGCGCCCATTGGACCTTGAGCCAAGGCCGTCTCCAGCAGCTCCGGTACCTCCGGGCTCAGCCCCAGAGCGCCCGGGCGATGATCACCGATGCGGTCAGGCCCGTGAAGTCGGCCAACAGGCCTGCGACCAGCGCGTGGCGGTAGCGGACGATGCCCACCGACCCGCAGTACACGCTCAGCACGTAGAAGGTCGTCTCGGTGGAGCCCTGCAGCACCGAGCCGAGGCGGCCCGCGTAGGAGTCCGGTCCCAGCCCCGGCGTGGCGAAGATGTTGCCGAGGAGGCCCAGTGCGCCGGAGCCGGAGAGCGGGCGCACCAGCGCCATCGGCAACACCTCCGCCGGCAGCCCCAGCGGCCCGGTGATCGGCGAGAGCACCTTGGCCAGCGCCTCCATCGCGCCGGCGCCGCGGAACGCTCCCACCGCGGCGAGGATGGCGACGAGGAAGGGAATGATCCGCACCGCCACGTTGAAGCCTTCCTTGGCGCCCTCGACGAAGGCCTCGTACACCTTGACGCCCTTGACCCATCCGTAGAGCGGAATTCCCACCAGCAAGAGGACCAGGATCCAGCTGGAGGCGATCTCGAAGGCGTGTCTCATTTCCACACCCGCTCGAGCAGCTTGGCGGCGGTGATGGCGACCACCAGCGCGCAGAAGGTGGACATCAATGTGGGCAGGAGGATGCCTGCCGGGTCCGAGGAGTGGGCGGAGGCGCGCAGCGCGATCACCGTGGTGGGGACCAGCTGGAGGGAAGCGGTGTTGATGGCGAGGAACAGCACCTGCGCGTTGGTGGCCGTGCCCGGCGTCGGGTTCAGCTTCTCCAATTCCTCCATCGCCTTGATCCCGAACGGAGTGGCCGCGTTGCCAAGGCCCAGCATGTTGGCGGCGATGTTGAGCAGCATGGCCGAGAGCGCGCGATCGCCCGCGTCGTTCGCCGGAATGCCGGGGAAGAGCGGCCGGAAGATGGGCCGGACCGCGCGCGCCAGCTTCTCCACCAGCCCGGCCTTCTCCGCGATGCGCATCAGCCCGAGCCACAGCGCCATCACGCCGATCAGGCCGATGGCGAGCGTCACGCCTTGCGAGGCGCCGTCGAAGGCGCCCTGGCCCACCGCCTTGATGTCGCCGCGCACCGCTCCCGCCAGCGCCGCGGCCACCAGCAGCAGCACGAAGACGAGGTTCATGGCGGCAATTGATAGCGCGAGCGCGGCGTTTGTGAAGGTTTCCGCTCCTTGACCCCATGCGGCATCGCGTGCTACTCGCGCGCCCTCTCTCTCGATTTTCCGGGAGCACAAGGCATGCTTCGCTCGCTCTGCCTCGCCGCCGCACTCACCCTCTCGGCAGGCGTCTTCGCCCAGACCGAGCCCGCTCCCAAGCCCAAGGAGAAGGCGAAGCAGCCGCAGAACCCCGCCGCCGGGCAGTCCCAGGCGCCGGCCACGTCGACGAAGACCGGGGAGCAGGGCACGGCGGCCGCGCAGGAGACGCCTGGTGGCGCAGCTGCAGGCACCGCGGCGCAGGCCCCCGCACCCGCTCCCACCAACCCCGCTGCCTCGCCCCGCCTGGATCAGGAGGAGTTCCGCCGGCAGGTGATGGAGGAGGTCCGCCGCGAGCTGCAGAAGACCAAGGACGAGGTGAAGCAGGAGACGGCCTGGGTGGAGCAGGACTCGCAGGCCCGCGTGCAGGACAGCGAGGCGGTGGAGTCGCTCAAGCAGCGCGTCAACCTCTTCCAGCCCCACGGGTACCTGCGCTTGCGCGGCGAGTTCTTCCACAACATGGACCTCGACCGGGGCGCCGACCCGAGCGGCAACCTGCTCTTCCCCGGGCCTTTCATCGGCACCGGCGGCAACAACAGCCAGTCCGATCTCAACTTCCGCTTCCGCTTCGCGCCCACGCTGGAGGTGAGCGAGGACCTGTCCATCCACTTCATGGCGGACATCTTCGACAACATCCTGCTCGGCTCCTCGCCGTCCACCGACGCGTACCTGGACCCGTTCACGCCGCTCGCCGTGCTCGCCAACGGCCGCGGCGGCTCCGCCGTCAACGTCAAGCGCGCCTGGGGCCGCGTCAACACGCAGCTCGGCGAGCTGGTCTTCGGCCGCATGGGCTACCACTGGGGCCTGGGCATCCTGCACAACGACGGCAACTGCCTGGACTGCGACTACGGCGACACGTACGACCGCATCGCCTTCGCCCCGCGCGAGTTCAAGGGGCACCACTTCGCCCTCATGTTCGACGTGCTCGACAAGGGCGCCTCCACCACCGGCGTCAAGGGCGAGCTGGGCCGCACGGTGGACCTGGACACGCTCGACGACGGCTACCGCATCGCGCTCGAGATCAGCCGGGTGGACACGCCTGAGGAGATCAAGCGCAAGCTCGACAACAACCAGTGGGTGATCAACTACGGCCTGCTCGGCGACTACCGCACGCAGGAGTGGGACACTCCGGTGACGCTGAACCCGTCCACCAGTCCGCGCAACGAGGTGGTGCGCCGCGCCGCCAAGCTCTACCAGCCCGACGGGTTCATCTCGCTCAAGCGGAAGAAGTGGCGGCTGGACGCGGAGCTCGCGTTCACCATCGGCAGCGTGGGCACGCACCAGCAGACCGACTTCGATCCGGCCGGCAGCGGCCTCGACGCGCAGACGCTGGGGCTGATCACCTCGCCGGTGAACTTCTTCCAGGTGGGCGGGGCCCTCCAGACCGACGTGGCGATGCTCTCCGCCGACGCGCTGCTCTTTGGCCTCGAGTACGGTGCCGCCTCCGGCGACTCCGGCTCGTTCGGCTTTGGAGCGCGCCCCTGGCGCAACGGGTCCGGTGCGCACCAGCCCGTGGCGGCCGGCCAGCAGCCGTACCAGGCGGCGGGACGCGGCGACATCGACGGGTCGCACCTCGACTTCTCCGACCCGGGGCACACCCACGCCCGCATCAACAACTTCATGTTCAACCGCGCCTTCAACGTGGACATGATCCTCTTCCGCAACCTGATCACCGCGGTGACCTCGGCCTGGTACCTGAAGCCGTCGATGCGCTACCGGCCCACCGGCCGCAAGACCGGCGGCGGCGACGACACCGGGTTCGAGCTCCAGTTGGCGATGATCTATTCGCAGGCGTGGTACCCGGAGAACACGCCGGGCGCGGCGAGGCCCCTGGGCATCGAATTCAACACCGGCATCACCTATGACACCTCGGATCGGTTCCACGCCGGGATTGCGTACGGCCTCTTGATCCCCTTCGACGGGTTGAGGAACCGGGTGACGAACCAGAGCCCGTCGATCGCGCACGCGGTCCGGATGCTGCTGGCGATCCCGTTCTGAAGGAGCGTTGACGTGGACGTCAACGTCAACGTGCTTACTCCCTTGATGCGGCGCTTCTTCCACGCCCTCGTCCTCCTCGCCAGCTCCGCCCTCGTCGTCTGCGGTGTAAAGGGCTCTCCGCATCCTCCCTCCCCCGAACCGCCCGACGCCGGCATCGCCGACGGGGGCGGCCGGTGAATCATTTCCAGCGGCGCAAGGGCGAGATCTGTTGCGAGGACGTTCCGCTCTCCGAGGTGGCGGCCAAGGTGGGAACGCCCGCCTATGTCTACTCGACGGCCACGCTCAAGCGCCACGCGCGCGTCTTCCGCTCGGCGCTGCGCGGGCTCGATGTCCTGGCCTGCTTCGCGGTGAAGTCGGCCCCCAACCTCGCCTTGCTGGCGCTCTTCGCCCGCGAGGGCTTCGGCTTCGACATCGTCTCCGGCGGCGAGCTCTTCCGCGCGCTGCAGGTGGGCGGCGATCCGCGGCGCATCGTCTTCTCCGGCGTGGGCAAGCGGCAGGATGAGATGGCCGCGGCGCTCGATGCCGGCATCCTCCAGTTCAACTGCGAGAGCGAGGAGGAGGTGCGACAGCTCTCCGCCGTCGCGGTGCGGAAGAAGGCGGTGGCCACCGTCGCGCTGCGCGTGAACCCCGAGGTCGACGCCCGCACGCATCCGTACATCGCCACCGCGCTCTCCACGAGCAAGTTCGGCGTGCCGGCCGCGCGCGTGCGCAAGGCGTACGCGCTGGCGGCCTCGCTGCCCGGCTTGCGCGTGGCCGGCGTCGCCTGCCACATCGGTTCGCAGATCCAGTCGGTCAAGCCGTTCGTGGAGGCGGCCGGGAAGATGCGCGCGCTGGTTCCGCTCCTGCGCAAGGACGGCCACGACATCCGCCGGCTGGACATGGGCGGCGGCCTGGGCGTGCCCTACGGCGAAGGCCGCGCGCCGGACTCGCCGCAGCGCTACGGCGAGGCGCTGGTGAAGGCGCTGCGCGACCTCGACGTCGAGGTCCTGCTCGAGCCGGGCCGCCTGCTGGTGGCGAACGCCGGCGTGCTGCTTTCGCGCGTGCTGCTGCGCAAGCAGGGCCACCGGTCGCGCAGGTTCGTGGTGATCGACGCGGGGATGAACGATTTGCTCAGGCCTGCGCTCTACGGCGCGCACCACGAGCTGGAGCCGGTGGCGCGGCCTCGCCCGGGCGCCGAGCGCGTGGACGTGGTGGGGCCGGTGTGCGAGAGCGCGGACGTACTGGCCCAGCGCCGCCTCCTGCCGCGGTTGGAGGCGGGCGACCTGGTGGTGCTGCGCACCGCCGGCGCCTACGGCATGGCCATGGCCTCGCAGTACAACGCCCGTCCCCGGCCGGCCGAGGTGCTGGTGGACGGGCGGTCGTGGCGGGTGATCCGCTCGCGCGAGAGTTATAAGGATCTGATCCGCGGCGAATCGCCGTAGGAGGCTCCGGGCTTGCCCGGGGCCGGGCGGAGGGCGTAGCCCGTAGCATTGTAGGAGGGATGGATGGGCAAGCTGCGCGGCTCGATGGTGGCCCTGGTCACTCCGTTCCGGAACGGCGCGGTGGACGAGGAGGCGCTGCGCGCCCTGGCGCGCTGGCAGATCGAGAAGGGCACCGACGCCCTGGTGCCCTGCGGCACCACCGGCGAGGGCGCCACGCTCACCTCCGACGAGCGGTTCAAGGTGGTGCGCGCCTGCGCGGAGGAGTCGCGCGGCCGGGTGCCGGTGATCGCCGGCGTCGGCTCCAACGACACCCGCCGCACCGTCGAGAACGCGCAGCGCGCCAAGGAGGCCGGCGCCGACTTCGCGCTGGTGGTGACGCCCTACTACAACAAGCCCACGCCCGAGGGCCTCTTCCGCCATTTCGAGGCGGTGGCGAAGCAGGGCGGGCTGCCAGTGGTGCTCTACAACGTCCCCTCGCGCACCTCGCTGGACATGCTGCCCGAGACCATCGCCCGCTGCGCCAGGGTGCC
>Ga0136846_1215191_pt1 | contig 33087 bp, 27 predicted proteins | sample HopSoiMetagenom2_FD_96841 | JGI IMG/M metagenome (GOLD analysis project Ga0136846, IMG submission 96841) | Grasslands soil microbial communities from Hopland, California, USA - 2 Assembly 2016 (version 4) | ecosystem: Environmental > Terrestrial > Soil > Grasslands | place: USA: Hopland...
ATGGCGTTCCGGATGATCGCATCGCTGAAGTGGTCAACCACAGCGGCGATGGCGAACACGCCGCCCAACCGGTCGTACAGGCTCTGGTCGTTCATGAGGCGACCTCCCGTCTGCGACAGCGAGCGTGTCGCCTAGTCGTCGTAACTCCGGGCATCGGCTACGTCAAGCGGTGGCCTATGGCACGCTCGCAGGTCAACGGCACACGGCACATCCGCAACGAGCGGCAAGCGATCCGGAGCCAATTCAAGCAGGAACGAATGGCCGGGCCGTTTCGCGTAAACGTTGGAGACCGCGAAGAGACCCCGGTGACTCACAGGGTCCCTTCGCCGTTGCTTGCTGAGGCGCGAGGCCTGCCTCTGCCGTCCTCAGTAGGATTCGCTTACCCAGCCGTCGGCGAGCAAACCGGCCGCCATCGCGTCGGGAGTCCGAAGCCACGGGCCGCCGGACTCTTTGCACTTCCGTAAGTCCGCAGCATCGCCGGACGTGAGCTTTCGCGACGGCTTGGTGGAACGACGCCCTTCCCGGGTGCTCCTCCCTCTCGTCGCGGCCAGCCGCCCTCTCCATCGCGCTGACGCGAGCCTTCCCCGAGCACGGTTCTGCCCTTTGGGCATACGCTGTCCCATCGTGTCACCTCGATCGAGATGGCTACGCGGTTTCGGACGGCACCAACAGGGGGACCTAGAACTTCATCGGAGAGGCGTTTCATCAGCGGAAGTCGCAGGGAGGTTGGTGTACCCATGAGGATCGACTGGCTGTTCGTGGTGACGTTCTTGTCCTGCTGCACCCTGTGGTGTCTCGCGGGATTCGCGTTGTGCTGGGGAACGCATCGCCAGCGCGGCATCGAGGTCGACCGGCCCGTCACCGACAACCTCCCGCTGCTGCCCGGACCGATCGTGGTTCCGGACCACGTGCCTGACGAGTGGCTCGTCGATGAGCCTTTGACGCCCCTAGAACACTAACGCCACCAAGTGCACGAATGGGGCCCCCGACCGATACGTCGGGGGCCCCGTTCGCTGCCGGTCGTTGGTTACGCGGCTCGACGCTGGGCGACGTCGCCAGGACGATCCAGGTCGGTCGTTGCTCGATCCGAACGGCTCCCGAGGAGCGCCACGAGGGCGCCGATGAATCCGATCACCGCACCCGCGAGCGAGACGAACACGCCGTAGTCCGCGGAAAGCGCCTCATTGTCGATGTCGAGCAACCACATGCCGATCAGCGCGATCGCGAACAGCGAGAGCGCCACACCGAGCAGGTCGGCGTCGAACCACGACTCCAGGCGGCGATTCGCCCACATGAGAAGCCCGGCGATAAGGAGCGCGACGCCGAGGGCACCGACGATGCGCCCGTCGACGAGGTTGTAGCCGCTGAGCCCGGCCGTCGTCGTTTGCACACCGAATACCGTCGTGCCGCCCGTTCCGGTCGCCCAGTCCAGGAGCGCTCCGACGATCATCACGATCGAGCCGACCACGATGGCCGGTGCGGCCATGCTCATGCGGCCCTGGACACGTCGGCTCGCGCTGAGACGGTCGTTGTCTTCGCGTTGCATGATGCCTTCCCTCCAGTTCCCGGAATCTCCGAGACCAAAGCGGTCTTACCCGGCGGTTCTCTGCCGGAATCGCAATCTCGCGTCCGTCGTCGCGATGTTGCCGCTGCCGCCGGGCGGGGTATACGCGCGATGATCGGATATCAGGATCCATGGAGGGAGCGGAACGATGGCAGGGCAGCTAGACGGAAAGCGGATAGCGGTATTCACGGCCCCCGAAGGTGTCGAGCAGGTCGAGCTCACGACGCCGGTCGAGCGGCTCACTGAGGCAGGAGCCATGTTGGAGCTCGTCTCGTTCGGGTCTGACCAGGTCCAGATGATGAACCACCTCGACAAGGGCGATTCCAAACCCGTCGACGTCCAGCTCGACGAGGTCGATCCGGATCGCTACGACGGGCTGGTCCTTCCCGGTGGGGTCGCGAACCCGGATATGGCGCGAACGAACCCTGACGCGGTGGCCTTCGTGCGGTCGTTCTTCGAGCAGGGCAAGCCGGTCGCCGCGATCTGCCATGCCCCGTGGATGCTTGTCGAGGCGAACGTCGTGCGAGGACGGCGGCTGACGTCGTACCCGAGCCTGCAGACCGATATCCGCAACGCGGGCGGCGACTGGGTCGACGAGCAGGTCGTCACCGATAACGGACTCGTGACGAGCCGTAAACCCGATGACCTGGATGCGTTCTGCGACAAGGCGATCGAGGAGTTCGCCGAAGGCCAGCACATGGAGCCGGCGGAGCAGGGTTTGGCCGCGTCGTAGCGCGCTACAGCGCCGAAACGCCTCGCGGACTGCCCCAGCCCGTCGGGGCGTCGTACCCGAGCTTGCCGCGGCAGAGGTAGTCGCCGCCGCAGTACCCGTTGGAGCCCCCGACGACGTCGGCGAGGCCATCACGGTGGCGGTAGATGTACTGGGCCGAGCCGAGATCGGACGCATTCCCGGCGAGGCCGATCATCCCGGCGATCAGTGGCGCCGACAGGCTCGTCCCGCCGACTCGGATCCAACCCGCGTGCGATCCGATCCCGAACGTGTCGTATACCGCGAGCCCAGGGTTCGGGTCGGCCACCGCGGAGAGGTCTGCGACCGCCCGCATGGGGCAATGCGCATCGTGCTGCCATGCCGGCTTGTCGAACCAGGCGGAGCAGCCACTGCCGGAGCCCCACCAGGCGTTCTCGTCCCAGCCGGTGGTCGTCTTGGAGAGACTGGTGCCTCCCACGGCGATGGTTGTGTTCCACGAGGCCGGGAACTCCGCGGGGCCGAAACCGTAATCACCGGAGGACACCACCTGCGCCACGCCGGGGTGCGAGTAGAACCTCGTTCCGAGCGTGACGCTGCCGCCGTACTCGTCGCCGCCGTATGAGTTGGACACGACGTCGGCGCCCAGCCGAACCGCCGTGTTGACCGCTTGGCCCATGTCGGTGAAGAAGTCCGAATCGGCCTCGACCAGCAAGATCTTGCAGCTCGGGCAGGCGGCCGAAACCGCCTGGACGTCCAGCGCGATCTCGACGCCCCAGCCGCCGTTACCGCGCGGCGGGTTCGTGCCGCCGCGTTGGTTGACCTTGCGGAAGCAGCCGTTCGCCGTCGTGCACGGTGCCAGCCCCCAGGTCTTCCGGTACACAGCCAGATCGCTTTCGACGTGCGGGTTGTCGTATGCGTCGACGATCGCGATCGTCTGGCCGGACCCGAGCGAGGTGTCGAGCTGATACGCGTCGACGATGTCCGCCGGCGCGTAGGCGTGCTTCGGGGGCGTCGTCGCGGTCGCGGTCGTTCTGGCCGCCGCGCCGTCGTCGCTCCACAGCGCGAAACAGCGCGCCTCGCGCTGCGCGACCGAGCGATCGCACGCGCGATGCCACGAGGGCGCCCCGGCGGCGCTCTGGACGTTCACCATCGCCGCGGCGCCGGCCAGCGACAGCACGGCGATAGCCGCCGCAAGGCGGCGCATCATGCGCCCACCACGAACGCGCGCTTCGTCGTCTGCACGACCTCGTTCCCCTTGGAGTCCGTGACGGACACCCGGACGTCGAACGCCCGGTTCTCCATCCAGGTCATCGTCTTGAAGTGTGCTTCATAGGTGTCTGCGCCGGCGGTCGCCACCGTCAGCGGCTTCCACGTGGTGGTTCCCGTACGCCGGACCGAGACGACGACCGACGTGATCGGGAACGTCTGCGCGCCCTGGACGTGCCCTGCTGCGACGTGGAACACATGTGACCCCACCGGCAGCGTTCCGCGCGTCGTCGTGTCGAGCGCGAGATGTGCGGTCACCACCGGCATGATCGAGCAGGGCTCGCGCGTGAAGCAGAAGTAGTTGTCCGGCGCGGGCACGCTTTGCCACGAATGGAACGTCACGTCGGATGTCACCTTGGTCGAGTACGGCGAGAACGTGTAGCGCCGTGATAGGTCGTTGACCACGCGGTAGGTCGCGGGTCCGGTCGGGATCTTGAAGCTGCCGCCTAGCCGGTCGTCCTTGTCGACCAGAAGCGTTCCGTCCCGGTAGACCCGCAGGTGCGCGACCGGCTTGCCGTTCGGGCTTCCGAAGACCTCCACGAAGTGTTGCGGGTCGGAGTCGTTCAATCCGTTCACGTAGACGAGATGCGTGTCGCTCGCGCACGCCAGGCACTCGAAGTAACGAGCGTTCATCGGCGGGCTCGGCACCGCCAGCGCGTACGGGTCGCGGAACCACGTCTGGCTCGACGCGGTCCCGGCGGCGTACCGATGGAATGGCCCGTCGACGAAGCCGGGATCCCATCGCACGTTGTAGTTCGCGAGGGCGATGTCCTGGATCTCCGAGCCGGCGGGGGCGTAGACGTAGTCGACCCGGTGCAACGGGATCGGGATCGGCCAATAGGTCGCCGAGGCGCCCGAGGAATGCGGCGTGAAGATCAACCGGGACGCTCCGGCGATCTGGAACGACGAATCGGCGTCGAAGGTGTTGTCGACCGTCATCGCGCCCGAGACAGGGCCAAGGTCGGTCGACTGATCCGCGGGGATGCCCGAGGCGACCTGGGTGGCATCGAAGTCGTAGGCGCCGCCCGGCGTGGACGGATCGACCGCGATCCAGTGGTCGCTCCAACGCAGCGAGCCGACGTCGGGATCGGCCTGCGGCGTGAACCGGATCGAGGCGCCCGGAAGTTCCAGACCCCAACCCCAGCCCCAACCGACGTGGTGGGCCTGATCGTGGATATCGATCTGCGTGTCGAGGGCGATGGGGAGAGAGGGCTTGGGCGTGGAGAGCGACGGGACCGCCGTCGCATCTCGCGAGTCGATCGTCATGTGTCCTTGCGACCCGGTGACCTTGAAGTCCGTCACGATGTCCTCGCGGACGGTGAGGCTGCCGTCGCCCGAGAAGCTCGCGTCGTCGAACAGCGCCGTGTACGTGCCGACCGGCACGCTCGCTCGCGCCTGGCCGTGGAACATGACGATGAACCCGTTGAACTTCCGGCCGTCGTCCATGTTCATCAACAAGCCGAAGCCGAACGGCATCGCGCCCCCGGTCTTCGAGATGCCATCGATGATCAGGGTCGACATGGGGAACCGCGGCTTCACCTGCGTCGGAATCGTCATGTCCGGCGCGATCCGCGTCACGGATCCGAACAGGGTGTTCGAGGAGGGCCAGCCGGCGCCCGAGTCGGCGGTCGCTTTGTCGGCGAGCGCAGCGCCGAAATCCTTGGCGCTCGCAAGGGTGACGTAGCCGTGGGCGATGCCGCCTGACGCCGACGTGATCGTGACGCCGGGCAGCGCCGGCTTCGTGCCGGTCTCGTAGCGGATCACGAGCGGCGTGCGGTCGCCGAAGCCGGCCTTGGCCAACTCGGTGACGTCGAACAGGCTCGGGTCGAGGTTCTTTCCGAAGTACGCCATCGCTGACGCAGGAATGACGTACGTATCGCGACCAAGGCGAACGATCTTCTCCTGCGATGCGGGCCCGTCGCTCGCAGCCTGCATGATCCGTACCGTCGGCTCGCCGTTCGCGGCCGTGCCAAGCATGACACGCTCGCCTGTCAGCAGTGTGACGATGGTTGCGGGACGTGTAGACGGGAAGGTCGGAACCGCGGCCGCGGGAAGCGTCGCGGCAGCCGATGCGGCCGCAACGGCAAAGACGATCGCGATGCGAGAGACCTTGTACCCCATCCCGGCCGCGACGCTACGCGGCCGGACCACCGGAGCGCAACCCCCCGAACGGCGGGTTCCCCGACGCCGCCCGAACGTCCTACTCGTCGAGCGACCGCACGTCTCGGCCGTGCGCCGTCAATGCCCAGATGATCGCGATGTCGACGGCGATGATGATCGTGTTCCACACCGGTTGGAGCTGGATCGTCGTGAAGGCACCGAGCGCGCTGATCGTCGCGGCGATCACGCCGACGGTTCGGGCGAGGACGTTCCCGCTGAAGATGCCGAACCCAGAGAACAGCAGCGCGGCGCCGACGATGATGTGGAACCAGCCCCACGTGGAGCTCTGCTGGTGCAGAACGGCATCGACGCCCGGGAAGTTGGCCTTGTGGATCAGCATGCCGAGCCCCTCCAGCATCGCGAACCCGCCGCCGATCACCATCATGAAGCCGGCGAACGTGATCCACCCGACGGCACCCTTGCTGATGTCCTTGTTCGACATGTCCCCTCCTCGCAGCGTCGGCGGATGCTGACACGCCGCGCAGAGGGTCCGCAACTACGTGGTCGCTGGGGGCTTGGCCGTCAGCTGTTCGCGTCGACCAGCTGGGAACCCTCGACCGCACGCAACAGGTCCTCGGGCTTGTAGGGCTTCTGCAGGATGGCCCGGACGCCCATGTCATGACAGCGGCGCCGGACCTCGCCGGAGCTGAGTGCCGACAAGATCACGACCGGGATCGACCGCGTGCGTTCGTCGGTCCGGAGCGCCTCAAGCGTCGTGAAGCCGTCCATCACCGGCATCATCAGATCGAGGACGATCACATCGGGCGTCTGCCGTTGAGCGGTGGCGTAGCCGCGCGAGCCGTCATCGGCGACGAACACCTCGTGGCCGCGGAACTCGAGGAGCATCCGCAGCACGTCGGCGATCGCCGGCTCGTCATCGATCACGAGGATCCGCGTCATCACTTCGATATTCGGGTTTGGAGGCCCGCCGATTGAGGGGCCCCGCCGATACCGTCACAAGCGGCCAGGCGTGACTGATCAGGGGGTAGACACCCCGTTTCGGGTACTCGCATCGCCGGTTGCCCGGACCGCTGTGCTCGGCGAACATGGCCCCGGAGGAGGTTCTGTGCCTATGTGGCCCGAGGGCAACGGCTTCGCCGCCGCGTTCACGTTCGATTTCGACGCCGAGGAAGGGATCATCGGCGATGACCCCGCGAACGCGGATCGCCCCGGCGTCCTTTCGCAGGGCACCTACGGCGCGAAGGTCGCGGTTCCGCTCATCCTCGATCTGCTCGCGGCGAAGGGCGTCACCGCGACCTTCTTCATTCCTGGCCGGGTCGCCGAGCGCCATCCCTCGCGTGTCGAGGCGATCGTCGCGGCGGGGCACGAGGTCGCGCACCACGGGTACACGCACACGTCGCCGACGAGCCTCAGCCGCGACGAGGAGGACCTCGAGCTGGCGAAGGGTTTGGAGGTGCTCCGATCGTTCGGGACGGTGGTGACCGGCTACCGCTCGCCGGCGTGGGACTTCAGCGCGAACACCGAGGAGTTGCTGGTGCGGCACGGGTTCGTCTACAGCTCCAACTTCATGGACGACCTCCGGCCGTATCGGCGCGAGGGAAGCGATCTGATCGAGCTGCCGATCCAGTGGACCCTCGACGACGCGGCGCATTTCTGGTTCGACGCGGACAGCTGGAACAAGAAGATCTCGACGGCGGAGGAGGTCCGCACGATCTGGGAGGGCGAACTGCGCGGTTACCGTCGACTCGGTGGCGCGTTCATCCTCACGATGCATCCGCAGATCATCGGCCGGCCCTACCGACTGGAGCTGCTGGAGGCGTTCATCGACCACGTGCAGGCGATGCCGGACGCGTGGGTGACGACGTGCCGGGAGATCGCCGGGAGGGTGCGGTGATCTTCCCGCGCGTGCACATCGAGGGCGGCCCCCGTGAGCGGGGACGTGGGTACGGCGAGCAGGCGGCCGAGCGCGTGCGCCGCTCGATCGACGCTTACCGCGAGGTGTTCCAGGCGTACGCGGGATGGGACTGGGCGGCGGTGACCGAGCACGCGCGCGCGTACGCAGATCCGATCGCTCGGTTCGACCCGGCGTATCTGGATGAGATCCGCGGCATCGCCGAGGGGGCCGGCGTCGACGAGGCGGACGTCCTCGCGATCAACGTCCGCACCGAGGTGATGTTCGCGGCCAAGGCGCGCGATGCAGATCGTCGGGTGGGGGAGTGTTCCGCCTTCGCGGTGACGCCCGGACGCAGTGCCGACGGGCACACGCTCATCGGCCAGAACTGGGACTGGTTGCTCCACTCGTCCGAGACCGTCGTGGTCGTGGAAGCACAACAACCCGACCGGCCGGACTACGTCACCGTGGTCGAGGCAGGACTTCTCGCGAAGACCGGGATGAACTCGAGCGGCATCGGTCTCGTGACGAACGCGCTCGTGAGCGCCGACGATCGCGGCGTTCCCGACGTGCCGTATCACGTCGCGCTCCGCTCGATCCTCGACGCCGAGACGATCTCCGACGCGTACGCCGTGCTGCAGCGGGCGTCGCGTTCGTCCTCCGCGAACTATCTGATCGCCCACCGCGACGGCCAGGCCGTGAATATCGAGGGCGCCCCCGGCGACTTCAGTGCGCTGTTCCTGACTTTCCCCGACGACGGGCTGATCCTGCACACGAACCACTTCGCCTTCGGCCGTCTCGATGCGGCCGACGTCGGTCTGTGGGTGATGCCGGACAGTCCGTTCCGGCTCCAGCGGCTCCGGGAGCAACTCGGCGGGCCGTCGCTGTCGTTCAAGGACGTGCGGCAGGCCCTGGCGGATCACGCGGGGCATCCGTCGGGCGTCTGCTGCCATGCGGACGAGCGGTGGGAGCCGTACGAGCAGGGCCAGACCGTCGCGTCGGTGCTGATGGATCTCGATGAGCGCCGGATGTGGGTGGCCGACGGGCGGCCGTGCACGGCCCCCTACGAAGAGCTCGACTACGGCGGGTTCCTGGCGAAACCGGCCACGGTGCCGGCGCCACCCGCTTGAGCCGCCGGTATCGTTCGCGGCGTGGAAGACCGTCCGGCGCTCGAGGCGATCGTGTTGTACCTCGACGCGAGCGGGATCGAGCATGTCTATCCGCACGGGCGCGAAACGCTTAGGTCGCCGTGGGACCCTGACCTCGATCCGACGGAGTCGATGGTCGACGCGGTTGCGGCGGTTGGGCTCGCGCCGGTGATGGTTCATTCGACGTCGTGGCGGATCGTCAGGCGTCAGGTCGTCCTGACGTTCCTGGTCGTGATCGACGTGCCGACTGCGTTGCCGCCGACGTGTGAGGTGGAGCAGGTGACGAGGGCAGAGCTTGCCCGCGGCCGCGCGACCGGTGCTCCTGCAGCGGTCCATCTGTCGCAGGTGGTCGAGCACGGGCTGCGTCATCTCGCTTGGTTGGTCGCCGAAGACGACGCGATCCACGACGCGCTCGCGCCGTGGGCGCACGCGCTCGCGCCGTACGCGCCAGAGCCCTTCCGGGCCTTCGGCCACGACCCGTCGTAGCCGCTCGCTAGGGTGGGCGGATGGCGATCACGTAGCACGACGCGCGTACACTCGTGCGGCCCAAGCCCACCCAGCCCGAAAGAGGTTTCCCCGATGAAGATCTTGGTCGTCGGCGCAGGCGGCGTCGGTGCGTCGTTCGCACCGATCGCGGCGCGCCGTGACTTCTACGAGCACATCGTGTTCGCCGACTACGACGAAGGCCGCGCACACAGCGTTGTCGACCGGTACGACGGCGGCACCGGCAGGTTCAGCGCCGCACGGGTCGACGCGTCCGACGCCGCTGCGGTGGCCGAGCTCTGCCGGGCGCAGAGCATCACGCACGTGCTGAACGCCGTCGATCCGCGCTTCGTGATGCCGATCTTCGACGGTGCGCTCGATGCGGGCGTCACCTACCTCGATATGGCGATGTCGCTGTCGCACGCGCATCCCGACAAGCCGTACGAGCAGCCCGGCGAGAAGCTCGGCGACGCGCAGTTCGCGAAGGCGACTGGATGGGAGGCGAAGGGCCAGCTGGCTCTCGTCGGGATCGGCGTCGAGCCCGGCCTGTCGGACGTGTTCGCTCGCTACGCGCAGGATAACCTGTTCAGCCACATCGGCGAGGCCGGTGTGCGCGACGGCGCGAACCTCGTCGTCAGCGGGTACGACTTCGCGCCGGGGTTCTCGATCTGGACGACGATCGAGGAGTGCTTGAACCCGCCGGTCGTCTGGGAGAAGGACCGAGGCTGGTTCACGCTGCCGCCGTTCTCCGAGCAGGAGGTCTTCACGTTCCCCGAGGGGATCGGGCCCGTCGAATGCGTGCATGTCGAGCACGAAGAGGTGCTGCTGATCCCGCGATGGGTGGATTGCGACCGGGCGACGTTCAAGTATGGGCTCGGCGATGAGTTCATCGAGGTGCTGCAGACGCTGCACAAGCTCGGCCTCGACAAGACCGACCCCGTCACCGTGCGCGGGCACCAGGTCAGTCCGCGCGACGTGGTGGCGGCGTGCCTGCCCGACCCGGCGACCCTCGGCCCGCAGATGGCGGGCAAGACGTGCGCCGGCACGTGGGTGAAGGGCACGGGGACCGACGGGAACCCGCGAGAGGTCTACCTGTATCACGTCGTGGATAACGAAGAGACGTGGGGCCGCGACGGGGCACAGGCGGTCGTGTGGCAGACGGCGATCAACCCCGTCGTCGCGCTGGAGCTGCTCGCCGACGGGACCTGGTCGGGCGCCGGAGTGCTCGGGCCCGAGGCCTTCCCAGCCGACCCGTTCCTCGACCTCCTGACCGAGTACGGCTCGCCCTGGGGGATGGAGGAGCGCACACCCGCATAACGTGGGCCGTTCGGCCCTTGTCCGCTCCGCGGGCCCGTGGAACGGTGGCGGGCATGCGCCGATCCCCCCGGCTCCGGCTCGCCGTGGCGTTCGCCCTGGTCGTGCTGGGTTTGTCGATCCCGCCCGGCTCGCCCGCGGTCGCCGGCCCGACCGCGTGGGTGCTCAACGAGAATGCGAAGCCGGGGTCGGCCGGGTGGCGGATCCCACCGGGCGCGCCGCGTGACATCCAAGGCTATGCGGACCATGTCAGTGCGGTGGTCGGTGCTCGCGTGAAGCTCTACGTCGACACAACGGCGCCCTCGTTCCACGTGGTCGCGTACCGGCTCGGCTACTACCAAGGTCTCGGTGGCCGACGGATCTGGCGGTCGCACGAACACGATGGCGTTGTCCAGCCGCCCGCGACGACCGACCCGACGACGAACATGGTCGAGACCTTTTGGGCGCGCTCGATGACGTTCCGGATCCGGAGCGCGTGGGTCGGGGGCAGTTATCTGCTCAAGCTCGTGTCGTCCACGGGGGGCCAGGCGTACATCCCGTTCGTCGTGCGCGAGGATCAGAGCACCGCCGCACTGGTGATCCAACACCAGGTCTTCACCTGGCAGGCCTACAACAACTGGGGCGGGGCAAGTCTCTATCGCGGCACCGACGGCACGTTCGCCACGCGGTCGCGGGTCGTTTCGTTCGACCGGCCGTACGCCGGGCGCGGCGCGGCGGCGATGCTCCGCGCGCTTCCCTTGATCTCGCTCGTCGAGCACGACGGCATGGACGTCACGTACTCGACCGACCTCGATCTGGATCGACGGCCGGGCCTCCTGCTGCAACATCGGGCCCTCGTGACGCTCAACCACGACGAGTACTGGTCGACGGGCATGCGCGACGCGGTGGAGTCGGCGCGGTCGGTGGGGGTGAACGTCGTGAACCTCGGTGCGAACGCGATCTTCCGCCACATCCGGCTCGAGGACTCGCCGCTCGGCGCGGACCGGCACGTGGTCTGTTACAAGGTTCGCGCCGAGGATCCGATGAACGGCATCGAGGACGACGAGGTCACGGTGAACTGGCGCGAGCCGCCGCTCCGCGACCCCGAGAGCGCCGTGCTCGGATCGATGTACGCGTGCGATCGCGCGCGCCATGTCGACCTCGTCGTGACCGATCCCGCGGCGTGGGTCTTCGCCGGCACGGGGTTGCAGGCCGGCGACGTGATCCCCGGCGCGATCGACCAGGAATACGACCGTATCTTCGCGGGGGCGCCGACCCCGGCGACGACGGAGGTGCTCGCGCATTCGCCCGTGGCCTGCCACGGCTCGCCGAGCTGGGCCGACGCCACGTACTACACGGCCTCGAGTGGTGCGGGCGTCGTGAACCTGGCGACGCTGGGATGGCTGCAGACGCTGGCGTGCGGGCCGCCGGTCCAGGACGCTTGGTGCTCGCCCGCCGCGACGAGTATCACCCGCACCATCCTGACCGAGGCGGCGAAGGGTCCGCTGGGGGCGGCCCACCCCGCGGTGCCGAACACCGCCGATCTCGGCTACCAACTAAGTAGGCCTACCAACCCGTGATCCGGCCCGTGATCCGGCGCTTGATCGGTCCCTGAACCTCCCTGGTGCGGTTCTCGGCACCGGCTCAGGTCGGGCCCGCATCCGTCCGAAGCCTTCCCCGTAGCCCTTGTGAAGGGAAGGCAGACGCCGATGGCATCACGGGCGATGGAGACCGCCCCGCGCGACGACGACGACCTGTTCGGACGCGTTGCAGCACACCTCGAACCGGGCCCGCTCCTCGAGGCGACCCCAGAGTGCTTGGTCGTGACGCGTGGGAACGGTCAGATCGTCTATGCCAACGCCCGCGTCCAGCTGCTGACAGGGTTCGCTCGCGAGGAACTCGTCGGCGGGACGATCGAGCTGCTCGTCGCGACCGATCTCCTCACCATGCCGTCGGACGCAAGCGTCGAGGCGCTGTGCCGCCGCGTCACGGGCGAGCAGTTCCCGGTCGAGGTGAACGTCGGCGCGATCGACGCCGGTGAGCCGTTGCTCGTCGTGACGCTTCGCGACCTGTCGGAGCTCCAGGCCGGGCGCGATGCACAGTTCGAGGCCGAGGCGAAGTACCGCGCGCTCGTCGAGCACATCCCCGCGGTCGTCTACCTCGACCCCGTCGACGAGGACGGCGAGTCGATCTACGTCAGCCCGCAGATCCGCGATCTCATCGGTGTCGAGCCGCAGGAATGGCTCACGGACCCGTACTCGTGGCGCCGGCACGTCCATCCCGACGACATCGACCGGGCATGGGAGGAGTACCAGGCCGCGTACAACGGGCACACGCCCCTCAATCATGAGTACCGGATGGTGCACGAGGACGGCAGGGTGCGGTGGGTGCTCGAGCAAGCGTTCCCGATCGATGACGAGAACGGGAGCCCATGGCTGATCCAGGGCGTGATCTTCGACATCACCGAGCGCAAGAACGCTGAGGAGCAGGTCGCGTTCCTCGCGTACCACGACAAGCTGACCGGGCTGCCGAACCGGGCGCTGTTCGAGGAGCTGTTGGAGAACTCGATCGCGCGGGCGCGCCGGAACGACGGCGCGGTCGGTGTGCTGTTCCTGGACCTGGACAACTTCAAGATGGTCAACGACACGCTCGGTCACCACTCGGGCGACCTCTTGCTCGCACAACTGGCCGATCGCCTGCGCACCTGCACGCGCGACACCGACCTGGTCGCCCGTCAGGGCGGCGACGAGTTCCTGCTGCTGCTGAGCGATCTGGATCGCGAGGAGGACATGGGCGAGCATGCCCCGCTGGCGACGGCCGAGATGGTCGCGAGCCGCGTCCGCGCCGCCCTCGCCGATCCGTTCGACCTCAACGGGACCCAGTTCCTCGCCGCCGGATCGATCGGGATCAGCCTGTTCCCGCACGACGCACAGGACGCCGAGACCTTGATGAAGAACGCGGACGCCGCGATGTACAAGACCAAGCGGACGGAGCCCGGCAGCTTCACGGTGTTCACGACCGGCGACCTCGACGCGGCCCAGCAGTTCTCGCTCACGACGCGGCTGCGGGAGGCGGTCCGGGAGGAGCGCTGGGTGCTGCATTGGCAGCCGATCGTCGACGTGGCGACGGGGCAGATCGAGTCGCTCGAGGCCCTGATCCGCTGGCGCGACCCCAAGGGAGGCATCGTCCCGCCGATGGAGTTCATCCCGCTCGCCGAGGAGCTCGGCCTGATCGAGGCGATCGGGGACTGGGTGCTCGCCGAGCTCGTCCGCCAACAGAAGGAATGGCGCGATCAGGGGCTCGACCTCCGGCTCGGGTTCAACCTGTCGCCACGCCAGATGTGGTCGGCACGCCTCGCCGAGAAGATCATGGCCGCGATGCGCGCCGGCGGCGTCGAGCCGGAGCGGGTCGTCGTCGAGATCACCGAGTCGACCGCGATGGCCGACCCCGACCGCACGCAGAAGATCTTGTCCGAACTCCACGCCTGGGGATTCACGCTCGCGCTGGACGACTTCGGGACCGGCTACTCATCGCTTGCGCGGCTGAAGCACATGCCGGTCGACGTCCTCAAGATCGACCGCGCGTTCGTCCATGACGTGAACAACGACATGTCGCAGGCGAGCATGGTGCGCGCGATGATCCAACTGGCGCAGGGCCTCGACATGATCCCGCTCGCCGAGGGCGTCGAAACGCCACAGGAATACGAGTTCCTCCGCGCCAACGGCTGCCGCCTGGCCCAGGGGTACCTGTTCTCCCGGCCGGTCCCGGCCGAGGACGTGCCCGCCCTTGCGGCGCGCACCGAGGGCTTGCTGCCGGTCCCGTCCGGCGGCTGACCCGTAAGCTTCTCCGCCGTATGCGCCGTCTGGCGATCCCGCTCTTCGCCGTCGTGCTCGCCGCCCTCGCCCTCGCACCGGCCGCGAGCGGCGTCGCGCACCCGACGGTGCGCGACGTCGGTCCGATGGTCGGGTTCCGGCGCCACGAGTCCAGCTACACGATCGCCGTCGCCGACGTGAACGGCGACGGCTGGGACGACGTCCTGATCGGTCACCACGGCTCGCGGCCGGCGGAGCTGTTCATGAACCAGCCGCTCGACGGCGCCTCGATCGGGTTCGTTCCTGTACACCAGTTCGTCGATACGATCCACGGCCGGCCGGACCGGCACGGATGCGCCTGGGGCGACCCGAACCTCGACGGCCTGCTCGACCTCGTGTGTGCCAAGGGCGCGCAGCAAGGCACCGCGAAGAAGTGGAACGAGCTGTGGATCCAGGGGCCGCCGGGGTTCTGGCGCGACGAGGCGCATCGGTGGGGGATCGAGGATGTCTGGGGCCGCGGGCGCCATCCCGAGTGGATCGACCTCAACCACGACAGATACCCGGACCTGTTCGTCGGCAACGACGAACCTCGCGCCGACGATCACACGTCGCCCAACCGGACCTGGATCAACGTCGGCGGTACCCACTTCCGGCAGGTGAACCTCGGGATCACCAAGCAAGACGGCTCCTCGTGTGCCCAACCCGTCGATGTGAACGCCGACGGCTGGGACGACTTGCTGCTGTGCGGGGACAAGCGCACCAGCTTGTACGTGCGCGACGGGGATCGGTTCGTGGACGAGGACGCGCGGTACGGCGCGCCGCCCGAGCCGCTCGCGAACGGAGCCGAGATCACCGACGTATCGGGCGACGGGATAAGCGATCTCGTGCTCGTCACGCTGCACAGCCTGAGCGTGCGGCTCGGCACTGCCGACGGTTCGTTCGGAGCGCCGGTGCTGTCGATGCCGATAGGTCACGGGCACGGCCTCGCCGTCGGTGACGTCGACGGTGACGGGAGCTCCGACATCTACGCCGTCGACGGCTGCGTGCGCCGCGTGAACCGGCCCGACGTCCTTCTGCTCAACGGCGGCGACGGGCGGACGTGGGCGCAGCAGTCGCTCCCGCCGCTGCCGCCGGGGGAGCTCGCCGGATGTGGCGACACCGCGTCGATGGTCGACTTCGACCGCGACGGCGCGATGGACATCGTCGTGCTGAACGGCGGCGGTAACGATCAGCCGCTCGACCTCGACGGCCCCGACCAGTTGCTGACGCTCGGCGACTGGCAGCCGCTACGGTGAGGGCGTCGGCGGCGTTCCGAACGAGGACCAGGGCTCGGGGTCGCTCCAGGGCCATGGATCGAGCACCAGCGGCGACAGCGGCCGCTGGGTGAAGTCGAACGCCTTGTTGATCGGGTTCGAGATCCGTTCGCGCACGGTCGGGCGCGCGTCCGGACGCCCGTCGGTCTTGGGGTCCAGGCGCTGGCCGCCGACGAACCGGTCCTCGATCAGACGCAGGTAGGAGTCGAACGACAGCTGCGTGTGGTCGATCGCGCCGGCCCGCGCCCACGGGCTGATCACGAGCCCCGGTACGCGCAGGCCGTAGCCGTTGCCGTCGACGCGCGGCGGGACGACGTGGTCGTAGAACCCGCCCCAGTCATCCCACGTCAGGAAGATCGCCGTCGAGTCCCAGTCCGGGCCCTGCATGGCGGCGTTGACCAACCGGGTGACGTACGCCATCCCGGTCCGGATGGTCGACGCGCTCGTCGGGTGCTCGCTCGTCGCCGAGGTCGGGAAGATCCACGCGACCGACGGCAGCGACCCGTCGGCGGCTGACGACAGGTAGTCGTCGACGGGCTTGACGTTGTCGGTGACGCCGTCGCGCTCGCCGTCCCAGAAGCTAGTGAACCCGGGCAGGACGTTCCGGTTGTAGCTCGTCGCGTAGGTCCGTCCCTCGGGGTCGGTGCACGGCGGGTGCTGCCAGCACGTGTGGTTGCCGATGTACTCGCGCCACTGGACGTGGTGCTTGTCGAGCAGCCATGTGACGTCGGTCCACGCGTAGATCGGCTTCTCTCCGTAGTCCCACCGGTGGTCCGCGCCCTTGAGGTTGATGTCGCTTTGACAGCTCATCGGGTCGGTGGTCGGGCAGTACGCCGACCAGCCCGACACCAGGAACAGGTGTGACGGCAGCGTCCACGAATCCACCGGGGCGAACATGTCGTCCTCGAGCGTGAAGTGGTCCGCGTAGGCCCAGTAGTTCGGGATCTGCTTGCGACCCAGCGTGCTCATCACGTCGGGTTGGCCCTGCGGACCGAGCCGCTCGGCGCATCGCGCCTGGTTCGGGTCGACCCAGCACTCGCCGGGGGTGGCCGGGAGGGACCCGATGAAGCCGTCCATCTTGCCGCCGTTCACGTCGCGAACCGACGCCGCGTTGGTGTGCGGTCCGCCGTCGAAATCGAACGAGGATGTCCGGTACGGCGGCACGCACTTGCCGCCTTGGTACGGGTCGGGGACGCACACGGCGAACGATCCGTTGGCCTTGGTCGGGATGCCGTCGGCGCCGGGGTAGGTCCCGAAGTAGTGATCGAAGCTGCGGTTCTCTTGGACGATGAAGATCAGGTGCTCGAGCGTCTTCAAACCGTGCGTCTGCGACGTGATCGGCGAACCCGGCGACTCGTTCGAGGTGCTCGAGGTGGTCGTCGTCGTGGTCGCCGTCGTACAAGCGATGGCAAGCAGGAGCACGCCGGCGAGCACGAGGCGAAGGGGGGAACGCATCGGGCGCGGAGTCTACCGACGAGCGCCTGTCGTCCGGCGACGCCGGGCCCGATCAGAAGGAGGGGTACGGTTCCTTCTGTTTCCACGGCCACGGGTCCAAGATCACCGGTGGGTCAGGCCGCTGCTGGAAGTCGAAGGCCCTGGCGAGCGAGTTGGCTTTCGCCTCACGCACCGTGGGCCGGCTGTCCGGCCGAGACATCGTCTTCGGGTCGAGCCGGTCGCCGCCGAGGAAGCGGTCCTCGATGAGTTTCGCGTACGAATCGAACGACAAGACGGTGTGGTCGATGTAGCCGCGCCTGGCCCATGGGCTGATGACCAGCCCCGGCACCCGCAGGCCGTAGCCCATCGCATCGAACCGCTTCGGGACGACGTGATCGTAGAAGCCGCCCCAGTCGTCCCACGTGAGGAAGATCGCCGTCGAGCCCCACTCCGGGCTCCGCATCGCTGCGTTGATCACCCGCGTCACGTAGGCCATCGCGGTGCGGATGGTGCTCGGGCCGCCGGGATGGTCCGAGACGTTGGACGCCGGCGCGATCCAGGACACGTCGGGCAGCGTGCCGCCCGCCGCCGCCGACAGGTAGTCGTTCACCGGAAGGATGTTGTCCTTCCAAGTGCCGCCCTGACCCTGGCGGTCGGCGAAGCTCGAGAACCCCGGCAGCGGATTCCGGTTGTAGCTCGTCCCGTAGAACGTTCGTCCGTCCGGACACGGCGGCTGCTCGCAGGTGTCGTTGCCGACGTAGTACCGCCACGAGACCTGCTGCTCGTCCATCAGCCACGTGAGGTCCGTCCACGCGTAGACCGGTTTCTTCCCGTAGTCCCACCGCAGCGACGCATCGCTCAGGTTGATGTCGCTGTGGCACGACATCGGGTCGGTCGGGCTCCTGCACGCTGCGGACCATTCCGACACGAGGAACAGATGGGACGGGAGTGTCCAGGAGTCGACCGGCGCGAACAAGTGGTCCTGCAACGCGTAGTGGTCGGCGTAGGCCCAGTAGTTGGGGATCGCGGTGCGGCGCTGCGTGCTCATCACGTCGGGCTGCCCCTCGGGCCCGAGCTGCACGTCGCAGTCGGGAAGCGTCGGCGTGGTCCAGCACTTCGTAGGCCGTGGCGGCAGGGAATCGATGAAGCCGTCCATCTTGCCGCCGTCGACGTCGCGGACCGACGCCTCGTGATTGTGGGGGCCGCCGTCCTGATCGATCGACCGCGTCACGTACGGTGGCATGCACGTGCCGCCCTGGAACTTGTCGGGCACACAGACCGAGAAGGAACCGTCGGGGTTCCTCGGGATCCCGTCGGCGCCCGGATAGGTGCCGAAGTACTGATCGAAGCTGCGGTTCTCTTGGACGATGAAGATCAAGTGTTGCAGCTTGTTGATGCCGGTCGCCGCGACCGACGCGGTCGGCTCCGACGACGTCGTCGTTGCGGTCGTCGTGGACGACGTCCGTGTGCACGCGGCCGCGATCACGATGATCCCCACCATGGCGAGCCCGACCCGGCGCAGGAACATGGCCGCGGAGTCTATCGGCGCCCGTTCAGAACAATGGCCTCGGCGGCTTCGTCGGCCACGGCCACGGATCGAGGATCACGCCGGCGCGGGGCTCCTGGGTGAAGTCGAACGCGCTCCAGAGGTCGTTGGCCTTCACCTCGCGGACGGTCGGGCGGGAGTCGGGGCGTCCGTCGGTCGCCGGGTCGAGCCGTTGGCCGCCCATGAACCGGTCCTCGATCAGCTTCAGATAGGAGTCGAACGACAGCTCGGTGTGATCGATGTACCCGTCCTTGGCGTAGGGGCTGATCACGAGGCCCGGTACCCGAAGACCGTAGCCGTTCCGGTCGACCCTCCGCGGCTCGACGTGGTCGTAGAACCCGCCCCAGTCGTCCCACGTGACGAAGATCGCGGTGGAGTCCCAGTCGGGACCTTTCATGGCCGCGTTGATCAGGTGCGTGACGTACGCCATCGACGTACGGATCGTGCTCGGGCTCGCGGGATGATCGCTGACGCCCGAGGAGGGCATGATCCAGCTCACGTCGGGGAGCCTCCCGTCATGTGCCGCGTCGATGTAGCGGTGGACCGAGCGCAGGTTGTCGTGGATGCCGTCGCGCTCGCCGTTCCAGTAGCTCGTGAACCCGGCGATCGGCATGAACACGGCCTTGGACGACATCGCGCGGTTGTTGGTGCCGGGGCACGGCGGCTCCCAGCAGGTGTCTTCGCCGATGTAGTACCGCCATGACACGCCGGCGTGATCAAGCAGCCACGTGACGTCGGTCCACGCGTAGTTGGGCTTGTCTCCGAAGTCCCACCGCCGGTCTGCTCGCTTCAACGTGAGGTTAGACCGGCACGACATCGGATCCTTCGGGTCGCTGCAGAACGCGGACCACCCCGAGATCAGGAACAGGTGCGACGGGAGGCTCCACGAATCGGCGGACGTGAACATCGCATCCTGCAAGACGTAGTGATCGGCCCAGGTCCAATAGTTGGGGATCGAGCCCCGGCGGAGCGTGCTCATCACATCGGGTTGCCCCTGCGGACCGAGGATCTTGTCGCAATGGGGCAGCGTCCGGTCGACCCAGCACTTGTTGGGCCGGTCGTCGAGGGACCCGACGAACCCGTCCATCTTCCCGCCGTCGACGTCCTTGAGCGCGGCCGGCTGGTCATGCGGGCCGCCGTCGAAGTCGATCTTGTGCGCCACGTACGGGGGAACGCACTTGCCGCCTTGCCACGGGTCGGGCACGCAGATCGAGAACGACCCGTCGGGCTTCGTCGGGATCCCGTCGGCGCCCGGGTAGGTGCCGAAGTAGTGATCGAAGCTCCGATTCTCTTGGACGATGAAGATCAGGTGATCGAGCTTCGCGCCTGGTGCCGCGGCGGTCGCGGGAGTGTCGGTCGCCAACGGCTCGACGCCGCCCGAAGCGGCCGTGCACGCGGACGCGATCGCCGTGGTGAGGACGACCGCCAGTGCCGTAAGGATCGTTCGCCCGCGACGCATGGCGGCGCAGTGTATCCCGCGGCGCACCGTCCGGGAAACGCGTGGTCGTTCGGTACGATGCCCGATCATGAGCCGCCGCTACGACGCCGCCGAGATCGAGCCGCGATGGGTCCAGCGCTGGGAAGCCGAGGGCCTGTATCGCGCGTCCGACAACCTCACCGACGAGCGGCCCCGGTTCTATGCGCTGGACATGTTCCCGTACCCCTCCGGCGATCTGCACATGGGGCACGCAGAGGCGTTCAGCGGCGGTGACGCGGTCGCGCGCTATCAGGCGATGCGCGGGCACAACGTCATGCACCCGATCGGGTGGGACGCCTTCGGGCTGAACGCAGAGAATGCCGCGATCAAGCGCGGCACGCCTCCCGCCGAGTGGACGTACGCCAACATCGAGCAGCAGGCAGCCTCGTTCCGCCGGATGGGGATGTCGTTCGACTGGTCACGCCGCGTCCGAACGTGTGACCCCGAGTACTACCGGTGGACCCAGTGGCTGTTCCTTCGCTTCTTCGAACACGGCCTGGCGTACCGCAAGGGCGCGCAGGTGAACTGGTGTCCGAAGGACCAGACCGTGCTGGCGAACGAGCAGGTGATCGGCGGCGCGTGCGAGCGGTGTGGCACGCCGGTCGAGCGACGCGAGCTGACCCAGTGGTTCTTCAAGATCACCGACTACGCCCAGCGCCTGCTGGACGACGTCGAGCTGCTGAGCGATTGGCCGGACCGCGTCGTGACGATGCAACGGAACTGGATCGGCCGTTCCGAAGGCGCCGAGGTCACGTTCACGATCGAGGAGACCGGCGAGGACGTCACCGTGTTCACGACGCGACCCGACACCTTGTGGGGCGTGACGTTCTTCGTGTTCGCGATCGAGCATCCGGACGTGCAGCGACTGGCCGAACTCGGCGGCACGTGGAAGGACGTCGAGCCGCTGGTGCGCAAGGCGCAGCAAACCTCGTTGGTCGACCGCGAGGCCGCCGACACCAAGGAAGGCGTGTTCCTGGGCGTCCACGCGGTGAACCCGGTGAACGGCGAGAAGATCCCGTGCTACGCGGCGCCGTACGTGCTGATGGGCTACGGCACCGGCGCGATCATGGCGGTGCCCGCCCACGACGAGCGCGATCTCGCGTTCGCGCGCGCGCACGACCTGCCGGTGCGTGTCGTCATCCAGCCGGAGGACCAGCCGGCCGTCGACAGCAACACGATGACCGAGGCGATGCCCGGCGAAGGTGTGATGGTGAACTCGGGGCCGTTCGACGGCGACGTCTCGCCCGCGTCGATCGGCAAGGTCGTCGAGTGGTTGGAGGCTGAGGGACGCGGCCGCGAGGCGGTCAACTTCCGCCTGCGTGATTGGCTGATCTCACGGCAGCGGTATTGGGGCGCCCCGATCCCGATCGTGCACTGTCCCGAGCACGGCGAGGTGGCCGTGCCCGACGACCAGCTGCCGGTGCTGTTGCCGGACGACGTGGACTTCCAACCGGGTGGCGAGTCGCCGTTGGCGCGACATCCGACCTGGAAGCACGTGGCGTGTCCGACGTGCGGCGCCGAAGCGACGCGCGACACCGACACGATGGACACGTTCGTCGACTCGAGCTGGTACTTCTTCCGCTACTGCTCGCCGGGCTACGACGGCGGGCCGTTCCGGCGCGAGGACGTCGACCGGTGGATGCCGGCGAACCAGTACACCGGCGGTGTCGAACACGCGATCTTGCACCTGTTGTACTGCCGCTTCTTCACCAAGGCGCTCTACGACATGGGGATGGTCGGATTCCTCGAGCCGTTTCCGCGGCTGATGAATCAGGGCCAGGTCATCTACGGCGGCGCGTCGATGTCGAAGACCAAGGGCAACATCGTCGAGCCGATGCCGATCGTGGAGCGCTGGGGCGCAGACACGATGCGGCTGATCATGCTGTTCGCCGGGCCGTTCGAGGACGACATCGACTGGAAGCTGATCGCGGGCGACCCGGACCGCCGCCCGGGCGTCCATCAATGGCTGGGTCGCGTGTTCGCGGCGGTGGATGACGCGGTGGCGAGCGACGCCGTCGAGCCCGACGCGTTGGTCCGCCTGACCCACAAGACGATCAAGGGTGTGACCGACGACCTGGACCGGTTCCGGTTCAATACCGCGATCTCGAAGCTGCAGGTCCTGACCAACGAGATCCGGTCGACGCTGGACGGGGGCGGTGGCGCGCGCAACGCCGCGCGCGCCCTGGTCCAGATGCTGGCGCCGGTCGCGCCGTTCGCCGCGGAAGAGCTGTGGCGGGAGGGCATCGGGGAGGGGGCGTCGGTGCACGTGTCGTCGTGGCCGGCCTACGATCCCGCCCTCGCCGCCGACGACACCGTGACGATGGTCGTCCAGGTGAACGGCAAGGTGCGAGACAAGATCGAGGTGTCGGCCGACATCTCCGAGACGGACGCCGAATCGACCGCGCGCGGCAGCGACCGGGTTTCGAGCGCGTTGGAGGGGCGCGATGTCGTGAAGACGATCGTGCGCGCCCCGAAACTGGTCAACCTCGTCGTCCGCGACTGATCTGTTCTGTTCCTCGGTGTGACGCTGCGCACGGCGCGCGGGCGTGCTCGCCCGTAGCGTCGCGCCATGGACATCCGTGAACGTCTGGACGGGCTCTCGCGCGGTGAGCTTGTCGGTTTGATCGTCGTTGTCGTCGCCCTTCTTGCGGGCGGCGGGCTCTGGTATACGCGGTCGTTGCCGCGCCCGGTCGAAGTCGCGACCACCGCCGGTTCGGCCGCGCCGCTGGTGCAGGCCTCGTTCGGCGCGTCCCCATCGGGTGCAGCGCCGATCGTTGCGGTCGCATCGGGCTCCGCGTCCGCATCGCCGTCGGCGAGCCCCACGGCGACGTTGATCGTCGACGTCGCCGGCGCGGTGCGTAAGCCCGGCGTGTTCGAGTTCGCCCCGGGCGACCGTGTGATCGACGCGGTCGAGCGTGCAGGCGGCGCGCTCGAGGTGGCCGATCTCACGCTGCTGAACCTCGCGGCGCCGCTCACCGACGGCCAGCAGATCCTCGTGCCGAAGAAGGGCGCGGCCGTTCCGAGCGGCGCCCCGGTCGTCGGCGGCTTGCCCGGCGGGTCGACGACGCTCGTCAACATCAACACCGCCGACGAGCCGACCCTCGAGACCTTGAACGGCGTGGGTCCGGTGCTCGCGGCCGCGATCATGCAGTACCGCACCGAGCACGGGCCGTTCGCGTCGATCGATCAGCTCGACGAGGTGTCGGGCATCGGTCCCGCCACCCTGGAGGACCTTCGGTCGCAGGTGACGGTGTGACCGCTCGATGCGGGGCTGGGGCGCGCCGTTGGTCGCATCCGCGTTCTGGGCGGGCCTGCTCCTGTGGGACCTCCGGCCCGCCGCGGCGGCGGCATGGCCGTGGTGGGTCTGGGTCGTGGTCGGGTGCGTCGCCCTTGCGGGGGCCATCTCCACGGCTCCCGGGCGGCGCGGCGAGGACCCCATCGGCGGATCCGGTCTCGCCGACGCCGACCGCCCGGCCGTAGCGGCTGTCACCTCGGCCCCGGCCGACCCGAGCCGAAGTCCCGCCAAGGCGCTGATCCTCCTGGTCGTCGGCGTGCTGCTGTGCGGCGTCGGCTGGGCGGGGCTCGGTGCGCTGCGCGCAGAGCATTCCCTGTTGCGCCGGCTCGCTCCACGCACGGTGACGCTGCTCGCCACCCTCCGCGAAGACCCCGAGCCGAGCTCCTTCGGCTGGCACGCCCTGGTGGACGTCAGCGACGTCTCCTGGTCGGGTGGCGCCGCGACGGTGCGCGAAACCACGTGGGTGAGCGGGAACGACGCGGCGCCGACCGCCGCACGCGGCGATCAACTCCGCATCGATGGAACGTTGCAGGTCCCGGATGAAGCCGGGTTCTCGGCGACGCTCGCGCACCGCGGGCTCGCGGTGAGCGTCCGCGTGATCGACGTCGAGCGCGTCGGCGGCTCGCCGTCCCCGTTCGTCCGCATGACGCAGGTCGTCCGCGCGTTCGTCGGCACCACGATCGAACGGATCTTCCCACGACGCGAGGCCGGCCTGCTGCTGGGCCTCGTGCTCGGCGACGCTTCGAAGCTCGACCCGGTCACCACACGCGACTTCCAGACGACCGGACTCGGCCATCTGTTGGTCGTGTCCGGCGAGAACGTGGCGATGGTGCTGGCCCCGGTGATGGCGTTCGCCGGCGCGCTGAAGATCGGCCCGGTCGGGCGGTTCGCGATGGGCATCGGTGTCGTCGTGCTGTTCGTCGTGCTGACGGGCGCAGAACCGTCGGTGCTGCGGGCCGGAACGATGGCGTGCCTCGCGCTCCTCGGCATCCTGCTCGGCAAGCCACGAACGACCGGCACGATCCTTGCGGCCGCGGTGCTCGCACTGCTGATCCTCGATCCGTGGCTCGTGCACGCGATCGGGTTCCAGCTCTCGGTCGCGGCCACCGCCGGGATGGTCGTGCTCGCGACGCCGATCGCCGAGCGGCTCGGCCGCTGGATGCCGTCGCCCGTCGCGCTCGCCGCCGGCACCACGATCGCAGCGCAGTTCGGCGTCACCCCGCTGTTGTTGTTCCATTTCCACGAGGTTCCCGGCATCACGATGCTCGCGAACCTCGCGGCCTTCCCGGCCGTCTCGCCGGCGCTGCTGCTCGGGATCGCGGCGTCTGCCCTCGGGCTGGTGTGGCTCCCGCTCGGCAACCTCGTCGCGCTCGTCGCGCGGATCCCGATGCGATATCTCGAGATCGTCTCCTCGGCACTCGCGAAGGCCCCCGTCGCGTGGATCACGTCGAGCGGCAGCCCACTCCTCCTGATCGGCGGCGTCGCCGTCTTCGTCGCGATCGCGGCGTGGCTGCGGACGGGCTGGCGTCCGCCGCGCAAGGCGATGGTCGCAGGGTTCGCCCTGGCGCCGGTGCTCGTGTGGCAGGTCGCCCTCGGTGCCGGGCCGCCCGGCGGTCTCACCGTCCGCATGCTCGATATCGGACAGGGTGATTCGATCCTCATCACGAGCCCCGCCGGCGCAACCGTGCTGATCGACGGCGGCCCCGACGACGAGCTCGACGCCCAGCTACTCGTCTCATACGGCGTTAAGCGGCTCGACGCGGTGGTCGCGACGCATCCGCACGCCGACCACATCGCCGGACTACCGCAGGTGCTCGCGAGGTTCCCGGTCGGTGTGTTCCTCGAGCCGGGGTGTTTCGACGACACGGCGCTCCAAGCCGACCTGCACGAGGAGATCGACGCCGAGGGCATCCCCGTGCGGATGCCGCGCGCCGGCGACAGCGTCACGGTCGGCGACCTTACGTTCGACGTGCTCTCGCCGGACCGATGTTGGGACGGCTCGCACTCCGATCCGAACAACGACTCTCTCGTGCTCCTGTTGCGCGACGGGCCCGATTCGATGCTGTTCACCGGCGACGCCGAACGAGAGGCGCAGCAGGTCCTCCTCGACACCGGCCGGCTCCAGGAGGTGGATGTCTTGAAGATGCCCCATCATGCTGGCGATACGTCGCTGCCCGACTTCTTCCCTGCGGTGAGCCCCGAGGCGATCGTGATCAGCGTCGGTCAGCCGAACCCGTACGGGCACCCGAACCCGACGGCGCTCGCGGAAGCCGAGTCGACCGGCGGAGAGATCTGGCGCACGGACGAACACGGCACGCTGACGATCACCTGGAACGCCAATGGCGATCCGATCATCGCCGGCGACCACTGAGCGGAGTCCAAGGTCCATCGCGGCTGGAGCGCTCGGACACCTGCATCACGAACGATCCGGGCGAACGGAGAGGGGCGGACGTGCGCCGTCGCCAGTGTCAACCCCTCGGCCTCCGCCCGGTCGAGCCAGGATGCTCGCGTTCGGCAGGCTTCGTCCGGATCGTGCTCGCCCGGTGCGCGGAACGCCGGGTCGTTCAGCTGGAACGTGAAATGCAGCAGATCGCCGGCGAACAGCACCCGCTCGTCGCCGGCATCAAGGACGACGCATCGATGTCCGGGCGTGTGGCCCGGAGCGTGTCGAAGGTGGAGGCCGGGCGACACCTCGCGATCGTCCGCCGCGGTGTCGAGCTGTCCGGATGCCTCGAGTGGCCGGATCACCTCGGCGAACTCGCGCACGCTTTCCTCATCCTCGAAGTCGCGCATCCACGCGATGTCGGCCTGATGGAGGAAGTACCTGGCGTTGGGGAACCGGGGTTCCCACCCGCCGGAGGACCGCACCGTGCTCCATCCGATGTGGTCGGAGTGGATGTGCGTGAGGATCACGTCCCCAACGTCGTCCGGTGCCACACCGACGGCAGCGAGTTCGTCCGGCAGCGTGCCGCCGACGCCGAGCCATCGGCCGACAGCGGAGTCGGCAGGACCTGCTCCGGCGTCGATCAGCGTGAGACGGGTCGGCGTCCGAACGAGGAAGCAGTGAACGCGGAAACGCCAGCCCTCGGCGGTGAAGTCCTCGGGGTGCGACGTGGCCAGGGCCCGGCCGCCCGGCGGAGGATCGCCACTTCCGTCGAACAGCGCATCGAGCGGCATCGATGCCTCGACGTCGAGGATGGGCGTGATCTCGGCGTTCCCGATCGCTACTGTCCTCGATGCCATCCGGGCACCTTATGCGCGGACGCAGCCGACCCGTGGCGGTGGCGCGCCGTACGATGACGCCGATGACCGGGGTCGGCACCGTGACGTTGCTGTGGGGGGAGAACGCGTTCTGGCTCCGCGAGACCGCCCTGGGGATGCTCGGGGATGTTCGCGCGACCGAGGTCGACGCCGCCGATCTGGCGGGCGGCGAGCTGCAAGATCTGGCGACGCCCTCGCTGTTCGGTGACCCCCGTGCCCTGCTCGTGACGGATTGCCGCAGCCTCTCCAAGGCTGCGATCGGCGAGCTCGCCGCCTATCTCCAGTCGCCCGATCCCAACGCGCCGCTGGTCCTCGCGTGCACTGTGGCAGAACGCGGCAAGCCGCCGGCGGCCTTGATCAAGCTCGTCGAGCCGGTCGGCACGATCACGCAGGCGCAGATCGCGCGCAAGGAACTCGATCCCTGGCTCGTCCAGCGCGCAGCCGGCATCGGGCTCGAGCTCACGTCCCAGGGCGCCCGGGCGCTGGTGCAGACGCTCGGCGAAGACCTGGCGCAGTTGGCCGCAGCCATCGAGCAGCTGTCCGCCGCGTTCGAAGGCACGCGGATCACGCCCGCGGAGGTCCACCGGCAGTTCCGGGGGCTCGGCGAGCAGAAGACGTGGGACCTCTGCGACCGTGCGTTCGGGAAGGATCTGCCGGGCGCCGTTCGAGCCCTGAGGGCGATGGAGGAGAACGGCGACGAAGCGCTCATGGTCCTCGGCGGGATCGCGGTCAGGGTTCGCGATCTGATCCGCGTGCGCGCGCTGCCCGATCGCACGCCGCTCGGGCAGGTCGCCAAGCAGGCCGGCCTCCGGTTCGACTGGCAGGCGAGGCGGTATCAGCAGCAGGCGCGCAACTACTCGCTGGATCAACTGGTCCAGATCCACGACCGCATCGCCGAGACCGACCGCGCGCTGAAGTCGGGCGCGCCCGGCGATGTCGTGATGCCTGTGTTGATCGCGGCGATCGCCGCGTAGCTACGCCGAAGCCGCGTTCGCGGTCTTCGCGAGGCGACTCTTGCGCCGGGCCGCCGTCTTCTTGTGCAAGATCCCGCGGCTGGCAGCCTTGTCCAACGCGCGCGCGGCCTCGCGCTGCGCCGTCGTGACCGCCTCCGCGTCACCCGACGCGGCCGCCGTCTGGACCCTCTTGGTGGAGGTCTTCAACGCGCTCTTGGTCGCGACGTTGCGCTGGTGGCGCTTCTCGTTCTGGATGTTCCGCTTCTTCTGAGACTTGATATTCGCCATAGGAGCAGGGGAGTCTACCAGCGGGTTCACGGGCCGCGGCGGCGGCCGTCGTCGTCGACGCCCCCCGTTCCGGCGCGCGTCTCGCTCGCTGCGGCCAGATCGTCGCGGGCGTGCGAGCGCGCTGTCTCTCCTGATCGTGTCTCCCGAAGCGAAGCGCCGCAGGTCAGCCCGTACCATGGTCGAGCCGTGCCCACCGAGATCTCGCACATCCGGAACTTCTGCATCGTGGCCCACATCGACCACGGCAAGTCGACGCTGGCCGACCGGATGCTCGAGCTCACGCACACCGTCGACGCCCGCACGATGCGCGCCCAGTACCTCGACCGGATGGATCTCGAGCGCGAACGCGGCATCACGATCAAGGCGCAGGCGGTGCGGCTGCTTCACGAGGGCTACGAGCTGAACCTGATCGACACGCCCGGACACGTCGACTTCACGTACGAGGTCTCGCGGTCACTCGCCGCGTGCGAGGGCGCGATCTTGCTGGTCGACGCCGCGCAGGGCCTCGAGGCGCAGACCTTGGCGAACTACCACCTGGCGCGCGACGCAGGGCTCGCGATCGTGCCGGTCCTCAACAAGATCGATCTCCCGGCGGCGGAGCCCGACAAGCGCGCCGACGAGCTCGGGAAACTCCTGGACCGCGACCCTGCCGACATCCTTCGGGTCAGCGCGAAATCCGGTCAAGGCGTGACCGAGCTCCTGCGCGCCGTGATCGACACCGTGCCGCCGCCCACCGGCGACGCCGACGCGCCGGTGCAGGCGCTGATCTTCGACTCGGAGTTCGACACGTACCGCGGCGTGATCACGTACGTCCGGGTCAAGGGGGGCCGACTGCCGTCGCACGCGACGATCAAGATGTTCGCGACCCGGGTCACGTCCCAGGCCGAGGAGACCGGCGTGATGGCGCCCGAGGCGACCCCGGTCGACGCGCTGGGTCCCGGCGAGGTCGGCTACCTCGTCACCGGCCTCAAGGACGTCCATCAAGCCAAGGTGGGCGACACGATCACGCTCGCCGGCAAGGCCGGCGCCGCCGAGCCGCTGCCGGGCTACCGCGAGCCCAAGCCGATGGTGTGGTCGGGCCTGTTCCCGGCGGACGGGAGCGATTACAGCGACTTCCGCGAGGCGCTCGACAAGCTCAAGCTCTCCGACTCGGCGCTCGTCTACGAGCCCGAGACATCGCAGGCGCTCGGCTTCGGGTTCCGCGTCGGCTTCCTCGGGCTGTTGCACATGGACATCGTCCGAGAGCGGCTCGAGCGCGAGTTCGATCTCGAGCTGATCTCGACCGCGCCCAACGTGGAGTTCCACGTGTTCAAGGCCAGCGACCAGTCGATCGTGCACAACCCGGCCGAGATGCCGCCGGGCGGCGACTACGACCGCGTCGAGGAGCCGGTCGTCTACGCGACGGTGATCACGCCGAGCGACTACCTCGGCGCGGTGTTCGAGCTGTGCCAAGGCCGGCGAGGCGAGATGGTCGACATGGAGTACCTCACGCCGGAGCGCGTCGAGGTCCACTACGTCTTGCCGCTCGCCGAGATCGTCTTCGACTTCTTCGATCAGCTGAAGTCGCGCACCCGCGGGTACGCGAGCCTGGACTACGAGCCGTGGGGCTACCAGGAGTCGAAGCTGGTGCGCGTCGACGTCCTGCTCCACGGTGATCCGGTCGACGCGTTCTCGAGCGTCGTCCACCGCGACAAGGCCTACGAGTACGGCAAGCGGATGGTCGAACGGCTGCGAGAGTTGATCCCACGCCAGCTGTTCGACGTGGCCGTCCAGGCGGCGATCGGCTCCAAGGTGATCGCGCGCGAGACGGTGAAGGCGAAGCGCAAGGACGTGCTCGCCAAGTGCTACGGGGGTGACATCACCCGCAAGCGCAAGCTCCTCGAGACCCAGAAGAAGGGCAAGGAGCGGATGCGGCGCGTCGGCAAGGTCGACGTACCGCAGGACGCGTTCATCGCGGCGCTCCGCGTCGACGAGAAGGCCAAGCGGTGACCGACGCGGGCATCTACGTCCACGTGCCGTTCTGCCTCACGCGGTGCGGCTACTGCGACTTCAACGCATATGCCGGGATCGACGAGCTCAAGCCGCGGTACCTGCGGGCGCTGCTGCGCGAGGCGGAGCTCGCGGCGCCGGGCTGGGAGGGAACGCCGTTCACCAGCGTGTTCTTGGGCGGCGGCACGCCGACGACCGTCGCGCCGGCCGACCTGCGCGCGCTCCTCGTGCATCTCCGCGATCGCTTCGCGCTGACAGACGATCCCGAGATCTCCGTCGAGGCGAACCCCGACACGGTCGACGAGGGTTCGCTGCGGGCGTTGCGAGACGCAGGCTACGACCGCCTGTCGATGGGCGCGCAGTCCTTCGACCCCGCGATATTGGCGTCGCTCGAGCGGATCCACCAGCCGGCGTCGGTGCGGACCGCCTTCGCGGCCGCGCGAGCGGCGGGCTACGACAACATCAACCTGGATCTGATCTACGGGACCGATGGTGAGTCGATCGAGTCCTGGGAGCGCACCCTGCGAGAGACGATCGCGCTCGCGCCCGAGCACGTGTCGGCGTACGCGCTCACGATCGAGCCCGCGACCGCGCTCGGCCGCCAGGTCGCTGCGGGGGAACGTCCGGCGCCCGACCCCGACGTGCAGGCCGACATGTTCTCGGTCGCCTGCGGGCTGCTCGGCGAGGCGGGCTATCGCCACTACGAGGTCTCGAATTGGGCCAAGCCCGGCTTCGAGTGCCGCCACAACCTCGGGTATTGGGAACGGCGACCGTACGCCGGCCTTGGCGCCGGCGCGCACGCGTACCGCGACGACGTCCGGTGGTGGAACGCCCGGCCGCCGGAGGCCTACATGGAGAAGGTGGAGGCAGGGGAGTTGCCGATCGGGGGAAGCGAGTCGCTCGACCCTTCCGATGCCTATCTGGAAGAGGTGTTCCTGAAGCTCCGGATCCTGGAGGGCGTTCCCGCCAGCTGGTTCGAGCCGGCGCGCTATGAGGCGTTCGTCGCAAGCGGCCTGCTCGACGACGACTTCGGCCAGCTCGTCCCGACCGAACGCGGCATGTTGCTTCTGAACGAGCTGGTGCTCGGCCTCACCTCGTAGGACGCGCGTGATCGGCGTCGCGCGCGCACGACCGCCTCCTGCAGGGCGTCTCCGACGGTCGCGAGATCTCCCCACGACGGGGCGACCGCCGCGACCAGCCGGGGATACGCCTCGTCGAGGAACCGCTGGATGTCCCCTCGTCCATCGTTCGACCGTGGGACGCCCATCGCGCGCGGGGGCTTTCCCGGGCACCCGGGTTGGGTGGCGCGCCCGCTATCGTGGCCGCGTGCCTGAGGTCACCTGCCCCACGTGTCAGACGCGCCAGGAGGTCGGCGACGCCGACGGCTACACGTGTCAGTCGTGCGGCACCGCCTGGGCGTTCGCGACATGCGAGAACTGCGGCGTCCGGTTCCACATGCGGCCGGGCACCACAGCATGGACCTGTCCGGAATGCGGCCATGAGAACGGTGCCGCCGTGATGGTCGACCTCGGCACGGACACCGAGCCCCCTGTCGCGGAGGAGCTTGCCCCTGCGCCCGAGACGGTTCCGCCGCCGGCGGTGTCGGCCTCGCGTGATGCCGTCCCGGCCGCAGCTCCCAGGCGATCGGCCGGAGCGCCGACTCGGGCCAGGCTCGCGACGATCGCCGTGATCGGGATCGCGGCGGTGCTCGTGATCGCCTTGGCCATCTCGGCGCTCGGCGCGGACGGGACCGAGACCGCCGGTGTTTCCGACACGCCGACGGCGACGTCGTCCACGCCCGCGCCATCGTCGTCGCTCACGACGACGGAGACGCTCTGTCAGCATCTCCGCGAGCTGCAGCTGTTGCGCGTCGACAACTACACGCATGTCGCCGCCGAGCTGGCGGACGACGAGGCCGCGATCCAGGCCGCAGGCGATGCCGAGCTCGCCGCTTCGGTGACGAAGATGCGGACGGCCGTCCTCGCGTACCGCGATGCCCTTGCAGCGCAGGCAGATATGACAGCCGTGACGAAGCAGATGGGGAAGGCGTCCGCGAACATGCCTTGCAGCTGAGCGCCGTTAGCACTCTGCGCGCGAGAGTGCCAGCTATCATCGCGACATGGCCGACCGTCCGGAGCTGCCCCAACGCAAGGCGACCGTGTTGCACGCGGTCGTCGAGGCGTACGTGGCGACCGGCGAGCCCGTCGGCTCCGAGACGATCGCCGATCGTGCCGGCCTCGGCGTCTCGAGCGCGACGATCCGCAACGAGATGTCCTCGCTCGAGGAACAGGGGTACCTCTCCCATCCGCATACGTCGGCCGGCCGGATCCCCACCGACGCCGGCTACCGCCACTACGTCGACGCGTTGCCGGCGCCGACCAAGCTGAAGGACGCACAGCGCCGGCAGATCGCCGCGCACTTCGCCGAGGCGATCCTCGACCTCGAGGAGGTCCTCAAGGGGTCGGTCAACCTGCTTTCGCGTCTCACGCAGTACGCCGGCCTCGCCGTGCCGCCCGGCCCGTCGGACGAGCACCTCGTCCGGCTCGAGGTGATCGACATGGGCCCGACGCTGCTCGTCCTCGCCGTCGGCCAGCACGGCCGGGTCGACAAGCACATCGTGGACCGCCCCGAGCACATCGATCCGAAGGCGGTCGCCGACGCCGAACGGCGGCTCAACGGCGTCCGAGGCTCGAGCTACGTCGACGCGCAGGTCTCGCTGCTGCAGATGGCCGCCGTCGAGGCCGCCGGCGTGCACGACGTCCTCCTGATCGCCGCCGACGTCCTGCGGATGGCGACGGAGGGTGAGCGGGCGGGCCACGTCGTCATCGGCGGCGTGGCGAACCTTGCCGACGACGCACAGGCGTGGCGTCGTGACACGCTCCGCCGGCTCTTCGAGACGCTCGAGCGTGAGCAGGACATGCTCCACGTCCTCCAAGACATCGCGCCGGCGGACGACGTGCGCGTAACCATCGGCGACGAGCACCCGACGACGGGCGAGTGGGGCGCGTCGATCGTCGCCGCGCCGTTCAAGGCGGGGGAGGCGACCGTGGGCACGATCGGCATCGTCGGCCCAACCCGGATGAACTACCTGGCGGCGATGACGGCCGTCCGGGCCGTGGCCGACCGGCTGACCGAGGCGTCGGGCGACGCCGAACACTGATGGCGCCGGTCCGCGACCTGTACGAGATCCTCGGCGTCGGCCGTGACGCGACCGATGAGGAGATCCGCCGCGCGTATCGCACGC
>Ga0136846_1229034_pt1 | contig 32958 bp, 24 predicted proteins | sample HopSoiMetagenom2_FD_96841 | JGI IMG/M metagenome (GOLD analysis project Ga0136846, IMG submission 96841) | Grasslands soil microbial communities from Hopland, California, USA - 2 Assembly 2016 (version 4) | ecosystem: Environmental > Terrestrial > Soil > Grasslands | place: USA: Hopland...
GGCTGCCACGGCCACCAAGCCGTCGGCGCCTTTTTCAATCGCCTTGCGCGCGAACTTGTTGTTGATGATGTCGTGCAGCACCACGCCGCCGTAGCTGTGCGCTGCCGCGTTGATGTCTTCACGCGCGCCCAGGCTGGTGATGTAGATGGGCACCTTGTACTTCACGCACATCTCCATGTCGTGCTCTAGCCGGTCGTTGGACTTGTGCACGATCTGGTTGATGGCGAAGGGCGCGGCGGGCTTGTCGGGATTGGCCTTGTTGTGGGCAGCCAGCGCTTCGGTGATTTCGGCGAGCCATTCGTCGAGCTGCGATGCCGGCCGTGCATTGAGCGCGGGCATGGCGCCGACCACGCCGGCTTTGCACTGCGCGATCACCAGCTTGGGGTTGCTGATGATGAAGAGCGGCGAGCCGATGATGGGCAAAGGCAGCTTGTTCAATGCGCCGGGCAGTCTGGACATGATGGCTCCGTGTGTCTCTTGGTTTTAAGTAAAAACGTGCTCTAGCCCAATAACAGCATGGGCCAGCAGCTACTGATTTAATAGCAGTAGCGGCCGCGAATCAGAACGCCTCGAGCGCCAGCGCGGTCACGCTGTCCGCGCCTTCAACAATGCTGTCGCGCACACCGGGTGCCTTGGTCAGCAAGTGGTCGGCATAAAAGCGCGCGGTGGTGATCTTGGCTTGCATGAAGGCGACGTCGACACCTTGCGCAATTTGTTCTTGCGCCACCAGCAGTGAACGCGCCATCTGCCAGCCGGCGACCACATTGCCCGCGAGCATGAGGTAAGGCACGCTGCCGGCAAAGACTGCGTTGGGGCTGGCCTTGGTGTTGCCGGCCACAAAGTCGACCACGTCGATGAAAGCCAGGCGCGCGGCCTTCAGGCGCTTGGCCACGGCCACCGCGTCGGCGCTGCCCTGCTTGAGCAGCTCGCCTTCGGTTTTTTCAATCTGCGCGGCAATCGCCTTGGCCGTCTGGCCGCCGTCGCGCGAAGTCTTGCGGCCGATCAGGTCGTTGGCCTGGATGGCCGTGGTGCCTTCGTAGATCGTCAAAATCTTGGCATCGCGGTAGTACTGGGCCGCGCCGGTCTCTTCAATAAAACCCATGCCGCCATGCACCTGCACGCCCAGCGAGGTGACTTCCAGGCTCATCTCGGTGCTGTAGCCCTTGACGAGCGGAACCATGAATTCGTAGAAAGCCTGGTTCTGTTTGCGCACGTCGGCATCGGGGTGGTGATGCGTCGCGTCGTAAGCGGCAGCTGCCACCGAAGCCATGGCGCGGCAGCCTTCGATGTAGGCGCGCATGGTCATCAGCATGCGTTTGACATCAGGGTGGTGAATGATGGGCGCGCTGGCTTTGATGGAGCCGTCGACCGGTCGGCTTTGCACGCGGTCTTTGGAGAATGCCACGGCTTTTTGATAAGCCCGCTCGGCAATCGCGATGCCTTGCATGCCGACGGCGTAGCGGGCGGAGTTCATCATGATGAACATGTACTCGAGGCCGCGGTTTTCTTCACCGACGATGTAGCCGACGGCGCCGCCGTGGTCGCCATACTGCAGCACGGCGGTGGGCGATGCCTTGATGCCCATCTTGTGCTCGATGCTGACGCAGTGCACGTCGTTGCGCGCGCCGAGTGTGCCGTCTTTGCCGACCATGAATTTGGGCACGACAAACAGGCTGATGCCTTTGACGCCTTCAGGCGCGCCGGTGACGCGGGCGAGCACCAGGTGCACGATGTTCTCGGCCATGTCGTGCTCACCATAGGTGATGAAAATCTTGGTGCCGAAAATTTTGTAGGTACCGTCGGGTTGCGGCTCGGCACGGCTGCGCACCATGGCGAGGTCGGAGCCTGCTTGCGGCTCGGTCAGGTTCATGGTGCCTGTCCATTGGCCGCTCACCAGCTTTTCGAGGTAGACCGCCTTGAGATCGTCTGAACCGGCCGTCAGCAGCGCTTCGATCGCGCCGTCGCTCAGCAGCGGGCAGAGCGCAAAGCTCATGTTGGCGGAGTTGAGCATCTCGCCGCAGGCTGCGCCAATGGTTTTGGGGAGGCCCTGGCCGCCAAAATCCGCCGGATGTTGCAGGCCCTGCCAGCCGCCTTCGACGTACTGTTTGAATGCTTCCTTGAAACCGGGCGTGGTGGTGACTTCACCGTTATTCCAGCTCGACGGATTGATGTCGCCATCGCGGTTCAGTGGCGCGAGCACCCCTTCGTTGAACTTGGCGCATTCTTCAAGCACCGCCTGCGCGGTGTCGAAACCGGCTTCTTCAAAGCCCGGGATTTGCGCGATCTGTTCGATATTGGCCAGATGTTTGATGTCAAACAGCATGTCCTTGAGGGGGGCGGTGTAGCTCATTTTTTGTCTCCGAGATTGCTTCTTGCTCCCTCCCCATTGGGAAGGGTTGGGATTGAGGCCCATTCTTGCTCCTTCCCCCTTTGGGGGAAGGTTGGGATGGGGGCCTGCGGCTGCGGCAAAAGCGCTTATTCAACCGCCGCGCGGCCCCCACCCCTGCCCTCCCCCAGCGGGGGAGGGAGTTAATTAACAGATCACAGTGCAGCGACCAGCTCGGGCACGGCCGTAAACAGGTCCGCTTCCAGGCCGTAATCAGCCACGCTGAAAATCGGTGCTTCCGGGTCTTTGTTGATCGCGACGATGACCTTGCTGTCTTTCATGCCGGCCAAGTGCTGGATCGCACCGGAGATACCGGCAGCGATATACAGCTGAGGTGCGACGATCTTGCCGGTCTGGCCCACTTGCCAGTCGTTGGGGGCGTAGCCCGCATCGACGGCTGCACGCGAAGCACCGAGGGCCGCGCCCAGCTTGTCGGCCAGAGGCGTCAGCACTTCATTGAACTTCTCGCTGGAGCCCATGGCGCGGCCGCCGGAGACGATGATCTTGGCTGCCGTCAGTTCTGGGCGGTCGCTCTTGGCGATTTCGGAGCCGAGGAAGGTCGACTTGCCGCTGTCGGCTACGCCTGCTGGCGTTTCGATCGATGCGGAGCCGCCAGTAGCAGCTGCGGCGTCAAAGCCGGTGGTGCGCACGGTGATGACTTTGGTCGCGTCCAGGCTTTGCACGATGGCGATCGCGTTGCCGGCGTAGATGGGGCGCTCGAAGGTATCGGCAGCATCGACCTTGGTGATGTCGGAAATCTGGCCAACGTCCAGCGTCGCGGCCACGCGGGGGGCGATGTTCTTGCCCGATGCGGTGGCTGGAAACAGGATGTGCGAGTAGCTGCCGGCGATGGCCAGCACCTGCGCGGCCATGTTCTCAGCCAGGCCGTGGGCGAAGTGCTCGCCTTCGACGTGGATGACTTTGGCCACGCCGGCGATGGCGGCGGCAGCCTTGGCTGCTGCTTCGGCGCCCTTGCCGGCCACCAGCACGTGCACGTCGCCGCCGCACTGGGCGGCTGCGGTGACGGTGTTGAGCGTCGCTGGCTTGATGGAGTTGTTGTCGTGTTCTGCGATTACGAGTGCGGTCATTTCAATCAACTCCTTAGATAACTTTGGCTTCGTTCTTGAGCTTGTCCACCAGGGCGGCCACGTCGGCCACCTTGATGCCGGCGCTGCGCTTGGGCGGCTCGCTGACCTTCAGAGTCTTGATGCGCGGCTTGACGTCGACACCGAGCTCTTCGGGCTTGATGTTGTCGAGCTGCTTCTTCTTGGCCTTCATGATGTTGGGCAAGGTGACGTAGCGCGGCTCGTTCAGGCGCAGGTCGGTCGTGATGATGGCGGGCAGCGTGAGCGAAAGCGTTTCCAGGCCGCCATCGACTTCGCGCGTGACCTTGGCGGTGCCGCCTTCGACTTCAACCTTGGAGGCGAAGGTGGCCTGGGGCCAGCCCAGCAGCGCGGCCAGCATCTGGCCGGTCTGGTTGCAATCATCGTCAATCGCCTGCTTGCCGAGGATGACGAGCTGGGGTTGTTCTTTTTCGACCAGCGCCTTGAGCAGTTTGGCGACGGCCAGCGGCTGCAGTTCTTCGGCGGTTTCAACCAGGATGGCGCGGTCGGCGCCGATGGCCATGGCGGTGCGCAGGGTTTCCTGGCACTGCAGCACGCCGCAGCTGACGGCAATGACTTCGGTCACGACGCCCTTTTCTTTCAGGCGGGTCGCCTCTTCGACGGCGATCTCGTCAAACGGGTTCATGCTCATCTTGACGTTGGCGATGTCGACACCAGTGCCATCGGATTTGACGCGGACTTTGACGTTGTAGTCCACAACGCGTTTGACAGGAACCAAGACCTTCATGAGAGGACTCCAGAGTTGATGGATTGAGTACGAATTGAAATCAGAAATCAGAAATCAAAAATCGAAATGAAACCGGGACCGAATTGACGTTGACGTAAACGTAAGCTTTGCATTCTATGCTGCGGCGCCCCTGTTGCGGGCGGCGGAACTGGTTGCCGGAGGGTATCCAGACGGACCAGGCAGAAAAAGAACGGTCGTTCTATTTTTCATTATAGAGGGCCGGGCACAGGGAATTAGAGCATCCTGCCCAACCCCTGTCCTGCAGGTGTCTTTCAGGCGTCAGTTGAAGCGGAGTAAAGGCTGAAACAGGTGGCGGCCGGGGGCTTGTTCAGGATGGTTTGGCCTGAGCGGCGCCGCCAGCGTCACCAGCGCTGCCAGCGTTACCGGCGGCTTTTTCTTTGGCGCCTTCGGTGACAGCTACACGCGTATGCACCACGCGCTGCGGGTAAGGAATGTCGATGCCATGCGCGCGCAGGGACTCAAGAATCGCCAGGTTGACGCGGGAGCGGAGGTTTTGCTGGCCGTTTTCCGGGTCCGTCATCCAGTAGTTGAGCGTGAACTCCAGCCCGTCGGCGCCGAAATTGGTCAGGTTGACGCCTGGGCCCGGGTCGCGCATCACGCGCTCCTGCTTGAGCGCCGCCTCGTTGAGCAGGCGCATCACCAGCTCGACGTCGCTGTCGTAGCCGACCGATACCACGGTGGACTGCAGCACCTGCGTATCGCTGAGCGAGAGGTTTTCAATCCGGGTGCTGATGAACATTTCATTGGGCACGATGGACTCGCGACCCGAGGGTGCACGCACCACGGTGTAGCGCGCGTTGATGTCGGTGATGCGCCCTTCGAAAGTATCGACCCGCACGTTGTCGCCGATGCGCACGCTGCGCTCGGCCAGCATGACAAAGCCGCTCACGTAGTTTGCGGCGAGCTTCTGCAGGCCAAAACCCACGCCCACACCCACCGCACCGCCCAGCACCGACAAGGCCGTGAGGTCAATGCCCACTGACGACAGCGCCATCAACAAACCCACAAACATCAGCACCGCACGCACGGCATTGGCGACCGCCTTGCGCAGCGACAACTCATTGCCGGTGGCCTTGCGCAGCAGGCGCGCCTCGATGGCCGACGAAATCCACAAGGTGATCAACAGCACCACGCCGGCCGTCAACGCGCCTTCCAGCATGGTGCGCACCGACAGGTTCGAGTTGCCGACCTTCCACTTGATGTCGTCCAGCTCATCGAGCACCACCGGCAGCAAGCCGCTGACCCAGAGCACCATGGCGATCCAGGCCAGCCAGGAAATGGTGCGCTCCATCGCCCGCACCAGCGGCGCGTCTTTGAAAGCCACCTGCAGCACCTTGACGCCGAGCCGGATCACCGCCAGCGACAGCAGCACCGGAATCGCAACCTTGAACACCGCCAGCGGAAAGACGCGCGCCAGCAGCGCCTGGGAGGTATACGCAAAGAAAAGCAGCAGCAGCGGAAACAGCACGCCGTCAATCACGCGCCGCCCGAAGAGGATGGACGTGGCGTCGACCGCCATGCGTGCGCGGCCCGCCAGGCGCACCACCAGCCAGGCCAGCAACGCGCAGCCGATCAGCGTGGCGAGCTCCGTCAGGGACGTGGGCTGGGCCAGCGCGGCAAACCAGCTGTCCAGCGTCTCGATGCGGGCGGGGGGGCGGTTCGTCAGGGCGCCGGCGGCCATTGGGGTTTCCTTTTTTCGATGAAGGCTTGCACGCCCTCTTGTGCGACGGCATGGGCCATGTTGCAGGCCATGGACTGGCCCGCCAGCTGGTAGGCGGCCTCGATGCCGGTTTCACGTTGTTGGTAGAAAAGCGCCTTGCCCATGGCAAGCGCTTCGCGCGGCTTGAGGAGCAGCGACTGCAGAAGTTTTTCGACTTCGGCGTCCAGCGAATCCAGTGGGACGACACGGTTGACCAGCCCGCGCACGCGTGCTTCATCGCCGGTGATGAAGTCGCCTGTCATCAGCATTTCCATGGCCTGCTTGGCGGGCATGTTGCGCACCAGCGGCACACTGGGCGTGGCACAAAAAAGGCCGACGTCAATGCCGTTGACGCCAAAGCTGGCGTTGCCAGCCGCCACAGCCAGATCGCACTGCGCCACCAGCTGGCAGCCCGCCGCCGTCGCCAGGCCCTGCACTTGCGCAATGACAGGCACGGGCAGCTTCTGGATGCTGAGCATCATGCGCGTGCATTGGACAAACAGCTTCTGGTAGTAGGCGAGTTCTGGCTGGGTGCGCATGTCTTTCAGGTTGTGGCCGGCGCAGAAGGCCTTGCCCTGCGCCGAGATGACCACGGCGCGCGCCAGAGGGTCAACCGCAATCACGTCCAGTGCGGCCTGCAGCGTCGCCAGCACGTCTTCGCTCAGGGTGTTGAAAGTGGCAGGCCGGTTCAGCACCAGTCGGTGCACGCCGCGCGCATCCTGCGTATGAAGCACGGGGGCCGAAGCGTCGGCGGTCGCGGCACTCATGAAAAGCCCCTCGCCTCTACAGATCGGCCAGGACGCGAATGTGGGCTTCCACGCTGCGCGCCAGCGCGTTGAGGTTGTAGCCGCCTTCGAGCGACGAGACGATGCGGCCCTTCGAATGGCGATTGGCGACGTCTTTCAGGCGCTGGGTGATCCAGGCATAGTCCTGCTCGACCAGGCCCATCTGGCCCAGGTCGTCGTCGCGATGCGCGTCGAAACCGGCACTGATAAAAATCATCTCGGGCTTGAACTCTTCGAGGCGCGGAATCCACGTGGCCTCAATCATCTCGCGCACAGCCATGCCCTTGGTGTAGGCCGGCACGGGCAGGTTGAGCATGTTGCCGGCGTGGCCTTCAGTGCCGGTGTAGGGGTAGAACGGGTGCTGGAAAAAGCTCACCATCAGCACGCGGTCATCGCCGCTCAGGATGTCTTCGGTGCCGTTGCCGTGGTGCACGTCGAAATCGACCACCGCCACGCGCTTCAGGCCGTGGCGCTCAACCGCATATTTGGCGGCAATGGCTACGCTGTTGAAAATGCAAAAGCCCATGGACCTGCGATGGGTCGCGTGGTGGCCGGGCGGGCGCACGGCGCAAAACGCGTTTTCCATCTCACCCGCCATCACGGCGTCGGTGGCCGACAGTACGGCGCCCACGGCGCGCACTGCGGAGTTCCAGCTGTGGATGTTGAGGGCGGTGTCGGGGTCAATCTGGGCGTATGCCGGCCCGCCCGCGTTGATGTCGTCGCCCAGGCTGTCGCTCAGGCCACGGATTGCCGCCACCATCATGCGGTCATGCCCCAGTTCGATGTCGCCAATCGACGCCAGGGGCGCCTCGCGGACGTCCAGAGCGTCCTTGACGCCGGTGGCCAGCAGCCAGTCTTCAATGGCGTCAAGCCGCTCCGGGCACTCGGGGTGCCCGGGGCCCATTTCGTGTTTGTGGCAATCGGGGTGGCTGAAATAACCAGTCGTGCTCATCGGGAAATAATTTGTAAAAAATTACGGTATGGTTGACGCCCATGAACGTCAAAGAAAAACTTCAAGCGCTCCTGAATCAGCTTAACACGGTCATCGTCGGCAAGCCGGTACAGGTGCAGGATTGTGTCGCCTGCCTGCTGGCCGGCGGCCACCTGCTGATTGAGGACGTCCCCGGGGTGGGAAAAACCACGCTGGCCCACGCCCTGTCGCGCTCCTTCGGCCTGCAATTCTCGCGGGTGCAGTTCACCGCCGACCTGATGCCCAGCGATTTGTCCGGCGTGTCAATTTACGAGCGGCAAAAGGAAAGCTTTGTGTTTCACCCGGGGCCGGTTTTCGCCCAGGTGCTGCTGGCCGACGAAATCAACCGGGCCAGCCCCAAGACCCAAAGCGCCCTGCTGGAAGCCATGGAGGAAAAGCAGGTCACCGTGGAAGGCGAAACCCGCCCCCTGCCCCTGCCGTTTTTTGTGATCGCCACGCAGAACCCGCACGATCAGCTCGGCACCTACGCCTTGCCCGAATCGCAGCTGGACCGCTTTCACATGCGGATTTCGCTGGGCTACCCCGACCGGGCGGCCGAGCGCGAGCTTCTGCGCGGCGCCGACCGGCGCGACATGGTTGAGCAACTGCCCGCCCTGCTAACGCCGCACGACCTGCTGGAGCTGCAACAAATGGTGAGCCAGATTCACGCAGCGGAGCCCTTGCTCAATTACCTGCAGGACCTGGTAGCGGCGACCCGTTCAGGCCGCTGGTTTTTGCAGGGCCTGAGCCCGCGGGCCGGCATCGCCATCATGCGGGCCGCCAAAGCGCAGGCTTTTCTGAACAAACGCGACTATGTGGCGCCGGACGATATTGCCGCCGTGCTGCCACAAACCGCCGCGCACCGGCTCGTCCCGGTCAGTGATGCCGGCCGGGGGCCGGTTGAGCAAGTACGTGCCATGCTCGAAGCCGTTCCGCTGCCGTGACGGCTTAACCCCTTAAGCCCGCCCGAAAGCCGCTCTTTCTATGGCCGCCCTGGCATCCATCCCCAATCCCTTCGCCTTCGTTCGCGGGCGCTTTCAAAAATGGTGGCAAAGCAAGCTGCCCTTTGCCGACAGCGTCACGCTCACCCAGCGCAATGTCTACATCCTGCCGACGCGGCCGGGCCTGATGCTGGGTGTGACCTTGCTGACACTGCTGGTCGCCTCCATCAACTACCAGCTCAACCTGGGGTACATGCTGACCTTCCTGCTGGCCGGCAGCGCGCTCGTAGGCATGCATGTCTGCCACGGAACGCTGCGCGGGCTTGCTATGAATTTAGTAGCTCCTCATGCACAGTACGCGGGGGCTACAGCCATTTTTGACATCAAACTCATGAACACCAGGCGCAGCACCCGCCACGGCATCGGCCTGAGCGTGCTCGACCCGCACGACGTGGACCCGCAAAAAGGCAGCGAGCAGCACTGGGCCTGGACCGACGTGCCCGCGCAAGGCAGCAGCGTGGTGCAGGTGGCCTTCACACCGCCCCAGCGCGGCCTGCACCGCTTGCCCACGCTCACCGCTGAAACGCGCTTTCCGCTCGGCACCTTCCGTGTCTGGACGGTCTGGCGGCCGGCGGCGCAAATCCTGGTCTACCCCGCACCTGAACTCCACCCGCCGCCCCTGCCGCCCGGCGAACCCCGCTCCGGCGGCGCCGCTGCCGCTATGCGCGCGCAAAACAGCGGCGAATTCGACGGCGTGCGCGGTTACCGCCGCGGTGACCCGATGAAGCTGGTGGTCTGGAAAAAAGCGGCGAAAGATGATGGGCAAGGCAACGGCCTGGTGGTGCGCGACACGCAGCAGGCCCAGCGGCACGAACTCTGGCTGGACTTCGTCAACGCCGGGTCTGCGGGCGTTGAGCACAAGCTTTCGCGGCTGTGCGCGTGGGTGTTGATGGCTGACAAACTCTCTTTGGACTATGGACTGCGGTTGCCTGCGTTGGAGATCAAGCCTGCTAGTGGGGAGGCGCATAAGAGGCTTTGTCTTGAGGCGTTGGCGGTATGCTGAGGGGTGTTTTTTTTCGACCGGAGTGGCCTTTGCTGAGTGCGGCTGGCCGGGGGTTGCCCGGCGGCAACTCACTTTCTCTTGCTTCGCCAAGAGAAAGTAAGCAAAGAGAAGGCGACCCTACTTGCTGCGTCCCTTCGCTTCGCTACGGGCAACCTGCGGTGCTCGGTCCAGACGGGGTCTCGCTAAACTCGCTTCGCTCAAACAACGCGATCCCTGATCCGTCTGGCCCTGCGCTCCTCGGCGCATCCAGAAGGGGTGGGGAGATGGAATACCAATACCGAATACCCAAACAACCGAACTCCCAACAGCCGAAGACAGAACCCCGAATACCTGAAGAAACAAGGACTCGCCATGGCGAGTCCTTGTTGGTATTGGATTTGGTTTTGGTATTTGTCCCCGCTCCCGATCCCGATTGCCCCTTGTGGATGTGCCGAGGAGCGCAGGGCCAGACGGATCAGGGCAAAAACTTGTTTGAGCGTAGCGAGTTGTTTTTGACCCCGGCTGGACCGAGCACCGCAGGTTGCCCCGGAGCGAAGCGCAGGGGACGCAGGAACCAGGGTCGCCTTTCTTTTGCTTACTTTTCTTTGGCGAAGCAAAGAAAAGTGAGTTGCCGCCGGGCAACCCCCGGCCAGCCGCCCCCAACAAAGACCCCTGCAACAAGAGCAACCACAGCCAAAAGCCCAAGCGGCCAGCAGGAGACCCCATGCTGAAACGCCTCAACGCCTTGCCCCGCGACACCCGCGACACCCTGTTCCTCCTGCTGGTAATCGCCTGGGTTCTGCTGCCGCAGGTCAACGAACTACCACTGTGGTGCAGCGCACTCGCGGGTGCGGTGCTCGTCTGGCGCGGCTGGCTGGCGCTGAAAGCCCGCCCGTTGCCTGGCCGGTGGTGGCTGCTGGCCTTGCTGGCCATCACCATCGCGGCGACCGCTGCGACCTACCGCACCTTGCTGGGCCGTGATGCCAGCGTCACCCTGCTGGTGGTGCTGCTGACGCTCAAGACACTGGAATTGCGTGCGCGGCGCGATGCCTTTGTGGTTTTTTTCCTCGGCTTTTTCTGCATGCTGAGCAACTTCTTTTATTCGCAGTCCCTGCTCACTGCCTTCAGCATGTTGCTGGGCTTGTTGGGCCTGCTGACGGTACTGGTGAATGCCCATCTGCCGGTCGGCAAGCCGCCGCTGTTGCAGGCCGCCAGGACAGCCGGTGGGATGGCGCTGCTGGGTGCGCCCATCATGCTGGTGCTGTTTCTGTTCTTTCCGCGCCTGGAACCCTTGTGGGGCGTGCCGGGCGACGCCATGACGGGCCGCAGCGGCCTGAGCGGGTCGATGCAGGTGGGCACCATTGCCACGCTGGCGCTGGACCAGAGCGTGGCCATGCGCATCAAATTTGAAGGCCCCCCGCCGCCGGCGCAAGACCTGTATTTTCGCGGCCCTGTGATGTCCAGTTTTGACGGACAGCAATGGCGCCCGCCCCGCTTCAACAGCGCGGAGCGCTACGGCGTCACGGCCAACCTCACTCTTCTGGGCACGCCAGTCAGCTACGAAGTCACGCTGGAGCCTACCAACCGCCCCTGGTTGTTTGTGATGGAAGCAGCCGCGCAAAACCCTGCGCCCCCGGGATACCAAAGCCTGATGCAGGCCGACTTGCAGTGGCTGGTGAACCGCCCCATTACCGACCTTGTGCGCTACAAGGCGCAAAGCCATGTCGACTTCAGGCACGGGCCGTTGCAGCGCGTTCCCGGGCTGCAGGAATTCCTGGACCTCCCCGCCGGCTTCAATCCACGCACGCGGATACTGGCCGCTGAAATTCTCCGCGATCCCCGCAATGCGGGCGCGAACACCGCAGGCCTGGTGCGCGCCGTGATGGACCGCCTGCGCACGGGCGGCTACGCCTACACCCTGAACCCCGGCGTCTACGGCGTGCACACGGCCGACGAATTCTGGTTCGACCGCAAGCAAGGGTTCTGCGAACACATCGCCTCGTCCTTCGTAATCCTGATGCGGGCCATGGACATCCCGGCGCGCATCGTCACCGGCTACCAGGGCGGCAAGATGAACACCGTGGACGGCTTCTGGACGGTGCGGCAAAGCGATGCCCACGCCTGGGCCGAAGTCTGGCAGGCGGGCCAGGGATGGGTGCGGGTTGACCCGACCTCCGCCGTCGCGCCGAGCCGCATCGGGGACTTCGAGCGGCTGGCCGCGCCGGACGGCGTGATGGCACAGGCCCTGAGGTCATTCAGCCCTACCTTGCTGGCCCAGCTGCGCTCATCCTGGGAAGCCATCAACAACAGCTGGAACCAGTGGATCCTCAACTACACGCAGGAAAGGCAGCTTGACCTGCTCAAGGACTTCGGTTTTGAGTCGCCCAGCTGGGAAGACCTGAGCCATCTTCTGCTGGGCATCATTGTGGTGGCCGCGCTGCTGGGCGCCGGCTGGACGCTCTGGGACCGCGCGCAGCACGACCCCTGGCTGCGCCTGCTGGCCCGTGCGCGCAAGCGGCTTGTACCGGCCGGCATTGACAGCACGCCGGCCACGTCGCCGCGCCAGCTGGCCGTGCTGGTGCAGCAAAAGTACGGCACCGGGCCCGGCGGGCAAGGCCAGGCCCTGCATGACTGGCTGGTGCGGCTGGAGCTGCAGCGCTATGCGGGCGCGTCCGGCGATGAGCGGCTTGAGTTGAACCGGCTCCGGCAGGAATTCGACCAGCTGGCATGGCCCGCTTAAAATCAGGCCTGCTCCAGCCCATGCCGTTCTCCCCACACCGCACTGCCCAATGCCCTTTTACCGCGCCGGATCTGCTCTTTTATTGATAGCTGCTTGCACAAGCGCCGCCTGGGCTGGCGACGGAAAACCTGCAAAAAAAACCGTGGCCGCCAAACCGGCGCAGGCGCAAGGCCCCTTGTATTCCACACGCCCGGATGCCATGCAGTTTGCCGACGACATGGCCGCGCGCCGCGACCTTGACCCGGACTGGGTGCGTGACGCCATCGGCCAGTCGCGCTACAACGCCACCGTCGTGCGCCTGATGCAACCGCCCACCAAGGCTTTCGTCAAGAATTGGCGGGTTTACCGCAGCCGTTTTATCGACCCTGTACGCATCGAGGCCGGCCGGCGCTTCTGGCTGGAAAACCAGCAGACCCTGGAGCGCGCCGAAAAAGAGTACGGCGTGCCCGCTGAAATCATCGTCGGCATCATTGGCGTAGAGTCCATCTACGGCCGCGACACCGGCAGCTTTCGCGTGATGGACGCCCTCACCACGCTGGCCTTCGATTTCCCGGCCAACCATCCGCGCGCCAAAGAGCGCAGCGAATTCTTCAAAGGGGAAATCGAGCAATTCCTGACCCTGCAAAACCGGCTTGAGGCCAACCCCTTCGACGCGCGCGGCAGCTTCGCCGGCGCGATGGGCATGCCGCAGTTCATGCCCTCCAGCCGGGTCAAATACGCGGTGGACTTCGACGGCGACGGCAACATCGACCTGACGGGCAGCCCCGCCGACGTGATCGGCTCGGTCGCCAGTTATTTCAAGGCCTTCAACTGGCAGCCCGGCATGCCCACGCACTACCCGGTGAGCTTTGACAAAAGCCGCCTGGACATGGACGCGCTGATGGCGCCGGACATCCTGCCCACCTTCAACGTGGCCAGCTTCACCGCCAAAGGCGCGGTGCTCGAAGGCCCGGCCCTGCAGCATCAGGGCCCGCTCGCCTTGGTCGAGTTGCTGAACGGGCAGGACGCGCCGCAGTACGTCGCCGGCACTGAAAACTTCTATGCCATCACCCGCTACAACTGGAGCAGTTATTACGCGATGGCGGTGATTGAGCTGGGGCGGGAAGTGGCGGCCCGGGCGAAGTCAACCACACCGTAACGGGCGGGGCCGAGGCCGCGCTACTCGGGCTTACTCGGGCTTGATGTTCGCGCTCTTGACCAGCTTGCCCCAACGGTCCGCTTCCGACTTGATCAGGGCCGCGAACTGCTCAGGTGTGCCGCCACCGAGTTCGTTGCCCTGGCCCAGCATCTGCTCCCTGATGGTCGGGTCGGCCAGCGCCTTGTTGACGGTTTCGTTGAGCAACTTGATGAGAGCCGCGGGCGTACCGGCCGGCGCGACCAAGCCTTGCCAGTTCTGCACCTCGAATCCCGGCACGCCGGCCTCAGCCATGGTGGGCAAATCAGGAAACAGCGGCGAACGCGTCTTGCTGGTGATGGCCAGTGCACGCAGCTTGCCGGCACGGACCGACGGCGCGGCCGAATACATCTGCTCGAACATCATGTCCACCTGGCCACCCATCAGGTCCGTCGTGGCGGGCGCGCCGCCTTTGTATGGAATGTGGACGATGGACAGTCCGGCCAGCGACTTGAACATTTCGCCCGACAGGTGGTGCGACCCACCCAGCCCGCCCGAGGCATACGACAGCTTGCCGGGGCTGGCCTTGGCGGCGGCGATGACGTCCTTGACGTTCTTGAAGGGCGAGTTTGCGGGAACCATCAGCACCAGCGGCCCCTTTTCGATCAGGCAGACCGGCACCAGATCCTTGGCCGGGTCAAAGTTGATCTTCTTGAACATGGTCGGATTGACCGCCAGGGGAGCAAAGTTACCCATGCCGAGGACGTAGCCGTCTGGCTTCGCATGGGCAACTGCCTCGGTGCCGATGTTGCCGCCGGCGCCCGGCTTGTTGTCCACCAGCACCGGCTGGCCCAGCGCCGTGGAGATGAACCGGCCGATCTGGCGCGAACGCTGGTCGGCATTGCCGCCGGCCGAATAGGGGCAAATGAAAGTGATGGGTTTGCTGGGGTATTTGTCCTGGGCCCAGGCCAGTGAAGGCAATGCGACGGCAATCGAAGTGGCTTGCAGGAGGTGGCGGCGTTTCATCGGGAATCCTTGTTATGAATGGTGTTCCCCAACCTTAATGAGCGTAGCTGTCAATCTGCTGCCATTGCGGACTGGTGGTTTCCCGTAGGGGTGGCCATGGCCATCCGGATCTTGAGTCCGGCAGACGCCCAGTTCTCGGGACGAGACCCGCCCGGCGGGCAACGCTTCACCAAAGGCTGCGAATGAAAACCGCGGTCTGGCTCGATCCCGGGCGAAGAGGTCAGGCCGTCTTTTGCGAAGGCCAGCGATAGCCCAACACCGCGCTCAGCGGATAGAAATGCTCACGCACCTCATCTAGCTGGTTGCCGCCCCACAAATACACATACTCCGCATCCGTGCGAAGAAAGAATCCGACGTGGCCCTTCCAGCCGGTGGGGTCTTCGCGCGACAAAACGGCGATGCAGCCGGGCACAGGTTCAGGGAGCGGTTCCCCCCACTCCAGCCATGAACGCGCCAGCGCGGACCCGGTGCCGGCGATGCCGACCTGGGCCAATGACCAATTCACGAATGAAGAACACCACGAGGCCTTGTCGTCATAGCCGGGAATATTGGTGAGTGCGTGGTACTCGGTGACACGGGGGTTGCTCTGACCCGGGGGGAATGTGCGCACGCCGGCTTCGGCGCGGGCGACTGGCATCCAGGAGGCGTGTTGCATGGGGTTTGTGATGGAGACCGAATCTATGAAGACAGCACGCCGCCGGTAATCAACAGCGCAACGCCCGCGTACCAGCCCCGCATCAGCCAGACGCCGACTTTGTGCTTTCGGGCATAGACATAAACATACAACGGAACCAGAAAGCAGAGCAGGCCCGACAGGGGATTGTCGGTGAAAGCGTGCAGGGCAATTGCCAGTTGCGAGCCCGCGAGAAGCGCCAAGCCGATCAGTAGCAATACGGGGCCAATCGATGTCATGGATAAATGCCTTTGTCTCAGGCGGTCGAGGTTACCAGAGCGCCCCCACCAACTCACACCGGCTGGATCGTGATCTCCACCGTCATCGACTCTTCGCCCCCGCCCTGCCGCACGCCTTTGATGGGTGGGCAGGCGTTGTAGTCGGTGCCCATGGCCAGGCGTACGTGGCGCTCGTCGATCAGGCAGCTGTGGGTCACATCAATGCTGACCCAGCGGCGCGAGGCGACGTCCAGGCAGACATCGCACCAGGCGTGGCTGGCCAGGTCGGGCTCATTCGCGGCGTAGAAATAGCCGCTGACATAACGTGCCGGATAGCCCAGGCTGCGGCAGATGGCGACCATCACGTGGGCCTGGTCCTGGCAGACGCCTGCGCCGGACTTGAAGGCTTGAAGTGCGGTGGTGGTTACGGTGGTACTGTTTTTGAGATAGCTCACAGCCCCCGCCACGCCCCGGCTCAGCGTCAGCAAGGCCGGCAGGCTGGCGGTGCCGTCCACGCTTTGCGCCATAAAGCGGCGGCCGAATTCGGCGAGTTCAAAGTGCGGTTCGGCCAGGTGGGTGGCGCGCAAAAAGAAGTACGGATGCGGCAAGATCTCGGCATCGTTGAACTCGGCCACGCCAAAAGTTTCGACATCGCCGGCCGCATTGACCAGGCTCCAGCGCACGTTGTCCGCATCCTTGCCGACAAAGGTGTAAGAGCTGATGGTGTTGCCGAAGGTGTCGCGCTGGGTGAAGAGTTTCTCAGGCGCGCCCAGGCTCCAATAGTTCACCGTTTGCGCCGGGCCGGACTGCGGTGTGAGCCACAGGGTTTGCAGCGCGTAGCGTAAAGGCTCGGTATAGCGATAGTCGGTAATATGCCGGACGTGAAGTTTCATGAGGCTCCCGCGCCGGCATCACGGCTCATCAATGTGTTGCCGGCACAAGAAATTCCCGGCTGATGTGTGCACCGATCTCGTTGACGCGGTCCAGGAACTGGGTCAAAAAGGCGTGCAAGCCGGTGGCCAGGATCTCGTCAATGCGGGCGTACTGCAGGTCGGCCCGCAGCTTGCCGGCGCGGCGCTGGGTTTCGCTGCCGGTATCGCTGGTCACCATGGCGAGGTTGCTCATGAGTTCGTTCAGGCAGGCCAGCAGCGAACGCGGCATGTCGGGCCGCAAAATCAGCAACTCGGCCACGCGCTCAGGCTTGATGACGTCGCGGTAGACCTTGCGGTAGACCTCGAAGCCCGACACGCTGCGCAAAATCGCACTCCAGTGATAGAAGTCGTACTCCTGGTCTTTCTCGCCGTCGGTGCCCAGAAAGTCGTTTTGCACCGCATGGAATTTCACGTCCACCAGGCGGGCGGTGTTGTCGGCCCGCTCCAGGAAAGTGCCCAGGCGCAGGAAGTGAAAAGCCTCGTCTTGCAGCATGGTGCCGGCCGTCACGCCGCGCGACAGGTGGGAGCGGAACTTGACCCATTCAAAAAACTGGCCGGGGTCGCGCTCAAAGTCGCCGTTGCGCAGCATGCGAATGACTTCAAGATAGGTCTGGTTCTGCGTTTCCCAGACTTCGGTGGTCAAGGTGCCGCGCACGGCGCGGGCGTTTTCGCGGGCGTTCTGCAAGCACGAGACGATGCTGGAAGAGTTCTGCTCATCGCGCACCATGAAATCCATGACTTCGCGCGGGTTGATGTTCTCACCGTATTTGGCGGCGAAGGAAGGCTTGAGCTCACTGATACTCAGCAGGCTTTGCCAGCCGCCTTGCACAACCGCAGCCGATTGCGGCAGCAATGATGTCTGGTAGTTGACGTCGAGCATGCGTGCGGTGTTCTCTGCGCGTTCCGTGTAGCGGGACATCCAGAAGAGGTGATCGGCAGTGCGTGACAACATGATTATTTCCCTCCTTGAGTCTGCGACTGCGATTGCGATTGCGATTGAGACTGGAATGCCACGGGCGATGACGGGCCTTCCAGAATCCAGGTGTCTTTGGTGCCGCCGCCCTGCGACGAATTGACCACCAGCGAGCCGTCTTTGAGCGCCACGCGCGTGAGGCCGCCGGGCACCATCTGCACTTCCTTGCCGCTCAGCACAAAGGGCCGCAAGTCGATGTGGCGCGGTGCAATGCCGCTTTCCACATACGTCGGGCAGGTTGAAAGGCTCAGCGTGGGCTGGGCGATATAGCCCGAGGGGTTGGCTAGCAACGCCGCGCGGAAATCTTCAATCTCGGCCTTGGTGGAGGCTGGCCCCACCAGCATGCCGTAGCCGCCGGCGCCGTGCACTTCCTTGACGACCAGGTCTTTGAGGTTGGCCAGTGTGTACTGCAAGTCTTCGTTGTTGCGGCACATATAGGTCGGCACGTTTTTCAGGATGGGTTTTTCGCCGAGGTAGAACTCGATCATCTTGGGCACGTAGGGGTAGATCGATTTGTCGTCGGCCACCCCGGTGCCGATGGCGTTGCACAGCGAGACATTGCCGCTGCGGTACACATTGAGCAGGCCCGCGCAACCGAGCGTGGAATTGGGCCTGAAGGCCAGCGGATCCAGGAAGTCGTCGTCAACGCGGCGGTAGATCACGTCAACGCGGCGGGGGCCGCGCGTGGTACGCATGTAGACAAAGTTGTCCTTGACGAAAAGATCCTGGCCTTCGACCAGCTCGACGCCCATCTGCTGCGCGAGGAAGGCGTGCTCAAAGTAGGCCGAGTTGTACATGCCGGGCGTGAGCACCACCACCGTGGGCTCGGCCGTGGCGGGCGGCGCCATGCCGCGCAAGGTTTCGAGCAGCAGGTCGGGGTAATGCGCCACCGGGGCCACACGGTTCTGGCTGAAGAGATCAGGGAAAAGCCGCATCATCATTTTGCGGTCTTCCAGCATGTAGCTCACGCCGCTGGGCACGCGCAGGTTGTCTTCCAGCACGTAGTACTCGCCCTCGCCCTGTGCATTGGGCGCGCGCACGATGTCGATGCCGCTGATGTGCGAATAGATATTGCCGGGAACGTCCACACCCATCATCTCGGGGCGGAACTGCGCGTTCTGGAAAATCTGCTCCGAAGGGACGACACCGGCCTTGATGATGTCCTGGCCGTGATAGACGTCGTGGATAAAGCGGTTGAGGGCCGTGACGCGCTGGACCAGGCCTTTTTCCATGCTGGCCCATTCGTGGGCGGGAATGATGCGGGGGATCAGGTCAAAGGGAATCAGCCGTTCGGTGCCGGCGCCGTCTTCGTCTTTGGCGCCATACACGGCAAAGGTGATGCCGACCCGCCGGAAAATCATCTCCGCTTCGGCGCGGCGCGCCTCCATCACATCAGCCGGCTGCTGGGCCAGCCAGCGATGGTAGCCCTGGTAGTGCTCACGGACGCTGGATTCCGTGGCGTTCATTTCGTCAAACATCGGTCGGCTCATCGGCTTGTTCTCCAGCAAGTTATGCGCATGGTGTAGCTTAGCAAGTTATGCGCCAAGGCGGTGCACCCTCGCCTTATTTTTCAGAAGCTGTCCTAACGCTCAGGCACATGATGCCAGTAGCGCTTGCCCTCTTCCCGCTGGCAACGAAAAATGTCCGGTTGCCGGCTTTGCCACGTGGCCGCCCCGCACTGCGGCGACTTCACAAGGCGTATGCCGCGCTCTTCATACCGCGCCACCACCGAATCGACCGGATGGCCAAAACGGTTGCGGTAACCGGCCTGGACCACCGCCCACTGCGGTTTCACGGCGTCCAGAAATACCGCGCTGGACGATGTCTTGCTGCCATGGTGGGGCACCAGCAGCACATCGGCCTTCAGAGCGGCTGGGTTGGCTGTGGCCAGCCGAAGCTCCTGCGGCGACTCGATATCACCCACCAGCAGGGCGGTGCGGTTGCCGTTAGAGATGCGCAGCACGCAGCTCATGGCGTTGGATTTGTTGCCGGCGCCGTAGTCTTCGGCGGCCGGGTGCAACACCTCAAACGCCACGCCATCCCATTCCCAGCGCTGGCCGGCCACGCAGCGGCTGGCTTTGCGCAAGGCCTGCAAAGGGTGGGTCTCTTCAATCGAGCTCATCAGGCGGGCGCCGGGCTGCATGGCCAGCACGGCGGCCGCTCCGCCAATATGGTCGATGTCGCGGTGGCTGACCATGAGCACATCCAGCCGGTCTCCCAAGGCCCGCAGCAGCGGCACCAGCACCCGGTGGCCGGCATCGCTTTCGCGGGAAAACTTTGGCCCGGCGTCATAAAGCAAGGTGTGGTTCGCCGTGTGTACGAGCACGGCATTGCCTTGGCCGATGTCGGCTGCCAGTAGCTCAAACTGGCCGGCCGGCACACTGGCCGGCTGCCATAGCAGCACCGGCAGCAACAAGGGAATGCCCAAAGCGCGCCAGCCCCATGGCAGACGGGTGGCCAGCAAACCGCCGCCCGCCACGCCGGCCACGGCACACCACAGCGGCGCCGCCGCCACGCTGACGGAAGCCCACGGCCAGCTTGCCAGCCACTGCAGGAAAAGCACCAGCACGCTCACGACCCACGCCGCCGCCAGCCATACCGGTGCCCACAGCACGCCCAGCAAGGCCAGTGGCGTGACAACCAGGGTCACCAGGGGAATCGCCACGGCATTGGCCAGCAGGCCGACCAGCGACACCTGGTTGAACAGCAGCAGGGACAAGGGCGTGAGCGCCAGCGTGACCACCCATTGCTCCCGCAGGGCGCCGGCAAGGCCCGCCAGCCACGCAGGCCAGCGCAGCAGTTTCCAGCGGCTGTCCGGTTTTTCTTCGGTGCCAGATCGGCCTCCAGCCCAATCCCCGTCTTGACTTGATGCTCCTGAATCTGTAGCAAACAACACGCCGACCGCCACAAAGGAAAGCCAGAATCCGGCCTGCATCAAGGCCCACGGGTCCAGCACCACCACCACGGCCATGGCAAGCAGCCAAGTCTGCGCCCACGGCCACTGCCGCCCGCCCTGCCGCAGCAAAATAACGACGGCCAGCATCCAGATGGTGCGTTGCGCCGGCACACCCCAGCCGGAAAACAGCGCGTACAACGTGGCCAGCGCAAGCCCGCCCAAGGCACCGGCGGCGCCGGCCGGCAAGGCCAGGCACAGCCTGGGCGTCAAGCGTGCCGACTTTCGCCACAGGCCACCGATCAGCAGCGATGCGGCCCAGGCGAACATGGTTATGTGAAGGCCCGAAATGCTCATCAGGTGCGCCACACCGGTTGCGCGGAAGACATCCCAGTCGGCGCGCTCAATCGCGTTCTGGTCGCCCACCACCAGCGCGGCGATGACACCCGCCATTTGCCGGTTCTCAATCCGCTGGAAGATGGCGTCGCGTACCGTCTGCCGGGCCTGCTCGATCGGATACTGCCAACTGGTGGAAAGCCGGGTGGGCGGCGCATCGTGCACGCCGGCACGCACATAGCCGGTGGCCTGAAGGCCTTGCTCCCAGAGCCAAAGCTCGTAGTCAAAGCCATTCGGGTTGCTGTTGCCGTGCGGCGCCTTGAGCCGAACCGTCATTTGCCAGCGCTCGCCGGCACGCAGCGGTTGCGGCTGGCGCTGCAGCGCGAGCGCCGCCTCGAAGGGGTCGGCGTCCTGCGCCGGCACGGGGGCTTCACGCCCGGCAAAGCCCGAATACCAGCCGAGCAGGATTTGCGGCGGCAAGGTGACCGTGCGGCCATCCAGCCGCGCCGATTCAATTCCCAGGCGAAAGCGCACACCGTCTTCCCCAGGCTGCGGCATCGCCAGCACGCTGCCGGTCACCTCGATGTCACGGCCTTCAAGGGCCGGGCTCAGTGCCGACGACTGGAACACGCCGGCCCGCCAGCCCGTTACGCCAAAACCCAGCATGGCGGCGAGCGTGAACATCAGGCCGGCACGGCACCACCAGGCCATCTGCGCGCGGCCGCCAAAGCACAAGAGCAAGCCCGCAGCCGCGCAGCCCGGCAAGATGGCCGCCCCGTACCAGCCGGCGGGCCACAGCGCCGGCTGCTGAAGTTGCAGGGCAATGCCCACGATGAAGCCGGCACACGCCGGCCCCGGGCTCATAGCGCTCAGCCAACGCCCGCTTGATTCTGGTCGCATCAAGGCGGCCTCCCCTTTTCAAGATTATTTTTATCTGCCTTCTACGGCCTCGCTGACCACGATTCGCAAGGCAATCCAAAAGGCAACCCGCAACCCTGCCTGCAAGAACGCTAAAGCGCCAGAGAAATGTGCGTGAAATGTGCGTGGCGCAGCTCTTGCTTTCAGAACATCGCCAAATGCGGGTAAGCTGCTCGCATGGTGTTTTCCCAAGGCCGCAATGATGTGGCGGCCGTGTTGTCATTTTTTAAAGCGAGGCTGCCTTGTCCATCCACGTTGCCCTGAGCCACATCACCCACTACAAATACGACCGGCTGGTCAAGCTGGGTCCCCAGGTCGTCCGGCTGCGGCCCGCACCGCACAGCCGTACCCAGGTCCTGTCTTATTCCCTCAGGGTCGAGCCCGCCGGGCATTTCATCAACTGGCAGCAGGACCCGTTTGCCAACTACCAGGCCCGGCTGGTGTTTCCGGAGCCCACGCGCGAGTTCAAGGTCACGGTCGACCTGGTGGTGGAAATGGCGGTGTTCAACCCGTTTGATTTCTTCCTGGAGCCGGCCGCCGAAGAGTTTCCCTTCACCTACAACGCGCTGCAGGCCCGCGAGCTCGCGCCCTACCTGGCCACCCAGCCGGCGACGCCGCTGCTCAAGCGCTACCTCGAGAAAATCGACCGCACGCCCAAGCGCACCATCGACTTCCTGGTCGGCCTGAACCAGGGCCTGCAGTCCGACATCAAATACTCCATCCGCATGGAGCCCGGTGTACAGACGCCTGAAGAAACCCTGCGCCTGGCCTGCGGCTCCTGCCGCGACACGGGCTGGCTGCTGGTGCAACTGCTGCGGCACATGGGCCTGGCCGCGCGCTTTGTCTCGGGCTACCTGATCCAGCTCAAGGCCGACGTCAAATCGATCGACGGCCCCAGCGGCGCCGAGACCGATTTCACAGACTTGCACGCCTGGTGCGAGGTGTTTTTGCCGGGCGCCGGCTGGGTCGGCCTGGACCCGACCTCCGGCCTGATGGCGGGCGAAGGCCATATCCCGCTGGCCTGCACGCCCGAGCCATCAAGTGCCGCGCCGGTCGAAGGCGGCGTCGACAAATCCGAAGTTGAATTCGAGCACCACATGGCGGTGCAGCGCATTTACGAGTCGCCACGCGTGACCAAGCCCTACACCGAAGAGCAATGGCAAGAGGTGCTGGCGCTCGGTGAAAAGGTCGACAAAGACCTGGCCGCCGGCGATGTGCGCCTGACCATGGGCGGCGAGCCGACCTTTGTGGCCACCACCGACCGCGATGCGGCCGAGTGGAACATCGACGCCCTGGGCCCCACCAAACGGGGCTATGCGACCGAGCTGGTGCAAAAACTGCGTGCCGAATACGGCGAAGGCGGCTTCCTGCATTTCGGCCAGGGCAAGTGGTACCCGGGCGAGCAGCTGCCGCGCTGGGCGCTGAGCATTTTCTGGCGCAAGGACGGCCAGCCCATCTGGCAGAACCCGGACCTGTTTGCCGACGAGCGCCAGCCCTGCAACTACACCAGCGCCGACGCGCAGCGTTTTGTGCAGACGCTGGCGGGCAAGCTGGGCCTGGCCACGACCTACATCACGCCGGGCTATGAAGACACCTGGTACTACCTCTGGCGTGAGCGCCGCCTGCCGGTCAACGTGGACCCGTTTGATTCGCGGCTGGACGACGCCATGGAGCGGGAGCGCCTGCGCCGTGTCTTCATGCAGGGGCTTGACTCGGTGGTGGGCTATGTTTTGCCGCTGCAGACCAAGGAGCAGCTCAAGCAGAGAAACGCCGGTGCATCGCCTTCCCTGGCGGGGCCCAAATGGACCACCGGCCCCTGGTTCTTCCGTGATGAACGCATGTACCTGATGCCGGGCGATTCGCCCATGGGTTACCGCCTGCCGCTGGACTCCGTGCCCTGGGTGTCCAAGACCGACTACCCCTACATGATTGAGGCCGACCCGTTTGCGCCGCGCCAGAACCTGCCGGCGGCTTCGGCGCTTGCCGCGCGCTACAACGGCAGCGTGGGCGCAGCCCGCGGCGCCGTGCCCGCAACAGGCACCCCTCCTGCAGGCGGCAGTGCCAATGCGTTGGCGCAATACATGGCGCGCTACCTGACGGGCAACACCGCACTGACGCAAGCCAGCCGCATTTTGCAGTTCCGCCCGCTGGGCAACAACGGAACGAACGGAACGGGCGGCGCGAACGGCAAGCCGGCTGCGGAGGCCGCGACACCTGCCGACGACCGCGCGCCCGAACCCTTTGAATCGGCCGCCTGGCTCACCCGCACCGCGCTCTGCGTCGAAGTGCGCGACCCGCAACGCGCCAACGGCCCCAAAGACAAACCCAAGGCCGACCCTGACAGCAAGGCCAATAAGTCGGGGCGCGGCGAGGTCGGCGCGATTTACGTCTTCATGCCGCCCATGGAAAGGCTGGAGGACTACCTGGATTTGCTGGCTGCGGTGGAAGCCACGGCGCAATCGCTGGGCGTCAGCATCGTGCTCGAAGGCTACCCGCCGCCGCGCGACCCGCGCCTGAAAATGCTGCAGGTCACGCCCGACCCGGGCGTCATTGAAGTCAACATCCACCCGGCCTACAACTGGGGCGAACTGGTCGAGCACACCGAGTTCCTCTACAAGATCGCGCACGAGACACGCCTGTCGGCCGAGAAGTTCATGACCGATGGCCGGCACACCGGCACCGGCGGCGGCAACCACTTTGTGCTGGGCGGCGCCACACCGGCCGACAGCCCCTTCCTGCGCAAGCCCGAGGTGCTGGGCAGCCTGATCGCCTACTGGCACAACCACCCGTCGTTGAGCTATTTGTTTTCGGGCATGTTCATTGGCCCCACCAGCCAGGCACCGCGCGTGGATGAGGCCCGCAACGACCAGCTGTACGAGCTGGAAATTGCCTTGCGCGAGATCGAGAACAACCGCAAAAAATACGGCGCCGACATGCCGCCCTGGCTGGTCGACCGCACGCTGCGCAACATCCTGGTCGACGTGACCGGCAACACGCACCGCAGCGAATTCTGCATCGACAAGATGTACTCGCCCGACTCCACGACAGGCCGACTGGGCCTGCTGGAGTTGCGCGCCTTTGAAATGCCGCCACACGCGCGCATGAGCATCGCCCAGCAACTGCTGCTGCGCGCACTGGTCGCACGTTTCTGGAACAAGCCCTACCACGGCCGCGTCACGCGCTGGGGCACTGAGCTGCATGACCGTTTCCTGCTGCCGGGCTTTATCCGCATGGATTTTGAAGACGTGCTGACCGAACTGCGCGAAGCCGGATATGACTTCGACATGGCCTGGTTCGAACCGCATTTCGAGTTCCGCTTCCCGCTGATCGGGCAAGTCAAGTCCAACAGCATTGAGCTGACATTGCGCAGCGCGCTGGAGCCCTGGCATGTGATGGGCGAGGAAGGCTCGGCCGGCGGCACCGTGCGCTATGTGGATTCATCGCTCGAGCGTATCGAGGTGCACGTGACCGGCCTGAACGACAACCGCTACGTGATCACCGTCAACGGCCGCGCGCTGCCGCTGCAGAGCACCGGGCGCGTCGGCGAATACGTGGCCGGTGTGCGCTACAAGGCCTGGAACCCGCCTTCAGCGCTGCACCCCTCTATCGGCGTGCATGCGCCGCTCACCTTTGACATCGTCGACACTTGGATGGAGCGCTCCTTGGGTGGCTGCCAGTACCACGTGGCGCACCCGGGCGGGCGCAGCTACGACACGCTGCCGGTCAATTCGTACGAGGCCGAAAGCCGCCGCCTCACGCGCTTTTTCCGCATGGGCCACACGCCCGGCAAGATGCGCGTGGCGCCGGCGCAGGCGAGCCGGGAGTTCCCATTCACGCTGGACTTGCGCTAAAGGCTGGCGGGGTGCTTTGCGGAGCCCCCGCCAGCAGCGGTCATCAGTCTGTCTTATGGGTGCAACATTTGCATGCGCATGCGGCATAAATAGGCGCTTTGGCCGGCAAACGCTCCCTGTTTGAGGCTTTGCGCCTCTGGGCCGCAGGCATACTCGCAAGACGTGGAAAATAACACCGAGTCACTTTTTGCCGCCCAGGCGCTTGAATCTCCCTGTGCCCTGGCCGCCGCGCTGGCGCCTCATGCGGCGTCGGGGCACTTCGACGAGTTGCGGGGCCGGCCTTCCGACGGGCCCGCAGAAGCGGCCGCACCGGCACAGCCTGTACTACGCTCGGCCGATAGCACGCCTGAGCCCGCCGCCTCGCCTGAGCCCCCGCCCGCCGCCGACGACACCTTGTCGCCCGAGTGGACGCGCTTCTTCAACTTCCTGGGCACCGATGGTTTCTACGACCTGAACCACCGCACCGCCAACCTGCGCCGCCAGATCCGCGACAACGGCGTGACCTACAACGTCTATGCCGACGCCAATGGCCCGCAGCGGCCCTGGGCGCTGGATCTTTTCCCGATGATGGTGTCGGCCAGTGACTGGGCGCACATCGAGGCCGGCATCCAGCAGCGTGCCCGCCTGCTGGACCGCGTGATGGCCGACATTTACGGCCCGCAGGAGTTGCTCTCCAAAGGCCTGTTGCCCAGCGCACTGGTGCATGCCCACCCCGGCTATCTGCGCGGCATGCAGGGCGTCAAGCCCGCCGGCGGCACCTACCTGCACATTGCCGCTTTCGACATCGCGCACGGCCCTGATGGCCGCTGGTCGGTGGTGTCGCAACGCACACAGGCGCCTTCCGGCCTGGGCTACCTGCTGGAAAACCGCCTGACCATTTCCCTGCTCTTCCCCGAAGCTTTCCGCGAAATGAAGGTGGAACGGCTGGCCGCGTCGTACAAAGCGCTGGTCGACGGGCTCAAGGCCATGAGCCCGGCCGACAGCAATGAAGAAAGCCGCGTCGTGCTGCTCACACCCGGCCCCTACAACGAAACCTATTTCGAGCACGCCTACCTCGCGCGCTTCCTGGGCCTGACGCTGGTCGAAGGCAGCGACTTGCTGGTGCGCGACGACAAGCTCTACCTCAAGACGCTGCGCGGCCTGGAGCCGGTGCACGGGCTGCTCAAGCGGCTGGACGATGAATTCCTCGACCCGCTGGAGCTGCGCTCGGACTCCACGCTGGGCGTGCCCGGCCTGTTGCAGGTGATACGCGCCGGCAATGTGCTGGTGGTCAACACACCGGGCTCGGCCTTCCTTGAATCGAGCGCATTGCTCGGCTTTCTTCCCGCGCTCTCCGAACACCTGCTCGGTGAAACCTTGGCCTTGCCCTCGCTGGCCACCTGGTGGTGCGGTGAGCAGGCCGTCATGCAGGACGTGTTGAGCCAGCTCAAGAATTCCGTGATCAAACCGACCTACCCCGGCTCGGGCATGGAATCGGTCATTGGCCACACGCTGTCGCGCCGCGCACTGGACGAGTGGGCTGGCCGCATTGTGCGCCGCGGCGAAGACTACACCGTGCAGGCCTACCTGCCGCTGCCGCAAACGCCGACCTGGCAAGGCGAGCGGATTTCCCCGCGATCGGCCATGTTGCGTGTGTTCGCCGTGGCGGACGGCAACGGCTCCTGGCAAGTGCTGCCCGGCGGCCTGGCGCGGCTGGCCGGCAAGAACGAAAACATGTCGTCGATGCAGCACGGCGGCAGCAGCGCCGATGTGTGGGTGCTGGGCGACCCGTCCGCCGGCAAGGCGACGGCCCCGCGCACCGAGCAGCCCGCGCCCGCCTGGGCGACAGCGCCGCTGCGCCACCGCCCGCCCGTCACCAGCCGCGCGGCCGAAAACCTTTTCTGGCTGGGCCGTTATACCGAGCGCGCCGAGAACTCCACGCGCCTGGCGCAAATCACGCTGCAATGCCTGGGCGGCGAAGACCAGACCTCGCAGCCGCTGCTGGCCTGGCTGACCAGCATGGCCGTCGGCAATGCCTTGGTGCTGGACACCGTGCCGCCGGCCACCCAAGCGCGCCGCGTGTTCGAGCGCGCCCTGATCGCCAGCCTGGCCGACACCGAACAAGCCGCCAGCGTGGGCTACAACCTGCGCGCGCTCAAAAGCGCGGCTTCGGCCGTGCGCGAACGCCTGTCGCAAGAGCAGTGGCACATGATTGTGCGCACCGAAGCAGATTTCTTCCAGCGCTGCGCGATTTTCAGTGCCGTCAGCCCGGGCGGCGCAGCAAGCCAAAGCCAGCACCAAGGCGGTCAGCATCAAAGCCAGACCCAAAGCCAAAGTAGCCAAAGCCCGATGACCCCCTACCCGCCCGAGTATTCGTCGGTCGAAGCCCTTCGCGCGCTGGAGTCGGCCAGCGGCTTTCTCTCGGCCATGACAGGCGCGCAAACCGACCGCATGACGCGCGACGACGGCTGGCGGCTTTTGAGCATGGGCCGGCTGATCGAACGCCTCAACGCACTGGCGGGGGCGCTGGTGCGCGGCTTTGAAACCGGATCAGTCTTTGAAGAAGGCGGCTTCAACGCGATGGTGGCGCTCTTTGACAGCACCATCACCTTCCACGCGCAGTACCAGCAGCGCCGCGACATCCCCGCGCTGCTTGATCTGCTGGTGCTCGACCGCGACAACCCACGCTCGCTGGGCTGGGTGGTGCAAACCCTGCGCGGGCGCCTGGCCAAGCTGGCCGGCAGCGCGCCGGGCTATATGCCCGACGTGGCCATGGAGCTCCCTGACCCCGGCAGCTGGGCGCTGGCCGATCTGTGCCAGGACTCGCCTGTGGGCGAAGACGGCGAAGGCTCCGGAACCGGTGCCCGGCATTACGGGCATTTGGTCCAGTTGCTGGAGCAATGCTGCGACGCGGCGCTGGAACTGTCGGACACGCTGAGCCGGCGCTACTTCAGCCACGCGGCATCCGGCAGCCAGAGCCTGGGCGCTTGAGCCTCGGGCCTGCTAACGCTATTTATGCTGCTGCACGTCGTTCACGAAACCCGCTACCGCTATGCGCCGGCGGTAGAAAACGCGCACCATGTGGTGCACCTCAAACCCGCCAACCGCAACGGGCAAAGCCTGCTGAGCTACGACCTGCGCATAGCCCCCGCGCCCGTGCAGCTGCGCGAAACCGTCGATGTATACGGCAACACCCGCAGCTATTTCTCGCTGCAGGCCGCGCATGAAAGCCTCACCGTGGTGGCCGACAGCATCGTGTCTACTTCAGTGGCCAACCCGCTGCAGTCAGAGGCGTCGCTGTCTACCAGCCGGCCCGCCTCGCCGCCCTGGGAACAGGTGCGCGATCAGTTCCGCTACCGCGCCGGCGCCGCCTACGACAGCGCCTCTGAGTTCCTCTTCGCGTCGCCCTATGTGCCGCGCGACGAAGCCTTTGTCGAATTTGCCCGGCCCAGCTTTCTGCCCGGCAGGCCCTTGCCTGAGGCCGCGCGCGACCTGATGGAACGCATCCACAGCACGATGACCTACGAAAGCGAAAGCACCGAGGTCAGCACGCCGGCACTCGAGGCGCTTCAGCAAGGCAAAGGCGTCTGCCAGGATTTTGCGCACATCATGGTGGCCTGCTGCCGCGCGATGGGCTTGCCGGCGCGCTATGTCAGCGGCTATTTGCTGACCAGCCCACCGCCCGGCCAGCCCCGCCTGGTCGGTAGCGACGCCTCGCACGCGTGGGCCTCGGTGTACTGCCCGGGTTTGGGCACCTGGCTGGATTTCGACCCCACCAACAATCGCGCGCCGGGCGAAGACTATGTGACGCTGGCCACCGGCCGCGACTTCCTGGACGTATCGCCCATGCGCGGCGTGATTCGCGGCGGGGCACAGCACATCCTGGACGTGGCGGTGACGGTGGAGCCTTTATCCGACACGGCGGTAGCAGGCACTGCGAGCTGACAGGCCAGCGTCTTCCATCACTTCCTTTCATGCCGCTACAGGCCCCACAGGCAAGGGGCCTGTCCTACAATTCCCTGCACCACCGGCCTCCCCAAGCTCGCAGTTGCTATGAAAAATATAGCTGCTTGCCAAGATGGGTATTGGGCTGGAGATCTTTTTCATCATCAAAGGATTCCTCATGAGCGCCCATGACAAGCTGAAAGCACTGAACATCACCCTGCCCCCTGTGGCCATCCCCGTCGCCGCCTACCTGCCCTTTGTGCAGACCGGCAATCTGGTGTTCCTGAGCGGCCACATCGCCAAGAAGGACGGCAAGCCCCTGGTCGGCCAGTTGGGCAAGAACATGACGACGGAAGAAGGCAAGGCGGCGGCACGCTCCATCGCCATCGACCTGATGGGCACCCTCGAAGCCGCTGTGGGCCTGGGCAAAGTCAAACGCATCGTCAAGCTGATGAGCCTCGTCAACTCCACCGGCGACTACACCGAGCAGCACTTGGTGACCAACGGCGCCAGCGAGTTGTTTGCCGAAGTCTTCGGCGACGCCGGCAAACATGCGCGCAGCGCGTTCGGCGTAGCGCAAGTGCCGATGGGCGCCTGTGTTGAGATCGACCTGATTGCCGAAGTCGAATAAGTCTTCGGGATGAAAAAGGCGCTGCTCGTCATCGATGTGCAGCGCGGGCTGTTCGACGCGGCGCCGCGCCCCTTTGAGGCCGATCTTGTCGTCAGTCGTATCAACGCCTTGACAGCAAAGGCACACGATGCCGGAGCTCCGGTCTTCTTTGTCCAGCATGAGAACGCCGCCGAACTAGCGCATGGTTCCAGCAACTGGCAGCTGGAACAAAACCTGACGGTCGGCGCAAAAGACACCACGATCCGCAAGACCACACCGGATTCATTCCTCGGCACGGACTTGCAGGACCTGCTCACGCAAAAGGGCATTGAACAGCTGGTGATCTGCGGCTATGCCTGCGAGTTCTGCGTCGACACCACCGTGCGGCGCGCTGCGGCGCTGGGCTATCCCGTGATCCTCGCCGCCGACGCGCACACGACGCACGACAAGGCCCATGCCTCGGGTGCGCAAATCAGGGCTCATCACAACGCCACGCTGGCCGACATCGCCAGCTTCGGGCCGGTCATCGAGGCCAGGCCGGCGGCGGAAATCCTGTTCGGCCAGCAGGCTCAATAAAACCCCTTGCAACGGCCGGCGATCACGCGGCCTAAAATCCAGACCGTCCCGGCCATTTCGCCGGGGCAGCGTTCTCAGGGCGGGGTGAAATTCCCCACCGGCGGTGTTTGCAGGCAACTGCATCAGCCCGCGAGCGCCTTATTGCTACGGTTAACGCGGCAACAAGGGTCAGCAGATTCGGTTCAACTCCGAAGCCGACGGTCACAGTCCGGATGAAAGAGAGCGCGATGCAAACGGCTGTGCCGTGGGCGGCGTGTTGCCGGCGTGGAGTTCTTCCGCACCGGTGAGCCGTGTGCCCGCGCGCCGCCGCAGGCTCGTGCGCCCTGATTCTGGTAACACCTCAATAAAGGCCATCCATGAGTCAGTCAATTAAATCCCCAGCTTCCGCCATTGCATCGGGCGGCACATCGCACAAGGCGCGTTTCGCCTTTATCCAGTCGTCCTGGCACGAAGACATCGTGGACCAGGGCCGCGGCGCTTTTCTGGCCGAAATGGCCCGACAAGGCGTCAGCGCGGAATCCATCGACACGTTTGAAGTGCCGGGTGCGTTTGAAATCCCCTTGCATGCCAAAAAACTCGCGCAATCGGGCCGCTATGCGGGCGTCGTCTGCTGCGGGCTGGTAGTGGACGGCGGCATTTACCGCCATGAGTTTGTGGCGGATGCGGTCATCAGCGCGCTGATGGGCATCCAGCTGGAAACCGGCGTGCCGGTGTTTTCAGCGGTGCTGACGCCGCAGCACTTTCATGAGCATGAAGAACACCGCAAGTTCTTCACGGCGCACTTTGTGACCAAGGGCAAGGAAGTGGCGCAGGCTTGCCTGGAGACGGTGGCGGGCCTGAAGAAGCTGGAGTCGCTGCTCGCGGCCTGATACCGTGTGCGGGCCAGGCAAGCCAGTTGCTACCAAATCAATAGCAAATAGCCCAGATACTATCTGGGCTAGCCTGCCCCGGACCGTTTTCAATCTGCGTCAATCTGCGTAATCTGTGGATGAATTTTTATCCGCAGATTACGCAGATTTACGCAGATTTACGCAGCTTAAAGAAAACAGAATGGATACCAGATACCTGATCTGACTCAATCGGCTCGGCTTGTTTTCTATTCAACCCGGGTGATGCCGCTTGGCTTGAAGCCCAGGTCGGCTGCCTTGCCTTTGCGTGCGCGGGCAGCTCTGGCGTTGTTCAGCGAACGGATCTCCAGCGTCTCTTCACGCGCCTTGCCGCCGCGGCCAATGCCTTCGATTTTCACGCTGCGGGTGTAGGCCGCGGCGCCTGCTAGCGTGTCTTTGGCTTCAAGGTCGATCAGCATCAGGCCGCGTCCGCCGGCGGCCTGCATTTTCAGTTCGCCGATTTCAAAGGTCAGGATGCGGCCGCCTGTGGAAGCACAGGCCACATGCGTGGCGGGAACCAAGGGCACCGTACCGCTGCTGAAGGCCGCATGCGACGGCCTGCAGATGGTTTCACCTTCAGCGCAGCTGATGAAGGCCTTGCCGGCTTTGAGGCGGGAAGTCATGTTCTCCACCGTAGCGAGGAAACCATAACCGCCACTGGCACTGAGCAGCAGCGCGGCGTTGGCCGGGCCTGCGAAGTAATGCACCAGCTGGGTGCCGGACTCCAGGTCGATCAGTGTGGTGAGCGGCTGGCCGTCGCCGCGCGCACCGGGTAGCGCAGACACCGGCACCGAATAAATGCGGCCGCGCGAACCGAAGGCCAGCAAGGTGTCGACAGTGCGGCATTCAAACGTGCCATACAAGCCGTCGCCAGACTTGAAGGCAAAGCCCGCCGCGTCGTGCCCGTGGCCGCTGCGCGCGCGCACCCAGCCTTTGTCGCTGATGACCACGGTCACAGGCTCGTCCAGCACCTTGACTTCAAGCACGGCTTTCTTTTCGGCCTGGATCAAGGTGCGGCGCGCATCGGCGAACTGTTTGGCGTCAGCCTCAATCTCTTTGATCAGCAGGCGACGGAGCGCCGCCGGGCTGCCGAGGATTTCCTCCAGCCGGCCCTGCTCTTCGCGCAGGTTTTTCAGGTCCTGCTCAATCTTGATGGCCTCAAGCCGCGCCAGCTGGCGCAGGCGGATTTCGAGGATGTCTTCGGCCTGGATTTCGCTGAGCTTGAAGCGTGCAATCAGCGCCAGCTTGGGCTCGTCCGACTGGCGGATGATGGCAATCACTTCATCGATATTGAGCAGCACCAGCTGGCGGCCCTCAAGGATGTGAATGCGGGCGAGCACCTTGTCGAGCCGGTGCTGCGAACGCCGCTGCACCGTGGTCTGGCGGAACTCGATCCATTCCGTCAGCATCTGGCGCAGGTTTTTCTGCGTCGGCTTGCCGTCCAGCCCGACCATGGTCAGGTTGATGGGTGAAGAGCTTTCGAGGCTGGTGTTGGCCAGCAGGGTGTTGATGAGTTCGGACTGGCTGATCTTGCTGGTCTTGGGCTCGAACACCAGGCGCACGGCGGCGTCCTTGCTGGACTCGTCGCGCAC
>Ga0136846_1214338_pt1 | contig 32923 bp, 27 predicted proteins | sample HopSoiMetagenom2_FD_96841 | JGI IMG/M metagenome (GOLD analysis project Ga0136846, IMG submission 96841) | Grasslands soil microbial communities from Hopland, California, USA - 2 Assembly 2016 (version 4) | ecosystem: Environmental > Terrestrial > Soil > Grasslands | place: USA: Hopland...
GCTGTCCCTCGGGACGGCGGCCGGGCCGGTCGCCGTATCGCCGCTGCCGAACGCACTCGCCACCGAGCGCAGCGCGGTCGTGACCTCGCTCGGGATGACCCAGAAGGTGTTACCCGCGCCCTGCGCCAGCTGCGGCAGCGTCTGCAGGTACTGGTAGGCGAGCAGCTTGGGGTCGGGGTCGTTCTCGTGCACCGCCTGGAAGACGGCCTCGATGGCCTGGGCCTCGCCTTCCGCAGTCAGGATCTTGGCCTGCCGGACGCCTTCGGCCGTCAGGATGGCGCTCTGCTTCTCGCCTTCGGCGGTCAGGATCTTGGACTGCCGGACGCCTTCGGCGGTCAGGATCGCGGCGCGCTTCTCGCGCTCGGCGCGCATCTGCTTCTCCATCGCGTCCTTGACCGACTTGGGCGGGTCGATGGCCTTGAGCTCCACCCGGGTGACCCGGATACCCCACTTGCCGGACGCGTCATCCAGCACCCCGCGCAGCAGGGCGTTGATCTTGTCACGCGAGGTCAGCGTCTGCTCCAGGTCCATCGACCCGATCACGCTGCGCAGCATCGTCGCGGTGATCTGCTCGATCGCCTGGATGTAGTTGACGATCTCGTAGTCCGCTGCCCGCGGGTCGGTCACCTGGAAGAACAGCACCGTGTCGATGAGCACGACCAGGTTGTCCTCGGTGATCACCGGCGCGCCGTTGAACGAAACCACCTGCTCGCGCAGGTCGATCATCGGCTTCACCCGGTCGATCCCGGGGATAACGAAGTTCATCCCCGGCTCGAGTGTCTTGCGGTAACGGCCGAGCCGTTCGACGTTCCGGGCGCGTGCCTGCGGCACGATCCGCACCGACCGCATCACAGTGATAACAACCAGCAACGCGACTACCGCCGCGATGGCTATCTCCGCGATCAACATGACTACTCCCGTGGGTAAACGAGGGCGGTGGCCCCTTCGATCTGCATGACGTCGACCTTGGCGCCGACCGGGATCACCAGCGACTCGTCGTAAGGACGCGAGGACCACTCCTCGCCGCCGATGCGGATCCGCCCGCTGTGCTCGGAGACCTCCTCCAGGACGATCGCCGAGCGGCCGACGAGCGCCGCGGTTCCGGTGCGCAGCAGCGGCGGCTGCTTGATGTGCCGCATGGCTATCGGCCGAACGAAGCCGAGACCAGCCCCGGCCGCCACGACGAACGCGGCGAGCTCGGCCGCCAGGCCGATGTGAAACGTCCCGACGACGGCCGCGACCAACGCCGCGACCGCGATGAGACCGAAGGCCAGCGTCGTGGTGAGCAATTCGGCCACGCCGAGTACCGCTGCCACGATGAGCCATACGATCCAGGACATGGCCGCTCCGCCGATTGCTCCTGTTCCGACTGTAACCCCGCCCGCGACCGTCCGCACCACGAGACCGGCCCGGCCACCGTCTCAAATGACACATCGTCTGCCATCGAGGGGATACCCCGCGATACACCTGATCGTGTGCAATTAGTGACAATTAGCCGTCTAGGTCATACAGGGGATTTCTATCGACCTACACTCAAGGGGTAAGGGCAAGCGTCCCGCGTCACTGCTGGACAGCGAGGTCCAGGAGGCATCTGGTGGAACGTAGCGACACTGGCCTCGGCCGTGACGCGTACGGTCCGCCGAGACGCGAGCGCGATCGCCGTGGCAACGGTTCTAGACCCTACCCGGCGGACGAGGATTATCCCATCGCAGCCGAGGATGACGATGGGGCGGGGCCAGGCCGACCGGTGCATCTCGACGAAGACGACTACGGGCAGTCGCCGCGCCATCCGGGTGAGGCGCCTCCTCGTTCGCCGCGGCCGCGTGAGCCAGGGCGGCCCTACCCGGGCCAGCCGGGTCAGCCGGGTCAGCCCGGCCGGTTCGCGCCGAGTGGGCCGCCGAATGGCGGTGCCGGCTACGGCGGACCGCAGGGGCCGGGACCGCGCGGCGGCCCCCCGGGCGGCCCGAACGGCGGATACCCGGATAGCGGATACGCGAACGGCGGCTACCCGGATAGCGGATACGCCGATGGCGGGGGACACGGGCCGGGGTCGCACGGCGGCCCGGTAAGTGCCCCCGGGCCGCACGGGCCCGGGCCGAGCGCCGCCGCGCCGCATGGGCCTGGCCCGAACGCCTCAGCGCCGCAGGGGCCTGGGCCGTATCCCGCCGGGCCGAACGGCGGAGCGCCGAACGGCGGCTTCCCGAACCGGCCTAACGGGCCCGTGAACTACGGGGTACCACCGGATGGCGGCGGGTCCAGCGCAGGCAGCCGGCTGCCGAACGGTCGGCGGGTGCCGCCGGGGGCGGACCGCCCTTACCGGCCGTCCGGTCCGAGCGCGCCAGGCGGTACTACGGGTCGTCATCACAGTCCCGGCCGGCCGCCCCAGGACCAGTACAGCGACAGCTGGACCCGATCGTCAGCCGGGCCGCCACCGGGCGGACCCGTCGCGGGCAGCCCCGCTACGGGCGCCCCGGTGGCCGGCGGCCCAGTTGGGAGCGGGCCCGTCGTGGGCGGGCCCGCGCACGGAGAGCAGGTGTACGGAAGACCGGCGCATGCAGAGCAGGCGCACGGAGGACCAGCGCACTCCGGGCCAGTGCACCCGGGACCGGTTCATCCGGGCCCGGTGCCACCAGGACCGGTGCCACCAGGACCGGTGCCACCAGGACCGGTGCCACCAGGACCGGTGCCACCAGGACCGGTGCCACCAGGACCGGTGCCTCCGGGGTTGGCGCATCCGGGGCCGGCGCATCCGGGGCCGGCGCACGGGGTGCCGCCGCATGGAAGCCCGACGTCCTACAGCGGGCCGGCGCACGGGGCGCCGCCGACTGGAACTCCGGCGTCTTACAGCTCCTCGGGAATGGCCGGGGCACCGGGAGTTCCAGGCGGTCCGCCGTTGCGGGAGCCGGGCCCTCCGCCGTTGCGGGAGCCGGGGCCGCGGGCGCGCTACGAGGCTCCGGACGGACGCGAGCGGCCGGGGACGCCGGCCGAGCCGCCGGGGCCGGTGATCAGGCAGCGGGACACGGCCGTACCCGAGGAGCCGTCGGCCGGGGTCCAGCCGGTGGCGAGCATCGCGCCGGATGGCCTGGAGGCGTTCGCCCGGGACCTGCGCGCGCTGCGGGCCAAGGCTAACCTCGAATACCCGGAGATGGCCGAGACCTCGCACTTCGAGATGAAGACGCTCGCGGCGGCCGCGGGCGGCCTGCGGATGCCGACGCTGCCGGTCGCGGTCGCCTTCGTCCGGGCCTGCGACGGGAACGTCGCCGAGTGGGAGGACCGCTGGCAGAAGCTGGCCGAGAAGCTCACCGCGGAGACGGCCAGGAAGCGCAGGAGCGACGGCGAGGACCCGGCCGAGCCGGTGGAACCGGCGGACGCGCCCGCCGCGCTGGAGCCGCCGCCGGCCAAGCCCGCCGCTCCCCCGGCACCCGACGCCGACGGCGGCGAGGTGTACGTGATCACCTCGGCCAAGCCGCGGCCCGAGCCGGACGGCTGGTAGGCCGCTCTGTTAGGCCGCTGGCAGCGCCGACGCGCTACCGGGCTCCCGCGCAGGCCTGGATAGGCTCGAGGGTAAGCATCAGCCACGACACGAGTAGGACCGATCCGGCGTGCCCCCTGCGCAGCAACCGGCCAGCGGAAGCTGGTCTCCCCCCGTCGACAATCACGTGCACACCCAGTGGTCGTGGGACGCGCCGCGCGAGGCCTCCATGGCGCGCAGCTGCGAGCAGGCGGTGGCAGCCGGCCTGCCGGGCCTGGCGTTCACCGACCACCTCGACTTCACCACCTGGACAGACGGCGATCAGATCGGCGCGCTGAACCTCGACCCGCACCGGTACAGCCGGATGCACCTGATCGACCTGGACGGCTACTACGCGACCTTGCAGGAGTGCCGGCAGCGCTACCCCGAGCTGCGGATCCTGTCCGGCATCGAGATCGGCGAGGCGCACCTGTGGGGCGCCAGCGCGGCCGCGACGGTGGCCCGGACCGCCCCCGCGGGCCCGGACCGGATCCTCGGCTCGCTGCACGCGATCCCGTGCCACGGCCGGCTGACCGCCGCCGACGACCTGTACCGGCTGATGCCGCCCGACGAAGTGATGCACAGCTACCTCGCCGAGCTGCTGCGGCTGGTCGAGGGCAGCGACCTGTTCCAGGTGCTGGCGCATATCGACTTCCCGCGGCGGATGTGGCCGTGGTCGGCCGGCCCGTACTCCGAGCAGGCGTTCGAGGCCGAGTACCGGGCCGTGCTGCGGGCCCTGGCGGCCGGGGACCGGGTGCTCGAGGTGAACACCAAGAGCCCGCTGCTGTCGGCCGAACTGGTGGGCTGGTGGCGGGAGGCCGGCGGGAAGGCGGTCTCGTTCGGCAGCGACGCGCACCAGCCCTGGCGGGTGGGTGACAAGTTCAAGCTGGCGGTCGACATGGTCGAAGCGGCCGGGTTCCGGGCGGGACGCGACCGCTTCGACTTCTGGCGCAGGTAGATCCCCGATTTTCTTACTCACCAGTAAACCGGTGGCGGTCCCGGACGCCCGAGCGCCGGAGGAAGGCTCCGGGACCGCCGCCGGTGGCCCTTAGGTCCAGGTGTCGCCGAAGCGCGCGATCATCTCATCCCAACTTTCGCCCTCGGTGCCGCCGTCCTCGGCGGCACGCCCCTCATGGGCACGGTTCCCCTGGGCGCCCTTGGTGGAAGCGCTGTCCGACCAGACGCTGGCGTCCTCGTTATCGAGGGCGGCGCGCGGGGCGGGAATGGACCGGCTCTGGCAGTGCACGGCGAACCGCAACTCTGCGTAGTAGGTCTCCCGGTCGCGCAGCTCGGCACGGGCTTCGGTGTGCGCCGGACGGCTAGTGCCCCCCGTACGGAACGGCAAGTCGGCGGAGTAGTCCCCGCCCTCGTTCGCCGGCAGGCCCTCGTCCGGATAGTTGCTGGCCACGACACACACCTCGAATGCGGTATACACGGTGCGAAGTTGTTTCGCTACCATTTGTAATGTAACACTACGTGCTGTATCCAATGCAACGGGTGATAAGGTAATACTTGCCTATCTTTTGGGATAGGTCTTACAGAGAGTGACATATGTGATTCTGGCGTGACACCAGGGTTGGCCGGTAGGCAAGTGATCGCAGGATGCGGTGACGGGGCGTGACACGAGCCCGTTCGGCGGAAATTTTGTAATAGTTTGATTACTGTCCGCACATGAGATTACCGGTGATCCCACCGGGCGCGCCGGCTTTCGCGACCCTGGGAGTCAGTGTCCGATTCCCGCCAGTTATGGTCCCCGCGGGCTGGCATTGTGGATGACGTGAAGGAGAACGAGACGACCGCCCCGGGCGGGGTGGCGGCGCTGGACGACGAGCGGCGCTACCAGGCGGCGGCCAGCAAGGACCCCCGCTTCGACGGCGTGTTCTTCACCGGGGTGACCTCGACCGGTATCTACTGCCGGCCGTCCTGCCCGGCGATCACGCCGAAACGCGAGAACATGCGGTTCTACCGCAGCGCGGCCGCAGCCCAGGAGGCGGGCTTCCGGGCCTGTAAGCGGTGCCGCCCGGACGCGTCCCCCGGCTCGCCCGAGTGGAACATCCGGGCCGACGTAGTCGGGCGCGCCATGCGGCTGATCGCCGACGGCGTGGTCGACCGGGACGGCGTCGAGGGCCTGGCCAGCAAGCTCGGCTACGAGCAGCGTCAGGTGCGCCGCCTGGTCACCGCCGAACTCGGCGCGGGCCCGCTGGCTATCGCCCGCGCGCAGCGGGCGCAGACCGCGCGTATCCTCACCGAGACCACCGCGCTGCCGCTGTCCGAGATCGCCTTCGCGGCCGGCTTCGCCAGCATCAGGCAGTTCAACGCGACCATCCGCGAGGTCTTCGCGGTGACGCCGACCGAGCTGCGCGAGGCGCGCGGAAGGCGGGCCGCGCCGACCAGGCGGCTGCCTGCCCGGCCGGCCGGCGATCCGGCGGCGCCCGGGCTGATCCACTTGCGGCTGGCCTACCGGGCCCCCATCGACGGCGAGCGGATGCTCGGCTACCTGGCCGCCCGGGCCGTCCCCGGGGTGGAAGAGGTGCGGGACGGGTCCTACCGCCGGACAATCAGCCTGCCGAACGGGGTAGGCATCTTGTCCCTGGGCCCGCTCGTGTCCTCGTCCGGCGGGCGGCCCCACGGGGCGGATCCGGGTTACGTCGAGTGCGAGCTCCAGCTCGAGGACCTCCGCGACCTGACGGCCGCGGTCCAGCGCTGCCGGCGCCTGCTCGACCTGGACGCGGACCCCGAGGCCGTCACCGGCTACCTGGCCGCGGACCCCGTGCTGGGGCCGCTGGCCACGGCCAACCCGGGACGGCGCTCGCCCGGCCACGTGGACGGGAACGAGCTGGCGCTGCGGGCCGTGCTCGGCCAGCAGGTGTCGGTGGCCGCGGCCCGGCGGCTCGGGGCCCGGCTGGTGGCCACCTACGGCAAGCCGCTGTCGCGGCCGGACGGGCCGCTGACGCACTGCTTCCCGGCCGCCGAGACGCTGGCGGCCGCCGACCCGGGCACGCTGCCGATGCCGCGCAGCCGCGCCCGGGCGCTGACCGGCCTGGCCGCCGCGCTGGCGGGGGGCGAGCTGTCGCTGGACCCGGGCGCCGACCGGGAGCACGCCGCCGCGGCCCTGCTGGCGCTGCCGGGCATCGGGCCGTGGACCGTCTCCTACATCCGGATGCGGGCGCTCTCCGACCCGGACGCGTTCCTGCCGGCTGATGTCGGCGTGCTCGAGGCGCTGGCCAGACTGGGTGCCCCGCTTGGGCTAGCAGGGCCGGCTGGCACCGGACCGGCCGCGCGGGCCCGGGCGGCCCGGGCCGCGGCGGCGCTAGCGGAGCGGCTGGCGGAGAGCTGGCGGCCGTGGCGCTCGTACGCCGTCCACCACCTGTGGGCGTACCTCGAAAAAGAAAAGGATGCATCATGACCAGCCCGTTCGTGGCGACGGAACCGGACGCCCCGTGTCTGTACCACATCGTCAGCTCCCCCATCGGCAGGCTGCTGCTGCTCGGCGACGGGCACGCGCTGACCGGCCTGTGGATGATCGACGCCGAGCGGCACGTGTCCCGCGCGGTCGACGGGCTGACGTCCAGCCCGGAGTCCTTCCGCGAGGTCGAGGCGCAGCTCGAGGCGTACTTCGCCGGTGACCTGAAGGAGTTCACGGTGCCGCTGGCGCCGACCGGGTCGCCGTTCCAGCTGGCGGTCTGGACCGAGCTGACCAAGATCCCGTACGGAAGCACGGTGACGTACGGCTCCATTGCCCTGGCGCTGGGCAAGCGGCTGGTCGCGTCGCGCGCGGTGGGCCTGGCCAACGGGTCCAACCCGATCTCGGTCATCGTGCCGTGCCACCGGGTCATCGGCAGCGACGGCAGCCTGACCGGGTACGGCGGCGGCCTGGAGCGCAAGGAGCTGCTCCTGAAGCTGGAAGGCGCGGGTCCGGTCACGCTGTTCTGAGCTCGCCTCTGCGAAACTTCTGACGTGATGGAACGGCTGCCGCGCACGGCACGTCCAACCCACATGACGTCTCCACGCCAAGTTCGCGGAACTGTACTAGCGGTACTGCTGTGCTCGGCACTGGCCGGGTGCGGCTCGGTGGTGGCCTCGGCTCCGGCCGCGGGCCAGGGCTCGTCGTCGGCCGCCTCAGCCGGGGCGACGTCATCGGCCTCGTCCTCCGCCGGGGCGGCCGGGTCTTCCGCCGCCGCGGTCGCGGACGCGGCGGGCTGCTCAGACGTGACCCAGGCGACGTCGGTTACCGTGCACCGCGTCCTGCACCTGGTGGAGCCGACCAGGCAGGGCGCACTGGCCAAGACCCAGCGCGACACCAGCTTGGTGCGCGCGCTGTACAGCCAGCTGTGCGCGGCCATCACCCACCCGGCCAAGCTCAAGGGGACGGTGCGCTGCCCGGCCAACCTCGGGATTTCCTACACCGGGACGTTCTACGACGGCAGAGCGCCGCTGGCCACCTTCGTCTACGGCGCGAGCGGGTGCCAGACGGCGAGCCTCACCGCGGCCGGCCAGACCAAGATCACCATGATGGTCGGGTCGGCGTCGGCCGCCGCGCCCAGGCTGCGGGCCGACCTGGCCAAGGTTCTCGGCCTGCCCTCGCTGGTGATGGCCCAGCCGAAGTCCGGCACCGGGACCCCGCGGGACGGCGGCCCGGTCACCGGCTAGATCGGCGGCAGGTTGCCCGACTCGTCGAGGTCGAACTCGCCGTCCCTGACCCCCAGGACGAACGCCTCCCACTCCGCCTCGGTGAAGTAGAGCTTGTCACCGTCGGGCTTGGCGGCGTCGTACATCACGTACAGCTTGGGCTCGCCGGCCTTGTGCGGCGCGCCCGAGGTGTCGGTGGTGATGTAGACCTCGACCCGGCTCTCGTCCTCGGGGGCTGGCGCGGCGTCGTCACCCGGTGTGTGCATGCGCCCAGGCTACTACCGGGGCCGCTACCGGATAAGGTCGTTTCCGTGCCCGATCCCGTCTCTCGTGCCTTCACCCCGGCCGAAGAGGCCGCGTGGTATGCGCAGCTGCCGACGATGTTCGGTGCCGCGGGGGCGTTGTTTACCGATGCCGACGGACAAGTGCTGCTGGTCAAGCCGAACTACCGGGACCACTGGTCGCTGCCGGGCGGGATCCTCGAGGAGGGCGAGCCGCCGCACGAGGCCTGCCGCCGTGAGATCCGGGAGGAACTCGGCCTCGACATCACCCCGGGCCGGCTGCTGGTCGTGGGCTGGACCGGGCTCGACGGCAAGCGCCCCCGGCCGGTCCTGCATTTCGTCTTCGACGGCGGCACGCTGGCCGCCGGCACGCCCATCCGGCTGCAGGCGGACGAACTCGACGATTACGAGTTCGTCTCGCTCGCCCGGCTTGACGACTACCTGCCCCCGCTGATCAGCGCGCGGGTCACCGCCGCGATCCACGGCCGGGACAGCGCGGCGACGGCCTACCTGCCCTGGCCCCCGTTAGCTGGCCTGGGCTCCGGAGCGGACCTGGAGCTGGTCGAGCAGGGTGGCGGTGGCCGCGGCGACGGCGTCGACGGCATGGGCGAACGCCTCGGCGTTGTGGGCGGCGGGGGCGCGGAAACCGCTGATCTTCCTGACGTACTGCAAGGCGGCGGCCCGGACGTCATCGTCGGTGACCTGCTCGGCGTACGGCGGGCGGAGAGTCTTGATGCTTCGGCACATGCTTCCGACCGTACCCTGCGGTTACGACAGCCCGAGCAGTCCTTCCAGGCCCACGGTGAGGCCGGGCGGCAAGGTGCGGAGGCCGCGGACGGCGCGCAGGACCCCGGGCATGAACGAGGCCCGGTCCAGCGAGTCGTGCCTGATCGTCAGCGTCTCGCCGGTGCCGCCGAGGATCACCTCCTGGTGGGCGACCAGGCCGGCCACCCGCACCGAGTGGACGTGCACGTCGTCCACGCTGGCACCGCGGGCACCCGGCAGAGCCGATGCGGTGGCGTCCGGCGAGGCGCCGAGGCCGCCCGCGGCGCGGGCCGCGGCGATCATGGAGGCGGTGCGCAGCGCCGTGCCGGACGGGGCGTCCGCCTTGCTGGCGTGATGCAGCTCGATGACCTCGGCGGAGTCGAAGAACCGCGCGGCCTGGGCGGCGAACCGCATCATCAAGATGGCGCCGACGGAGAAGTTCGGCACCACGAGGACACGCACGTCCGGGTGCTCGGCCAGCCAGCCGCGCACCTCGTCCAGGCGCTCCTCGGCGAACCCGGACGTGCCGACCACCACGTCCACGTCGCGCAGCACGCACCAGTGCAGGTTGGACATGACCACGCCGGGGTGGGTGAAGTCGACCACCACGTCGCACCCGGCCAGCGGGTCCAGCGCGTCGCCCTGGTCGACCTCGGCCGCCACTTCCAGGTCGGGAGCGTCATTGACGGCCCGGATCACCTCGCGGCCCATCCGCCCGCGCGCACCGAGCACTCCGACCTTGGCCATGACTGTCCTCCAGCTGCTGGTGCGGCTCGTAGCGGTGCGCCCGCTCTACGGGGCGCCGACCAAGAATATTAGGCGGCGGGGCCACGGCTAGGCCGGATAGCCCGCAAGCGGCGATTTGCCGGCAGTTGTGGTCGTCAGGGCAGCCATAACCGCAGCCAAATCCGGGGCGTGCTGACGACGACGGCCCGGGCCCGCGGTGAGGCGGGACCCGGGCCGGGGCCGGACTTGCTGGACGTGCCTGGGTTTCGCGGTGCTGCGGTCAGGCCTTGGCGTTGGGTGGTCAGGCCTGGAAGGCGCTGGCGTCGTCGAAGGGGCCGACGACGGCCAGGGTCTTGGGCCGGGTGAGGATCTCGGTCGCGATGCCGCGGATGTCGTCGTGGCTGACGGCATCGATCGCGGCGAGGACCTCGTCGACCGGCTCGAGCCGCGGGTAGACCAGCTCGGACTTGCCGAGGCGGCTCATCCTCGAGGACGGGTCCTCCAGGCTGAGCACGATCGAGCCGCGGACCTGGCCCTTGCCGCGGGTGAGCTCGGCGTCGGTCAGTCCGCTCTCGACCAGCCGGCTGATCTCGTCGGTGCAGATGGCCAGCACCTCGTCCGCCTTGGACGGCAGGCAGCCGACGTAGATGCCCCACACGCCGGTGTCGGCGTGCTGGCCGGAGAAGCTGTACACCGAGTACGCCAGGCCGCGCTTCTCCCGTACCTCCTGGAACAGCCGGGAGGACATGCCGCCGCCGAAGGCCGCGTTGAGCACGCCGAGCGCGAAGCGGCGCTCGTCGGTCCGGGCCAGCGCCGGGCAGCCGAGCACCAGGTTGGCCTGCTCGATGCCGCGGGAGACCAGCGTGGTGCCCGCGCCGGCCGGCTGGCCCGGCTGATCGCCGCCCAGCCGGGGCGCGGCGGGCTCGGCGGTCCGCTCCAGGGCCGGGCCGAAGGCCTGCCGGACCAGTTCCACGACCGTGTCGTGGTCCAGGTTGCCGGCCGCGGCCACCACCAGGTGCTCGGGGGTGTACCGGGCCTGGTAGTGCTCGAAGATCTGGTCCCTGGTGATCGCGTTGATGGAGTCCGTGGTGCCCAGGATCGGCCGGCCCAGCGGGGTGTCGCCGAACAGCTTGGCGGTGAACGCCTCGTGCACGGTGTCCGAGGGGTCGTCCTCGTTCATCGCGATCTCTTCGAGCACCACGTTGCGCTCGGCGTCCACGTCCTTGGGCGCGATCAGCGAGCTGGTCACCATGTCGGACAGGACGTCCACGGCCAGCGGCAGGTCCGCGTCGAGCACCCGCGCGTAGTAGCAGGTGTACTCCTTGGCGGTGAACGCGTTCATCTCCCCGCCGGCCGTGTCCATCTCCGCCGAGATCTCCAGCGCGGTCCGCTTGCTGGTGCCCTTGAACAGCAGGTGCTCAAGGTAGTGGGTGGCGCCCGCGTGCGAGAGGTCCTCGTCGCGGGAGCCCACTCCCACCCAGATGCCGAGCGCGACCGAGCGCACGGCGGGCAGGGATTCGGTGACTACCCGGAGTCCGCCGGGAAGGATCGTCCGGCGGACTCCGTAGCTGGGTTCGGTAGCCATTTAGTCTTGGTGCCCCCGGCTGCGGTGCCGGGTCCGGCGGTGGTCGCCGCCGCCGTCGCCGCCTCGGTCGCCGCCCCTGGACTCACGGGGACGGTCGCCGCCGCGGGAGTCACCGCGGGAGTCGCCGCCGGACAGGTCCTCGCCCGCCGCCTCGCGCTCCACCACCTCGACCGGGACCAGCGACAGCTTGCCGCGGTCGTCGACCTCGCGGATCTCGACCTGGATCTTGTCGCCGATGTGCACGACTTCGTCGATGTTCTCGATCCGCTTGCCGCCGTGCAGCTTGCGGATCTGGGTGATGTGCAGCAGGCCGTCCTTGCCGGGCAGCAGCGAGACGAACGCGCCGAACGTGGTCGTCTTCACCACCGTGCCGAGGAACCGCTCGCCGACCTCGGGCATGTGCGGGTTGGCGATCGCGTTGATCGCGGCCCGCGCCGCCTCGGCCGACGGGCCGTCGGTGGCCCCGACGTAGATGGTGCCGTCGTCCTCGATCGTGATCTCGGCGCCGGTGTCGTCCTGGATCGAGTTGATCATCTTGCCCTTCGGGCCGATGACCTCGCCGATCTTGTCCACCGGGACCTTGATCGTGATGATCCGCGGAGCGTAGGCCGACATCTCGCCGGGCTCGGTGATGGCCCCGCGCATGACCTCGAGGATCGTCATCCGGGCCCCGCGGGCCTGCTTCAGCGCCGCGGCCAGGACCGAGGCGGGGATGCCGTCCAGCTTGGTGTCGAGCTGGAGCGCGGTGATGACCTGCTCGGTGCCCGCGACCTTGAAGTCCATGTCGCCGAACGCGTCCTCGGCACCGAGGATGTCGGTGAGCGTCACGTACTGGTCGCCCTCGTTGATCAGGCCCATCGCGATGCCGGAGACCATGTCCTTCAGCGGCACGCCCGCGTCGAGCAGCGCCATCGTCGAGGCACAGACCGAGCCCATCGAGGTGGAGCCGTTGGAGCCGAGCGCCTCGGAAACCTGGCGGATGGCGTACGGGAACTCCTCCCGCGTGGGCAGCACCGGCAGGAGCGCCCGCTCGGCCAGCGCGCCGTGGCCGATCTCGCGCCGCTTCGGCGAGCCGACCCGGCCCGTCTCCCCGGTGGAGTAAGGCGGGAAGTTGTAGTTGTGCATGTAGCGCTTGGTGCGGTCCGGGTTGAGCGTGTCGATCATCTGCTCCATCCGGAGCATGTTCAGCGTGGTCACGCCCAGGATCTGGGTCTCGCCCCGCTCGAACAGCGCGGACCCGTGCACCCGGGGCAGCACGTGCGTCTGGGCGGACAGCGGCCGGATATCGGTCAGGCCACGGCCGTCGATGCGGATCCCGTCCCTGATAACCCGCTCCCGGACCAGCTTCTTGGTCAGCGAGCGGAACGAGGCGCTGATCTCGCTCTCCCGGCCCTCGAACCGCTGGGCCAGCTTCTCGACCACGAGCGCCTTGACCCGGTCGGTCTCGGCCTCGCGTTCTTGCTTGGGCGCGATGGTCAGGGCCTGAGCCAGCTCGGCGGAAACCTCGCCGGCCACCGCTTCGTAGACGTCCTCGCCGTAGTCGAGGAACACCGGGTACTCGGCCGTCGGCTTGGCGGCGGTGGCGGCCAGCTGCTGCTGAGCCTCGCAGAGCACCCGGATGAACGGCTTGGCCGCCTCCAGGCCCTCGGCCACCGTCTCCTCGGTCGGCGCGATCGCGCCGCTGTCCGGGTCCGCGATCAGCTTGAGCGTCTGCGGGGTGGACTCGGCCTCGACCATCATGATGGCCACGTCGCCGTCGTCCAGGCGCCGGCCGGCCACCACCATGTCGAAGGTCGCCTCGGAGAGCTGCTCGTGGGTCGGGAAGCCCACCCACTGGCCCTTGATCAGGGCGACCCGGACCCCGCCGATCGGGCCGGAGAACGGCAGGCCCGCCAGCTGGGTGGACATGGACGCGGCGTTGATCGCGACCACATCGTACAGGTGCTGCGGGTCCAGCGAGAGAATCGTCTCGACGATCTGGATCTCGTTGCGCAGGCCCTTGACGAACGACGGGCGCAGCGGCCGGTCGATGAGCCGGCAGGTGAGGATCGCGTCCTCGGACGGACGGCCCTCACGGCGGAAGAACGAGCCGGGAATCCGGCCCACCGCGTACATCCGCTCTTCCACGTCCACGGTGAGCGGGAAGAAGTCCAGGTTGTCCTTGGGCTTCTTGGATGCGGTGGTGGCGGACAGGACGACGGTCTCGCCGTCCAGCGTCACCACGGCGGAACCGGCCGCCTGACGGGCCAGCCGGCCCGTTTCGAACCGGATTGTATGCACGCCGAATTCGCCGTTATCAATAACGGCTTCGGCACTGTGGACACCCTCCACGGGTGAGACCTCCTTGCGGTAGATCCCGCACCCACCCGCCGCCGTGCCGCATGTGGCCTGGCTCGCCTGCTATGCGTGCCTCAACTGTGCTTGCCTCGAGAACTGTGCTTGCCTCGAGAGGGCTTACCTCAGATGGGCTTGCTTCAACAGGACGGCCGGCCGGTCTTCGATCGAAGCCCTCGGGTGCTGCCGCCTCGAGGACAGTGCGTCGAAGGCACTGTCGTCGAGGGCGGGCGACCCGGGGACCACTACCGAGGACCGGCCCTGGCGCTCGGGGCCGGGGGCTACGGGATGTCAGTGTTGTCGATATGCAGTTGTGGGTGGCCGGGAACGATCTCCAGCCGGGCGATCTGGGGCGGCTAGCGGCGGATGCCGAGGCGCTCCCGGACGGCGCGGTACCGGTTGATGTCCTTCTTGGCCAGGTACTTGAGCAGCCTGCGGCGACGGCCGACCAGCAGCAGCAGCCCGCGGCGGCTGTGGTGGTCGTGCTTGTGCACCTTGAGGTGCTCCGTCAGGTGGTTGATGCGCCTGGTCAGCAGTGCGACCTGGACTTCCGGCGAACCGGTGTCACCCTCACTGGTCGCGTACTCCGCCAGGATTTCCTTCTTGACGGCGGTGTCGAGCGGCACGTGACTCCTTAGGAATTGGTACGAAATGGGATCAGCATGCTGAATTTCCCAAGAACAAGGCGGCCGCATGAGGGTGCAGCACGCCTTCAGCCAACCCGGTTACTCCCCGGGCAGCGTTTCACATTACCACGGACGGCAAGGCGGCCGCGCCCGTCCGTCAGCGGACCTCCCCGTCCTCCCGCGGCGCGGCCGACGGGGCCACCGGGTCCGGCTGGGTCACCAGATCGGGCTGGGCCACCGGGTCCGGCCGGCCGGGGACGCCGGCGTCGGTCAGGTGCGCGCCGATCTCCCGGCCGCGGTGCGCGGCGAGGAAGACGATGATCCCGGCCACAGTCACGACCGCCATCACCAGCAGGGTGATCCAGTTCAGGTTGAAGTAGGCCCGCCCGCTGCTCTGCCCGGACGGCAGCACCACGTTGACCAGCATCAGGATCAGGTAGGCGACGGCGACGATGGAGACCGGCCAGGCCCAGCGGCCGAGCGTGAACTTGCCGGCCGGGATCCAGCCCCGGCGCCGGGCGATCATCGACCCGATCACCGTCAGCAGGAACGACAGGTAGATCCCGCTGACCCCGAACGACACCAGCGAGACCAGCACGTTGGTGTTGGCCGGGTAGGTGATGAACCAGATCTTGACGTCGCGGGTAGGCGAAGCGAACTCCAGGCCGATGAACACCACTGTGACCAGCGCGCCGCCGAACAGGGCGTTGGCCGGGGTCTTGAACCGCTCGCTGATCGCGGAGATCCACTTCGACCCGGGCAGCGCGCCGTCCCGGGCGTAGGAGAAGGCGAGCCGGCTGCCCGCGCCCTGCACCGCGGAGCCGCAGGAGAAGAAGGCGAAGATGATCAGGCCCAGCATGACGTCCTGCATCCAGTGCGGCAGCTGGCTGAGCAGAAACGGGATGCCGCCGTTCTGGATGGTCAGGTTGGCCGCGCCGGCCCCGGTCGGCATGGACAGCAGCAGGGCGGCGGTGAGCACGAAGGAGGCGATCCCGCCCCAGATCAGGGCCAGGCGCATGGCCCGCGGCACCTGCCGGCCCGCGTCCTTGGTCTCCTCGGAGATGTCCCCGGCCGACTCGAAGCCGTAGAAGATGTAGACCGGGGCGAGCACCGCGATCAGCGCGGCGCCGATCCAGCTGCCGTGGAAGTTCAGGCCGAGCGGGTTGGCCGTGGCCTGCTGGACGTTCAGGGTGCTGGTCAGGTAGCCCGGGCCATGGTGGAAGCCGTGGATGGCGAGGACGACCGCGATGCCGAACGTGCCGAGGATCTCGACGTAGACGCCGAACTGCGCGACCCGGCCCATGACGCGGGCGCCGATGGTGTTCAGCCCGGTCTGCAGCGCGAGCAGGACCAGCGTGACGACCAGCAGGACCGTGTGACTGGCCGGGTTGAAGTTCCAGCCGAGCCACAGATGGCCCAGGGCGGTGACGTACGGCACGACGCCCGTGTCCACCGAGGCCACGGTGACGAGCAGGGCGATCCCGTAGAACCAGCCGACGAACCAGCCGAACTTCCGGCCCACCGTGTACTTGCTGTACTGGTAGAGCGCGCCCGCCACCGGGTAGTGGCTGGCCAGTTCGCCGAAGACCAGGGCGACCAGCAGCATCCCGGCGACCGGGATCCAGGTCAGCCAGATGTAGGCCGGCCCGCCGGTGCCCAGGCCCAGCGCGAACAGGGAGAAGATGCCGACCATCGGCGACAGGTAGGTGAACGCCACCGAGAAGTTCGAGAACAGCCCGAGCACCCGGTTGAGCTGCGGCCGGTAACCGAGGCTCTCCAGCCGGGCGTCGTCCTCATCCGGGATGACCGGCGCCCGCGCCCCCGTGTCCTGCATGAAGCCCTCCTCGTCCGATGTGCCGCGGCCTGCCTGGGCTACGCCCGGTGGCCCCTTGCCCGCCGTGGCATGCCCCGCGGAATGTAGCAATGTAGCGCACCGGGCCGCTGTTTAACTCCAAACTCAGCTGTTCCCCAGGGAGGGCACGCTGGCCTGCGCGGTTGAGGCGTTTTGCCGCCCTTTCTAGACTGGCGAGATGCCCGATCTGAGCGTTGCGCGCGGCCTGCCGCCGGGTCACCTCCCGCAGTCCGCGCCGCGGCCGCGCCCGGCCTGGTGGCCGGCCTGGTCGGTGCCGGCCGCGCTGCGCGCGGTGCGCGCGGTGCTGGTGATCCCGCCCCTGTTCGCGCTGACTTACGAGGGCTTCGGCAACCTGCAGATGGCCCTGTTCGCCGCGTTCGGCGGGTTCGCGAGCCTGATCTTCGCCTCGTTCGGCGGGACCAGGCGGGACAAGCTCACCGCGCATCTCATGCTGGCGCTGATCGGCAGCGTCGCGCTGATCATCGGCACGGCCGTCAGCGGGATCACCTGGCTGGCCGTCCTGGTCACCGTCCCGGTCGCCGCCGGGATCTTCTTCGCCGGGGTGGCCGGGCCCAACGCGGCCTCCGGAGTCACCGCCGCGCTGCTCCCCTACGTGCTGCCAGTGGCCACGCCCGGCGGCATCGGCACGATCCCGGACCGGCTGGCGGGCTGGTGGCTGGCCTCGGTGGTCTCGACCGCGGTCGTGCTGGCCATCGCGGCCCCGTCCCCGGGCGACCGGCTGCGCACGGCCGCGGCCCGGTCGGCCCGGACGCTGGCCGCCCACCTGGAAGCCGCGGTGCGCGGCACCTCCACGGCCGCGGACCTGGCGGCCTGTCACGAGGCCAAGAACCAGCTGGTGAGCACGTTCGCCAGCACGCCGTACCGGCCGCTCGGCCTGGCCACGGCCGACCAGGCCATGTCCAGCGTGGTCCAGCTGCTCGAGTGGTGCACCGCGCTGGTCGCCGACGCCACCGAGGGCCACCCGGACCTGGACCGGGCCGCGCCGGCCGACCGTGACCTGCTCAGCCTGGCCGCCACGGTGCTCAGCCAGGCCGGCGACCTGCTGGCCGGGACCAGGACCGAGCCGGTCGAGACGGCCGCCCTGGACCGGCAGCGCGAAGCCAGCGTCGCCTACCACCAGTCGAGGACAGTGCTGGCAACCACGGGCGGGGACTACGACTCGGACGAGATCATCGCCCGGCACGCCTTCCACGCACAGGTCATCACGCTCGCCGTCCGGAACGTCCTGGCGGACGTCCAGATCGCGACCCGGCAGTCCGACCCGGAGACGATCGCGGCCCGGCGCCGCAGCTGGTACGGGGCCCAGCCCGAGGGGACGATGGCCGAGCGGCGGGTGGCCTCGATCCACGGCGCGATCGGCGTCCTGGTCCGGCACGCGAGCTTCCGCTCGATCTGGCTCCTGAACAGCCTGCGCGGATCGCTGGCCCTGGCCGCGGCGGTCCTGGTGGCCGACGTGTCCGGGGTGCAGCACGGGTTCTGGGTGGTGCTCGGCACGCTGTCGGTGCTGCGCACCAACGCGGCGTCGACCGAGTCCACCGCGCTGCGCGCGCTGGGTGGCACCGTGGCCGGCTTCGTCGTCGGCGCGCTGCTGCTGCTCGGCATCGGCACCAGCACCCCGGCGCTGTGGACGGCGCTGCCGATCGCGCTGGCCGTGGCCGCCTACGCACCGGGCGCGCTGCCGTTCACCTTCGGCCAGGCGGCGTTCACCGTGGTGGTCGTGGTGCTGTTCAACCTGCTCCAGCCGGCCGGCTGGAGCGTAGGCCTGCTGCGCATCGAGGACGTGGCCATCGGCTGCCTGGTGAGCCTGGTGGTCGGTGTGCTGTTCTGGCCGCGGGGCGCGGCCACGCTGGTCGGCGACGACCTCGCCGACGCGTTCCGCAGCGGCGCCGCCTACCTGACCCAGTCGGTGGACTGGGCGCTCGGCAACCGGCACGAGGCCCCGGACGCAGGCACCGCCGCGGTCACCGCCGGCATCCGGCTGGACGAGGCCCTGCGCGGCTTCCTGGCCGAGCAGGGCGCCAAGCGGGTGTCCAAGGAGGAACTGTGGATGCTGGTGATGGCGTCCATGCGGCTCCGGCTGACCGCCTACTCGCTAGCCGGGCTGCAGGCACCCGAGCACATGCGGCCCAAGCACCGCGGCACGGCCTACGCGCGCGCCGCGCTGGAGCAGGCCACCGCCGACCTGGCCGGCTTCTACGAGCGGATAGCGGTGCTGGTCGGACGGCCGGTCCCGGGCCAGGTGCTGCTGCCGGTCGGCGTCCCGGCCTTCACCGGCCTGAACGGCACCACGTCGCGGCCGGCCGGTGACGGCGATGACGGCCGGGTCGCCGTGCTGACCGGGGGCGGGGACTCGGACGGGCTAGGCGACAGGCTGACGGGCGGCACGGACGTGATTCGCGTCATCACCACCCCGCACCATCCGCACCTGCTGTGGGTACACGAGCACCTGCAGCACCTCAGCTCGCACGCGGGCGTGATCACCAGCCCGGCCTCGCACGTGGCCGAGCAGCGGCGCCTGCCCTGGTGGCGGTAGGGCGGCAGGGACGGGGGCGTCAGTACTCCAGGACGGTGTTGCGGAGCGCCGGGAGGAGCAGCGCGCCGAGCGCGCCGGCCGCGGCGATCGCGACCAGGACCAGGCCGACCGCGTGCAGGGCGGCGGCCGGGCCGACGGTGCGGACCTGGGCCGTCTACAGCGCCGCGACCAGCCCGATACCGAACGACCCGGCGATCCGCTGCCAGCCGGGCGGGCCGGCCGTCCTGCGGCTCGGCGGTCTTGGTGACCGCTCCGGCCTCCTCGAACCGGCGCAGCGCCGGCTCCGGAGCCGGAGGACTCGTCGCTTCAGCGCGGCTACAGCGCCGCTTCAGCGCGACGGCCTAGCATGCGAGCGTCCGGGTATCGGAGACCGCATCAGGAGGCCGCGACATGGGGCGAACCAGGAAGCTGGCGGGCGCGCTGGCCGCGATCGGGCTGGCGGCGGGCCTGGCCATGGCCGGGCCAGGAACCGCCCGGGCCGACGTCATCCCGCCTGCTGGATGGGCCGAGATCTTCAATCCGTATCTGCACGCCCAGAACAACACATTGTGCGTCGACGATCCGAGCGGATCCCTGGCTATCCTCCAGAAGATCCAGCTCTTCCGCTGCCACGGATATGACAGCCACGGCTCGCCGCAGCGGTGGTTCTTCGAGCCCGCCGGGACAACCGGCATCTTCGGGAACTTCAACGTGTACCACATCAGGAACACGGGCTCGGGCCTGTGCCTCGGCCTGACGACGAACGTCCCCAACACCGCGGGCCGGGATGTCGTCCAGCTTCAGTGCACGGACACCGCGACCGAATGGTTCCTGGTGCCTCTCGACCGGTCCAATCCGAACTCGGACTTCCAGCTGGAATTCCTGATCGGCTACCCCTTCGTCAACAGCTGGTGCATGGCCGCGAGCAACTTCACGGACAGCAGCCCCACCCGACTGGTCAACGCGTCGTGCGCGGACACTGACACCAGTCAGCTCTGGAACCTGGGCTAGCCATCGCCCGTCCTGGTCACGTGGTTTGGCGTGACCAGGACGGAGGGGCGGGTCAGTAGCGGGCGCCGGCGACCTGGTCGCCCAGCGGGTTCAGGACGGCGAGCTCGCCGTCGGTCAGGGTGACGTCGAGGGCGCCGACGTTCTGCTCGAGCCACTTGATCCGCTTGGTACCGGGAATCGGGGCCAGGTTGACGCCGAGCCGCTGCTCCTGGGCGTAAACCCAGGCCAGGGCGATCTGGGCCGCGGGCACGCCCTTGGCGTCGGCCACCTGGCGGACCGCCTCGACGATGGCCAGGTTCTGCTGCCCGGCCTCGCCCTTGAAGCGGGGGTTGCGGCTGCGGAAGTCCTTCGCGTCGAAGGAGCCCAGGTCGACAGTGGCGGTCAGGAAGCCGCGGCCGAGCGGTGAGTAGGGCACGAAGCCCACGCCGAGCTCGCGCATGACGCCGACCGCGTCGGTCTCCACGTCGCGGGTCCACAGCGAGTACTCGCTCTGCACCGCGGTGATCGGGTGCACCGCGTAGGCGCGGCGCAGCAGGTCGCCGGTGACCTCGGACAGGCCCAGGTAGCGGACCTTGCCCTCGGCGACGAGCTCGGCCATCGCGCCGACGGTCTCCTCGATCTCGGCCGTCTGCGGCGGGCGGTGCAGGTAGTACAGGTCGATGTGGTCCACGCCCAGCCGGGTCAGCGACGACTCGCAGGCCCGCTTGACGTAGTCGTGCTCGCCGCGGATGACACGCTTCGCATCGCCGCCGGACCGGTCGATGCCGAACTTGGTGGCCAGCTGGACCTCGTCCCGCCGGCCCACGATGCCGCGGCCGACCAGGACCTCGTTGTGGCCCGCGCCGTAGGCGTCGGCCGTGTCGAGGAAGGTGACGCCCAGGTCCAGGGCGCGGCGGATGGTGGCGATCGACTCGTCCCAGTCGGTGGCGCCGTACCACTCGCTCATCCCCATGCAGCCCAGGCCCTGTGCGGACACGGTGAGCGGACCGAGTTTGGTGGTGCGCATGTGTTTGCCTTGCCCCTCGTCAGATGGCGGTTGCTTGCGGCGCGGCGACGGCCAGGCAGTCCGTGTAGTAGCCGATCTTGGAGTCGAGCAGCTTCAGGCACTCCCGCTGGCTGGCGAGCGCCCGGCGCACCTCCTCGCGGTGCCGCTTGAGCAGCTCGATCCGTTCCGCCTGGCCCGCGCCCGACCTGACCAGCTCGGCGTACCGCTGCATGTCACGGACCGGCATCCCGGTCGCGCGCAGCTTGGTGATCAGCGACAGCCACTCCAGGTCGCTCTCGCTGAACCGGCGGCGGCCGTCCCCGCCCCGCTCGATGCTCGCGAGCAGGCCGATGCGCTCGTACCAGCGCAGCGTGTGCTGGGAAAGACCGCACTTGGCGGCGGCTTCGCCGATGCTCCAGGTCGTCACGTCAACGAGCCTACGAGTTAGAGCGTGCTCTAACGCAAACGGGTCCCGGTTACGAGCTGGCGGATGCGGATGCGGATGCGGATGCGCTGGCGGTGGGGCCGGCGCTGGCGGCGGGACCGCTAAACGTGACGGTGACGTGCTGGAAGCCCAGCGACGTCAGCATCCCGGTGAGCATGCCCTCGGTGTTCTTCTGGGCGTCGGCCAGCAGCGGGCTCTGCCGGGCCGCGGTCTCGATCTTGCCCTCGGCGATCTGGTACACCTGCTGCTGGCTGTTCGGGTTGCCGGAGAAGAAGTCGCCGACCCGGTTGAACAGCCCCTGCTGCTCGGCGTACACGTACGACTGGTCGACGTTGAGCACGGCCGGCTCGAGCTGCGGCTTCGGCAGCGTCACGGTGACCGAGGTGCGGTTCTTGCTCACCGCGATGGCCCCGTTCTTGAGCGTGGCGAAGTCGACGTACGCGATGTCGGAGCCCTGCCCGACGAACAGCGTCTCGCTGCCCGCCAGGAACGAGGGCAGGATGCCGTTGCGCTTGGTCACGTCGACCACGACCTGGAACGAGCCGCTGGCCGCCTCGTAACGGCTGAGGTTGGTGATGGACTTCAGGATGACCGGCTGGCTGCGGACCGTGGTGGTCTCGCCGAACGGGTTCCGCAGCTGAGGCAGCAAGTGGGCCGCGGACAGCACCACGATCAGGACAATAATCGCGACGATGACGGAGACCAGGCCGCCCGCCCGTCCCGTTCCCGGCAGGCGCGGCATCGTGATCTTGACCTGGCGCGGTTCATGCCTTTCCGGCATCTCACGCGTCGTTCCAGAGAACTTGTCCATCACGCCGTTCCGTTGCGTCCGGAGGTTTTCTTCTCGGGCCTCTTAGCCGTTACAGAGCTACCCCCGGGCGGACAGATAAATCGGATCGGGTGGCATATTGCGCTGTGCCTGGGCATACCTAACGTCATGAGCAGGTTCCGGCGCGGCAGGCAGCGGATCGACTCCGGGGACTGGGATCGCGGCCCGCGCCGGCGGTGGCGCCCGCGGCGTTCCCGGGCCCGCGGCTGCCTCATGTTCGTCCTGCTGCTCATCGTGATCCTGATCGTGCTCGCGGTGGCCTTCGGCGGTTTCCGGAAAGGCACCAAGAGCGGTTCGCTTCCGCATGTGTGCACGTCATGCTCGGTAACGCCGATACCGGTACCTACCGGCGGGTAACTCGGGTGTGCCATAGTGCGGGCATGGGCATCTTCGACGATCTGGCGGCGGAGCAGGAGCGGCTGGAGAAGGTCCTGGCCGGACTGGACGAGGGGCAATGGGCGACGGCCTCGGGGGCCGCGGGCTGGACGGTCGCCGATGTGGTGCTGCACCTGGCTCAGTCGGAGGAGGCGGCCGCGGGCACCGCTGCGCACGGCACGCTCCGGGGCGGGCTGGCCGCGGTGGCCGGGGGCACGATGGACGAACGGGCCGACAACGCGGTCAGGAACGAGCGGACCGCGCCCGCGGAGATCTTCGCCCGGTGGCAGCGGGCCAGGCAGGCGTCGCTGGCCGCGCTGCGGGGCGCCGACCCGGACCGGCCGGTGGAGTGGGTGGCCGGGCCGCTCAAGCCGGCCACGCTGGCGACGACCCGGCTGGCCGAGCACTGGGCGCACGGCCTGGACATCACCGGGCCGCTCGGCGTCGACCTGCCCGACACGGACCGGCTGCGGCACATCGCCTGGCTGGCGCACCGCACGCTGCCGTACGCGCTGAGCGTGGCGGGCGAGCCGGCGGCCCGGGTGCGGTGCGAGCTGACGGCGCCGGACGGGGTTGCCGTGTGGAGGTTCGGGCCGGACGATGCGGAGTCGGCCATCACCGGGGCGGCCGGGGAGTTCTGCCGGGTCGCGGCGCGCCGGCTCGACCCGGCGCAAACCGCGCTCAGGGCCGCCGGCCCGCACGGCGCCACCGCGCTGCGCCTGGTGCGCACCTACGCGGCATGAGGCCCGCCGCATCCGGCGGACTGCCACCCCGCGACTCTCTTCACAGGCGCGGGTCGACGGGCTCGGATTCCAGGGCGAGGACGGCGAAGACGCACTCGTGCACCCGCCACAGCGGCTCGCCGCCGGCCACCCGGTCCAGGGCCTCGAGGCCGAGGGCGTACTCGCGCAGCGCCAGCGAGCGCTTGTGGGACAGGCCGCGCTGGCGCAGCCGGGTCAGGTTGGCCGGCTCGGTGTAGTCCGGGCCGTAGATGATCCGCAGGTACTCCCGGCCGCGCACCTTCAGGCCGGGCTGGGCCAGGCCCTGCGGTCCGCGGGTCAGGTTCGCGGCGGGCTTGACGACCATGCCCTCTCCCCCGGCGGCGGTCAGCTCCTCCCACCAGCGGGTCGCGGCGGCGACCGAGGCGGGGTCACCGGTGTCCGCCTCGACCCGGCGGGTGGCCGTGAAGAGCTCCGGGGCCGCGGCGGCGAGCCGGTCGGCCAGGGCGAGGTGCCACCGGTGCGGCCGGTCGTGGTAGACGGCACCCTCGGTGGCGAGCAGCTGGAACGGGGCGACGCACACCCCGGCCAGGTCGTCGGTGGCCCAGCAGTAGCGGGCGTAGGCGGCGGTGAACGCCTCGGCGTTGGCCAGCCGGGCCCGGGTCCGGTCCAGCAGGTCGCCGAGGCCGGGCAGGTCGCGGGACGACGCCTGGGTCAGGGCCGCGGCCGCGGCCGGGAGGGCGGCCAGCGCGGCCGCGCCCACCGCGGCGTACTGGTCCCGCAGCAGCGACCCGGCCTTGACGTTCCAGGGCAGGATCTCGGCGTCCAGCAGCAGCCAGGACGTGCCGAGCTCGTCGAACAGGCCGGCCTTCCCGGCCGCCGCGCGCGCCTGCTCTGCCAGGTGCGGGCCGGCCGGGCCGGGGAAGAACGGCCGGCCGGTCCTGGTCCAGGCCGCGCCCCCGCCGGAGGAGACACCGAAGCGAGCCCGCGCGTCGTCCTGCGACCGGCAGATCAGCAGCACGGCCCGGGAGCCCATGTGCTTCTCCTCGCACAGCACCGAGGCCACCCCGGCGGTGGCGTAGGCGCTGAATGCCTGCTCCGGGTGCTCCAGCAGGTCGTCGCGGGACGACGTGGCAACCGGGCTCATGGTCGGCGGCAGGTAAAGGAGCCAGCGCGGGTCGATCGCGAACCGGCTCATCACCTCGAGCGCGGCGGCGGCGTGCGCGTCGCGGACGCCGACCCGCGGCAGGTAAGCGGTCTCGATGACCCGGGAGCCGGACACGTCGGCGATGTCGAGCACGTCGGGCTCACGCCGCGCGACGCCGGCCGCGGGGGCGGATTCGGCGGGGAACGGCCGGGCCGGGGGGTGGTAGACACGGGCGGCGGGGACGGAAACGGTACCCCGTTCGGGATAATTCAGGGCGGTCAGACGGCCACCGAAGACACAGCCGGTGTCCACGCACAGGGTGTTGTTCAGCCATTCCGCGGCCGGCACGGGGGTATGGCCGTACGCCACGACGGCGCGGCCCCGGTACTCGGTGGCCCACGGGTAGCGGACCGGCAGGCCGTACTCATCGGTCTCGCCGGTGGTCTGGCCGTACAGGCAGAACTCGCGGACCCGGCCCGAGGCGCGGCCGTGATAAGGCTCGATCAGCCCGGCGTGGGCCACCACCAGGTTGCCTCCGTCGAACACGTAGTGGCTGATCAGGCCGTCGATGAACCGCTCGGCGGCGGCACGGAACTCCGGCGTCTCCGCCTCCAGCTGCTCCATCGAGGCGTCCAGGCCGTGGCTGCGCTTGACGTTCTTGCCGCGCAGCGCCTTGAGCAGCTTGACCTCGTGGTTGCCGGCCACGCAGAACGCGGTCCCGGCCGCCACCATGCCCATGACCAGGCGCAGCACGCCGGGCGTGTCGGGTCCCCGGTCGACCAGGTCGCCGACGAAGATCGCGCGCCGGCTGCCGGGGTGGCGGGCGTTCACCGGGCGCCCGGCCGCGTCCCGGCCGAGCTCGTAGCCCAGCGTGGTCAGCAGTTCTTCCAGCTCGGCGCGGCAGCCGTGCACGTCGCCGATGATGTCGAACGGGCCGGTCTCGTCCCGCTTGTCGGTGTACAGCCGGGTGCGGGTGATCGCGGCCGCGTCGACTTCCTCCTGGCTGTGCAGCACGTGCACGGTGCGGAACCCCTCGCGGCCAAGACCGCGCAGGCCGCGGCGGAGCTGGCCGCGCTGGCGGCGGAGCACGTGCGGGCCGAAGTCCCGGTCCGGGCGGCTTTTGTTCCGTTCCGCGCACAGGTCTTCCGGCAGGTCGAGCACGATCGCGGTCGGCAGCACGTCGTGCTCGCGGGCGAGGAGGACGAGGTCGCGGCGGGCTTCGGGCTGGACGTTGGTGGCGTCGATGACGGTGAGGCGGCCGGCCTTGAGGCGCTGGCCGGCGATGAAGCTGAGCAGCTCGAACGCGGCCGGGGTGGCGGACTGGTCGTTCTCGTCGTCGGCCACCATGCCGCGGCAGAAGTCCGAGGAGATCACCTCGGTCGGCTTGAAGTGCGCGCGGGCGAACGTGGACTTGCCCGAGCCGGTCACGCCGATCAGGACGACCAGGCTCAGCTCGGGGACACCGAGGTTCATGCCGCCTCCTTCTCGAACACGGCCAGCTGGGTAGGCGGACCGTCGGCCGGGTCCTCCGGGCCGACCGGCAGGAACCGGGCCTGGTAGCCGTAGCGCTGCCCGGCCTGCTCGGCCCAGGCGCGGAACTCGGCCCGGGTCCACTCGAAGCGGTGGTCCGGGTGCCGCGTCGCGCCGGCGGCCAGCGTGGCGAAGTGGGCGTTGTACTCGGCGTTGGGGGTGGTGACGACGACGGTGGCGGGCGCGGCCGCACCGAACACGACCCGCTCGAGCGCCGGGATCCGGTCCGGGTCCAGGTGCTCGATGACCTCCATCAGCACGGCGGCGTCCAGCCCGGCCAGCCTGCTGTCGCGGTAGGTGAGCGAGGACTGGAAGATCGTCAGCCGCTCGCGCCGGGGTGCTGGCATCTGGTCGAGCCGCAGGTGGCGGGCGGCCAGCTGCAGGGCCCGGGCGGACACGTCGGTGGCGGTGACGTGCTCGAACCGCTGGTCCGCGAGCAGCTCCCTGGTCAGCGCGCCCGAGCCGCAGCCCAGGTCGCCAACGCGGCGGGCGCCGCGTTCGTGCAGCACGGCCACGATGGCCGCGCGGCGCTGGACGGCCAGCGGCTTGCTCGTCTCGGCTTCCGCCGCCTCGTCCTCGGCCGGCACCGCGTTGTCCAGCTCGTCCGGCTCGGTCTCGTCGGCTTCGGCCAGCCGGGCCAGCGCGGACTGGGCGAGCCTTTTCTGGTGCGCCAGGTAACGGCGGGTGATGAGCTCCTTATCCGGGTGCCCGGCCAGCCAGCCGCCGCCGGCCCGGATCAGCTTGTCCACCTCGTCGGCCGCCACCCAGTAGTGCTTGGTGTCGTCGAGCACGGGCAGCAGCACGTACAGGTGGTTGAGCGCGTCGGCCAGCCGGACCTCGCCGGTCAGCCGCAGGTCCAGGTACGGGGAGTCGCCCCACTCGGCGGGCGTGAACGGCTCGGCCCGCGCGTCGACCTGCCAGCCGAGGGGCGCGAAGAGGCGGTCCGCCAGGGTCCGGCCGCCCCGGCAGCGCAGCGCGGGGACGTGCAGGGTGAGCGGGATGGACGCGGCGGCCAGCTCGGGCCGGGCATCGCAGCGGCCGGTGAGCGCGGTGCGGAAGGCCTCCTTGATCGCCACCGCGAGCAGGCTGGAGGCGGCGTAGGGCCGGTCGTTGACGTACTGGGCCAGCTCGCCGCCGCCCTTACGGTCGCGGACCAGGGCGACCGGGTCGACCTCGAGGAGCAGCGCGGCCGTGCACCGGTCCGGTTCCGCCTCCGGATAGAAGACGTGCGCCGTCCCCGCCGAGAGCGCGAACGACTGGACCCGGTCCGGGTGCTTATGCAGCAGGTAACCCAGGTCGGTCGCGGGCGCGCGGGTGGTCGTGATCGTCAGAAGCACACGCCATTGTGACCGCGTCCGGCCGGCCAGATCAAAATCATTAATCCCGCACGAGTCGGCGCGTCCCGGGTATGACCCCTGCATGGGGTGGTGGGTGCTGCACGTGGATCTCGACCAGTTCATCGCGGCGGTCGAGGTACTGCGTCATCCCGAGCTGCGGGGGCGCCCGGTGGTGGTGGGCGGTGACGGCGACCCGACCAAGCGGGGCGTGGTGAGCACCGCGTCCTACGAGGCCAGGGAACACGGCGTGCATTCGGGGCTGCCGCTGCGCACGGCGGCCAAGCGGCTGCCCGACGCGGTGTTCCTGCCGGTGGACCGGGAGGCCTACGAGGAGATCTCGGAGACGGTGATGGCCGTGCTGCGGTCCTCCGGCGCGGTGGTGGAGGTGCTCGGCTGGGACGAGGCGTTCGTGGGCGTGGAGACGTCTGATCCGGAAGCGTTCGCGCGGTCGCTGGCGGCGCGGGTGCGGGCGGAGACGCGGCTGGACTGCACGGTGGGGATCGGGGAGAACAAGCTGCAGGCCAAGATCGCCACCGGGTTCGGCAAGCCGGCCGGGGTGTTCCGGCTGACGTTCGCTTCCTGGTTCTCCGTTTTGGGTGACCGGCCGGTGGACGCGCTGTGGGGCATCGGGGCCAAGACGGCGAAAAAGCTGGCCGGGCTGGGGATTCATACCGTTCGTGAGCTGGCGGCCGCGGACCCGGACGCGCTGGCTTCGGAGTTCGGGCCGATGACGGGGCCGTGGCTGGTGCTGCTGGCGTGCGTGCGGGGCGACGTCGAGGTGGACGCCTCGCCGTACGTGGCCAAGGCGCACGGGCGGGAGGAGACGTTCCAGCGGAACATCGCCGACTGGTCCCGGGTCCAGGCCGAGGTGGCACGGATCGCCGGGCTGCTGGCCGGGGACCTGGCGTCGGAGCCGAGGCCGGCGGTGCGGGTGGTGGTGAAGGTGAGGTACGCGCCGTTCGTCACGGAGAGCCACGGGGTGACGCTGGCCTCGCCGTCGTCCGACGCTGGGGTGATCGCTGTGGCCGCTTCTCAGGCGCTCGGGCGGTTCACCGGGCGGCGGCCGGTGCGGCTGCTCGGGGTGCGGGCGGAGTTCGGGTCCTCGTTACGGCTTTTCCCAGGGGGACGGGTCATAGGGTGGTCGCGCGTACCAAGACCATCGCGTCAGCCCTGGCTGTAGTCCACGCTCACCCAGCGCTCGGGGGTCATCCGGATCATGATCTGGCCGCCGGCCGGGGTCGCCGCCAGGAAGGCGTCGCCGCCCTCGGTGCCCAGGTAGCGGCGGGCCAGTTCGAGCCGCTCGGCGTCGGTGGCGTCCTCGATGACGGCCGGGCCCTCGACGCTGACGTACTTGTACGGCGGCTGCTCGTCCTGGACGCACAGGCTGAACCGGCCGGCCGCCATGATGGCCTGGGCCTTGCGGGTGCCGGGGCCGGTGCTCACGTTCAGCGTGCCGCCCGGCTGGTAGGTGTACCAGATCGGGATGGTCAGCGGCCCGCGGTCGTCACCGGCGGCCACGCTGAGCACCCCGACATGGAGCCCGGCCAGGAACTCCTCGCGCTCGGTCCGGCTCATGCTTCGCGGCATGTCAGCTCCTTAATCGAAGTGGCGGGCGCTCGGGTAGATCTGGGCGCCGTCGACGGCGACGTTGGCGCCGGTGACCCACGAGGCCCGGTCGGACAGCAGGAACGCGACGACGTCGGCGACCTCGGGCAGGGTGCCGAGGCGGCGGTGCGGGAACTGGGTGTCTACGAACGCGGCGAAGTCCTCCGGGTTCTCCCGCTGGAAGGTGTCCCAGCCGCCGCCAGGGAACATGATCGACCCGGGGCTGACGCAGTTCACCCGGACGCCGGACGGCGCGAGTTCCTGGGCGGCGGTCGCGGCGAGATGGATCTCCGCCGCCTTGGCGGCGGCGTAGGCGGTCCGCGGCGCCGGCCGCATCCCGGTGACCGAGGAGATGATGACCACCGCGCCGCCGCCCGCGGCCTTCAGGTGCGGCAGCCCGGCCCGGATGAGCTCCGCGGCGTGGCCCGCGTTGAGCGCGAACGTGGCGGTGAAATCGTCGTCACCGGCGCTGGTCAGGTTGCCCCGGCCGACCGTTCCGCCCGCGTTGGCCACCAGCCGGTCCAGCCCGCCCAGGGCGGCCGCGACTTCCGATACGGCTTGCTTGAGCTGGGGTGTGTCGCTCACGTCGGCGACCGCGGTGGCCACCGGGACGCCCCGCGGTTCCAGCCGCGCGGCGGCCCCGGTCAGGCCCGCGGGATCCCGGGCGACCAGGCCGACGGCGGCGCCCTCGGCCGCGAGCGCGTCCGCCACCGCGAAGCCGATGCCCCGGCTCCCGCCGGTGATCAGCACCCGGCGGCCGTGCAGGCCCAGGTCCATGGCGGCTCCCCTCGTCGGCTTCGTCCGGTCAGCAGTATCACAGCCTAGGCTGGATCCCGTGATCGCCGGTTCCGGAGACGTGGCCGCGCTCGTCGCCGCCATGGAGCCGGCCGGCGGCCACGTCAGCCGCGGGCGTAGTTGCTGGCGCCGTACCAGTCCACGACGACGACCGGCTCGTCGCCGACCACCCAGGCGTCGTGGCCCTGGGGCAGCGCGGTGACGTCGCCGGGCCGGGCGTCGAACTCGGCGCCGTCGGCCATCACGACGTGCAGCGTCCCGGCCACGTGGTACTGGAAGTGCGGCGCCTCGCACAGGTCGGTGCCAGCCAGCGGCTTGACGTGATCCGACCAGCGCCATCCCGGCTGCAGCGTGAGCCGGCCGATCTCGGCGCCGCCGATCTGGAGCAGGTCCAGGGCGCCGTAGTCGAAGGCGCGGGTCTCGTCCGGCGCCGCGAAGCTCTTCTGTTCCGCCTTCTCGCTCATGCTGGTCTCCTTTGCCTGGTGGAACGTTCGGTGACCACGATGCGCGGCGGCGGTTGCAGCCAGGTTGCACCGGGCTGGCCCAGGCGTGGCCCACCCTGGTCCGCAACCCGCCGACAGGATTTAATACCGGCATGAAGTCGCTGGCTGTGCGGGTGCTCGGCGATTTCGGCGTGGACGGCATCGAGCCCCAGACACTCGGCAGCCGGAAGGCGCGGCTCGCGCTGCACCTGCTCGCGCTGGCCGACGGTCAGGCCGTGCCGGCGGACGTGCTGATCGACGCGCTCTGGGAAATCACCCCGCCCGCGCGGCCGGAGGACCAGCTGGCGGTGCTGATGAGCCGGCTGCGCTCGGTGCTGGGGCGTGACCGGATCGAGCACCGGGACCAGGGCTACCTGCTGCACCGCGACTGGCTCGACGCGGCCGAGCTGACGGCGCTCACCCGCGAGGTGCAGGCGCGGCGGGAGGCGGGGCAGCTGATGGGCGCGGTGGCCGCCGCCCGGGTCGCGCTGTCGCTGATCCGGGGCGGCGGCCTGCAGCCGCTGCCCGGTGAGTGGGCACAGCTGCGGCAGGCCGAACTGGAGCGGCTGGCCAGCCGGGCCCGGCTGGTGGCGGCCACCGCGCTGCTCGAGGCCGGCGACTGGATGGCGGCCTGCGACGCCGCGGCGGCGGCGATCGAACGCGACCCGTACGACGAGGCGGCACTGCGGGTACTGCTCCGCGCATACGTGGCCGGCGGGCGGGTGGCCGCGGCGCTGGCCGCCTACGCCAGCGCACGCGCCCGGATGGCCGATGAGCTGGGCACCGATCCCTCGCCGGAGACGGCCGCGCTCTACACCGCGATCCTGCGCGGCGAGCTGACTACCGGGCCGGGGCCGGCGGAGCCCTCCCCCGGGCTGGTGGGCCGGGACGACGAGCTGGCCTGTCTCGAGGCGCTCGCGGCCCGCGCCCGCGGCGGCTCCGCCCAGGTGGCCGTGGTCGACGGCGAGGCCGGCATCGGGAAGACCACGCTGCTGCGAGCCTGGGCCGAGCGGCGCGCGGCGGACGGCGACACGGTGCTGGTCGCGTCGTGCGGGCCGCTCGACCGGTCGCTGCCGCTCGACGCAGTGCTGACCGCGCTGGCCTCCCGCCTGCGTGAGATCGGTCCTGAGGACAGCGCCGCTATCCTCGGCGCCGACGCGGCGCTGCTGGCCCCGTTGCTGAACCTGACGCCGAGCCCGCAGCTCAGGGGAGCCGCGGGTGCGGCGACGCTGCTGGCGGACAGCATGCTCGGACCAGGGGTACTGTACGCAGCTCTGGTGCGCGCACTGGGGCGCCTGGCCGAGCGCGCCCCGCTGGTGATCGTGATCGACGACGCGCACCTGGCCAGCTCCGTGCTGACCGACTGGCTGCGGTTCGCCCGGCGCGAGGCCCTGGCGGCGACAGTGGTCGCCGCGGTCCGGTCCGGCGAGGGTGAGCCGCTGCCCGGGACGGTGTTCATCCACCTCGGCGCGCTCGGCCGGGACGCGGCGGCGGAGCTGGTGGGGGTGCTGGGATCGGGCCGGGTCGATGAGCTGTACGCCCGGTCGAAAGGACACCCGCTGTTCCTGACCGAGCTGGCCCAGCAGGCCGCGGGCGGGGACCTGCCCGCGTCGCTGGTGGAGTCGGTGTCCGCGCGGTGCGACGAGCTCGGCACAGCCGGGCTGCTGCTGCGCACCGCGGCCGTGATCGGCCCGGAACTGGACGCCGACCTGCTCGCCGCGGTGCTCGGCCGCCCGGTCGTCGCCCTGCTCGACGACGCCGAGCAGGCCGTGGCCAAGCAGTTCCTGGCCGAACAGGACGGGAACTTCCGGTTCCGCCACGAACTGGTCAGGGAAGCGCTGGCGGCGAGCGCGACCGCGGGCCGGGCCGCGCTGCTGCACCGGCAGGCTGGCCGGGTGCTCGACCGGCGGGCCGATGCCGACCCGCTGACCGTGGCGAGCCACGCGCGGCTCGGCGGTGACCTGGCGCTGGCCGCCCGCGCGCTGCGGGAAGCCTCGGCTCAGGCCGCGGAACGCTTCGACTACCGGGCGGCCGAGGCGCTGCTCGACGATGCGCTGCGGCTGCACGCCGACCCCGGGCTCCTGCTGGCCCGGGCTCGGGTACGGACGCTGCGCGGGCATTACGCCGAGGCGCTGCAGGATGTGGAACGGGCTCCGGCGGGTGGCGCGGCGGTGCTCGAGGCCGGCGCCTGGGCGTCGTATTTCGGCCGCGACTTCGCCCAGGCCGCTCAGTTCGCCGCGGACGGCGCGCTCGCCGCGGAGGACGCCGGCATCCGGGCCCGGTGCCTGGCGGCCGGCGGCCGGACCCGGCACGCCGCCGGCGACCTGGCCCAGGCCGAACTGCTGCTCGGCGAGGCGTTCTCCCTGGCTGAAGGCCCGGACCGGGTCGCGGCGGCCGGATGGCTCGGGGTACTGCGGTCGCACCAGAGCCGGGTCGACGAGGCGCTGGCGTTGCTGCGCCCGGCGGCCCGTGGCCAGACGGGGGTGGAGCACACCTCGGCCACCATGCACTCCCTGCTGTTTACCGGTCACGCGTACGCGCTGGCCGGCCGTCCGGCGCAGGCGCTGGCCGCGCTCAGCCGGTACACCGCCGAGGTGGAGCGACGCCAGGTCCCGCGGTTCGCCGGCCGTGCGGTGAACTTCGCCGGCTGGGTCCTGCGCAACCTGGGCGCCTTCCCGGAGGCGCTGGACCACCACCACCAGGCACTGGAGGCAGGCCAGGGTCAGGGCACCGCCGACGTCACCGTCGCCGCGCTCGAGGACCTGGCCGAGCATGACCTGGAAACCGGCGACGCCGACGCCGCGGCGGCCCGGCTCGCCGA
>Ga0136846_1230269_pt1 | contig 32920 bp, 33 predicted proteins | sample HopSoiMetagenom2_FD_96841 | JGI IMG/M metagenome (GOLD analysis project Ga0136846, IMG submission 96841) | Grasslands soil microbial communities from Hopland, California, USA - 2 Assembly 2016 (version 4) | ecosystem: Environmental > Terrestrial > Soil > Grasslands | place: USA: Hopland...
CGACAAGCTCTCGCGCAAGGAGCAGTCGGAAGCGCTTCGCGATGTTTCACGCAGGAGCAGTCGTGTGAACGCGACGCTTCTTTTTTCGAGCGTGACGAAACAAGGAGTGGAGCAGGCGCGCGACCTGCTGGAGCGATGGCTCCTAGCAGGCCGCGAAATAAAAAACCCCCGGTAAAGGGGATTAAACCGGGGGCGAAAACGCCTTAACTTTGAATTAAGGCACCCGCTCAGGGAGGAGAAGCGGGAGACGATCAACTCGTCTGAAGGTAAGATGCGGCGCGTGCCGGAAAGTTCAAGCCGCGCCATAACCAAAACCCCTAATCGATGAAGGTCTACGGCAGCTTCCCTGGCGTGCGCATGCGACGCATGCGGCGCGCTGAATTCTCGCGCCGCTTGATGCGCGAGAACGTGCTCACCGCCGATGACTTCATCTACCCGGTGTTCGTGATCGACGGCAAAGCCCGCACGGAAAAAGTGGATTCGATGCCGGGCGTGGACCGCTACACGGTCGACAAGCTGCTGCCCATTGCCGACCAGTGCCTGAAGCTGGAGATTCCGGCGCTCGCTCTGTTCCCCGCGATCGATGCGAGGTTGAAAACGCCCGACGGACGCGAAGCGTTCAACGCCAAAGGGCTTATCCCTCGCGCGGTATCCATGCTGAAGAGACGGTTCCCGGAGCTAGGCGTGATGACCGACGTCGCGCTGGATCCGTACACGTCGCATGGACAAGACGGCGTCATCGACGAGTCCGGCTACATCCTCAACGACGAGACGCTCGACATCCTGGTCAAGCAGGCGCTCGCCCAGGCCGCGGCGGGCGTCGACATCGTCGCGCCTTCGGACATGATGGACGGCCGCATCGGCCGTATCCGCAGCGCGCTCGAGAAAGCGGGGCACATCCACACGAAGATCATGGCGTACTCCGCGAAATACGCCTCAGGGTTTTACGGCCCGTTCCGCGACGCCGTCGGATCCGCCAAGTTCCTCGGCAAGAGCGACAAGAAGGCCTACCAAATGGATCCGGCCAACTCCAACGAGGCGCTCTGGGAAGTGGGCCTCGATCTCGCGGAAGGCGCCGATATGGTGATGGTCAAGCCGGGAATGCCCTACCTCGACATCGTGCGGCGCGTGAAGGATGAGTTCAAAGCACCCACCTATGTCTACCAAGTATCCGGCGAGTATTCGATGCTTCGCGCAGCGATTGCAAACAAGTGGCTGCCCGAGTCCTGCATCCTGGAGGCGCTGCTCGCGTTCAAGCGGGCGGGCGCCGACGGCATTCTCACGTACTTCGCTATGGACGCCGCGCGCGCATTGCGCAAGCGCTAGCTGAACTCGAGGCGCACGCCGTGTGCTTCGACGTTGTTGCCGCTGCCTCTCAAGCGCAGCGTCGCCGGTCCGCCCCATTGGATGCTCGGCAGCAATCCTTCCACCCGTTGCATCATCGGCATCGTGACGCCGACGAGCTCCTGCGTCCCGTTCGCGTGCGACTGCCATTCCGGCCGCCATACCAGCTCGCGCGTCAGGTGCTGGCAGACGAACACGCTCGGCACGTCCTCGATCTGAACGAGACGAAAGCGCGCCACGCCGCCTTCCACCGGACGAGACAAATCGATGGGCGCTTTCCCGCCGAGGGCGCGCGCCGTCGCGTCTGCATCGTCGGTCGACAGGGCAATGGCCGCGAGGCCGTCGCCGCGCTCGAGGAAGGCGCGGTAATAGTCTAGCCACGGGTGCGCCTCCGGCGCGGCCAGCAATTCGACATAAGTGCTACGAAACATGATGCAGTGATTCTGCGAGCCCATGCTGTGGTGGCCGCGCGGTGTCAGGGTGAAGCCGAGCGCACGAAAATCGTCCGCAGCCTGCTCCAAATTGCGCACCGCGATCACGACGTGATCAATGGCTAGCTGCAGTGCCAAGCGTTTTCAGGAAGCGATCCGGCCCCTGGTAGCCGATCACGCGCAGGCCCGCAATTTCGCGTCCCTGCGCGTCGAAGAAGATGATGCCAGGGGGGCCGAAAAGGGAAAAGCGCTTGAGCAGTGCCTTGTCCGCTTCGCTGTTTTTCGTCACGTCCGCCTGCACGAGGAGCATGCCTTCCATCTCGCGCCGCACGCGCGGATCGGAGAAAGTAAAGCGCTCCATCTCCTTGCACGACACGCACCAATCGGCGTAGAAGTCGAGCATCACGGGGCGGTCGGCGGATTTCAGCTTTTCGTCCAGGTCGGCCAGCGATGCGACGCGCGTGAAGGAGGTCGCGGCCAGTCCGGGCTGCGCTTCGCCGAGAACGCCGGCGAGCGGACGCAACGGGTCGCGGCTCCCGGCAAGAGCGCCGATCAGCATCGCGGCGCCGATCAGCAAGGAAATTACGCCGACGCCTTTCCAGACCCGCCACCAGCCGGAGGCGTTGGCCGGCAGCGCGTCGAGTGCACGCAAAAAGACGCCGGAACCGATGAACAGGGCCGACCACGCCACCATCTGCACGACGATCGGCAGCACGGGCGAGGCGATGTAGAGCGCGACGGCGAGGAGCAGCACGCCGAAAAAGCGGCGCACGCCTTCCATCCACGCCCCGGCCTTCGGCAGGAGCGCGCCTTCCGATATGCCGACCACCATGAGCGGAATGCCCATGCCGAGCGCCATCACGAAAAGCGCAGAGCCGCCCAGCACCACGTCGCGCGTCTGCGAGATATAGAGCAGCGCTCCCGCGAGCGGCGCCGCGACGCACGGACTAACGATGATTGCCGATAGCACGCCCATAGCAGCCACCGATGCCACGCGCCCGCCCTTCAGCGTCGCGTGGGCGCCGTGCAGACGTTGGTGGATGAAGCCGGGAAGCTGCAGGTCGTAGAAGCCGAACATCGAGAACGCGAGCGCGACGAACACCAACGCAAAGGCGCCCAGTACCCACGCGTTCTGCAGGGCAGCGGCGAGAAGGCTGCCGGAAAACCCCGCCACTACGCCGGCGACCGCATACGCGAGCGCCATGCCGAGCACATAAGCGGCGGAAAGAGCGAGGGCGTGCATCTTATTCAGCGCGCGTCCCTCGCCAGCGATGATGCTCGACAGGATGGGAATCATGGGCAGCACACACGGCGTGAAGGCAAGCAACACGCCGAAGGCGAGAAAGCTGGCCAGCACGAGGGCCACGTTGCCTTCGAACAGGCGCGCGATGTCCGTGTCCGAGGCGAAGAGCGATAGCCTCGGCGTCGCGGCCTTGCCGCCCGAGAGTTCGAGCGAGGTGCTCGAATCCATCGGCACGTAACACACGCCCGCGTCCGCGCAACCCTGCGACGTCACCTTTAGCTCGAAGCGACCGCTTCCTTCCACTGGCAGCCGGATCGCCACGCCCTTGCGATAAGTCTCCGTCGAGCCGAAGAACTCGTCCTTGTGCGGGATGCCCCGCGGCAGCTCTGCCGCGCCGAGCTTGATCGACGAATTGCCGTCGACGGTAAACTTGAACCGCTCGCGATAGAGGTAGTAACCCTCGGCGATGGCGAAGTGGACCTCGACGGCCTGGTCGTCCAGCACGCGCGCGGAGAATTGGAACGCTTTCTCCGGCTCGAGGAGATCGGCCGCCTTGGCCCACAGCGGCACGAGGCATAGGAGGAGGATGACGAGACGCTTCAAGCGTGCGTCTCCACCGCAACCCATTCCAGGTAGGCCGGCAGGCCGCGCTCTATCGGCAGCGCAATGATCTCCGGCAGCTCGTACGGGTGGCCCGCGCGCAGCGCCTGCTCGAGCGCCGAATAGCGCTCGCTTGTCGTCTTGATGAGCATCGGATGCTCGTCGTCGTGCTGCACCGCACCCTTCCACCGATATACCGAACGGCACGGCGCAAGGATATTCACGCACGCGGCCAGGTTCTGCTCCACCACCAAATCGGCGAGCCGCTCAGCCGCCGCGCGGTCGGGCAGATTAGTTAGTACCAATAGCGTGCTCATGCGAGAGCCCTTCGTGGACCGTGGGATAGCGAAGCGCTAGCCGCAACACGGACTTCATGCGCCGGTTGTCGAGCCGGCGCGATTCGCTCATGAAGCTCAGCACGGTCGGCGAAACGTGCTGGGCGATGCGGGCTTTTGCCACCCGCGGCGCCTTGGGCAGGCCGGTATGCCGGGCGACGAGATCCATCCATTCGCCCATGAGCAGGCCGCTGTCGTCGGACACGTTATAGACGCCCGGCGCCGCGTCTGGTTCAAGCGCGCGAACCGCAGCGGCAGCGAGATCGTCGGCGTGGATGTGATTCGTATGAACGTCCTCCTCGGGCCGCAGCACGGGCGTGCCGACGCGCAAGCGCTCGATCGGTAGTCGATCCGCGGCATAGATGCCTGGCGCGCGCAGGATCACCAACGCTGCGCCGCGCTCGGCGCACCAGCGCGCGAGCTGCCGTTCTGCATCCACCCTCCTGCGGGCGCGGTCGGTCTGCGGATTGACCGGTCGCGTCTCATCGACGCACTCGCCGCCGCAATCGCCGTAGACGCCGCTCGTGCTGATGTACACGATGCGCCGTACACCCTGGAGCGCCGCGAGCAAGTGGCCAGTGCGGGCGTCACCTTCGCCTGTCGCTGGCGGCGGCGCGCAGTGCAGCACGGCATCGCCCGCGCGAGGCGCGAGCGGCGCGTCGAGGTCGACGCCGTATTGCCGCGAGAGCGGCGAGATCTCGAAGCGCGCCGCCAATGCCGGCAACGCGCGCCGCGCGATGTCGCCGAAGCCGGCAATGAGCAAGCGCTCCATGGCGCTATTTTATTCGCCGAGGTAAGCCTCGCGGACGCGCGGGTTGTCCAGGAGCTCCTGCGCCGGCCCGGCGAGGGTAATCGCGCCCGACTCCATAACGTAGCCGCGGCGCGAGATCTCGAGCGCGAGGCGAGCGTTCTGCTCCACCAAGAGAATCGTCATCCCCTGGTTGGCGATGTCTTGTACCAGCTCGAAGATACGCGTCACCATCATCGGCGCGAGCCCCATGGACGGCTCGTCCAGCAGCAGCAGCTTCGGCCGCGTCATCAGCGCGCGCGCAAGTGCGAGCATCTGCTGCTCGCCGCCCGACAGCGTTCCCGCTATCTGCTTGCGGCGTTCGGCGAGGCGGGGGAACCGGTCGTAATGCGCGGACGCATCGCCGCCACCATGCGCATACGCGCCCATGGCGAGGTTCTCCTCGACGGTGAGCTGGGCAAAAATGCCGCGGCCCTCGGGCACCATGACGAGGCCTTTGCGCGGCAGCTCATGCACGGCTGCATGGCTGATGTCTTCGCCGCCGTAACGGATGGCACCGCTCTTCGAACCGATCAGGCCGCAGATGGCCTTCAGCGTGGACGTTTTGCCTGCGCCATTCGCCCCGATCAGGCAGACCAGCTCGCCCTCGGCCACTTCGAGATTCACGCCGGCGACGGCACGGATGCCGCCGTAGTGCACTTCCAGCTGCCGGACTTCAAGCAGCACGCGGTGCGCCCAGATAGGCCTCGACGACTTTCGGGTCGCGCTGCACCTCGGCCGGCGCTCCTTCGGCGATCTTCTGCCCGTAGTCCAGCACCATGACGCGGTCGCACACGTTCATCACCAGCCGCACGTCGTGCTCGATGAGCAGGACAGTGATCCCTTCGTCGCGAATGCGGCGCACGAGCTTGCCGAGCGCGAGGCGCTCCGCTGGATTCATGCCGGCTGCCGGCTCGTCGAGAGCGAGCAGGCGCGGTTCGGTCGCCAGCGCGCGCGCTATTTCCAGTCGTCGTTGGTCGCCATACGGCAGGCTGCCGGCGCGATCGTTTGCACGCGGCCGTATGCCGACGTAGTCGAGGAGCGCGAGCGATCGCGCCACGATGCCCTTCTCTTCCTGGAGCGTGCGCCGGTCGCGCAGCACGGCGCCGACGACCCCGGCGTGCGTGCGCACGTGGCGTCCGATCATCACGTTTTCCAGCGCGGAAAGATTGGCGAACAGGCGGATGTTCTGGAACGTGCGTGCGATTCCAGCCGCGGCGATTTCGTGCGGCGCGAGCCCCTCCAGGCTGCGTTCCTCGAAGTGGAAGCTGCCCGTATCGACCGGGTACACGCCGGTGAGCAGGTTGAAGAGGGTCGTCTTGCCAGCGCCATTCGGGCCGATGAGGCCATAAATGTCGCCTCGGCTGATGGCGAACGACACGCCTTCCAGCGCTTGCAGGCCGCCGAAGCGTTTGCCGACCTGCCGCCCTTCGAGAAGCGCCCTCACGTCGTGCTCCCCGTGAACTCGCGCTTGCGCACCGCCGAAGGCAATAGCCCTGCCGGGCGGAAAAGCATGATCAGCACCAGCGCGAGTCCGAAAAGCAGCATGCGGATCACTTCCGGATCGATCACTGAGCGCCCGAATAGCGCGTGCTGCACCGGCTCAACGGTCCAGCGCAGGATCTCCGGCGTAAATGAGAGCAGCACCGCGCCGAGAATTACGCCCCAGATGTTGCCCATGCCGCCGAGCACGACCATCGACACAATCATGATGGACTCGACGAGCACGAAGCTCTCCGGCGAGATGAAGGCCTGGATGGCGGAGAACATGCCACCCGCGACGCCGCCGAAGGTTGCGCCCATGGCAAATGCGAGAAGCTTGAGGTTGCGGGTGTTGATGCCCATGGCGCGCGCGGCGATCTCGTCCTCGCGGATGGCCTCCCATGCGCGCCCGATGCGAGAGTTCTGCAGGCGCAAGTTGATGCCGATCACCAGAAGCATCACCACCAGCAGCAGGTAGTAATACTTGATCGGGCCGCTGAACTCGAGCCCGACGAGGGTCTCCGGTCGGGCGAAGCTGACGGGGCCGATGTTGAACGGATCGATGCGGGCGATGCCCTGCGGACCGTTCGTCACATTGACCGGGCGCGAAAGATTGTTGAGGAAGACGCGCACGATCTCGCCGAAACCGAGCGTCACGATGGCGAGGTAGTCGCCGCGCAGCTTGAGGGTCGGCGCGCCGAGCATCACGCCGAACAGCGCGGCGATCGCCGCGCCGATCGGCAGGATGACCCAGAACGGCAGATGCAGGCCAAAGTGCGGGCTCGCGAGCAACGCGTAGGTGTATGCGCCGACGGCATAGAAGGCGATGTAGCCGAGATCGAGCAGCCCGGCGAAGCCGACGACGATGTTCAGTCCCAGCGCGAGCAGCACATAGAGGATGGCGTAGTTCGTGATGCGCACCCAAGAGGTCCCGATCTGTGCCAGACCGAACGGCAGAACCGCGAGCGTCAGCGCGATGATCACGCAGCCGGCCCACAGCGTTGCTGGACGGCTGCGCCAGCCGCTCATGCGCGGTCGCCCACCCGCTCGCCCAGCAGACCGGAGGGGCGGAAGACGAGCACCAGGATTAAGACGATGAACGCGAACACGTCCTGGTAATTGGAGCCGAAGAGAACGAAGTTGCCGCCGCCCGAGCAGTCCGAGATCCGAGCAGCGAAGAAATCGTATTGGCACAGGTCGGTGAAGTCGCCGATGTAGCCGGCACCGAGCGCTTCGACGATGCCCAGCAGCACGCCGCCCAGCATCGCGCCAGGGATGTTACCGATGCCGCCGAGGACCGCAGCGGAGAATGCCTTCAGTCCCAGGATGGAGCCCATCGTGTATTGCGCGATGCCGTAATAGGTGCCGTACAGAACGCCCGCCACGGCGCCCAGGCCCGCGCCGATGACGAAAGTGGCGGCGATCACTTTATTGATGTCGATGCCCATCAGGCCGGCGACCTGGGCGTTCTGCGCGGTGGCGCGCATCGCGGTGCCGAGACGCGTACGATAGACCAGCATGGCGAGCGCTGCCATCAGCGCAGAGCAGATGGCGAGGATGGCGATCTGGATGGTGGTGATCGCCGCGCCGCCGATGACATAGGTGCGCGAAGGGACGATCTGCGGGAAGGCGAGAATGTTGCGGCTCCAGATCATCAGCGCGAGATGCTGCAGGATGATCGAAACTCCGATCGCCGTGATGAGCGGCGCGAGGCGCGGCGCCTGACGCAGCGGCCGGTAGGCGAGCCGCTCCATCGCGTAGCCGACCAGCATGCACACCGGAACGGCACAGCCGGCGCCAATCAGCACGACCACGACCGGCGGCAGACCAGCCGGCACCAGCGCGTTGATCACCGTGAAGGCGACCATCGCGCCGATCATCACCACTTCGCCGTGTGCGAAGTTGATCAGCTGGATGATGCCGTAGACCATGGTGTAGCCGAGAGCCACTACGGCATAGACGCTTCCCGCGGTGAGGCCGTTGATGACCTGCTGCAGAAACGTGTCCACGGGCGGCAAGCCTAAACCAAAAACAAAAACGGCACCCTCGGGTGCCGTTCGTGTTTTACGCGCTGGCGGGCTACTTCGCCGCGCCCATCGTCTTCACGAATTCTTCATAGGCCATCGTCTTGCCGGCCTTCACCACGGCGACGGGCTCGATCTTGCCGCCCTTCATGGTGAAGATGGTGATCTCGGCATCCTTGCGGTCGCCCTTGTCGTCGAACGAGATCGGCCCGGTGGAGCCGGTGAAGCTGATCTTCTGCAGCTCGGGCAGGTATTTCTTCGGATCCGACGAGTTCGCCTTCTTCATCGCCTCGATGAGCAGATTCGTCGCGTCGTACGTGAAGGGCGCGTAAAGAATCGGATCCTGCTTGAACTTGCCTTTGTACGCGTCGATGAATTTCTTCGACGCCGCCATCGGCGGAATGCCGGCCTGCGAGCAGAGCAGGCCCTCGGCCGCGTCGCCGGCGAGCTCCTTCATCTTGTCGGTGCACGCGCCGTCGCCGAAGGAGAACACCGCCTTCATGCCGAGCTCCTTGCCCTGCTTTAGGAGCGGGCCGCCGGTCGCGTCCATGCCGCCGTAGAACACCGCGTCGGGATTGCGCCCGCGCAGCTTGGTGAGGATCGCTTTCCAGTCGGTGGTCTTGTCGGTGCCCTTTTCGCGCGGCAGTACCTGGATCTTGGCTGCCTTGAGCGTCTTCTCGACTTCGTTGGCGATGCCTTCGCCGTACGCCGTCGCATCGTCGATCACCGCGACCACCTTCGGCTTGCGCTCCGCCGCGATGTAGCTCGCGATCGCGGGGCCCTGCTGGTCGTCGCGGCCGACGACGCGGAACTGGTTCTTAAATCCCTGCTCGGTGAGCTTCGGGTTCGTCGCCGAGCCGGAGATCACCGGGATGCCGGCCTGGTTGTAAATCGAAGAGGCGGGAATGGAGGTACCCGAGTTCAGATGGCCCACCACGCCGACGACCTTCGCGTCGACGAGCTTCTGCGCCACCGTGGTGCCGACCTTCGGATCGGCTTGGTCGTCTTCCGCCAGCAGGGTGAACTTGACGTCCTTGCCATCAAGCTTGACGCCGGCCGCATTGGCTTCCTCCACCGCCAAGCGCGCGCCGTTTTCGTTGTCCTTGCCGAGATGCGCGATGCCGCCGGTGAGCGGCGCGACGTGGCCGATCTTGACTTCCGCACCTGCAGCGCCACTTGCAGCCGAGGCCGCCGGCGCGCCTTTGTCGGCGCCCTTCTCGGCTTGCGCGGCGGGCTTGCGGTCGCCGCAGGCGACAAGCGCGACGGCCAGCGCCACAGCCGAGACTGCGAGCTTCGTATTCATATGGGTCTCCGGGTTGTTCGACGTTCGGGGGCGGATATGGTAACTCCGCCCTCCCCGGAATCGACTAAGTTACTTGAGCGACAGGATCCACTTCACCAGCGCGTGGACGTCGGCGTCCGGCACCTGCGAGTTGGGGGGCATCGGCACCTGCCCCCAGACCCCCTGGCCGCCCTTCTTCACCTTCTCAAAGAGCTTGGCTTCGGCGCCTTGATCCTTGCCGTACTTGGCCGCCACGTACTTATAGGAGGGACCGACGAGCTTCTTGTCGACGGCGTGGCAGGCGAAGCAATTGTGCTTCTTGGCCAACGCTTCGTTTGCCTGCGCGGGCGCCGCGAGCGCGACGGCTGCGATGCCTAGAAAGACCGCAACTGCTTTCATGTTTTCTCCTTGCACGCCGCCTTCAATTGTACGAAATCGCCGATCGGCGGAAGACATATAACGCCCCGGCACAGCCATCCGTTGACAGGCCCGGGGCGGGCGGGCTTGTCCAGCGCTGGCGGCAAGGCCGGTAGGGCATCCGGCAAGCCGAACACCTGGGTGTCGGGCAGATACTCGCGAGCGAGTCCGTCCCGCCAGCGCGACACCTCCAGGGCCTGGCCGCGCAGTATTAGCAGGTTGGGCGGCCGGATCTGCTCCGAGAGTGCGATCGCCATGCCGGCGTAGCCGGCGGGATGGTCGCGCATCGCCGGATAGAACAGCCGGACGGCGCGCTCGGCCGCCTGCGCGTAGCGGACGTCCTCGGTGATGTAGGCGAGGCGGGCGAGACTCCAGGCCGCCACCGCATTGCCCGCCGGCATGGCATGGTCTTGACCCGGCTTCGGCCGGTGGAAGAGCCGCTCGTGGCTCGCGCCGGTAAAGAAAAATCCGCCCTGCTGTTTGTCTTCGAACTCGTCCAGAAGGACATTCGCCAGCGCTGTCGCCCAATCCAGATCCGTGCGTGAAAAATCCGCCTGCATGAGCTCGAGAAGTGCGGCGATCACATAGGCGTAGTCGTCCAGATAGGCGTTCAGGTGCGCGCGGCCATCCTTGTAGGTGGCGACGAGCCGGCCGTCGCGCCACATCTCGCGTCCGATGAATTCGACTGCGCGGCGCGCGGACGCCAGCCACTGCGGCCGCTCAAACACGCGCGCGGCATGCGCCATGCCGCGAACGGCCAGCGCGTTCCAGGAGACGAGCACCTTCTCGTCGCGGCCCGGACGCACCCGTTTTTCGCGCGCCGCGAAAAGCTTCGCCCGGGCGGCATCCACAAGCGCTGTCCGAGAGGCGTCGAGCGGCGCGTACGCATGCAAGTGCCAGTGCTTTTTCTCGAAGTTCGGCTCGCGATCCAGTCCAAAGCGGCGGGCGATAGCGGCGTACTCGTCTGCGGCAAGGAGGCGCCTCACCTCGTCGCGGTCCCAGACGTAGAACTTTCCTTCCTCGTGTTCGCTGTCCGCGTCCAGCGAAGAGTAATAGCCGCCCTCCGGCGATTGCATCTCCCGCATCATCCAGGCGGCTGTTTCGTGCGCGCAGCGCGCGAAGGTGTCCGAGCCGCTCACGAGCCATGCGTCCGCCAGCAGCGCGAGGAGCGGGCCGTTGTCGTAAAGCATCTTCTCGAAGTGCGGGATCATCCATTGCGCATCCGTGCTATAGCGGCAGAAGCCGCCACCCAGGTGGTCGTAGATGCCGCCCTCGCTCATGCGCTCGAGCGTGACGAGCGCCATGTCGCGCTCGCCTTCGCGCAGGCAGAGCTCGAGGTCCGCCGGATGTGGAAACTTGGGCGCGGTGCCGAAGCCCCCGAGCTGGGCGTCGAAGTTCGCGCGCAAATTGTCGAGCATCGCCTGCACCACCTGTGGGGCGAACTCTTCTGTGCGCGAGGGCGCTTGCGGCAGCATGCGCGCAAATGCCTTGGCCACCTCCTCGTTCTGCGATTCGATTTCGCTGCGCTGGTCGCGCCAAATCGCCGCGATGCGCTCGCAGAGCTCCGGGAAGCCGGGCAGGCCGTAGCGCGACTGCCGCGGGAAATAGGTGCCGCCGAAGAACGGAGCGCCCTGCGGCGTGAGGAACATGGTGAGCGGCCAGCCGCCGGGCCGCTGCGCGAGCATCTGGTGCGCCGTCTGGTAGATTTGGTCGAGGTCCGGTCGTTCCTCGCGATCCACCTTCACGTTGACGAAATGACGGTTCATCACTTCGGCCACCGCGGGATCCTCGAAGCACTCCTGCGCCATGACGTGGCACCAGTGGCACGCGGAATAGCCAACCGAGAGGAGGATCGGCTTGTCCTCGCGCTTCGCGCGCTCGAGGGCTTCCGCGCCCCAGGGATGCCAATCGACCGGGTTGCCGGCGTGCTGCTGGAGGTACGGCGACGTTTCTCCGGCTAGGCGATTCGGCACGGCGGGCGAGCTTAACATCTGACCTCATGTCGAACTATCGCCCGGACGACGTACTCGATTTCTGGTTCGGAAGCGGCGCGGACTACGGCAAGCCGGACAAGCGCTGGTTCGAGAAAAACCCGGCATTCGATGCCGAAGTGACGCGCCATTTCCTCGGCCTTTATGAACGGCTCGCCGGCAACCGGGAATGGCTCGGCGCGCCGCACGATTGCCTCGCGCGCATCATCGTGCTCGATCAGTTCCCCCGCCAGATGTTTCGCGGCAACGCGCGCGCCTTTGCCACCGACGCCCTCGCGCTCGAAGCCGCTCGCCAAGCCGTGGCGCGCGGCTTGGACCGCGACCTCCTGCCCGTAGAACGGCTGTTTGTCTACCTGCCCTTTGAGCACAGCGAGGCGCTCGCCGACCAACTGCGCGCGTGCGAGCTCACCGAGCCTCTGTCAAAGTTCCCCGAGACTAACGATGTCTACCGATACGCCTGCGCGCACCGCGACATCGTGCAGCGCTTCGGCCGCTTTCCGCACCGCAACGCGATCCTCGGGCGCGTCTCCACGCCCGAGGAGGAGGAGTTCCTCAAGCAGCCCGGCTCAAGCTTCTGAATCGGTGATCGCGCCGCGCGAGGCAGTGGACACGAGCCGGGTGTATTTCGCCATCAGCCCGCGGGTATAGCGCGGCTTCGGCGCCTTCCAGGCCTTGCGCCGCTTGGCGAGCTCCTTCGCCGGGACGTTCAGCTGGATGAGCCGCTTTTTCGCGTCGATGGTGACCGAGTCGCCTTCCTTCACGAGGGCGATCGTGCCGCCGACGGCCGCTTCCGGCGCGACGTGGCCCACCACCATGCCCCACGTGCCACCCGAAAAGCGCCCATCGGTAAGAAGACCGACCGACTCGCCCAGTCCCTGCCCGATGAGCGCCGACGTCGGCGCCAGCATCTCCTGCATGCCGGGCCCACCCTTCGGTCCTTCATAGCGGATCACGACGACATCGCCCGGCTTGATGCGCTTGGCCATGATTGCCTTCATGCAGTCGTTCTCGGAGTTGAACACCCGAGCCGGCCCCGTGATCGCCGGATTCTTGAGACCCGTGATCTTCGCCACGCATCCCTCCTCGGCCAGATTGCCCTTGAGGATCGCGAGGTGGCCCTCCTTGTACATCGGCTTCGACCAGGGGCGGATGACCTCCTGGTCGGCGCGCGGCTGCGCGGGCACGTCCTTCAGCATTTCCGCCATCGTCTTGCCGTGGATCGTCATGCAGTCGCCATGCAGCACGCCGTTCTCGAGCAGGATCTTCAGTACCTGCGGCACGCCGCCCGCGCGGTGGAAATCCACCGCTACGAAGCGCCCGGACGGCTTGAGATCGCAAAGGACCGGGACCTTGCGGCGCACGCGCTCGAAGTCGTCGATCGTCCACTTCACCCCGGCGGCGCTGGCGATGGCGAGAAAGTGCAGCACCGCGTTGGTCGAGCCGCCCGTCGCCATGATGAGCGCGACGGCGTTCTCGATCGACTGGCGCGTGATGATGTCGCGCGGCTTGAGATCCTTCTTGATCGCCTCCACCAGGACCCGCGCCGAATCGGCCGCCGAATCGGCCTTCTCCGCATCGGGAGACGCCATCTGCGAGGAGCCGAGCAGGCTCATGCCGAGCGCCTCGAACGACGAGCTCATCGTGTTGGCCGTGTACATCCCGCCGCAGGCGCCGACGCTTGGGCACGCATTTTTTTCGATGCCGACGAAATCCTCCTCGCTCATCTTGCCGGCGGCGAAGGAGCCGACCGCCTCGAAGGCCGAGACGATGGTGAGGTCCTTGCCCTTCCATTTGCCCGGCTTGATCGTGCCGCCGTAGACATAGATCGCCGGCACGTTCATGCGGGCGATCGCCATCATGCCGCCCGGCATGTTCTTGTCGCAGCCGCCGATGACGAGCGCGCCGTCCATCGCCTGGCCGTTCACGCTCGTCTCGATCGCGTCAGCGATCACCTCTCGGGAGACGAGCGAATACTTCATCGCTTCCGTGCCCATGCCGATGCCGTCGGTCACGGTCGGCACGCCGAATACCTGCGGCTTGGCGCCCGCGTGCTCGAGCGCGGCCATCGCGCGGTCGACGAGCGGTTGGATGCCGGCGTTGCAGGGATTCATCGTCGAATGGCCGTTGGCCACGCCGACGATAGGTTTCTCGAAGTCGTTGTCGCCGAAGCCCACGGCGCGCAGCATCGCGCGGTTCGGTGAGCGGGCGACGCCCTGGGTAATGAGCTTGGAGCGGCGGTTGTAATTTGCCATGGACGTTCCTTCTCGAGCGTCACATTCTGTTCTCCGCGATCGCGCCGGGCCAATGCATTATCGATGCGGCTGTAATACCCTCACGGTATGAATGTGCCGGACTTACGGCGTCTGAGGTATTTCGTGGCCGTGGCCGAGCGCTTGCACTTCGGCCGCGCGGCCGAGGCACTGCACATCTCGCAGCCACCGCTCTCGCGCGCCATCCGCGCCCTCGAAGAGGAGCTTGGCGTGGCGCTCTTCGCACGCACCCGCCGCAAAGTGGAGCTGACGCCCGAGGGACAGCGGCTGCTGGAGGAAACGCGCCGCCTGACCAGCCACCTCGAGCGCACGGTGCACGAGCTGCGCGCCATGGCATCGGGTCGGCACGCCCGGCTGCGCGTCGGCTTCGTCTCGCTCGCCGACTATGGCGGCGTGCTTCCGCAGCTCCTTAAGGAATACAAGGCCGCCCATCCCGGTGTGCGATTGTCCCTCCGCGAGATGCTGTCGCCCGACCAGGCGGCCGCCCTTCACGCCGGCGAGCTCGACTTTGGCCTGCTGCTGCCGCCTGTGACGGGTGCCGCGCGCCTCGAGCACATCGTCGTGCAGCGCGAGTCTTTCGTCGTCGCCATGCCGGCCCGCCATCGGCTCGCGCGTTCGCGGGGCCGCATTCGCCTGCGCGAGCTCGCCGGCGAGCCTTTCGTCATGATTCCGCGGCAGATCGCGCCGCGCTTGTACGATATCGTCGCCGAGCTGGCCGCTCAGGCCGGCATGTCCCTTAACGTCGCCCAGGAGGCGATCCAGATGCAGACGGTCGTGAGCCTGGTCTCGAGCGGGCTCGGCGCGGCGATAGTGCCCGCCTCGGTCGCGAACCTCGGCCGCCGCGGCGTGGTCTATCGCGCGCTTGCCGAGCACCATCCACGGCTGGACCTATGGCTCGCATGGCGACGCGGCACCCTTGCGGATCACGCCGCCGCGTTCATCGCGCTGGCGAAAGGCGTTTCGGCGTAGCCATGCTCATCCACCCCAACATCGACCCCATCGCGTTCTCCATCGGGCCGCTCGCCGTGCGGTGGTACGGGCTCATGTATCTGCTCGGCTTCGCCGCCGGCTGGTGGCTCGGCAACCTTCGCATCCGCAGAGGCGCGGCGCCGGTGACGCGCCAGCAATTCGACGATCTCATCTTCCTCGCCGTGCTGGGCGTGATCCTCGGCGGGCGGCTGGGTTACGTGCTTTTCTACAAGCCGGACTACTACTTCTCCCGACCGCTCGAAATCTTTGCCGTCTGGCAGGGCGGGATGTCATTCCATGGCGGCCTGCTCGGCGTCATGCTGGCGATGATCATCGCCGCACGCCGGCACAAGATCGAATACCTCCGGCTGATGGACTTCGTGGCACCGCTAGTACCACTCGGCATCGCCGCCGGCCGCATGGGCAACTTCATCAATGGCGAGCTGTGGGGCCGCGTCACCGACGTGCCATGGGGCATGGTGTTTCGCGGCGCGGGCGACGCGCCGCGCCACCCGTCGCAGCTCTACCAGTTCGCGGGCGAGGGCCTCACGCTCTTCTTTATCTTGTGGTGGTTTTCCTCCCGGCCGCGCCAGAAGGGCGAGGTTTCAGCGCTGTTCCTCATCGGATACGGTGCGCTGCGGTTCTTGGCCGAATTCGCCCGCGAGCCCGATGCCTTCCTCGGCTACCTCGCCTTCGGGCTGACGATGGGACAGTGGCTTTGCCTCCCCATGATTCTCGCCGGCATCGCGCTTTGGGCATGGAGTCGTCGCTCGATCCGCTCCTAGGGGCTGCTTTTCCGGTGTTCGCGCTGGTCGCCTGCGGCGTGCTCGCCGGCCGCTTTCGGCTGATCAACCCGGGCTCGAGCGAGGCGCTGAACCGTTTCGTCTATGCCTTCGCCCTGCCGGCGATGCTGTTCAGTGCCGTCTATCGCGGTTCGCTCGACGAGCTTCTCGGCAGCGGCGGCTTCCTCCTTGGCGTGGTCCTCGCCACGGCCGGCACCGCCCTCGCTGGGTTCGGGCTTTCCTATTACGCCTGGCGAGCCGCGCCCGCGGAGAGCGTGATGCGCGCCCTCAATGCCTCGTTCGCGAACACGGGTTACCTCGGCATTCCTTTGGTGACGGTGGCATACGGTGAACGCGCCGCGCTACCTGCCGCCCTCGCGACCGTAGCGACCAACATTATTTCCTTCGCGGTCGCCATCGTATGCCTCGAGCTCCTCGCCAATCCGCGCCGCGGCGGAGTCGGGCGCGCGCTCGCGGGCGTAGCGCGCAGCCCGCTGATCTGGCCGATCGCCCTCGCCATCGCAGTGGTCGCCCTTGGGGTGAAGATCCCGCTGCCGGTGGAGCGCTTCGCTTCTTTGCTCTCCGCGGCAGCCGGTCCGTGCGCGCTCTTCGCCATCGGGCTCTTCGTGTCGCAGCTTTCCATCCGGGAAGGCTTTCGCACCAGTTGGCCGACGAGCGCGCTCAAGCTTTTGCTGCATCCGCTCCTCATGGCCGCTCTCGCCTACTCGCTCCTGGCCATCGACCCGCTGTGGGCGAAAGTCGCCGTGGTTTGCGCGAGCCTGCCGCTCGGCGCGACGGCCTTCGTCCTTGCGCAGCGCTATCGCATCTTGGAAGCGGAAACGTCGACCGGCGCGGTTCTGTCGACGGCCGCCTCGGTGCTGAGCGTCTCGGTGGTCATGATGCTGGTGGCTTGAGCGCCGACTCGAGAAATCGCGCGGTGTGGATCGCCTTGCGCCCGGTGCCGTCGGCGATCTGGTGGCGGCAGCTGGTGCCGTCCGCGATCACGATCGACTGCGGCGCATTGCGCACCGCCGGCAAAAGCGACATCTCCGCCATCGACTTGGACGCTTCGAAGTGCTCGGCCTCGTAGCCGAAGCTTCCCGCCATGCCGCAGCAGCTGGTCTCCACCGACTTCACCGTCAGCCCGGGCACCATGCTCAGCACCTTGTCCACCGCCGGCATCGCATCGAAGGCCTTCTGGTGGCAATGGCCGTGGAGCAAGACTTCCTCTTTCATCTCGCGAAGCGCGAGCTTGCCCGGCTGCTGGGCGAGGAATTCCTCGAAGAGAAATGAGTTGCGCGCGAGCGTTTCCGTGCCCTTGAGCAGCACGCCGTACTCGTCGCGCAATGAATAAAGACACGACGGCTCCAGCCCGACGATCGGCACGCCGCGCGCGGCAGCGGGGCCGAGCACCCGCAGCATCCGCTGCGCCTCTCTTTTCGCTTCGTCAACCATGCCGGCGCTCAAAAACGTACGGCCGCAGCAGAGGCCGGCCGGCGCGTGCACGCGATAGCCCGCCGCCACGAGCACGTTCATCGCCGCGCGTGCGTTTTCGGGCTCGAAGTATCGGTTGAACGTGTCGACAAAGAGGACCACATCACCATCGGCGGCGCCGGTATCCCGAAACCAGTCGGAGCGCCATCGCGGCAGATCGCGCGCGAATCCCAATGCGCCTTTCATGGCCGACATAGCCACATTGGCGAGCGGACTCAGGCGCGCGGCAAGCGGTGCGTACCTCGGCAGGAAAGCTACGGCGCGGTCGCGCAGCGAATAGCCATGCCGCGCCTTGTAATGCGCCATGAACTCGATCTTCATGCGCGCCATGTCGACGCCGGTCGGACACTCGCGCTTGCACCCCTTGCACGAGACGCAGAGGTCGAGCGCGTCCTTGACCGACTGCTCGCCTTCGTCACCTAGCTGCCCGGAGAGCGCGAGCCGCAACGTATTCGCTCTTCCTCTGGTCAAATCCCTTTCATTTCGGGTAGCGCGGTACGAAGGGCACATCGTGCCCGCGTCGAATTTGCGGCAGTGGCCGTTGTTGTTGCACATCTCCACGGCCTTGTCGAAGCCGCCCCATTCGCTCCAATCGAGCACCGTCGCCGGCACCTCGCTCCGGTAGCCCGGCTTGAAGCGGAAAAGAGATTTGTCGTCCATCTTCGGCGGATTGACGATCTTGCCGGGGTTCATCAGCCCGCGCGGGTCGAGCCAGGACTTGATGTCGGCGAGCGACTTCGTCAGCCGTGGTCCGAAGAAAGGCTCGATCCATTCCGAGCGCACGAGGCCGTCGCCGTGCTCGCCGGAATAGGCGCCCTTGTATTCCTTCACCATCGCGCACGCTTCCTCGGCGATCGCGCGCATCTTTGCCGCGCCGTCGCGCCGCATGTCGAGGATCGGCCGCACGTGAAGCGTGCCGACCGAAGCGTGGGCGTACCACGTGCCGCGGGTGCCATGCTTCTCGAATACGCGCGTCAGCCGGTCGGTATATTCGGCGAGGTGCTCGAGTGGCACTGCGCAGTCCTCGATGAAGGACACCGGCTTTCCATCGCCCTTCATCGACATCATGATGTTGAGGCCGGCCTTGCGAACTTCCCAGATTTCGCGCTGGGGTTTCGCCTCCGTGACCTCGACTACGGAGCCGGGCAGCCCGAGGTCGGCCATCAGCTGCACCAGCCGCTTCAGGCGCGGCGCCTGGTTTTCTTCGCCGGCGAACTCGACGAGCAGGATGGCGTCGGGCTGGCCCTTGATGAACGTGTCGACCGTCTTGCGAAAAGCGTCGATGTCACGCCCAAGACCGATCATCGTGCGGTCGACGAGCTCCACCGCGCTCGGACCCAGCCGCACGATGTGCTGGGTGAGCTCCATCGCCGTGTAGAACTTGGGGAAGTGGCAGACGCCGAGCGCGCGCTGCGGCGGAATGCGTGAGAGCTTCAGGTGCAGCCGCTCGGACCAAGCGAGCGTGCCTTCCGAGCCGACAAGGATGTGGGCCGCGTTGGCGTGCGGCGGACCGATGTGGTCGAGGTTGTACCCGGCGACCTTGCGCAGCACGTTCGGAAATCGGGTCGCGATTTCCTCTTTCTCGCGCTCGTACAGCACCCGGAGGCGGGCGATGAACTCTTGATAGCCACGAGGGCCGCCGCCCTCGTCCATCGGTCCGAAGCGCCACGTTTCCCCGCCGACCGTGCGCGCTTCGATGGCGAGCACGTTGTGCACCATGTTGCCGTACGCGATCGAACGCGAGCCGCACGAGTTGTTCCCCGCCATGCCACCGAGGGTGGCTTGCGCGCTGGTGGAAACATCAACCGGGAACCAGAGCCCCTTCGGTCGCAGGTAGGTGTTCAATGCATCGAGGACTACGCCAGGCTGGACGACGGCGCGGTCGCCGTCCACTTCGAGCACCTTGTTGAGGTACTTGGTGTGATCGATGAGGAGCGCTTCGCCGACCGCCTGCCCGCACTGGGAGCTACCGGCACCGCGCGGCAAGAGCGGCACGCCCTCCTCGGCAGCGATCGCGATCGCCGTGCGAGCCGCTTCCTCGGTGCGGGGCACCACAATGCCGATCGGTTCGAGCTGATAGATCGAAGCGTCGGTCGAATAGCGGCCGCGACTAGCGCGATCGAAGAGCACTTCGGCGTCGAGCTCCCGGCGCAGCCGCTCGGCGAGCCCGCTGCGTGCGGGCTTTACGAGCTGTATCGGCGCGGAAGGGGCATTCATCGGCGAGGCTAGAATAGCGCAATGTCAAGACGACCCGGCCGGCACTTCCTGCAGATTCCCGGACCCACCAATGTGCCCGACCGCGTGCTGCGCGCGATCGATTCGCCCACCATCGACCACCGCGGACCCGATTTCGGCGCGCTTGGCAAGGAGGTCCTCAGTGGAATGAAGCGCGTCTTCAAGACCACGCGCTCCGATGTCGTCATCTATCCCGCCTCGGGCACCGGCGCATGGGAAGCGGCGCTCGTGAACACGCTTTCCCCCGGCGACCACGTGCTGATGGTGGAGACAGGTCATTTCGCGACGCTGTGGCACAAGATGGCCAACAAGCTCGCGGTACAAACCGAGTTCCTGCCCACCGACTGGCGTCACGGCGCAGATCCGGATGCAGTGGAAAAGCGTCTGCGCGCCGACACGCAGAAGCTGATCAAAGCGGTGTGCGTGGTGCATAACGAAACTTCGACGGGCGTCACGTCCCGCATCGGCGATGTGCGCAAGGCGATCGATGCCGCTGCTCATCCGGCGCTGTACCTGGTGGACACCATCTCCTCGCTCGGCTCCATCGACTATCGCCATGACGAGTGGCAGGTGGACGTCACGGTCGGCGGCTCGCAGAAGGGGTTGATGCTGCCCCCCGGCCTGTCGTTCAACTGCGTGTCGCCGAAGGCACTGCAGGCGTCGAAGGCCTCGAAGCTGCCGCGCAGCTATTGGGCCTGGGACGAAATGATCTCGAATGGCAAAAACGGTTACTTTCCGTACACACCGGCCACGAATCTGCTCTACGGCCTGCGCGAAGCGCTGAAGATGCTGCTCGACGAGGAAGGGCTCGATTCGGTGTTCGCACGTCACCAGCGCCACGGCGAAGCCACGCGCCGCGCCGTGCGAGCGTGGGGTCTCGAGGTGCTGGCGCTCGACCCGCGCGAATATTCACCCGCGCTCACCGCCGTGCTGATGCCGGCCGGCCACGATGCAGATCGCATGCGCAAGATGACCCTGGATGCGTTCGACATGTCGCTCGGCACCGGCCTCGGCAGGCTCGCCGGGAAGATCTTCCGCATCGGTCACTTGGGCGACTTCAACGATCTCACGCTGATGGGCACGCTCGCCGGCGTGGAAATGGGCCTCGCGCTCGCCGGCGTACCGGTGAAGAAGGAAGGCGTGAATGCCGCGATGGACTATCTTTCGGAGTGCGCCAAGGCGCCCGCACGCAAGGTCGCCTAGCCACTACTACAAGCTCTCTACCTGAGGAGGATGAGAATGAAGAAGCAAATTCGCATTGCGGCGAGCCTGCTCGCTGCGTTGACGCTGGCCGGCACCGCCGGTGCCTGGGAACCCACCAAGCCGGTGGAGATCGTGGTCGCCGCCGGCGCGGGCGGCGCGTCGGACCAGATGGCGCGCATGATGCAAGCCGCCATCCAGAAGAACAATCTGATGAAGCAGCCGATGGTGGTGTCCCTCAAGGGCGGCGCCTCCGGGGCCGAGGCGCTGATGTACATGAAGTCGAGCGCCGGCGATCCGAACAAGGTGCTGCTCGCCTATTCGCTCATCTACATGCTGCCGCTCTCGGCCAAGATCCCCTTCAACTGGCGCGAGCTGACCCCGGTTTCGGTGATCGCCCTCGATCAGTTCGTGCTGTGGGACAACACCACGCTGCCGCACTCGAACGTGAAGGACTTCATCGCCGCCGCGAAGAATGCGAATCCCCCGTTCAAGATGGGCGGCACGGGCTCCAAGCGCGAGGACCACGTTCTCACCGTGTTCATCGAGAAGAAGACCGGCGCCAAGTTCGCATACCTGCCATACAAGTCGGGCGGCGAGGCGGCGACGCAGCTGGTCGGCAACCATACCCAGGCGAATGTGAACAATCCGTCGGAAAACGCGGAAGTCTGGCGCGCAGGCCAGGTGCGTGCGCTCTGCGTCTTCGACAAGGAGCGCATCCAGTACAAGACCAAGGTGACCGACAAGCAGTCGTGGAGCGACATCCCGACCTGCAAGGAGGAAGGGCTAGACGTGCAGTACCTGATGCTCCGCGCCATGTTCTTGCCCGGCAAGGTCACGGCTGAGCAGAGCGCGTTCTACGTCGATCTGTTCCGCAAAGTGTCGCAGACCGCGGAATACAAGGAATACATGGAGAAGCAGGCGCTCAAGCCGATCTTCCTCGCCGGCAAGGAGATGCTGAAGTTCCTGGAAGAGGATGACACGCTCAACAAGAGCCTGATGACCGAGGCCGGGTTCGTCGCGAAGTAATGGCGGCACCCGAGCAAGACCCGGCGGCCGAGTCGCCTGCCGTCGCGAGCACTCGCGGCGTCGATATCGCGGTCTCGGCCGTCCTCCTGGCCCTGGCTGGGCTGCTCGCCTTCGACAATTGGCGCACGGGGATGGGCTGGGATGCCACGGGCCCGCAGGCCGGCTATTTCCCGTTCTATCTTTCGCTGATCCTCGCCGGCTCGGCCATCTACGGCATCGTCAAGGAGCTCGCCGCGCGTTCGCCGAGCGAGGCCTTCGTGCGGCGCGTGCAATTGCGCCGGGTGATGCAGGTGCTCGTGCCGACGATGCTGTTCGTTCTCCTGCTGCAGTGGTTGGGCCTTTACGTCGCTAGCTTCCTCCTCATCGCCGGCTTCATGGTGTGGGTGGGGCGCATCTCGGCGTGGAAATCCCTGCTCACGGCGCTCGTCTTTTCCCTCGTGATGTTCGCGACGTTCGAGATGGCCTTCGACGTCATCATGCCGAAGGGACCGCTCGAAGCCCTGCTCGGCTTCTAACCCCGACCTATGGAGGCATTCGAGCTTCTGCTGTACGGCTTTAGCGTCCTTCTCACGTGGAAGACGCTGGCGCTGATGATGCTCGGCCTCGTGCTCGGCATCTTCGTCGGCGTGCTGCCGGGGCTCGGCGGTCCGAACGGCGTGGCGATTCTGTTGCCGCTTACCTTCACGATGGATCCGACCTCCGCCATCGTCATGCTGTCCTGCATCTACTGGGGCGCGCTCTTTGGCGGCGCGATTACGTCGATCCTGTTCAACATCCCGGGCGAAGCGTGGTCGGTGGCCACCACCTTCGACGGCTATCCCATGGCGCAGCAAGGCAAGGCCGCCGAGGCCCTTACGGCGGCGTTCACCTCGTCGTTCATCGGCTCGCTGGTCGCGGTGCTGCTGATCACCTTCCTTGCTCCCGGCATCGCCTCATTCGCCCTGAAATTCGGGCCACCGGAGTTTTTCTCCGTCTACCTGCTGACGTTCTGCTCCTTCGTCGGCCTCGGCCGGGAAGAGAAGCACAAGACCCTGATCTCGATGTCGCTTGGACTGCTGCTCGCGGGTGTCGGCATGGACACGGTATCGGGCCAGCTGCGCATGACATTCGGCTGGAGCGAGCTCTTCCGCGGCATCAACTTCCTGGTGGCGGTGATCGGTCTGTTCGGCATCAGCGAGATCCTGCTCACGATGGAGGAGCGCCTGGCGTTGCGCGGGCACGCCGCGGCGATCAGCCTGCGTGTCGTGCTGAGCGTCTGGAAGGACCTGCCCAAGTACTGGATGACGCTCCTCCGTTCGTCGGCCATCGGCTGCTGGCTCGGCATCACGCCGGGCGGCGCGATCGCCGCATCCTTCATGGGATACAACCTCGCCAAGCGCTTCGCGAAGGACAAGGAGTCCTTCGGCAAGGGCCGCATTGAAGGGGTTTTCGCGCCGGAGACTGCCGCGCACGCATCGGGCACCTCGGCGCTATTGCCGATGCTCGCGCTCGGCATTCCGGGGTCCGGCACCGCGGCGATCCTGCTAGGCGGATTGATGGTATGGGGGCTGAACCCCGGCCCGCTCCTCTTCGTCGAGCACAAAAGCTTCGTCTGGGGGCTCATCGCCTCGATGTACTTGGGCAACGTGGTCGGACTCGTCCTGGTCCTTAGCACCGTGCCGATCTTCGCCGCGGTGCTGCGCGTACCGTTCGCTGCGATCGCGCCGATGATCGTCGTGTCGTGCGCGATCGGCGCGTTTGCGATCCAAAACGCCATGTTCGACGTCTGGCTGATGCTGCTCTTCGGCGTGGTCGGTTACGTGTTCAAGAAGATCGGTATCCCGCTGGCGCCCTTCACCCTCGCGCTCGTGCTCGGCAATCGCGCGGAGGACGCGTTCCGTCTCTCGATGATCGGCTCGGCGGGCGACATGCGCGTTTTCTGGTCGAACGGCCTCGTCGGCTCGATCACCACGCTCGCCCTGATCCTGCTCTTCTGGCCGCTTCTTAGCGCCGCGTGGCAACGCCTAACGGGTGCGCACCGGGCCCATTAGGGTGTCGGGCAGCCACGTGGCGATTTCCGGGAAGACACATAGGATCAGGATGGCCAGGAACATGCACAGTACGTAAGGCACCGTACCCCAGATCACCTTCATCAGCGGCACGTCAGGCGCGATCGAGTTGACGATGTAGATATTGAGTCCGACCGGAGGATGGATCAGCCCGATCTCCATATTGATCGTCATGATCACGCCGAACCAGACCGGATCGAAGCCGGCGGCGCGGATGATCGGCAGCAAAATCGGGCTGGTCATCAAGATGATGGCCGCCGGCGGAATGAAGAAGCCGCACACGAGCAAGAACACATTGATGAGCGCCATCAGCGCCCATTTATTGACGTGCATCTCGGAGATCGCCGTGGCGAGCGTCTGAGTGAGGTAGAGCGACGTCAGCATGTAGCCAAAAAGCACCGCCGCCGCGATGATCATCAGGATCATCACGGACTCGCGCGTCGTATCGCGCAGGATCTGCCACCAGTCGCTCGCCCGCCACATCCGATAGATCAGGATGGCGAGGACCACGCAAAGCGCCGCTCCGACGCCCGCGGCCTCCGACGGCGTCGCCACGCCCCCGTAGAGGACGTACATCACCCCGACGATGATGGCGATGAACGGCGCGATCTTCGGAATCGCCTGGAACTTTTGCTTCCAGCTGTAGCGGAAATCGGCCGCATGAGCGCGAAAGCCGCTGCGCCACACGGCAAATAGGGTCCATAGGATGAACAGGCCGGTAAGCAGGATGCCGGGCATCACGCCGGCGAGGAACAGGCGTCCGATCGAGGTTTCGGTAGCGATGCCATACAAGATGAACGTGATCGACGGCGGAATCAGGATGCCGAGCGTGCCGCCGGCGCAGATCGAACCCGTGGCGATTTCGTCCGGATAGCCGCGACGGCGCATCTCCGGAATGCCCATCTTGCCGATCGCCGCGCAGCAAGCTGGCGAGGAGCCGGTCAGTGCCGCAAAGATGGAGCAGGCGCCGAGGTTGGAGATCACCAGACCACCGGGTACTCGGTAGAGCCAGCGGTCGAGCGCCTCGTAGAGATCCTTGCCGGCCGGCGAAGAGCCGATCGCCGCGCCCATCATCACGAACATCGGAATCGAGACTAGCGTGAAATCGTTGAGGCCGGCCCAGAACGTTTCCGCCACTACCTGCAGCGCGTCGAAGCCTTGGAAGATAACGAGGAACAGCACCGATAGCGCGCCGAGGCCGAATGCCACCGGCGCGCCGGACAGCAGGATGGCCAGCGTGGCGATGAGGACGATGGCGCCTTGAGTGGTCGGGCTCATGCCGTTTTGCGAATGCCGAATGGCGGCTCGCGACCGCTGAGCAGCGACAACAGATCAGCGATGAATTGCAGCGCCAGGATGCCGAGGCCGATCGGCATCGAGCTGTAGGGGATCCACATGCGGGCGCGCCACATCGTGTCGGACACCCAACGCTGCTCCCACGATTCGAGCCAAAAGCGGCCGGCGAGAATTAGGAGCACGAGGCAGAACGCCAGGGACATGAGGATGGAGGCGAGCGCTAGCCACCACCGCGCCCGGTCGCCGAGGTAAAGCGGCAGGACGTCGACGTTGACGTGACCCCGGGTGAGTAGCACGTAAGGGCTGCCGACGAAGGTGGCGGCGACCAGGCTCCAGGTGACGAAATCGGTCTGCCAGATGGTGTTCTGGTTCAGCACGTAACGCACGAACACCATCTCGCACACCACCACCACGCCCAGGGCGATGAGCGCGGCGGCGACGATGCCGCAGAGCTGCGACAGGCTCCTTACGGCGCGGACATAAGCGTCCAGAGCGTTACTTGACGCTGAGCGCTTCGTCGATCAGCTTCTTGCCGTTCGGCACTTCCTTGGCGAATTCGGCGTACGAGCTCTTCTGCGCCACCTTGACCCACTCGTCGTATTCCTGTGGCGACAGCGTGATCACCTCGACCTTGTGGTCCTTGAACACCTTCACCATCTCGTCGTCCAGGCCCTTCGCCTTCTCGGCGAAGAACTGCTGCGACTTCTTGCCGGCCTGCATCAGCACGTCCTGCTGCTTCTTGTTTAGGCGATTGAAGGTCTTCTTCGACATCAGCACCGGCTCGTACATGAACCAAAGCGCGTTGTCGCCGGGAGCGGTCAGGCACTTCACCTGCTCGTAGATACGAAACGAGACGAAGCTGCCGGAGCTCGTGTCGGTCGCATCCGCGACACCGGTCTGCAGTGCGTTATAGACCTCGTTGCTTGGAATCGAGACGATCGACGCGCCGGCCGACTGCCACATCGCGGCGAACGTCGGGCCAGCCGAGCGCACTTTCTGTCCCTGGATGTCGCTCGGCTTGCGGATGCAGGTTTTCTTCGATGCGATGGCGCCGGCGAGCCACGCATCCGCCAGCACCACCACGCCGGCCTTATCGATCTGTGCCTTGATGTCCTTCATGAACGGCGACTCATTCATGCGTTGTGCACGCTCGTGGCTGCGCACGAGGCCCGGCATCAGCGTGGCTCCGAAGGAGCGCACCTTGCCGCTCGCGTAGTCGAGTGGAAACGACGAGATGTCGAGCTGGCCGTTGACGAGCGCGTTCCACTGCTCATTCGGCTTGAAGAGCGAAGCGCCCGGATAGACCTGGATCTCGAGCTCGACGTTGGCCGCCTTGGCTTCGCGCGCGACGATCTGCACCATCTCATCGCGCACGTCGCCGCGGCCGCCGGGAAATTGGTGTGATGCGCGCAGCGTGGTCGGGGCCGCGAATGCCGGAGCGGCCGCGACCATGGCGGCCAGTACGAACGGAAGCTGCATCATTTTGTCATCCTCCTCCTAAGAGGCGGATATTCTAGCTAGATCACTTTGGCCGCGCGCAGCTCGCCTAACTGGGCGTCGGTCTTGCCGAGGAGCGTCCGCAACACCTCTTCTGTATGCTGTCCCAATACGGGCGGCGCGCGCCGGTATTCGACCGGCGTCGCCGAGAAGCGCATCGGGCTCGCCACCGTCGGCAGTTTGCCCGCGACCGGATGCTCCATCTCCACGCGGATGCCGCGCGCCTTCACCTGCGGCTCTTCGTACACTTGAGCGAGGTCGTTGATGGGCCCGTTCGGCACTCCGGCTTTTTCGAGGACGTCGACCCACTGGGCCGTCGTGCGCTGCTTGAACACCTCGCCCAGCAGGCGCGTGAGCTCGGCCCGGTTCTCGACGCGCTTGCCGTTGCTGGCGAAGCGCGCATCTGCGGCGAGCGGCGATTGGCCGGCCGCCTCGCAGAACTTGCGGAACAGATTGTCGTTGCCGCAGGCGAGGATCACCGCGCCGTCCTTCGTGCGGAACGGCTGGTACGGCACGATGTTCGGGTGCAGGTTGCCAATTCGCCCGGGCGGCTTGCCGGTCGAGAAGTAATTGGTGTTTTGGTACGCGAGGAGAGCGATCTGCGAGTCGAGCAGCGCCAGATCGAGGTGCTGTCCGACGCCGGTCTCGGCGCGATGCGCGAGCGCCGCGCAGATCGCGATCGACGCATACATCCCGGTAATGATGTCCGCGATCGGGACACCGGCGCGCTGCGGCCCACCGCCGGGCGCGTCGTCCGGCTCTCCCGTGACGCTCATCATCCCGCCCATGCCCTGGATCATGAAGTCGTAGCCAGGGCGCTCGCGGTAAGGTCCCGTCTGGCCGAAGCCGGTGACCGAGCAGTAGATCAGGCCCGCATTCACTTTCTTCACGTCGTCGTACCCCAGGCCATAACGAGCCAGGTCGCCGAACTTGTAGTTCTCGATCAGGACATCGCTCTTCTTTGCCAGCTCGCGCACTATCGCCTGTCCTTCAGGCACGGAGATGTTGAGGGTGATCGACTTCTTGCCGCGATTGGCCGACGTAAAGTAAGCCGAGTCCTTCGTATCGCGGCCGTCGCGATCCTTCACCCAAGGCGGGCCGAAGGCACGCGAGTCGTCGCCGGGACCGGGCCTTTCGACCTTGATGACCTCGGCGCCGAGGTCGGCCAGGTTCTGGCCAGCCCAAGGCCCGGCAAGAACGCGCGAAAGATCGAGAACCCGGATGTGAGAGAGAGGACCCACCAGTTGCGCTTCCGCTGAAAAGGCTGCAGTTTACGCTCGATGATCCGACATATCGTGCTGTGGCGGCTCAAGAGCGCGGACGATTTCGCGAAGGTACGCGAGCCGCTCGAGCGGCAGCTCGGCCGCATTCCTGGATTGTTGGCCGTAGAGGTCGGCCGCTGCTTCAATAGCGGCCGGCGCGCAGTCGACTTCGTGCTCGTCTGCGACTTCGAGAGCCCGGATGCGCTGGAGGCGTACCACCGGCATCCAGCGCACATGGAGACCCGAGCCGTCGTCGATCCCCTGATCGCGGATCATTGGATAGCCGACTACCAGACGCCGACGAGCATCCGCACGGCGAAGAAATAAAGAAGCAGCGCGAAGATCGTTCGCAGCTGCTTCACCGGGAGGCTATGCGCGAGACGCGCGCCGAGCGGCGCGGCGAGCATGCTGGTCGTGACCACAAGCGCAAGCGCCGGCAGGTACACGTAACCAACATTGGGGCGCGGCAGCCCTTCGACGCGCAATCCATGCAGGATGTAGCCGGCGGTCCCGGCGATGGCAATCGGAAGTCCGTTGGCGGCGGCCGTGCCGATGGCGCGGCGCAGCGGCACCTTGCACCAAGCAAGGAACGGAATGGTGAGGAACGCGCCGCCCGCCGCCACCAGACTCGACACGGCTCCGATAAAGGCGCCTGCGGAGAACAGTCCGAATGGTCCCGGCAGCTCGCGGCTTCCGGGCGGCTTGAGGTTAAAAAGAATTTGCGTGGCGGCATAAAACACCAGCACGGTGAAGCCCACCGCCAGCGGTCGCGTCGGGATAAACCCGGCGATCAGCGCAGCGATGAACGAGCCGATCAGCATGCCCGCCGCCATGGCGCGCGCGATCGGCCAGTCCACCGCGCCGCGTGCGTGATGGGCTCGCATGCTGGAGAGCGAGGTGAAAACCATCGCGGCGAGGGCCGTGCCGATCGCAAGATGCACGACGTGGTCAGAGGGCAGCCCGTGGCTCGTGAACGTCCATACGAGAAGCGGCACCATCACCACCCCGCCGCCGATACCGAGCAGGCCGGCCGCGAAGCCGACCAGCGCGCCCGTCCCCAAATAGGCGAGCCATTCCGTCATGATTGCACCAGGTGCTGCACGAGCTCGGCGAAGCCGGCGCCGAATGAGCTGGGCGTGACGTAATTCGGCTCGGCCGCCATGCGCCCAGCGAAGCGCCGGACGTTGGCCACGCCGACCGACTTCACGAAGAATCCGAACATCGAGGCATCGTTCGGCGAGTCGCCGATATAGACGGCCGCCGCCTGCTCGCGCTCGACGTCCATGCCGAATTGGCGGCGAAGAAGCTCGCGCACCGTCGAAAGCTTGTCGTAACCGCCAAACCAGCCGTGGACGTGGATCGAGCTCATCGTGACATGCAGGTCTGCGCGCCGCATGAGCTCCGCGATACGTTCCGCCCGCTCCAGCGGCAGCGGCGTCACCTCTTCGGCATAGTCGATGGCGAGATCCGTCTCGCGGTAGCGCTGGTCGGCCGCGACGGCACAACCGGGCACGTCGGCGACGATCGCCGGCCCTATCGTCGCATAGCGCTCGCGGTTGCGCGCGCGCACCTCGGCAGCTTCCTGGTAATGGCGGTGCGTTTTTCCGGCGTTCGACCAAAAGCACAGGCCGCCGTTCTCGCCCACCACTGCGTCGACGGGCCACAAGCGCGCTACTTGATCGCAGAAGCCGGCCGGGCGGCCCGTAACCGCGACGGTATGCCGGCCGGCGGCGTGCAGCGCCTCGAGCGACGCATACGCGTGAGCGGTGAGCTTGCCGCTGGTTGTCAGCGTGTCGTCGATGTCGAACAGGACCACGCGTACCGCACGCGCATCGAGTTCGCTAAGCGGCTTCAATGTCCGACGACCTGGGCGACGCGGTGCCGCTGCGCTTCGGTCATGAGCACACCGCATTTCGTGCGCCGCCAAAGCACGTCATCCGCCGTGTGCGCCCACTCGTGCTCCAGGAAGTAGCGTAGCTCGCGTTCGCTCAATCCTGCGCCGAAATCCTCGCCCAGGGCGCCATCGCCGACGACCTCATCGGCACGCGCGCCGTGGCGGCGAAAGAGGGCGCGCAAAGTGACGGTTGGAATGCGTGGATAGCGCGCGAAGAACGCGTCGCGCGCCGCCACGCGCGAATGCGCGCCGAAATCGCTGCCCGGCAACGGCACTCGATCGGTCCACGGCTGCTTGAGCGCTGGAAAGTAAGGTTTCAGATGTTCCATGACGTGTTCGGCCAAGTGGCGATAAGTCGTAATCTTGCCGCCGAACACGGAGAGAACGGGCGCTACACCGCCGTCATCGTCGACGCGCAGCGTGTAATCGCGGGTCACCGCCGAAGGATCGTTCGTGCCGTCGTCGTACAGCGGTCGCACGCCGGCGTAGCGCCAGACGACATCTCCAGGACGCACCGGATTCTGCAGATAGCGATTCACCGCCCGGCACAGATAATCCACCTCCTCGAAGCTCGGCTGAGCCGTATCGACGTCGACCTGCGCTATGTCAGTCGTGCCGACCAGCGTGTGCAGGTCGCCGTACGGGATCATGAAGATCACGCGTCGATCATCGTTCTGAAGGATGAAGCTGTGGTCACCGTCGTAAAGCTTCGGCAAAAGGATGTGGCTGCCACGCACGAGGCGGACGAGGTCGCGCGAGGGCTGACCGAGGCGCTCGTTGAGGACGCGCTTAACCCACGGCCCGGCGGCATTCACGATCGCCTTAGCCTCGACCTCTTCACCGCCTGAAAGACGAGCCAGCCAGCCATTGCGGGTTCGCTTGGCAGACCGGCACTCGGTGCGGGTCAGGACCCGGGCGCCGCGCTGCCGGGCATCGAGCGCATTGGCGAGCACCAAACGCGCATCATCGACCCGACAATCGGAATAGACGAACCCATGCCGGAACTCCGGCTTCAGGCCCGAGTGATAGGGAGGCGCGTCCAGCCGGATGGCGGACGAGCCTTCCAGCAGCGAGCGGCGCGCCAGATGGTCGTAAAGGAACAGTCCTATACGGATCATCCAGCGCGGGCGCAGCTGAGGCACGTACGGCATGACGAAGCGCGCCGGCCAGACCAGATGGCCCGCGATGCGCAAAAGGATCTCGCGCTCCGCTAGCGCCTCGTGCACCAGCTTGAACTCGTACTGCTCGAGGTAACGCAGCCCGCCGTGGATCAACTTGGACGAAGCGGACGATGTCGCACCAGCGAGATCGCCTTGCTCGACGAGGATCGTGGACAGGCCGCGCCCGGCCGCGTCGCGCGCTATACCGGCGCCGTTGATGCCGCCGCCGATGACGAGCAGGTCGTAGGTCACCCGCGGCGCAATATATATGAACGCGGCGCCGTAGACGGGCCGCGCCGCCGCGGAGAGGCTTTACGTGCTGCTGCTGGCTTTCTTCAGCTGGTCGAGCTTGACGACCTTCACCTGGACTTCAGGGTGCACCTTGGCCTGGCGGTCCTTCGCGAGCTGCTGCTCCCGCGCCTGCTGCTGCTGGCGCCGGATCTTTTCAAACGTCTTCTTGATGTCCGTATCGAAGCTCGGACGGTAGCGGAAATCGGAATCGAGAATATGTTTCATGCGGTCTCCTGCTTGGGCTGCGTCATTCTTCCAAACGCGAGCCCTAGGCAATGCGGGCCGGACGTGGTCTTGGCGGACTATTTGATAGTTCAAGTCGCAGTCGGCACGACATGCGTCGTGCAAATGCGACTGAGAGAGTGGCTACTTCTTCCGCAGGCGCCGGATCGCGGCGAGCTGCGCGGCGAGCATGGCGAGCTCGCCCTCGACTGCGGCGATCTCCTGCTTGTCCTGCGCCTTGGCGCGTGCTTCCTCGGCGCGCCGCAGCGCCTCCGAGGCTTTCGCTTCATCCAGATCCGCGCCGCGGATCGCCGTATCTGCCAGCACGGTGATGAGCTTAGGCTGCACTTCCAGGATGCCGCCGGCGACGAAGATCAGCTGCTCCTCGCCGCCGCCTGCCGGGGTGATCCGCACGGCACCGGGCTTGATGCGGGTGATGAGCGGCGTGTGGCGTGGATAGATGCCCAGCTCGCCCGCTTCGCCCGGCAGCACCACGAATTCCGCCTCGCCGGAGAAGATCGCTTCCTCGGCGCTGACCACGTCGACGTGGATGGTGGCGTTGGCCATTACTTGAGCGTCTTCGCCTTCTCGAACGCTTCTTCAATCGCGCCTACCATGTAGAACGCCTGCTCCGGCAGCGCATCGCACTCCCCGTTGACGATCATCTTGAAGCCCTTGATCGTGTCCTTGAGAGAAACGTATTTGCCTTCCTGGCCGGTGAAGTTGCGCGCCACCGTGAACGGCTGCGAGAGGAATCGCTGGATCTTGCGCGCGCGAGCCACTGCGAGCTTGTCTTCCGGCGCCAGTTCGTCCATGCCAAGGATGGCGATGATGTCGCGCAGCTCCTTGTAGCGCTGCAGGGTCGCCTGCACCGAGCGGGTCGTGTTGTAGTGGTCCTCTCCGATCACGTTCGGGTCCACCTGCCGCGAGGTCGAGTCGAGCGGATCCACCGCCGGGTAAATGCCCAGTGACGCGATATCGCGCGACAGCACGAGCGTCGCGTCAAGGTGGCCGAAGGTGGTGGCGGGCGACGGGTCGGTCAGGTCGTCCGCCGGCACGTATACCGCCTGGATCGAGGTAATGGAGCCGGTCTTGGTCGAGGTGATGCGCTCCTGCAAGCGGCCCATCTCCTCGGCGAGGGTCGGCTGGTAGCCCACAGCCGACGGCATGCGTCCGAGCAGCGCCGAGACTTCGGTGCCGGCAAGGGTGAAACGGTAGATGTTATCGACGAAAAACAGAATGTCCTTGCCCTCGTCACGGAAGCTCTCGGCCATGGTGAGCCCGGACAGCGCGACGCGCCGGCGATTGCCCGGCAGCTAGTTCATCTGGCCGAAC
>Ga0136846_1236759_pt1 | contig 32863 bp, 33 predicted proteins | sample HopSoiMetagenom2_FD_96841 | JGI IMG/M metagenome (GOLD analysis project Ga0136846, IMG submission 96841) | Grasslands soil microbial communities from Hopland, California, USA - 2 Assembly 2016 (version 4) | ecosystem: Environmental > Terrestrial > Soil > Grasslands | place: USA: Hopland...
ATGCCGGGAATGCGCTCGATCGCCTCGGCAATATTCTGGTCGGGCAGCTTGCCGATGTCTTCCGACACGATCGAATCCATGATGTGATCCGATTGAAGCTTATTGTGCAGCGCCTTGGTCAAGCTGGCGCGAAAGCCCGTCACCACCACTTCGTCGGTCGGCGCAGCGCTGGTCGCGCTCGTGGCGCTCGACGATATGGCGGGGCTCGCCGTGGTTGAGGCGTTCGGCGCGGCCTGCGTGTCGGAAGGCACCTGCGCCTGCACCGCGCCGGCCATGAGGGCCCACGCGCACGTCGTCGTCACCAGTGCGACGGATAGAATTTTCCTGGATTTGCTCATGACGATTATCCTCTCCCATCCAAGGATCGCATGAGCCGCAACGCTTCTAACGCCGTTGCTTGTTTGCCCTGCGAGCCGATTTGAAACCTGTGAAAGCGCCCTTCCTCGATCTCCGACGAAGCAGACTTCTTCGTTAGATTAGTATCTTGTTTTTCTATAATCGACCGTGTGCCGGGTCAATAGCTCTTAGTTGGCACCCTCAAGACGCCTCGGACGTCGCCAGGAATCGCTGAGACGCGGTTGGACGGCAGTGGACAGCCTCGGCCGAACTGCTCGGCTAAGCTTCTGGCATTGCGGGGGAAAGGACTGATCCGATGGTCCAACCGGCACTCATCGGACAGCCTCTGGCGGAGAGGGTGGGATTCGAACTCAGCCCACAAACGACTGAATTTCCGAAATCTTTTCATCACTCGCCGATGCCGCGTACCACGAAAAGTACCACGCGCATTTTTCCCCTGAATACCGATACTTGCGGGCTCAGTTCGAACGCCACCGTGGTATTCGAATTCACGGTACATTTCTAGTCTCAAGCCGGCGCGATTTATCAAAAGAAGGTACCGCTTATAGTCCGTCAGCGGGCAGGCTTTTCCCGGAGCGGCGGCGCCCGCGGATGGCCACGTTCGCTCCTCCCGAATGCGTGGCCCACCGATGGTCCACGTCCGCCAGGCCGAGATATCCCGCCAGGACGTCTCACAACAATTCACCGCAGCAGCGTCGCGCTGCTGCACACGCCCAGCGAGTGCGGCGCGCTACCGAGAAAATGGTCCTCCTTCCGGACTCGCACCGGCGCCAAATCGAGATCTTCGCCGATCGGACTGGCGCGATTAGACCGCGCGTTATGAGACAGCTTCGAACGGCAGCTGCGCGCCCTAATAGCCGTCGTTCCCGCTGGCTGCGGGCGATTCGAAAACGGGCGCCTCGATGATTTAGCCGGGCCCGTGGGGCGTCTTGCGTTGCTTAAGCCTGTGCGGAGATGGGCCGTCACGGCGTGGCAGTCGTCCCGAACCAAAGCTCGTCAACGCGGCAAACGGCTCTGCGAACATGGCTCGCTGGCGGTGTGTCGCGCGAGATTTCCATGCAGGTTTTTAGCAGATCGACCAAGGTCGCCAGTTCAAGGCCGGCCTTATCGGGCAGCGATTGGATCGCCTGGCCAACGTGGCCAGCCTCGGTTGGATTGGTCGCCGTCGGCACCTCACCGGCCACGATCTTCGCGAGCAGTGCTTTGGGGGTTCCCACGGCAGCGTGGTAGGCCGCATCAGGCTCGAGCCAGCCGATATACCTTTTCTTGCGCGCGACTGTTCCTGGCCCGTCCTCGATGAACGCCTTGAGCGGTTCGCCGGCGAGGTCGGCTAGGCGCGCAAAATAGTGAAGCGGCAATCGTTCGCCTTGGCCAACCTGCAGCGCAAACCGGATATACTCCTTCGGGTTCTCCGGGACGGTCTGGTCGAGAAACGCCGCCAGGATCCCATCGCGCGTCAGGACGCCGAATTGCTGCGCCGCCTTGTGCCCATCCACAGTCGACACATCCCCGATCAGGCGCAGGGTGGGCGCGCCCTCGATCTCACTGAACTGACCCTCCTTGATGAACGTGAGTTTTTCGAGGAGCGACTCGTCGATCTGAACCGTGCGGTTCCCGTCGACGAGCGTGCCTTCCTCAAGGTCCGCTACCATTGATCGGGCTGGTCCTAACTGGAGAAGGCGCTCGACCATCGGCAGGATCTGAGCACGGGCCTCTGCGTCGCGTGCGTCGAGGATCGAGCGAAGGTCGCTATATTTGATCCGCGAGGACTGACCGGGATATCGGTAGAAGATATCGCCTTCCTTGATGGTGCCGTCCTGTTTCGTCGCGATGACCGGTCGGCTGTTGTGCTTGGGCACATGGATCACGCCGATGGTTTTCCCGCCGATCTCGACGGTCGTCGTGCGAAAGGATGGCGTGGGGTCGAACATCGATTTGACCCTGGTCGCAAAATCGGCAGGATCGGCGGACCCGAATTCGTTCGTATCCAGGCCGGTCACCACGCCGGCGTGGTCTTCGCCGTTCGGGCCCTTGGCGTCCTTGTCTTTCACGCCGAAGAAAACATAGCCTCCAGCGTTGTTCGCAAGTGCGGCGATCGGGCGAAGCCACTTGTCCTGGTGTTTGAAGCCAAAACCGGCCTTGCATTCGCAGACGTCGGTTTCGTCGCCAATCAATCGCCACAATCCACCGGCGGTTTCATGGAAGAACGAGCCGATATTTTGGAGCGACAGAGGATCGTCCTCGCTCTTCTGGATCTGTGCTGGCTGGGATTGCGAGGGCAGGAGAAATGTATCGAGATCCGCGTCCGACGCCGTGGCGACCTTTGCGGCATTGGCGTAGCTACCATTCCGGATGCCGGTGATGCGGCCGCTGTTCACGGGACGATCTGGCCGGTTGAAATGGAACTGGATGCTCTGATTTTTGTGGCCACGCTTGAGCATCGCTTTGATCAGCGAAATCTCTTCATCCGTAATGCTGCGCTTCGCCATCCGAGTCCGTCCCCCGCGCGTAACCTATATCGAGGCGCGGGGTCGCGGCCAGCGCGACATCGGTTCGCTCTATAAAATGATGGCTGAGTTCCCGTCTGGGAACGTGAATCCTGTCCTCCCGCAGCACGGCAAGCCCGACGAAAATTAGAGGGCCTCCACAAAACTAGAATTATAATCGATCAGACTCATTCAATGATAATGATCTTGGTCGCCTTCGTGCGATCGCATACCGCGTTCGATCGTTTGCAGGCCCACCTTGTTACCGGTTCGTAGGAAAAGCGATCGGTAGTCATCGATCGTCGCTTCGCTGGGCAGGACAGGACTTACGTCCTCATGTATCATGTATTGCCGAAATCGCTGTCGCATCGTGGCGTCTAAACGACGCTGATGGCGATCTGCGAGAAGGTCTGCGGCCGAGGCAGGGGCGGCTATAAGGAGTTCGAGCGGCGCGAAAGCCGGCGTGCCGCGTTCGGCGAGCCGCGCGATGAGGATTGTGCGGATACACCAGGCCATGCGCCGCACAACCACATTGTCATTGAGCGCGCCGGCGTGGCGATCGAGAAACCAGCCGAGATCATGAGCTTGGGCGATTTCGCGGGCATAGTTGGTCCGCAGCCTGAACTGAGACCGCAGCTGATCGAGCTGGCCGAGCGGGTCGAACACCGGCTTGGCCTCGCGTACGATGTGGCAGACGAAAAGATCTCCGTCGCGCGCGTCCGCCGTCAGCTTCTGCCACGGGTAAAAGAACATTGAGAGATGCCCGATCGACTTGTGCTGGGGCGTGCCGGGCGGGCTGATAAGCAGCAGATCGGTGTCCGAACCCCGGCTATTGTCCCCGCGGGCACGGCTGCCAAAAAGCAGGATCGCGGAAACTCCTTGATCGCGGAAATCCACGTTCAACGAGAGGCTCGCTCAATCGCGTCGACCGACAGCTTGCGTGCCGTTGTCCGGGCATTGACGACCTCGTCGCGATTGAGCAGCACCAGCTGCTGCTTGCTGGGCGGCAATGTGTCGGGCGCAACATCGAGATTGTGCTCGGTCATCAGGTAAAAGGTCTGGCTCAGCCGCTTGGTGACGATAAGCCTGCCACCAACCATCTCGTACTCGGCTTCGAGCGCCACTTGCTGACTCTCGGACAGTGCCGGGTTGGGCGCCAGAATGAGGTCGATCTCGTGCATCCACTCGAAATCGAGCATGGGATCGATCGCGGCCCCCGTTATGTCACCGGCCTGGCCGATGCGAAAAAGGTTATAGTCCCGAAAATCCGAATGTTCGGTTGACCAGGCCCGAACATACCACCGGCCGATGGCATGAAAGAGCGCATGGGGCGCGATCACGCGGCGTGGCTCGGGCGACCCGGTGATCGACTTGTACTGGATCTCCAGCTGGCCGCGCTGGTTGATGGCGTCGAGGATGTGGAGCAGGATGCGCGCGTCCGTTCGCTTGCGCAGCAGCGAGACATTCTCGATCGGCGGCCGGCTGTCGAACCAGGTGTCCTCCTGGCGCATCCACCGATTTTCGATCGCAACGAGTTGCAGCAAATAGCGTTCGGCGGAGGCGTGCATCAGCTTCGGCTCGTAGGCCGGCGCGCGCAGATAGGCCTTCAGCGTCTGGTCATACACGAGGTTCCCGGGCGCGAGGAAAGTGTATTGGGCGATGTCGGACGAGGCCTGCTGCGCCGAGATTCCGAAGGTCTCCGCCAGATCGCGGCGATTGAACCGCCCGTCCCAGAATAGCCGGAAATCGATGAATTCGAGGCGCCGCTGCACGCCCCAGCGTACGGTCCCGCCCGACTCTTCCGTCATTAAAACCCTCCAAACAACACGATTCGAAAAAAATATCCCGTCGCGTTTCTTGACGGGTTTGGTTGCGATTCCCATATTCAATGGACGCGTTGATCGGTGGGATCAACGATGAAGGACAACGAACTGGCGCAAAGGGTCGAAAAAATGGCGAAAAATACCGGTGATGGGTTTCGGCGGGGCGCGGTGACGGGCCGTACCCAGTTCCAGAGGCCCGATGGACTCTGGCAGAAGCGCGATGAGCGCACCGGCCACCTGATGAGCGTGAAGGACGACGGCGAGCCGTTTAAGGGCGTCGCTCGCGAGCCGGACGGCCGCGACACGCCCAACGCATGAGTGCCAAGGCCGGGCGCGCCAGCTTGCTGCGCAGCGCCCGGCTGACGCCGTTTGACCAAGAGGGATTACGATGACTGCCTCAATCACATTTTTCCCCGTCGGCAACGGCGATATGACGCTCATCACGTTCGACAACGGCCAGAAGCTGCTCGCCGACCTGCACGTGCGCAAGGCGGCGGACGACGTTGATGACGATACACCGGATGTCATGGCCGATCTGCGCGGCCGGCTGACCCGCGACGAAAAGGGCCGTCTGTTCGTCGATGGTTTTCTGCTCAGTCATCCGGACAAGGACCATATCTGCGGCCTGGAAACCCATTTTCACCTCGGCCCGCCCGACGAATGGGATGAGGATGACGACAAGATTCTGATCCGGGAAATGTGGTCGTCGCCGGTCGTCTTCCGCCGCGCCTCCAAGGATCACGTGCTGTGCGATGATGCCAAGGCATGGGCGAAGGAGGCAAGGCGGCGTGTCGCTCTCTACCGCGAAAAGGGCACTGCCACGGTCGAAGGAGATCGAATCCAGATCATGGGCGAGGACGAGGACGGCAAGACCGACGATATCCTCGCGATCGTCGTCAAGGCCGACGGCGTTGTCACCAAGCTCAACCGGGTCGCGTCCGGCACCTTCGAGGGGCGTCTGCTCGCGCCGATCCTGCATAGCGACGATGAAGAGCTGGATGAGCTCCTCGGCAAGAATCATTCATCGGTCGTCTTGCGTTTCTCGATCCGGGGGGGCGGCATCCTCGACAAGTGCCGGTTCCTCACGGGCGGCGACGCCGAGGTCGCCATCTGGGAGCGCCTGTGGGGCAAGCTCGGGACTTATCAGGCCGATTGGCTCAGCTACGACATTCTCCAGGCGCCGCATCACTGCTCGTGGCACAGCCTCAGCTATGACAGCTACTCGACCTATGGTGAGGATGCGGAGGTCTGCGACGATGCGCGCAGCGCGCTGGCCCAAATTCGTAAGGGCGCTATCGTCGTCGCCAGCTCGAAGGCGATCGATCCTGACGAGGCCGACCCGCCCAGTGATCGCGCCAAGCGTGAATATATTTCGATCGTCGACGGCAAAAGCGACCGATTCATCTGCGTCGCCGATGTCTGGGAAGACGAGGAGCGCGCGCTGCAATACGAGATCACGTCGAGCGGAATCACTAAGGTCGTGAAGAGCGCCGCCAAGGCCGCGGTTGCCGCGCTGGGGATCGGCGCCATCGCTGCCCAGGCGCGCGCGCACGGCTGAACCGGTGGCGACCGAGGCGGAGACCGATCCCGCAAAGCATCTCCTGCAGGTGGCCTTGACGCACCCCGAATGCGTGGGCGGGGCGGTGCTCGAGTCTGAAGACGGTAGGCCGCGCATCCGGCTCGACATGAATGTCGAGATGCCGCTCGACATGAAGGCGGACGGCATCAGCCGGAGTGGCGTCCGGATAAGCGAGCCCGTCGTGCTCAAGCTCCCCGCCGCCTACCCGTGGCTATCGCCGCGCTTCTATCTGCGCGAGGATTTCCCGCGCAACTTCCCCCATCTCATGCCCTTCGGCGCGACCCCGCGACCCTGTCTGGTCGAAGGCGATCAGGACGAATATTTTCTGCAGTTCGGCCTGGTCGAATATGGCATCTTCCATCTGGTCGAGCAGCTCGCGATCTGGCTTCGCAAGGCCGCCGTCAGCGGCCTGATCGACCCCGCACAGGGTTGGGAGCCCATGCTCCGCCGCGATTTTCGCGATGTCCTCGAAATCGATGCCGACGCCGCGCGCAACGTCGTCACCAGGAACGGCGGGTGGATTGCATGGCAGGGCAGGTTCTTCCGTCGTGGTGCGCCCGACGCATGTCTCAACATCGCGGCCGAAACATGGGTTTCGAGCAAGGGTGAGTCGACGCCCCTCACGCAGAAACCGAATGATTCGACGTTCACGTCGCGCCGAACCGATCCCGGCACGAGCCTGGGCAATACGGTGGTCGGTGTGGTTTGGCCCGACAAAAATCCCGACGGCACGCCGCTTATCAGCACCACCTATCTGCCCGAAAGCGTCACGACCTTGCGCGACCTTCGTATCCGGGCGGCCGAACTTGGATGCGGAAGAGGCTTGAAAACCTTCCTCACCAATGTCGAACGCAGCTTTGCCGGCATGGTGTTGCTCGCGCCAATCCCGATCGGCATCGTTCTGTGCGTGCGACGCCCGATGCATCTGATCGACAGCACCTCCGACATCGAGCTGCTGCCCTATGTCGTCGAGATACGCGCCAACAAGAACCGAGCGTCGCTGTTCGCGGGTGGCGACGATGAGCCTGTCGCAGCCGCAATGCACTACCAGTCGCTCACCGCGGCACTTCTGCAGACGTTGTCCGGCTTGCCGGCGCGTCCCGCGCTCGCCATGCTCGGCTGCGGGAGCGTCGGATCAAAGCTGGCCATGCACGCGGCGCGCGCCGGGCAAAATATTGCCGCAGTCAGCGACGAGTCATCGCTCAGGCCGCACAACATGGCCCGGCATGCGCTAGGCGCCGAGCTTGTCGGTACGAACAAAGCCGAAGCGCTCGCGAAGGAACTTTCCGGATTCGGCATGGCGCCGGTCGTGCACGAAGGCGACCTCAGTCTCGATCTCCGCGATCCTGACCGCAGCAAGCAGATCATACCCCAGGCGGCGGGGGCCGCCATCAATTCGACCGCTTCGCTATCGGTTCGCGAGGCATTGGTGTCTGGCGTAACGCCTCGCCTCCGTGCACGGCTGTTCGAGGCAGCACTCTTCGGCCGCGGGCGCGGCGCGTTCCTGCTCGCCGATGGCAAAGGGCACAATCCGAGCCATTGCGACCTGATCGCCGAACTCTACGCAGCGCTTGACGACGAACGCGCCGCCAAACTGCTTTTCGAACCAGCCGGTGGTCTCGCCGAGATCCAGATCGGACAAGGGTGCGGTTCGTTGACAATGACGATGGACGATGCGCGCCTGTCGGCCATGACGGCATCCCTGTCTCAGGAGATCTCCAAGGCGCTCGATACGCCGGCCCGGGAGGGGCTGATCGTCCTCGGCACGGCAGATGACGACAGCCCGTCGACGCGGTGGACGCGGTATAGTGTTCCCGCCTTTGAAACGGTCGCCATCGCCGGCAGCGACGGGTGGCAATTGCGGCTGTCCCGGCGCGTGGCGGACCGGATCAGGGCCGAAGCCAAAGCCTTTCCGTCGGTTGAAACCGGCGGGGTGATGATCGGCTTGACCAGCGCCAGGCTCAAGACCGTGACTGTTGTCGACCTGCTCGAAGCGCCCACCGACAGCCGCCGGACACCCGCAGCGTTCGTGCTCGGGACCCGCGGCTTGCAATCGGCCATCCGTAATCGGCACGAGCGAAGCGGGCGAACCCTGTTCGACGTGGGAACCTGGCACAGCCACCTTCGGGAGCAGGGTCCGTCTGCGACCGATTGGAAGACCGCGGCCGACCTCGCCGCCGAACGTGTGCCGCCATCGATCCTGCTGATCGCGACGCCTGCGCGCCTTCATGCACTGGTTTCACCGCGAAAGGACGGCGATGGCTGACGGCAAATCGCTCAAGGAACAGAATGCCGGACTGATCCGGGCCGCGATGATCGGACATATCGTGGTCTTTGCGTGGATCGCGGCCGAGCCGCTGCGCCTCCTTTCGATGAACGGCCGCATGCTCGCAGCCCGGCTTGAGGCGGCAGCCTCGCCAGGCACTGCGGCATTCGGGCTCATCGTGGTCGCGTCGCTCTTGCTGCTCGGCTTGATCGATCCGGGCTGGCGCGATCGGATCATACATTGGCGCTGGCACGATCCGCTTCCGGGTTGCCGTGCCTTCACCAGCGTCGGGCAGCTCAGCAGCCACGTCAACATGGCGACGCTCGAAGCCCAATATGGGCCGCTGCCTCTAGCGGGCAGAGAGCAGAACCAGCTCTTCTACAGAATCTATCGTGAGTTCAGAGAGGACGTAGGAGTGCTGGACGCACACGGACGCTATCTCGCCGCCCGTGACATTGGAACCATCACAGCCTTGGTGATGATACCTTTGCCCTGGCTCGCCTGGTGGGCCTCGGGCAATGGCGAACGCGCCCTAGTCTATGGGGTGGTACTTTTCGTAGTCTACGCGCTCTGCGTCATTGCGGCGAAGAACTATAGCTGGCGCATGGTCCAGCATGTTCTAGCGCTGGCATCGTCTAAGGCAAGCGGTGGCGAAGGATAGCTCGACACCTAACTATGACTATGGTTGATGGGCAGTTGTTCAGTGGTCATGTCATGAACGCGACTGCTTTTGGGCTCGCTCCCATGCGCTCCGAACGACCGCAACTGGGGCGCGACGCGGATGGCTCATCGCCCGATTCCCCGCCCCCTTCCCCAGCCGATAAAGTCGGGCAGCGCCTGCGAAAGCGGACGCTCCAAATAAGGCGGCACACCAAGATCATGTGTACGCTTGCGGAGCAGCGATTCCACCTGTGGATCGCGCTCGAGCCCCTGCGCAAAAGCGGTCATCTGCGCGGCTATGCGCCGTGCCTGGCCTTCCTCACCGTGCCGCTCAAAAGCTTCATGGCGATCACCAAGCTGGCGCCATGTCTTGACGAAGTGGTCGGCACGAAACTGTGGATCGGTGCGATAGCGCCGCTCCCAATCCATCACTGAGTTCGCGATGCCGGTCTTTCCTGCCGCAAAATCGTCGATCAACTTCATGTCGCGCACAAATGCGGCGCGCAGATCGCGTGCGCCGTCGGGGCGAATGCCATCCAGCGCGGCCCTCGCCTGATCGAACGCCGCTCGCTGGTGCGGAAGCTCGTCGAGGTCCTGCTTGCGCATGCGCACAATCTCAGCCGTCGCTTTGGCAAATGCCACGACGGTCTGCTCGAGCGTTGGCGGAGCGACATGACGTTCGATGGCTGGCGTGGGCGCCTTCACACGCGCGGCCGGCGCCTGGGCTCCGGTTTGGTCAACCGGGAGTGGGAGGCTGATCTGCCGCCAATCGATGTCGCCCCTGCCGCGCGAAGCCGAAGGTGGGCGGGTGAAATCCGACGCCATATCCTTGGCGCGTTCGCGCGACAGCGTGCGGACCAGCTTCGATTGATCGGCAAAGTCGTCGCGCCCGTAATGGAGATCGACGGCGTCACGATGGCGCGACAGCGCCACATAGGCCGCATGGCGATCGAGCCCTGGCGTCGCCAGCACATGGACACGATCGACGGTCATGCCCTGCGCCTTGTGGATCGTGGCCGCATAGCCATGATCGATCGCGGCAAAGTCCTTCACATCGAACGCGACCGCACGGCCATCGTCGAGCATCACCGACAGGCGGGCCGGATCGGCGCTGTGCACCGTGCCGAGACTGCCATTCTTGACGCCGAGGCTGCGCTCGTTGCGTAGGAACATGATGCGGTCGCCGACAGCGAAGTCCCGCGCGCCGCGCTCGCCTTGCACGGTGACATCCTCGCCAATCATCCCTGAGCCGCGAAGCCGATCGCGCGCCGCCAGATTGAGCTCCCGCACCTCGTCATTGGTGTGGGTGAGGATGATGCGGCTGGCATCAGGTGCGCGCTGTCGGTCGCGATCCCAGCGCTCGATCAAATCTGCCCGCGCCTGATCGCGCGTTTCTGCCGCATGGAGCGCGCCATGCGCATTATAAGCATGGATCGCCTCGCCCGTCCGCTCGGTCGCGAGATGGCGTGTGGCGTCACGCTGCCAGTCCTCGCGCTGACGGCGAACCTCGGTGATCTCGACTGCGCCGTGGCGCTCGGTGAGCGACCGGAACGCCGCGCCGGCTTCGATTGCCTGGAGCTGCTCGGGGTCGCCGACCAACACGATCTTGGCGCCGCGCTTCTCCGCTTCGGAGAGGATGCGTTCCATCTGGCGGGAGCCGATCATCCCGGCCTCGTCGATCACGAGTACATCGCGCGATGTGAGCAGCTCGCGATCCTGCGCCCATTGATGTTCGAGGCTGGCGAGCGTGCGCGATGAAATGCCTGATCCGTTCTGGAGATTTTCAGCGGCGATGCCGGACAGAGCAGCGCCCTGGACGCGGTAGCCGGCGCGCTCCCATTGCTCGCGGGCAACACCCAAAATGGTCGATTTTCCGGTGCCGGCATAGCCGACGACGATGGAAAGATCCTGGCCCTTCGATACATGGTGGAGCGCGGCTTGCTGTCCCTCCCCCAGGTGCAGGCTGCCGCTTCCGGCGGCGACGATCCCTTCCTCTCTCGTCGCTGCCGGAAGCCCATGCGCAACCCGCATCGACAGTCGATCCGCGGCACGCTCGAGCCGCCGTTCGGTCTCGAGCATATCGCGCGACGTGAAGCGTTCTTCGCCGCGACCGTCTTTGCCCAAGGCGACCAATTCCGGCGAGGCCTTCACTGCCGCCATGATGCGGTCGAACTGTTCTCGCCCATCGCTATGCCGGTGCACGAACATGGCGAGGTCGCGCGTCGTGAAGGTCGCCTGGCTGTGCGTGATTGCGTCCAACGCCAGCGCCGGCTTGGCGAGCAATTTCTCGCCATTGGCGCGCGCAATCTGGCGATGCTCGGCGAGGCGCTCGCTTTCAAGCCCCTGCCCCGCCATCCGAGATGCGGCCGGACCAATCTTGTGCTGCGGCTCGAGCTCGATGCCCTGTGCTTCAAGGCTGCGGTGATCGACCCGCGCGTCGATGTCGAGTTCGGCCAGCCGCGTGTTGACGTGTTCAGCCCAGGCTTCGCGCCAATGTTGCAATAGGTCGGTGCGGTTCCAGTCGCGCACCTTGGCGCCGAAGCCGTTTTCGCCCACTTCGCGCGTGGTGAGCATCACATGCGCATGCGGCTTGGGTTCGCCATCCGCACCCATGTCCCAATGCACATTGAGATCGGCAATCATGCCGCGGCTCACGAACTCGCGTTGCACGAACTCCCGCGCCAGCCGGATGCCGTCGGCCTGGTCCAGCTCCCTGGGAAGCGCAAACTCCACCTCGCGCGCCAGCTGGGCGTCCTTGCGCACCTCCGCCGTTTCGACCGCATTCCACAGCGCTTGGCGATCGCCGAGCTGTTCCGGCGCGCCGTCCGGCAGCATCACCTCGGAGTGAACTACGCCGGCCTTGTTGGAGAAGTCGTGATGTCGATCGAGCCGCTCATCTTGCAGCCGCGAGGCCGAGCGATAGGCCGCCGCCGCGAGCGCACTCGACCCATTGGCGCGCGAGATCATCTTGGCCGAGAAATGGTAGATCGCCATGACGGCAATCCATCTACACTTCAGCAAGCACGTCGGCACGACGTATAAGCGCGCCCTCAAAAGATTTCATCATTCTCGGGACCGGTGAATCCCAAGAGATTTCAGCACATTGCGCCTGATCGAATGCAGCGATAACTGGTCCGTCCTCATCACACAATCAGAGGACAGACTGATGCGCAAACCCCGCGACTTCGATGCCGAACTGCAGGCCCTCAACGACAAGGCCAGGCAGTTACGCGCGCGCAAGGTGGATCAGCTTGGCGAGCTGGTCATCGCGACCGGCACGGACGCTTTGCCGATCGAACAACTTGCCGGCGCGCTGCTGACCGCAGGCACAGCCGACGCCAAGACGAAGGAGGTCTGGCGCCAGCGAGGCGCTGCCTTTTTTCGGAAAGGCGGTGGCGATGCTGGTGGCGATGGCCGCAACGCGGGCGAGCCTGCGTCGGGTAGCGGCGACGCGTAATCGGCTGCAGCTCAGTCGTGCGCGAACGGACAAAAGGGATTGGGTCGTGAAACGCCGCGAACGCACCCGCCACCTGATCGAGCTTGGCGGGCTCGTGGCGAAAACCGGTCTGATCGAATTGACCGATGACGATCGCGCGGTCCTGTTCGGATTGCTGCTGGAAGCGGCGGCCAGGTTGCGCGGCGACAATCGCGAGCAGCAGCTTCTTCTCTGGCGGCGACGCGGCAAGCGCGCCTTCGAAAGTGACGCGTTGTCGCGAACTGCCAACGCGCCCATAGCCGATGCCAATGGATAACCAACTCGAAGATCAGATCCGCGCTCTGCTCGCACGGGCGCCGCGCTGGATCAAAACCGATCTGTTGAAAGAGGGCCCCGATCGAGTGCGTGCGGAGGAAGCACTGGCCGCGATGATCGCAACCGCGCTCGAACCGGGTCCGCCTGAACAGGAATAATGCCCTGCGGCGCTTGGCACCGCAGGGCAGGTTCGTCAGTCGGCCGGGTTCCAGAGGATTGCGAAGCGGTCGTCGTCGCCGGCGGCGCGGCCAAGATTGGCGTAGAGCCGACGCGGACCGAATTCCGGTGCGGACAGGCTGAGCGAAACATAGTCGCGGCCGCTCGTCTCGGAGTGGCGGTTCCAGCCAGCGCCGATCTCGACGTCGCCGGAAACCACGCGATAGTCCGGCTGCGCGTCGCTGGCCTTGCGCGTGTTGGGTTGGATGGTGATCTCAGCACGGATGCTGAGCGTCTTGAGCTGGCCCGTGAAAGTGCCGTTGTCGTCCTTGGTGACATAACCGATGGCAGGCATTGATCTTACTCCGTCTACGGCGAGCGGGATCGATTTCCCGTCGACAGCCGATCCCAAGGGAAGGGCATGAGGAGCCGCGCGCACTGGTACGGCCGCAGCGCCAGCGGAGGACCCGAAGTTGCCGCTATTTTGCTCCGCGAGGAGCCGCTTGAGCGGCGGGGAAAATAGCGGCAACTTCGGGTTGCGCGTGGCTCCGCCCGGTCCAAGTCACGGCGTCGAAGGACGGGGTCGATTTCTGCTTTACGGACAGACCGAAGGGCCAATGTTTGAGGCGTAATGGCTCAAGCGGCGCGGGCGCTTCGCTCTAGCTCTTGGATGCGCTCACCACAGATTACCTCAACCACGTTGCCCAAGGCTTCCACATTGGCGCCAAGCCAGGCAAGTTCGTCCTCCGTAATGCGGTAATGCCTAGAGTAGCGCGCCTTCACATATGCTGCTTTGAGCTTTTCGAAGCGAGCCCGGTCGGCCTTCGTCTCTCGTGGCCAGACGTCTATGAGACGTGCGTCGATCCGTTCGGCTTGAGTGCGCAGGAAGCCGAGATTGTGTACGTGCGGCGTGTAGAAAGTGCACACCAGCAGGACACAGTGGTAATAGCTTTCGGTCGCTTGATGAAGAAGGAACGCTGCCTTCTTCCAATCGCCTTCGCCGACGTAAAAACGATAGCCCTTTAGGAAGCCGTTTCCGCTCGGCAGCCATTCCTCGACATACTCGCGCGCCATCGCGAGCGCCTGCTTTGGCGTCTTCGGTTTCGGCTGGTGCAACTCCGTGTCGTCGCTTTGATAAAGCGCGATACCATCACGCGCGACGTCGATGAAGAAATATCGCCCGTGGGCGAGTCCGTCGTTCACCTCCTGCAGCGTATGGACGATGAAATTCACGGGCGTGCGCAGCGCTTTCGTGATCGCCAATTCCCGGTCGAGCCGTTCCTCCGCCGACGACCAGAACTCGACCCGGTCGGTCAATTTCTCGTTGTTGACGATGATCAGCAGGTCGAAGTCCGACTGGTAGCCCTTGGCGGTGTGCGGCTCATCGACCCAGCCGCCGCGCGCGTAGCTGCCGTAGAGGATGACCTTGAGGATGCGCGCCTGCTTCTTCCAGTCGGCGGTCGCGATCGCCTTCGCATCGCCGAACTCCTCGAACAGGATCTGGACAACGCGCTCCAGCTCGCGCTGCTTGGCAGGCGGCAGATGATCAAGGTCGGTGCGCATCGCGGATGATCCTATCCGAGCAGAAGGCAAAAGAACAACCGCGCGGGCACCAGCCCGCGCGGCGAATTGTCACCAGAAGCGCCACCAATGCCGGGGCTCGGCATCGATCGTGCGCACGAAGCTGGCAAGCGCATCCGCGAACAACGCCTCGACCTGTGTAGCGCTGAGGCCGGTGCGCTTCGCGATCTGCGCGTAGCTGAGATCGTCGTAGCGCACCGCGCAGAAGACCTCGCGCTGGCGGCGCGGCAGCCTGCGGATCGCGCGCCGCATCCGGCGGGCAAGACGCGGATCGGGTCGGTCGGTCATGGGAATGTCTCCCGCCACGCAAAGAGGCTGGCGGCGCGAGGCCGCCAGTCAAAGGATCACGCCGCCTGACGCAGCGGCTCGGGCACCGCCGAAAGCCCCGCAACCTCGGCCGCGCGCGTAACGGTCGGCACCCCACCGCGTGTCGTGTAGGTAGTGGGCGGGAAGGTCATCCACTTGGGCACCCAGCCCTCTACCTTCGCACGGCCAGTACCGGTCAGGCAGTCGCGGATGATCCGGCGCTTGACCTTGCCGGTCTCACTGTCGTTCGCCCTCGCCACCGTCCCGCCCGCGACATCGCGCAGCACCGCACCCAACACCTCGCGGTCGCGGATCATGTCGAGCAAGGTGTCGTCAGCGGTCCAGGCCTTGGCCATGTCGGTGCCGAGCAGCCCGCCCAGCAGTTCAATGAGCACGCTGCCCGCCTGTAGCGTCTCGCCCATCACAATGGCAGCAACGTCGAGCAAAGCGGGATCGGGCAATTGGAGCAGGCGGGCGAACAGCCCCGCCAACCCATGCTCACCGTCATAGCCACGCGTAACAGTCGGCGTCTCCGCGTCGAAGCCGAGCATAGACAGCACCGCGCGCCTCTTCTCGTCGAAGCGTGCCTCGGATGGGCAGTCGCTTACGCTTTCCCCGATGGCGGGGCTGACCGGATGCTGCGCCTCCACCCGGACGGTCCACAGCGGCGATCCAACGATAGCATGCGCTACCATCAGCCGCAGCGCGATGGAGGGATGCCCCACGAGATCGGCGCGAACCGCGGCGTGCCGATGGAGATCAACATAATTGGCAATCGGAGAACTGATCTCGGGCCGCACCGACTTTTCCACCGCATCCCCCTTCTCCAGCGCCCGCGCCTCCCGGCGCGAGACATAGCCCTCATGGACCGTGACCTCGCCGCGCGCGCTGACCGTGAGAAAAACCTTGCCGCCCCTGCGCTTGGGGCAGCGCTCATGCTCCCAACTCTGGAACCCCTCGCCGGTCGGCAGCACGACCACTTCGCGCCATCCCGCCTCGCGATAACTCTCGGCCTTGGCCTCGATCGCGGACGTCTGCGCCGCCCAGAAACTGGCGCTGTCGGCGAAGTAGCGCTCGTCCCCTAACAGATCCGCGACGACATCACCCTCATAGTCCGCCAGATCGAACAAGGCCGCACTGACAGGGATCGAAGCGCCCCCGAACAGCCACGCCTTGAGCTGATGACCGGTCGGGCAATAGGCTTGGGGATCGTCGAACAACCCCAGCCATTGCTGCTGCCGCGCCTTCGATGCCAAGGTCAGATGCCGCACCGTCGCCGCATCGACCTCGCTCTTGCGATAGAGGCTGCGGATACGAGGCAGAAGGTTGCCGAGCGCAAGCGTGCGTTTCACCTGCAAGTCGGTCAGCCCGAAGGTGAGTGCGATGTCCTCGGGCGAGCGCCCGTCACGCACCAGCCGCGCGAAGCTTTCCCAGCGCGTGACCTCGTCGGGATCGAGCCGCGCGACATTCTCGATCAGCGAGGCTTCCAGCGCCGCCGCATCATCGCCCGCAGCGATCACCGCACACGGCAGCGGCTCCCCCTCCCCGCTTTCCTCCGCAACCGCGAGCGCCGCATAATATCGCCGCTTGCCCGCGACGATCTCGAACCGCTCCCCTTCCGACTGTGCCCGCACGATCAGCGGCACCAGCACGCCCCGCGCCCGGATCGACGGCAGGATGTTGGCAATGTCCGGCTTGGCTCCCTTGGCGCGCATGTTGGTGGCAGAGACGCTGAGATTGGCGATATCGATATGCCTGAGTTCCATGATCTCACTCCTTCAAACACCGCAACCGGCGCCGGAATGGCGGGGTGGGCGGCAGGAGCGGACCGGCAGTCCCGCCGACAGAGGCGGGCCGCACCCGCAGGGCCGAAACAGAGTGGAGGAGCCGCGCGTAGCGCGGCTTGCGGCACGCCGCGGCGGGACTAAAGGGGCGCGACGCCCACCCCGCCAGATCGAAGCCGGAGGCCAAACGCCGCCGCGCCTCGGCGCGGCGTCCGCATCGCATCAGCCCGTCAGGGCTGCCCGGCTCCCCCAGGAGCCGACCCAGGTGAACTCTCGAAATCCGGGTGGCCGTCGCGGCGGCGTGCGCGCGGGCCTGGGGGCCAGCCGCCGCCGCGCCTTCCGGCCGGATCGAGTGTGCCCACGCGGCAAAACCAAGACGCTGCGCACCCTGACGGCTTCGCAAGAAGTCCCGAAGTGTGCGCGCCATGAGCCGTGTTCCGTTGGCCGGCACGCGCCGGCCCGCGTCATGCGATTGCTTCTCTGGCCGAGACAGTGCGGCGACTCGGCGACGCGCTAGCGGCGTAGAGTGCGCTCACGCCGTTGGCATGAGATGCCTTGGGACATCGCCGTCCAATTTTCGGGCCTCGCCAGCCTGCGCCGGTATCGCAAAAGGACCCAAGTGATCGCTTTTGACCCCATACGAGCACTTGTCGGAAACGGGGAAGATGCGCAGCCTTGCCGAGGGAGCACCACTCAATCGCATATGATGCAAGGTGATACCAATGCAGACTAACAGCCCCGACCGTATCCTTCGGATCAAAGCCGTGCTCGAACGCACCGGCCTTTCCCGCTCGACGCTCTATCGCAAGATCGAGCGCGGCACCTTCCCGCACCAAATCAAGCTTTCCGAGCGCTGTGCCGGCTGGCATGAGTCCGCCGTCACCGACTGGATGCACAACCCGATGTTCTACTCTGTCGACGACCCGGTCCGCCATGAATCGGGGGGATGATCGGGGCGTGTTTCGCCGGCGAAGGCCGGCGCCGAGCACGTCCGGATTTTCAACTTTAAGTTGATTCTTAGGACTTCTCACCCTATCTCGGGGCCAATCGAACCCGCCAGGCCTCTGCCCGCAAGGGCATGCACACTTGGCGGGTCTTTTGTTTTAAGGCCCCCGCCCGTTATGAGGTGGCATGTCGCGGCCATTTGTTAAACCCGCAATGACGATCGCGCAGCAGATCGCGCATCTGCAGGCGCAAGGCATGACGGTGTCCGACGTGCCGCGGGCCCAGCATTGGCTGCGACATGTCAGCTATTATCGGCTCAGCGCCTATTGGCTCCCGTTCGAGCATCCCAAAGGCCAAGCGGGACCGCGTTTTATTGCGGGCACCGATCTCGACACCGTCATCGCGCTCTATGAGTTCGACCGGCACCTGCGACTGCTGGTTCTCGCCGCGATCGAGCGGATAGAAGTCGCGATCCGCGGCAGCTGGGCCTACGCGCTCGCCCATACCGGCGGCCCACACAGCTATCTTGATGCGTCACTCTACAGCGATCGCCGGATCTTCCACGAGAACCTCTCACGCCTGGCACGCGAGGTCGGCACCTCGCCGGAGACCTATATCGATCATTATCGTCGGACCTATGACGATCCCGCGATGCCGCCCGTCTGGATGGTGGCCGAGATGATGTCGTTCGGGCAATTGTCGCGCTGGTATTCCTCGCTAGCCGACCGCGCGCTCCGAAACAGGATCGCACAGCCTCTGGGCCTGCCGGAGGCGGTGCTGGTGCCGCTGCTGAAGCATCTCTCGACTGTCAGGAACAGCTGCGCCCATCACGCGCGGCTCTGGAACCGGGGGTTCCTGATCCGGATGAAGCTACCGATCAAGCCGGCACCGCTGGCGGCGACGCTGCAGCCGCCTGCGGGGGCGGCACCGGCACGACTTTACAATAGTCTCGTTCTCGTCCGCTACCTCCTGACGCAGGTCGATCCGGCGTCGGGGTGGCCGATAGATCTGAAGGCTCTGCTCGCGACTCATCCGACCGGTGACCTACCCGCGATGGGATTTCCTCCAGGGTGGGCTCAACGGCCACTCTGGCTTTAGAACTGACGGCCGGGGAGGCAACCATGCACCCTATCTGCAGAAGCATCCTACCATTGCGACATCTCCAGACCGTCTTCGCTCGCGACGATCGGCGTCGCCAAGGCTTGTGCCGGCAATTATTTCGATTATATCCGAATTATCGAATCAAGGAGCTATGCCATGAAACGCCTGCATCTCCACGTGAGCGTACCTGAACTCGAACCGGCCATTGCCTTCTACAGCACGCTGTTCGATGCCGAGCCGACGGTCGTTAAACCGGACTATGCCAAGTGGATGTTGGAAGAGCCGCGCGTGAACCTGGCCATTTCGGCACGCGAACGCGCCAACGGCGTCAATCATGTCGGCATCCAGGTGGACAGTGCTGAGGAACTGGGATCGCTTGCAGCGCGGCTGAAGGCGGCGGGGGCCACGACATTCGATCAAGATGCCACCACCTGCTGTTACGCAAAGTCCGACAAGAGCTGGGTAACCGACACGGCGGGCGTCCGCTGGGAAACCTTCTTCACGCATGGTGAAGCCACGAGCTATGGTGAGGACGAGATACTGCCGGTGCCGGCTGCGGCCTGCTGCGGCTCCGCAATAGCGGCAGGGTGCTGCTGATGCAGCTTCCCACCGCAGTAGAGGCGCTGTCCGCGCTGGCGCATGCAAGCCGACTAGCTGTGTTCCGTCTGCTCGTGCGCGCGGGGCCGGAGGGCCTGCCCGCGGGTGAGATCGCGCAGGAAGTCGGAGTGCTGCCGAACACCTTGTCGAGCCACCTGACCATTCTCGCCCATGCAGGGCTGATCCGGTCGCGCCGCGAGGGCCGGTCGATCTACTATTCCGCTGATTACCCAAGCATGCGCGCCCTGCTCGGCTTCCTGATGGACGATTGCTGCGCGGGCCGTCCTGAGATCGTGGCGCCAGCCATCGAACCGCACGAAGAAAAAGGGTGCTGCCCGTGACCGGATTAGTCCCCTGCGATCCCACTGAGCCAGCATTTGCCGAGGCGCTGGCGGAAGCCGGACTGCCCCCGTGCGAGGCGCAAGCGGTGTGTTTCGCTCTGGCAGAGGGTGGAGCTTATGGCGCGATCGAGGGACACGGGCCGGAACGCCTGCTTCGCTCGGTGGTGGTGGCGTCCGCCCATCGCGGACAAGGGCGTGCAACGCGGCTCATCGAACTGCTCGCCGAAGAGGCCGTCGAGACCGGGGCGGAGCGGCTATGGCTCCTCACTACCAGCGCAGCACCCTTCTTTGCGAAGCTCGGCTGGAAGGCCGTGGATAGGGAGACCGCACCGCCCGTGATCCAGGCGAACGATCAATTCAGCTCAATCTGCCCGGCATCGGCCACGCTCATGATGCGTGAACTCGTTGAAGAAGTTGTGCCGCAACCGCGTGCCGACCTTGATAGCGTGCAGATACATCCGGGGCGCGGCGTCAGCGCGCCAGAACAACCACTTCGCCGTCTTCTTTGGTGAAGCTTTCCGGCTGACGATCGAGCAGGCTCAGCACCTCTTCCGACGGACGGCAGAGCTTGACGCCTTTCGGCGTGGCGACGATCGGACGATTGACCAGTATTGGGTGCTGGACCATCGCGTCGAGCAGGGCGTCGTCATCGACCGCTTCGTCCAGCAAACCCAGTTCGGCGGCCGGCGTGCCCTTTTCGCGCATGATGTCGCGCGGTCGCAAGGCCATCACCGCGAGCAGATCCTGAAGCAGCGGCTTGGACCAGCCGGTCTTCAGATATTCGATCACCGTCGGCTCGTATCCCGCCGCCTGGATCATCGCGAGCGTATTGCGCGAGGTTCCGCAATCGGGATTGTGGTGGATGACGATCGGGAAGGCTGTTTCGCTCATCGAGCGCGCTCCTGTCGGAAAAGCCAGCTGCAAAGTACCGCGGCAATGGCCGCACCTGCGAGTTGGGCAAGGATGAAGAATGGGGCTGAGCCCGGCGCGATGCCGGCGAACGTGTTGCTGAGCGACCGGGCGATCGTCACCGCCGGATTGGCGAACGAGGTGGAAGCGGTGAACCAATAGGCCGACGTGATGTAAAGGCCGACGATCGTGGGCGTCGCATCAGGGCGGAACCGGATCGAGCCGAGGATCGCCACGATCAAACCGAAGGTGGCGATGCCTTCCGAGAAAGCCTGCGCGGGTCCGTCGCGCAACTTGGTCGAGACCTGCAGCACAGGCTCGGCAAACATCAAGTGCGCCGCCCACACACCGAGGATCGCGCCTGCAATCTGGACGAGAATGTAAGCGAGCGCGGTCGTGAGCGGAATCTCGCGGCGAAGCGTGAACAACAAGGTCACGGCCGGATTGAAATGCGCGCCCGACAGCGGCCCGAACACGGTAATCAGCATCACCAGCCCGGCGCCGGTCGCGAGCGTATTGCCGAGCAGGGCGATAGCGACGTTCCCGCCCGCCAGCCGCTCGCCCATGATGCCCGAGCCGATGACGATCGCGAGTAGTAGAGCGGTGCCGAGTGCTTCCGCCACGAGCCGATGAGCGAGCGTGTAAGGCTGAAGCGGAGGTTCGAGACTGGCAGAGGGCGCGATGGTGTCCTGGCTCATGCGGATTGCGCAGCCGTTTCCGCTTCATGGATCTCGTCCATACGGCGCTTGATCGAGATGCCGTCGAGCTTGTCGATCGGCAGGCTTGCGAAGAGCTGGATATGATTCTGGAGCTGGCGATAGGCTTCAGCGAAAGCGCGATCCACCTCTTCGTCGCTGCCCTGCACCGCCGCCGGATCGGGAATGCCCCAGTGGGCGCGGATCGGCTTGCCGGGCCAGATCGGGCACACTTCCCCGGCTGCGTCGTCGCAAACCGTGACGATGAAATCGAGTTCAGGTGCGCCGTCGGCACCGAACTCATCCCACGACTTGGACCGGAACCCGTCGGTCGGATGGCCGAGCTTCTGCAGCAGCCGGAGCGCGCCCGGGTGCACCGCACCCTTGGGATGTGAGCCCGCCGAATGTGCCCTGAACTTGCCTTCGCCGACGCGGTTCATGATCGCCTCGGCGAGGATCGATCGCGCGCTGTTGCCGGTGCAGAGGAAGAGGATGTCGTAGCGGGCATCGGTGTCGGTCACTGCAGGTCTCCGGTGGCATTGTCTTGGGTGCAGGCAAGCGCCGATTGGACGACGTTGGCGAGGCGAGTGCAGACTTCGGGTCGGCCGTCGCAGCAATCCTCCACGAGGAACCCGAGCAGCTCGGCGAAGGCACCGAAGTCCGCGCGATAGATTACCGACCGACTTTCGCGTCGCGAGCTGATCAGGCCGCTGCGCGAGAGAATGGCGAGCTGCGTCGACATCGTGTTCGGCGGCGTCTCAAGCAGGCGCGCCACCTCGCCGGCGGCAATGCCTTCGGGTCCAGCGCGGACAAGCAGCCGAAACACAGCGAGGCGGCTCGGATGGGCCAGCGCCGACAAAGCTTCGATGGCTGCATCAGGGGTCGTCAACGGCAACGGATCGTCCTTTAGTGCTGAATGTCCGACAGCCAGTAAGCGGAAACGCGAACCGCCAGCTTCCTGGGCAGCGGAACATAGCCGAGCGCGCTCGCCTGCGCTTGCCCGTTATACAATGCCCATTCGAACAGCTGCAGCAAGGCGCGGGTACGGGTGAAGTCGTGCAGGTGCTTGGGCACGAGAATGAAGGTGGTCGCGGTGATCGGATAGGCGTTCGCGCCCGGGGCATCGGTCAGGATGAGATAGAAATCCCGCGTAGAATCCCAATTGGCGCTGTCGGCGGCGGCCTGAAAGCTTGCCTGGTTGGGCGCGATGAAACGGCCGGAGCGGTTCTGGACCATAGCCCAGGTAAGATGCTCGCGTGCGACATAGGCGAGTTCGACATAGCCGATGCTATTCGGCGTCTCGCGCAAGAGCGCCGCGACCCCATCATTGCCCTTGCCGCCGGCGCCGGTCGGCCAATTGACCGTGGTACCTTCGCCGACGCGTGCTTTCCAAATGGGGCTCACTTTGGAGAGGTAATTGACCCAGTTGAAGGTCGTACCCGAGCCGTCCGAACGGTGGATGACCGCTATGTCCGCGTCCGGCAGCACAAGGCCGGGATTTAGGCGGACCAAGGCGGGATCGTTCCAGCGCTTGATCCTGCCGAGATAGATGTCCGCGAGGACCGGTCCCGAGAAGCGGATGCGCCCCGGTGCTATACCCGCAACATTAACCACCGGGACGACACCGCCGATCACCAGCGGAAACTGGCCAAGCCCTGCCTTCGCCAACTCGGCCGGCAGCAGGGGTTTGTCCGAAGCGCCGAAATCAACCTTGCGGGCCTTGATCAGGTCGATGCCCGCGCCAGAGCCGACCGCTTGGTAGGTAATCTTGGTGCCGCCGCTGGCGTGATAGTCCGCCATGTAATTGGCGACCCAGCGCGAGAGGATGGGATCGACGAAGGTCGAACCGGCACCGGATACAGTGATGGGTGCTCGCGTCGGCTCCGCGGCTGCCCCACCAAGAGCTATCAGGGCCATCCCTGCGGCGACCGCGCGTCGCGTCCATCCCAGCGGCATCCCTCATCTCCCTGTTCGACGCCCCTGGAATCGGCGATTCCACGAACCTAGAAATATTGAATGACAGTTTCGGGTCAAGGCTTGATTCCATGTTTCGGCGAACGCAGAAGCGTGGCGCATGACCGACTTTCCCGCACTTTCGTCCGAGTTTCTGGCGCTGCCGACGCTCGATGCGCTCACGCCGTCGTCGCGCGCAGCGCATGCGCCGCGATTCCTGTTGCTCTATGGTTCGCTGCGAGAGCGGTCTTTCAGCCGGCTCCTCATCGAAGAGGCCGACCGGCTGCTCCGCAGCTTCGGAGCGGAAACCTACGTCTATGATCCGCGCGGATTGCCGCAGCCGGATGATGCCAGCCCCGATCACCCGAAGGTGAAGGAGTTGCGCGACGCTTCGATCTGGTCGGAAGGCCATGTGTGGTGCAGTCCGGAGCGACACGGGACGATCACGGGTATCTTCAAATCACAGATCGACTGGCTGCCACTGGAGAGCGGCGGCGTGCGGCCGACCCAAGGTCGGACCTTGGCAGTGATGCAGGTCAATGCCGGTTCGCAATCCTTCAACGCCGTAAACGCGCTACGCATTCTCGGCCGATGGATGCGGATGATCACGATCCCCAACCAATCGTCGGTGGCGAAAGCCTATGAGGAATTCGACACCGATGGCCGAATGAAGCCCTCCTCCTCCTACTATGATCGCCTCGTTGACGTGATGGAGGAGCTCTACAAGTTCACGCTGCTGACCCGCGACAATGCGGATTACCTCGTCGATCGCTACAGCGAGCGGAAGGAGGAAGGCCGGCTTCCATCAGGCGCGGCGCATCTGGCGTCGCTGCAGGGCACATAAGCGGCGCAACGACACTGGGTGCCGCCTTTGCTTGCATCAATTTCTTCCGTGAGAAGCAGGCCGCACGCGGACAGGCCCGCACCGCCCGCTTCCCTCAGTCAATGCGGACGGATCGAGGTTACTTCGGCGTCCATGCCTCTGGCGCGCACGTCGAACGCGACCGTCTGCCCGACGCGGACACCTTTGAGCAAAGCCGGCGGGGCAGCCTTGAACGTCATGGTCATCGCCGGCCAGCCAACGCCGGGAATCGGACCGTGCTTGATCGTGATCCGGGCGGCCTTGGCATCGAGCGCGGTGACCACGCCTATTCCCTTGCCGGCCTTAACTGCACCGTGATCCATGCCGGGCATTCCGGCCATCGATTGAGCGACCGCGGGTGTGGCGAGGGACAGAATGAGTGCGAGGGGAAAAGCTCTCATGATGGACTCCTTTGCTGAGAGGCAGGGGTGATGGAAACTGGGACACGTCGCCTGCGGAGCAGGAGGAAGGCGGCGGGCAGCACGAACATAGAAAGCAGCGGCGCGGTGATCATGCCGCCGATCATCGGCGCGGCGATCCGGCTCATCACCTCCGATCCCGCCCCCGATCCGAGCAGGATCGGCAGCAAGCCGGCGAGGATCACCGCAACTGTCATCGCTTTGGGCCGGACGCGCAGCAGCGCGCCTTCGCGCACCGCCGCCTCGATCTCGCTGGCCGCAGGATCTGAACCGCGCTCGGCGAGCGCATTCCTTAGGTAAATCAGCATCACCACCCCGAACTCGGCGGAGACGCCGGCAAGCGCGATGAACCCAACGCCGGTTGCGACCGACTGGTTGAAGCCCAGCCACCACAGGGTCCAGATGCCGCCGGTCAGCGCGAACGGCAGCGTTCCCATGATCAGCGCCGCCTCGTCAAAGCGCCGGAAGATCAGGAACAGAAGGAGGAAGATGATCGCGAGCGTCGCCGGCACGACCAGCTTGAGCCGCTCGACCGCGCGTTCGAGATATTCGAACTGCCCTGAATAAGCGATGCTCACGCCCGGAGAGAGCTTGACCTGTCGCCCGACTGCCTTCTGCAAATCGCGCACGACCGAGGTGAGATCGCGGCCGCGCACGTCGATATAGACCCAGGTCGAGGGCCGCGCATTTTCGGTCTTGAGCATGGGCGGACCGTCCGCCACCGAGATAGCAGCGACCGTGCCGAGCGTGATCTGCTGGCCCGAAGGGGTAAGGATCGGCAATTGGCGCAGCCCTTCGAGGCTGTCGCGCAGCTCGCGCGGATAGCGCACATTGATCGGATAGCGGGCGAGCCCCTCGACCGTCTCGCCGACATTCTCGCCGCCAACCGCGCCCGAGACGATCGCCTGCACGTCGGCGATGTTGAGACTGTAGCGTGCCGCCGCGGCGCGATCGATATCGACATTCGCATAACGCCCGCCGGTCAGGCGCTCGGCCAGGGCCGAACTCACGCCCGGCACGCTCTTGGCGACGGTTTCGACGTCATGGGCGATGCGGTCGATCTCGGCGAGGTCGGCGCCGGACACCTTGACCCCGATCGGGCTCTTGATGCCGGTGGCGAGCATATCGATCCGGTTGCGGATCGGCGGCACCCAGACATTGGCGAGCCCAGGCACGCGCACGCGCCGATCGAGTTCGTCGACCAGCTTTGCGGGCGTCATGCCCGGCCGCCACTGGTCGCGTGGTTTGAACTGAATCGTCGTCTCGAACATCTCGAGCGGTGCCGGATCGGTCGCGCTCTCGGCGCGGCCAGCCTTTCCGAACACGCTCTCGACCTCGGGCACGGTTTTTATTAGGCGATCAGTCTGCTGGAGCAATTGGCTCGCCTTGGCCGCCGACAAGCCCGGAAGCGCCGATGGCATATAGAGCAGATCGCCCTCATTCATCTGCGGCATGAACTCGCCGCCAAGCTGCGACAGCGGGAAGATCGTGCTGGCGAATACCAGACCGGCGATCACCAGCACCGTCCTGGGACGCCGCATCGTCCAGTCGAGCGCAGGCCGATAGGCACGTGAGAGAAAACGATTGACCGGATTGGCTTGCTCGGCCGGAATTCGGCCGCGGATCAGCCAGCCCATCAGCACCGGCACCAAGGTGACCGACAGGATTGCCGCCGCGCCCATCGCATAAGTCTTGGTGAAGGCCAGCGGGGCGAACAGGCGGCCTTCCTGCCCCTCGAGCGAGAAGACCGGCACGAACGAAAGCGTGATGATGATCAGGCTGAAGAAGAGCGCCGGGCCGACTTCGGCCGCCGCATCGGTGACGATCCGCCAGCGCGTCTCATTATCGAGCGCCTCGCCGTCATGCTCATGCGCCCAGCGCTCGATATGCTTGTGCGCATTCTCGATCATGACGACCGCCGCATCCACCATCGCGCCGATGGCGATGGCGATGCCGCCTAAGGACATGATGTTGGCGTTGACGCCCTGCAGGCGCATCACGAGCAGGGCGGCGAGCACGCCGAGTGGCAGCGTCAGGATCGCGACCAGTGCTGAGCGAATGTGCCACAGGAACAAGGCGCAGACGATCGCGACGACGAGGAATTCCTCGAGCAGCTTGTAGGAGAGATTGTCGACCGCGCGGTCGATCAGCTGCGAGCGATCATAGGTCGTGACGATCTCGACGCCTGGCGGCAGGCTCTTCTTCAAGTCCACCAGCCGATCCTTGACGGCAGCGATCACGGCGCGTGCATTCTTGCCCGATCGCAGGATCACGACCCCGCCGGCGACTTCTCCCTCGCCGTTCAGTTCGGCGATGCCGCGCCGCATTTCGGGGCCGATCTGGATCGCGGCGACGTCACCGAGCGTGACCGGCACGCCGCCTGCGGCGGTGCGCAACGGAATCGCACGGAAGTCATCGAGGGTCTTTAGATAGCCCGAAGCACGGACGATATATTCGGCTTCGGCGAGTTCCAGCACCGACCCTCCGGCCTCCTGATTGGCCTGCCGGATCGCCTGCACCGCCTGGGCCTGGGTGATGCCAAAGCCAGCGAGCTTCACCGGATCGAGCTGCACCTGATATTGCTTGACCATGCCGCCGATACTGGCGACCTCGGCCACGCCCGGTACGGTCTTGAGCTCGTAGCGCAGGAACCAGTCCTGGATCGAGCGCAGCTGCGCCAGATCATGGCGGTCGCTGCGGTCGACCAGCGCATATTCGTAGATCCAGCCTACGCCCGTCGCATCCGGGCCGAGCGCGGCCCGCGCGCCCTCGGGCAGCCGCCCCTGCACCTGATTGAGATATTCGAGCACGCGGCTGCGCGCCCAATAGAGATCGGTACCGTCCTCGAAGATGACGTAGACGAAGCTGTCGCCGAAGAACGAATAGCCGCGGACCGTTTTCGCGCCGGGCACCGACAGCATCGTCGTCGTGAGCGGATAGGTGACCTGGTTTTCGACGATCTGCGGCGCCTGCCCCGGCCAGCTAGTGCGGATGATGACCTGCGTGTCGGACAGATCGGGTAGCGCGTCGACCGGGGTCGAGCGCAGCGCCACGATCCCGGCAACCAGCAGCGCAATCGCCGCCAGAACGACCATGAATCGGTTGGCGACCGACCAGCGGATGAGCCGCGCGATCACTTGCTGGCTACCTTGGTCAGGTGTCGGACGGTCGGCCCGGCAGGCGGCTGGTCGAATCCGAATCGCACGCGATCGCCGGTCTTGAGCCCACGCCCGAGCCTTGGATCGGCAAGCGCGAACGTCATCGTCATGGCCGGCCAGCCGATTGCCGGCACCGGCTCGTGGCTCAGCGTCACGCTGCCGGTTTTGATCTCCTCGATCCGGCCAATCGTCTCGTAGAGCCTCGCGGCAGGCTTGGGCGATACCGCGGCGGCCGTGCCTCCGATCGGTCGCGCCGCAACGCCCGACAGGCTCGCTTCGGAATCGACCAGGAACTGGCCCGAAGCGACGACCTTTTCGCCTTCGCTCAAGCCGGCGAGGATTTCGGTATCGCCGCCGGCCTCGCGGCCAGTGCGCACCTCCGCCGGCTGATAGCGGCCTTGATCGAGCGCGAGCATGACGAGTGTGCGTTTGCCGGTGCGGATCAGCGCCTCGCTTGGCACGAGTAAGGCGGATTGGTTGGACCCGCCGAACGTCACGCTGGCGAACATGCCGGGGCGCAAATGGCCGCCGCGATTGGGAAGCTCGATCCGGACGGTAAGCGTCCGGCTGTCGGGCTGGACGTCGGGCAGGATTGCGGTGATGCGCCCCGACAGCGTCTCGCCGGGGAAGGCGGCGAGTGTCGCGCGCGCCGTCTGGCCGGGTCTGAGCTGCCCCGCGACCGCCTCGGGCACGGCGGCGTTGAGCCAGACTGTGCCGAGCCCGTTCACCTCGGCCAGCGTCTGGCCCGGACTAAGCGTCATGCCGCCGCGCACCCCCAGCGTCTTGATGACCCCACCCGTCGGCGTCGCGATCGTGACCACATTGCGTGGGCGTCCGCTGCGGTCGACCGCAGCGATCGTGCCTGCGGGCATGCCGAGTAGCGTCAGCCGCTGGCGGGCAGCCTGGGTCAGGCCCACGTCGCCGGTGCGGCGCACCGCGAGATATTCGGCCTGGGCGCCGCCCCATTCGGGCACAAGCAGGTCGGCCAACGGCGCGCCCGCCGCGATCACGTCGCCGGGCGCGCGGGCATAGACACGCTGGACGAACCCGCCGGCGCGCGCCTGCACGACCGCGACATCGCGCTGGTTGAAATCGATCGTGCCGGTCGCGCTCAGCGCGCTGCCAAGCGCGCCCCTTCGCACCGCGACAATACGCAGCCCCAGCGTTTGCGCTGCGGCTGGATCGATGCGGACGCCCGGTGCCTGATCGGCACCTTCCTCACCCGCATATTTGGGAACGAGCTGCATATCCATGAACGGCGATTTGCCGGGCTTGGCGAAATGCTGTGACGGCGCCATCGGATCGTACCAGTAAAGTGGCTTGCCCTTGGCGTCGGCTTGCGCGGTCGCCTCAGGCGCGCTCGACCGTTCGGTCAGGCGCGCGACGCCGAAGCCGATCGCACCGCTTGCGACGATCGCCAAAATGGCCGCGCGCCCGGCTGGTGTGCGCGGAAGGAATTCACTGGGCGTCATCGGTCGTCGCTCCGGTAGGTAAGGCTCAATCGCGCGCCGTCGGCGGCAACCATCGCTTCGCGGTCGAGGGTGGTAAGCAGGGCGTCGGCGAGCGCCGCATGGGCCTCGGCGACATCGGTCAGGCTGGCACGGCCGGCGGCATAGCTTGCCGTCTCAAGCTTGACCCTTTGTTCGGCCAGCGGCTGGAGCGTGTCGCGTGCACGCATCCACTGCTCGTGATGCATGATGTGATCGGCGAGATCGGCGTCGAGATCGGCGACGATCGCACGCTGCGCCGCCTCGCGTTCGGCGAGCACGCGTCCGGCATTGGCCTGGGCGGAGGCGATCTCGGCATTTTGGCGGCGGCGCGTGAACAGCGGCAGGCCGATCGTGACGCCAGCCGAGACATAATCGCCGAACCGAGGATCGCGGCGCTGATAGGCCAGATTCACGCCGAAATCCGAGCGCCGTCCGGCCTGCGCCACGCGTACGTCGGCGCCGGCCTGCCGTTCCGCAGCCTCGATCATCCGAATGGACGGATGTGCGTCGAGCCCGGCGCGCAGGCCAGCGGGATCGACCGCGAAGTCCGGAATGGATCCTGCGATTTCTGGATCCGTATCGCCCGTCCAGCGAGTGAGGATCGCTTTGGCACGCGCGACTTGTGAGACGAGCTCACTGCGCCGATCCTCCAGCATCGCCAGCGACTGTTCGCCGGCAAGCGCCTGTGCCGGCCGTGCGGCACCCGAGCGAACCGCGCTCGGCGTCGTCTTGACCACGCGGTGGAGCGATCCGAACACCTGATCGAGTGCCGAGAGGCGGCGCTCGGCGAAAGCGAGATTGATCCAAGCGAGCGCGGTGCCGACCTCGACGCTGCGCGCTTCGACCGCGCTGTCGGCTAGAGCCACTGCGATATTGGCATCGGCACGCGCCTGCTGCGCGTGGCGCTTGGCGAGATTGGGCAGTTCTTGCGAGACGCCGACGCGCACCATGGTGAAATCGTCGCGACGAGGTTCGAAGGCGAGCGGACCGGATACGGGGAAGCTGTCGATGCCGACGGCAAGCGACGGGTCGGGCAGCGCGCCGGCTGCAGGGCGCGCGGAACGCGCCGCCTCAAGGCCAAGCGCCTTAGCCTTGAGCGAGGGCGCCTCCTGTCGGGCACGCTGAAGCGCGCCGTCGAAGGTCAGCGGCTGGGCGAAAGCCAGCCCAGGAAGCGCAGCGAGCAGCGGCGCCAAGACACGGAATCTCATGAACGAGCTCCTGATCTGAACATGGGGCGGCCAACGACGCGTGCGGGAACATCCCGCACGCACGGCCAAGCCGGCGGGTTCGGATCAGGCTATCGGAGGTTGTATGTCGGGCGGCGGCGAACGGCCGCGCATAGCGCGGACCAGACCGGGCTGCTGGAGCGAACGGTCGTGATAAGCGACGAATGTCGCCGTCGTCTCGGGCGGCAAAGCAGCCGTGATACCGGAGCAGGCCATCATGAAGTTGAGGCAATCCGCCGGCGTGCAGCCCCTATGCTTGCTGGCCTTGGAAGCCTTATCGGAAGCTCCCTGCTGCATCATCTTCATGCAGTCGGCCGTGTCCATCGACATGGTCATGTGCATAGGCCGCGGTCCGCTTGCGGAATAGGCTGCGCTCTGGCCCGTGAGGCCAAGCAGCGCGATCGCCAGCAGCAGGGACAGAAATTGGCGGAGCATGCGCGTGACGTGCCGTTCTGTTGGTGATGAAGTCAAGATGATCTGCTTTACGCGTTGGCGAGGAGTCCGGTTACGCACCGGCTCCTCGCACCTCCCAACTCTAAGCGGCTAAAGTGCGCCTCAAGAATTGGAACGTCCGATCTAGCGGCCGGGAGGTTCGACGACGCGTGCCCTCCCCCAACTCCCTTGCCGGGCGATCGAGGAGGACGGATGGCTCGGGAAGCCCCTTACTCAGCATATCGGCCCAGACGGTTGCGAGTTCGCGCCGCCGCGGCAGATAGGCGGCGCGATTGTAAGCGCCCTCCACCTTACCCTTCGGCATATGCGCCAGCATGAGATCGATCACCTGACGATCATGGTCCTTCCCGTTACGTTCGACCCATTCGTTCATGATAGTCGAGAAAGCGGCACGAAATCCGTGCGGCACATGGTGGCCGTGGTACCCCGCGCGGTTCAGCAGATAGCCAAGAGTATTCTCGCTCATCGGCCGATGGCCATGGCGCGTGCTTGGGAAGAGCAGATGTCCGGCGCCCGTCAACGGCCATAGCGCGCGCAGCACCGCGATCGCCTGAGGGGCGAGCGGTACGAGGTGATCACCGCCCAGTTCTTCCTTGCGGTCGAGGTCGCCCTTCATCCGAGCGGCTGGAATCCGCCATAGTGGCTCGGGCCCGTCCAGATCCTTGAACTCGGCCCATTGCGCGCCGCGTAGCTCGTTGGGGCGCACCGCCGTGAGCGCCAGCAGACGCAGCGCCAGTCGCGAGATGGGCCGCGCATAATCCTCTTCGGCGGCCCGGATCATCGCCTGCAGGGGCGCAAGCTCCGTGATCGCGGGCTGGCGGCCCTTGCGCAGCGGTTTAAGCACGGCGCCGAGCTTTTCGGCGGGATCCGACTTCACCACCCCCTCGGCAATGCCGTAAACGAAGGCCGCCGATATGCGCTGGCGGATGCGCTTGGCGGTCTCGATCGAACCGCGGCTCTCGATTTCGCGCAGCGTACCCAAAATCAACGGCGGCGTGATTCCGCTCACGGGCAAGTCACCGATGGTCGGGAAGACGTCGCGTTCGAGGCTGCGGATCACATCGTCGGCATGGCGTGCTGCCCATTGTGGCGCCGCATTGGCGTGCCAGGCGCGCGCCAGTTTCTCGAACGTCTGGCGGGCGGCTTCGATGTTCGCCTCGATCTTGAGCCGCTTCACGATCGCCGGGTCGCGACCCTCGCACAGCGCCGTATAGGCCTCGTCGCGTTTCGCGCGGGCGTCGCCAAGGGAGACGAGCGGATAGGCGCCGAAGGCCATGCTCTTCTGTTTGCCGTCGTAATAGTAATTCCAGCGCCACAGTTTGCCGCCGCTCGGGGTGACGAGCAGGAACAGGCGGTTGGTGTCGGTGAGTTTGTAGGGTTTCGCACGGCCTTTGGCGGCGCGGACCTTGGCTTCACTCAGCATGATCGATCTCCTGGCAAAGTACCACGATTTCGAGGCCAAAGTACCACGAATGTACCACGCGATTCGCTGAAACGCGGTTGGGCGTTCGTGGACGGCCTCGGCTGAACTGGTCAGCTAAGCGTCTGGTATTGCAGGGGAAAAATCAATCCGGCGGGTCCTCTTGGGACCTCGCCGGACAGAATAGTGGCGGAGAGGGTGGGATTCGAACCCACGGTACGGTTGCCCGCACGCCGCATTTCGAGTGCGGTGCTTTCGACCTCTCAGCCACCTCTCCGCGCGAGGTCCTGGTCGAAGGAGGGGCGCTCCTAACGCACGGAACCTCACTTGCCAAGCGTGGGTTGCACAGGAAAGCAGCGACATTAAATTACGATGATGATTCCTTCCCGCACTTCCCACATTCCCCCGGCAGGCCGCGAGGCCATGCCACCCGTCTCGGAGGCGCGCTTCACGATCGGCGACGTCGTGCGGCATCGGCTGTTCGCCTTCCGTGGCGTCGTCTTCGATATCGACCCGGTCTTCGCGAACAGCGAGGAATGGTATTC